>Ga0116224_10001135_pt1 | contig 18125 bp, 16 predicted proteins | sample Sb_taG_9_FD_89699 | JGI IMG/M metagenome (GOLD analysis project Ga0116224, IMG submission 89699) | Peat soil microbial communities from Weissenstadt, Germany - Sb_50d_b_LC metaG | ecosystem: Environmental > Terrestrial > Soil > Wetlands > Peat | place: Germany: Weissenstadt | collected 2010-09-21 | reverse complement strand
GCCCCGCCGTGCTCCCAGAACACCTCCGCGGTCTGGGCGAGGCACAAAACCCGCCCTCCCAGCGAGATCTGATCTCCTGAGATCCCGGCGGGATAACCACCGCCGTCCCAATGCTCGTCCACATCCCTGATCGCGCGGGCCGCAACCTCGCCCAGGCCGATCGCGCGGGCGACCGCGGCGCCCCGCTCGCAGCGCAACTCGATCAACGAGCGCGCGCCGGCACGCCCGGACCTGAGCACCGCGGCGGTGTGCTTGCCCCTGGCCAGCACCGACCCGCCGGCGCCCGCCGTTCGGAGCACGTGCAGCAAAGCCTGTGAGGTGCTGGCGGTATCGGTCAGCCTCCGGGAGCTCTTGACCATTGCATCGTCAACGCCGAACAGCGCCGCGACCTTCGCGGCGTTCGACGAGCAGCCCGCGTCCTTGAGCAGCAACGCGTAGAACAGCGATGAGCGGGTGTCGTCGTCGAGCTCGAGCGCGGCCGCGATCCGCATCCCGATCAGGCAGCTTCGCTCCGCATGCCCCGGCACTTGCCCCTCGGTGATGTCCAGGGCATGCGAGAGCCCCGACAGGACCTCGGACAGCTGCAGGTCCACGACGCCGTCGATCGGTCGATTGGTGGGCGCGCCCTCCACCCGCTCAAGGATGTCGTATCCGACCGAGGGACCGCTCGAGCGCGAGAAAATGCACCACGCGGGGCGATGACGCCGATCCAACACCGCATGACCGCCTACACGATCGGACACTCGACGCGTTCCGCCGAGGAGCTGCTGGCGCTGTTGACCGATCCCGGCGTGCAGCTCGTGGCAGACGTACGCGCGTTCCCGAGCTCTCGCCGCCATCCGCAGTTCAATCGAGGCGCGCTGGCAGCGTGGCTCGGGACGGCGGCGGGAGAACTCCCCACCGCGATCATGTGCGCCGAGGCGGTGTGGTGGCGCTGCCACCGCCGGCTGATCGCCGACGCCCTCGTCGCCCGGCCGTTGTCCTCCCGTGTTCGACTACTCCCGGGTGTCAGTCACCGCTTATGGGCCCCCTGACCGACGCCGGGGAGATCGAGTCCCAGAAGCGCCGCAGGTATTTAGCTGTCAAATATTCGGCCGCGAAGACACCTGCGACGGTCACACGAACGTTTCGCCGGGCAGCTCGGGCGCGCTCCGGCCGGCGACCCACGCCAACGCGCTCGCGCCCACGTCGGCGAGCAGCCCGTCGTGAAGCCGGCCCGCACAGCCCGCGTACGTCGCCAGCAGCGGCGCGTACTCGCGCGTGTGATCGGTGTGCGGCGCGGTCGGGTCCACGCCGTGGTCGGCCGTCACGATCAACAGGTCATCGTCCCGGAGCAACGTCAACCACTCCGCGACGGCTGTGTCGATCTCGATCAGGGCCCGATGAAAGCCTTCTACGTCGTGCCGGTGGCCGTAGACCTGGTCGGTCTCGACCAGGTTCACGAAGATCAGCCCGGATTCCAGTTCATGGAGCAGCCGAGTCGTCTCCACGATCCCGGCCAAATTCGTCGCGCCGGCGTGCTTGACGTCGATCCCGACACCCGCGAACAGGTCGTGGATCTTGCCGACCCCGTGCACGGGCGCGCCGGCGTCCTGGAGCTCATCCAGATACGAACGGCCGGGCGGACGGACGGAGTAGTCGTGCCGGCCCTCGCGCCGGCGGAACGCCCCCGGAGAGCCCTCGAACGGCCGGGCGATCACCCGGCCCACCGCGTTCTCGCCAGTCATCACCCGCCGTGCCGCCTCGCACGCCGCGTACAGCGAGGGCTCGGAGACCCGGTCCACGTGGCAGGCGATCTGCAGCACCGAGTCCGCCGACGTGTACAGAATTGCCTCCCCGGTCTCGAGGTGGTGCGGACCGTAGGCCTCGATCACCTCGGTGCCGCTGAACGGCCGGTTGCAGCAGAACCGCAGACCGGTGGCGTCCTCGAGCGCCCGCACGACCTCGGGCGGGAACCCAGATGGGTACGTCGGCAGTGCCTGCGACGGCACGACCCCCATCAGCTCCCAGTGCCCGGTCGTGGACTCCTTTCCCGGCCCGAGCGGGCCCAGCCGGCCGTACACCCCCGGGTCCGACGCCGGCGCCGCGCCCAGCATCGGGACGATCGACCCCAACCCTAACCGCGAGAGCGTCGGCAACCGTAGGCCGCCGACCTGCTCGGCAAGATGCACGAGCGTGTTCGAGCCTCCGTCGCCGTACGCAGCCGCGTCTGGCAGTTCCCCTACGCCGCACGCGTCCATCACGACGACCGTCGCTCGGCGCATTCAGACGACCCTCCCGGCCACCCGCACCTCGGCAATCGACTCCTCCCGGGCCAGCGTGAACAGCGCCCCCAGCGTCTCCTCGACCGACTCGGAGCGCTCGAGCACCGCGGCCAGCGTGCTTCCCTCCGGCGCGCGCACCAACACGAAGTCGGCGCTCTTGCCGACCCCCAGATCGCCCACCTCTCCGGACAGCCCGAGCGCGGCGGCGCCGGCCGCGGTCGCCAGCCAGAGCAAGTGATCGGGGCCCAGCCGCACACCATCGGAACCCGCGAGCATTTGCACCTGATAGGCCATCAGCCCCTCCTTGAGCATGCTCAGCCCGGTGCCGGCCCCGACGTCGGTGCCGAGCGCGACCGGGACCCCGAAATCGAGATGGCGGCGCATCGGGAACAGCCCGCTCCCGAGGAAGGCATTGCTCGACGGACAATGGGCCACGGCCGCTCCGGCTTCGGCAAGCCGGCGCAACTCGGAGTCACCAGCTTGAACGTCGTGGGCGAAGACCGATCGATCACCCACCAGGCCGTATCGCTCGTACGTCTCCAGGTAGTCCCGGGCCCAGGGGAAAAGCGATGACACGAGCTCGACCTCGCCCCTCGACTCGTTCAGGTGGCTGGTGACGAGCACATCGGGAGCCTCGCGCGCCAGCTCCCCGCACGCCGACAGCAGCTCCTCCGAGCACGACACCGAGAACCGGGGACTGACCGCGTATCGGATCAGCCCCCGGCCGTGCCAGCGCCTGATCAGGTCGCGGCTGGACTCGAACGGCGACTCGGGAGACACATGCAGCTCGGCGATCAGGTTGCGGTCGGAGACGACGAGCCCGCTCGCCACGCGTAGCCCGGCGGCCGACGCCGCGGAGAACAGCGCCTCCTGAGCCGCAACGAAGTGAGAGCCGAACACGAGCGCGGTCGTCGTCCCACTGAGAGCCAGCCCCCGGACGAACTGCTCGGCGACCGACGCCGCATAAGCGGAGTCGGCGAGCCGCGCCTCCTCGGGCAGCGCCACGGACCGAAGCCAATCCATTAGTCCGAGCCCGAGGGCCCCGATCACCCTGATCTGCGGGAAATGGACGTGGCAATCGACGAATCCGGGCAGTAGAACGGCGTCGCGCGCATCGACCACGCCGGCGTCGGGCCACTGACCGCCGACCTCCTCCCACGAGCCGCACGCCACGATACGGCCCTCCGCAAACGCCACCGCCCCGTCCGGGAACGTCTCCAACGCGTCCTCGAAAACAAACGGATTGCGGGGAGTATGTGTCACCTGGGCGCGCACGATCGTGGGCATCGTGAAGACCACGTTAGGCGAACCTCCCCGCCGTCGTGCGCAGCGGTTATGGTTGCCCATTCGTTTCTGTGGGAAAGGAGATGCAGTGACGGGGAGGATCAGGCCGGTTGGCCTCCTTGCTGTGGCCCTGGCGGCGCTGGCCATGGGAGTTGCCGCATGCGGCAGCAGCAATAGCAGCAGCAGTACCAGTAGCAGCAGTTCCAGCGCGGCGGCGGCGCCGAGCAGCAGCACCAGCACGGCGGCCGCGTCGTCGAGCGGCTCCGGGTTCAAGGTCGGTTTGGTGACCGACATCGGCGGGCTCAACGACCACGGCTTCAACCATCTGTCCTATGAAGGCTTCCTCCAGGCCGAGTCTGAGCTCGGAGTCAAGGGCACGTTGCTGCAGTCGAACTCCGGTGCCGACTACATCCCGAACCTCACTCGGCTTGCGGCTGCCGGCAACAAGCTGGTGATCGCGGTCGGCTTCCTGATGGCTGGCCCCCTCCAGCAGGTCGCGCTGAAGTACCCGAGCACGCACTTTGCGATCATCGACAGCCCTGGCGGCACCGCTCCGGACACGGCCAAGAACATCGAGGGGATCGACTTCGCCGAGCAGGAGGCCGGCTACCCGGCCGGTTACCTCACGGGGCTCTACCTGAAGGAACACAAATACACGACCGCCTCCTCGGTCGGCGGTCAGTCCATCCCACCGGTGACCGATTACATCGGCGGCTTCCAGGCCGGGGTCAAGGCATCGGACCCGTCGGCCAAGCTGCTGAATGCGTACTCGCAGAACTTCACCGATGAGTCCTCGTGCAAGGAGCTCGCGCTCAACCAGATCAACGCGGGCTCGAAGGTCGTCTTCCAGGTCGCCGGCACCTGCGGGCTTGGCGTGATCTCCGCGGGGGAGCAGACGCACACCCAGGTGATCGGCGTCGACGCCGACCAGAGCTACCTCGCGCCGACCCTCGTCCTCACGTCGGCCGAGAAGATGGTGAACACAGGCGTGTTCACGGCGATCAAGAACCTGCAGGCCGGCCAGTTCTCGAGCAACCTGCAGGAGAACATCAACAACGGCGGTGTCGGGATCGGCAAGATCGGTCCGGCCGGCGCCGCCTACACGGCGCAGATAAACAACATCATCGCGGAGATGAAATCCGGAAAGATCAACCCGCCGACGGCCCTGCTGGTCAAGTAGTCAGTCGCAGCCCGCCGTGTCGGCGTCGAACCCTCCGGCCCTCGAGCTGAGGGGAATCACGAAGAAGTTCGGCTCGATCGTCGCCAACGACCGGGTCGACTTCGACGTGGTCCCGGGAGAGGTCCACGCGCTGCTCGGCGAGAACGGCGCCGGCAAGTCGACGCTGATGTCGGTGCTTTACGGCCTGTACAAGCCCGACGCGGGCGAGATCCTGATCGACGGCCAGCCCGTCGAGATCACCTCACCGTCGGCCGCGATCGGGCTCGGGATAGGCATGGTCCACCAGCACTTCATGCTGGTTCGCGTGATGACCGTCGCCGAGAACATCGTGCTCGGCCAGGAGCCGAGCCGGAGGGGCGTGCTGGACCTGAAGGCCGCCCGGGCCAGGGTGCGTGAGCTCTCGGATCGCTACGGCCTTGTTGTTGACCCGGACGCGCGGATCGAGGACATCACGGTCGGGGCCGAGCAGCGGGTCGAGATCCTCAAGGCGCTGTATCGCAACGCGCGGATCCTCGTGCTCGATGAGCCGACGGCCGTTCTGACGGCACAGGAGGTCCGAGCGCTCACTGGCGTGCTGGGCCGCCTCAAGCAGGACGGGACCGCGATCGTGTTCATCTCTCACAAGCTCGGCGAGGTGCTCGAGGTCGCCGATCGGATCACGGTGCTGAGGCGTGGCAAGAAGGTCGATACCGTCCCGCGCGAGGGCGCGACGGAGTCGAGCCTGGCGCGGCTGGTCGTCGGCCGCGATGTGATGCTCTCGGTCGACAAAACCCGGGGCAAGCCCGAGGGGCCGCTGCTCGAGGTGCGCGACCTCTACGTGCGCGACGACCGCGAGCTCGAGAAGGTCTCCGGGCTCTCGCTCTCGGTGCGCGCGGGTGAGATCGTCGCGCTCGCGGGCGTCGACGGGAACGGCCAGCAGGAGCTGGTCGATGCGATCACCGGCATGTGCGAGCCGCAATCGGGCGCCGTGGCGATCGACGGTCAGGACATCGCCGGCAAGGGCGTGCGAGCGGCGACGGATGCCGGTGTGGCCCACATCGCGGAGGACCGCCAGCTGCGCGGGCTTGTGCTCCCGTTCACGCTCGCCGAGAACCTCGCGCTGAGAGAGTATCGATCGCCGGAGCTCAGTGGGCGCGGTTGGCTGCGCCTCGGTCACATGAAGGAACGCGCCGAGAAGCTGCTGGCCGAGTTCGACGTTCGCGGGGGTGGAGCCGAGACATACGCCGCGGCGCTGTCGGGCGGCAACCAGCAGAAGGTCGCGGTCGCGCGCGAGATCGCATCCAACCCCAAGGTGCTGGTCGCCCACCAGCCGACCCGTGGCCTCGATGTCGGAGCGATCGAGTTCGTCCACCGCCGGCTGATCGCCGAGCGCGACAAGGGTCGCGCGGTGTTGCTCGTGTCGCTGGAGTACGAGGAGGTGAAGGCACTTGCCGACCGGATCCTCGTGATCTACGAGGGTAAGATCGTCGGCGAGTTCCCGCCTGAGGCAAGCGAGGAGGAGCTTGGCATCGCGATGACCGGTGGCAGGACGCAGCCGGCCGAGGTGCCGCTGTGAATCTGCTCGAAGACGAACTCCAAGCCGAAGCCGACGAGAGCCAGGGCGCCGCAGTCACCTCCCCGGCGGCCCTGACCGCATTTCGGCGGGGTTTCAGCGGCGTCACCGTGCCGATTCTCACGACCGTGATCGCGTTCATCGCCGGCGGGCTGATCGTGCTCGCGACGGGCCACAATCCGATCTCGACCTACACCTCGATCTTCAACGGGACCGGCCTCAACTGGGTGTTTCCGTGGGTCAGCGGGTCCGAGCGTGCGACTGCGGCCGGGAACCTCCAGCAGACGCTTCTCCAGGCGACCTCTTTGATCCTCGTCGGTCTCGCGGTCGCGTTCGCGTTCCGTGCCGGCATGTTCAACATCGGCGGCCAGGGCCAATACACCGTCGGAGCGATCATCGCCGTCTGGATCGGCTCCTCCTTCGCCGGGATGCCGCCGGTGCTCCACGTCATGTTCGCGATCGTCGCCGCTGCTGTCGCCGGCGCTGCGTGGGCCGGAATCGCCGGTGTCCTGAAGGCGGCCACGGGCGCCAACGAGGTGATCTCGACGATCATGCTCAACTGGATCGCGATCTGGCTCGGCGTCTATTGCTTCCAGCTCGGGGGCCCACTGCAGAACCCGCATCTGCCATCGACGCCGGTATCCAGCAACGTCGTCGCCGGGGCGAAGCTGCCGGTCTTCTGGGGCAGCGCCTCGCTCCAGGGGCTCGACGTCGGGATCTTCATCTCGCTCGCGCTCGCGGTCGTGTTCGCCCTGTTGATCAAACGCACCCGGCTCGGCTACGAGGCGCGCGCAGTCGGCTTCAACCCAGACGCGGCCCGCTACGCGGGGATCAACGTCGGCCGCACCTGGATCCGCGTGATGCTGATCTGTGGCGCGTTCGCGGGCGTAGCTGCCGCGCTCGACATCGTCGGCTGGAAGTTCAGCCTGTTCACGAACGACATCCAGACCTCGCAGATCGGCTTCTACGGGATCGCTGTGGCTCTGCTCGGTCGGAACACCGCCGGCGGCACCGTGGCCGCCGCGGTGCTGTTCGGGGCGCTCTTGACCGGCACCTCGGATCGCAACATCCACCTGAGCATCGATCCGACGCTGGTCCAGTACCTGACGTTCATGATCGAGGGGATCATCATCCTGCTCGTCTCGACCGATGTGATCACGCTCCGGCTGCTGAAGGGCGGGCGGCAGATCCGCGTTGCGCTCAAGCGCAGGCCTTCTGACGAGGCCCGCGCAAGCCAGGGCGGTGTCTCGTGAGCGGCGAACACTTCGTGTTCGCTTGCGAGTTCGGCTGGCGCCGAACTCGGGACACGGAGTACGTGGCGTGAGCGTGGGCGCGATCGCCGTGGCGCCCTCGCGCGCCGTGTCGCCGAAGCAGGTCGGCGTCGCGGGCATCGTCCTCGCCGCGATCGCGTGGGTGATCACGCTCCCCCCAATCGAGGTCCGCGGCATGGTGCCATCGATCGTGCTCGCCGTACTCGCCGTCTGCGCCGGCGCGTGGTCAATCGCCGGCGGCGAGCGTAAGCTCGGATCCGAGGCGATCGTGGTCGCCCTGTTCGCGGTCGCCGGCGCTGCCGCATCCGCGAACTCCTCGGTCACAACGCTCGAGTCCGTATTCACCTGGTCGGCGCTGGTGGCGGCGACGCTCCGTTATGCGACGCCGCTGCTGTTCGCGGCGCTCGGTGGCGTGATCTCCGAGTCGAGCGGCGTGATCAACATCGGCCTCGAGGGCATGATGCTGATGGGCTGCTTCTGGGGCATCTATGGTGCCGACCTGCTGCACTCCTGGGTCTGGGGCCTAGTCGTCGCGATGGTCGCTGGGGGGCTGCTGGCGCTCGTTCACGCATTCTTCTCGATCCACCTGCGCGCCAACCAGATCGTCAGCGGCACGGGAATCAACTTCCTGGCCCTCGGGATCACCGGGTACTTCCTTGAGTACCACTACGGAAACAACGGCACCCCGCTGAACATCTCGATGGTCCCCAACGTCAAGATCCCGCTGATCCAGCACGTCGGGTTCTTCGGGGCGGCGTTCGGCGACGCGAACCTGATGACCTGGATCGGGCTGGCGCTCGTACCCGCACTCACCTTCTTCCTGTTCCGCACGCTCTGGGGCCTGCGGCTGCGGTCGGTGGGCGAGAAGCCGCGCGCCGCGGACACCGTCGGGCTGCCGGTGCTGCGGATCCGGTACGTCGCCGTCGTCGTCTCCGGTATGTTCGCGGCGCTCGGCGGCGCCTACCTCTCGGTCGGCTTCGTCGGGTCGTTCAGCAACGACATGACCAACGGGCGCGGCTTCATCGCGCTGGCGGCGATGATCTTCGGCAAGTGGAAGCCGTGGGGCGCGCTGTGGGCGTGCCTGCTGTTTGGATTCGGGAACGCCATGTCCGACCGGGTCTCCAGCGTCAATCCGACGCTCGGGACGCTGTTCGAGGCGCTGCCTTATGTCCTGACCCTGGTCGCCGTCGCGGGGCTCGTGGGCCGCTCGCGAGCGCCGGCCGCGGATGGCGTTCCGTACGTGAGGGAGTAGCGGATGGCGGTCGCCCGGCTAGCGCTGGCCAGCTTCGTCGACGGGGAGGTCCGTCTCAGCGACGAGGTCGAGCTGTACCAGCGGACGTACACGACGCTGTTGCGCTCGAGCGGCGAGACGGCACTGCGCGTGCTCGAGCCGTCGCACATGGCGATGGGCTCGAGCCTGCACCCGCTGGCGGCGAGCGAGGAGCTCGACCTCGGCGCGTTCCTCTACGCGGTTCGCCGGCTGCCGGACGGCATCGCCGGTGCCGAGCTCGTGGTCATGGGTCAGGACGTCGAGGCGCTGACCGCCAACGGCATTCCGGTCGATTCCTGGCAGGAGGCCGAGGCCCCCGCCCGCCGGCGCCGGTGGTACGACAGCGGGGGCGGCACGCTCGCGGTGCTGCTCGCCAGCACCTCGGACGTCGACGACCTGGTGCCGACGCTCGTGGCGTTCCAGATCGAGTGGAACAAGATCCGCGTTCGCATGCGGGGGGCGGGCTGGCCCGAAGCACCGCACTCCCCCGACGTTCCGCCGGAGGAGTGCGCCCGAGAGCTCGGCGGCAGCGCCGCCGACTGGGCGCGCCTGCGCGGCGCCTGGGGCGCGGCGTTCGGAGAGCGGATGCGGCTGATCGGCCAGAAGCGACTGTCGCTGCGGATCCGGATGCTTGGAGGCACGCACACCGGCTACGCCCGACTCACCCGGCGCTGGTGGGCTCCGGTCAGCGCCAAGCTCGCCGGCGCAGGGCTGACCGAGCGTCCGCTGTACTTCGTCAGCTCGAACTCCCACAGCCTCGTTAACATCGTCACCGGCATCGCCCGCGACCGCGAGCCCGAGCTGGTCGCGTTCGTCGAGCAGCTGGACGACGACGACATCCTGCGCCAGGAGCTGACCGCCTTCCGCGAGGGCCGCAGCGAGGGCTCGTGGGAGAACTTCCTGTACTTCGTCGCGCGGCTGTACTTCGACGAACGCGGGCCCGAGGCCGCGGCTGCGCGCCGGGCCGGTGAGCAGCAGCGAGGTGTGACCCACCTGCGGAGCACAACCGCGCTGCGGGTGCCCGCCCAGGTCATCTCGCTCTCCGCGCTCGACCCCGAGGCGCTCGATCCTCGGCTCGGCCAGGTCGACGCCGAGGCGCTTGCCGCGAACGGCGCGGTGATCGTCAACATCGACTACCCACTGGGCGCTGCCGCATACAACATCCTCCGCGAGGTCGCGGTCGACCGGACCAGGTTGCGAGGCGTGTACATCCTCGGAAAGGCCGCCACGCTCAACGCCGACGTCGGCGACGTGATGATCTCGAACGTGGTCCACGACGAGCACTCGGGATCCACCTACTGGCTCGACAACGCCTTCAGCGTCGGCGACCTCGCCCCAGATCTGCGGTTCGGAACCGGGCTCGACAACCAGCGGACGGTCACGGTCAAGAGCACCTTCCTCCAGAATCGCTCGTACCTCGACTTCTACTACCGCGAGGCGTTCACGGTCGTCGAGATGGAGACCGGCCCGTACTGCAACGCGGTCTACGAGATCGCCGACGCCGACCGGCACCCGACCGGCGAGGCCATCAACTTCTCGAAGCTCCCGATCGACCTCGGGATCATCCACTACGCCTCTGACACCCCGTACACACAGGCGCGCACGCTCGGAGCGAGAGGACTCAGCTACTACGGGATGGACTCGACGTACGCGTCGTCGCTCGCGATCATCCGGCGCATCCTGCGCCTCGAGGGCGCGCTGAGCTAGGCTCCGACCGGGTGCCAGGCGGTCTTGAGCTCGGTGACCGCCTCGAGCCGGTCGAGCGCATCGTCGGTGGCGCCCTCGTAGCCGGTCGCCGCGGCGCCGTGGCGGACGCGCTTGATCGTCTCGGCCGCGAGCCGGTCGAGCTCGGCCGCGAGGTCGGCGTCGCCGGAGGCGTCGAGGATCGCGTTCAAATCCCGGTGGCCGCCGAGCGCTTTCGCCAATTCGCCGCGACGCCCGGACAGGAGGTTCACAACCCCCCCCGGGACGTCGGAGACGCCCAGCGCCTCGGCGAGGTCGAGGCCGGGCAGCGGCTGTGCCTCGGACAGGATCACGACCGCGACGTTGCCGGCAGCCAGCGCCGGCGCGAGCTCGGCGACCAACCCGAGCAGCGGCGGCGCATCCGGCGCGACGATCCCGACCACGCCGGTCGGCTCGGGCAGCGAGAACGACAGGAACGGCGCCGCGACTGGGTTGACGCCCCCGAGGACAGCGTGGAGCTTGTCGGTCCAGCCCGCGTAGTGGAGCAGCACGTCGACGGCGTCCTCGACCTCCTCGCGCGGCACGCCCATCGCGCCCGCTCGCGACTCGAGCGCCTCCGCGGCGCGGTACAGGATCTGCCCCCGGTTGTAGGCGGTGCGGTCGGCCCAGGGCTTTGCCGCCTTGCGCGCGGCGGCGACCGCGTCGCGGACGTCCTTGCGCGAGGCCCGCGGGAAGTTCACGCCGTCCGCCTCGTCGTAGCGGCCGGACTCCGAGCGGACGAACGCGCCGCCGATCCACAGCTTGTACGTCTTGCGGACCGCGAGCCGCTCCGTCACCTGACCACCTGCAGGTACGGACGGAGTCCCGCGGGACCGCCCTCGCGCCCGAACCCCGACTCCTTGTAGCCGCCGAACGCCGCCGTCGGGTCGAAGTGGTTGTAGGTGTTCTGCCACACGACCCCGGCCTTCAGCGCGCTCGCGACCTCGAACGCCTTTGATCCCTTGTCGGTCCAGATCCCGGCCGCCAGCCCGTACCGGGAGTTGTTCGCCTTCTCGATCGCCTCCGCCTGCGTGCGGAACGTGAGCACGGACACCACCGGCCCGAAGATCTCCTCGATCGCGATCCGGTGGGCAGGCGAGACGTCGGTGAACAGCGTGGGCGCGAACCAGTAGCCGCGCTCGGGGAGGTCGCACGTGATCGTGCGCCGGTTCGCGCCCTCGTCCTCCCCGACGGCGACGAGCGTCTCGATCCGCTCGAGCTGCTCGGCGGAGTTGATCGCGCCCACGTCGGTGTTCTTGTCCATCGGGTCGCCGACGCGCAGGCGGCCCATCCGCTGCCACAGCTTGCCGATCACCTCGTCGTGCACGCTCTCCTGGATCAACAGCCGCGATCCGGCGCAGCACACGTGGCCCTGGTTGAAGAAGATGCCGTTGACGATCCCCTCGACGGCCTGGTCGAGCGCGGCGTCCTCGAACACGATGTTCGCCGACTTGCCGCCGAGCTCGAGCGTCAGCCTCGTGTCTGTCCCAGCGAGCGCGGCCTGGATCTCCCTCCCGACCGTGGTCGAGCCCGTGAAGGCGATTTTGTTTATGTCTTTTTCACGGACGAGGGCCGCGCCCGTGTCGCCACTGCCCGGAAGGATGGAGACGACGCCAGGCGGCAGCTCGGCCTCCTGGCAGATCTCGGCGAGCAGCAGCGCGGTCAGCGGCGTTGTCTCCGCCGGCTTGAGAATCGCGACGTTCCCGCACGCGAGCGCCGGCGCGAGCTTCCACGCCGCCATCAGCAGCGGGAAGTTCCATGGCACGATCTGCCCGACGACCCCGAGCGGCCTTACCTCTCTCGCGGGGTGGGTGGGAAATCCATATACAAGCTTGTCGGCCCAGCCGGCGTAGTGGAAGAAGTGCGCGGCGGCGAGCGGGATGTCGACGTCGCGGGATTCTCTGAGCGGCTTGCCCCCGTCCAGCGTCTCGACGACCGCAAGCTCGCGCGCGCGCTCCTGGATCAGCCGCGCGATCCGGAACAGGTATTTGGCGCGCTCGAGGTCTCGGAGCGCCGCCCACTTCGGCAGCGCGGCCCGGGCGCTCTCGACGGCTGCGGTCACGTCGTCCGGGCCCCCGTATGCCACCTCCGCTATCGGCTCCTCCGTGGCGGGGTTGATCGTCGGAACGTACCTGCCATCCGCAGGGTCCTTGAAGTCACCGTCGATGAACAGGCCGTACCGCTCGCGCAGCCGGATGTGGTCGGCCGACTCGGGTGCCGGGGCGTAGTCCCAGACGATGCTGGTTCGGGTCTCGATGCTCATTCCTTGGAGAAGTCCTCCGCGCGCCCGTAGCGCCCGCTCTCGGTCTTGGCGTACTGCATAAGGAGATCATTGAGCACGGACGACGCGCCGATCCTGATGCGGTCCGGCGTCAGCCACTCGTCCCCGAGCGTCTCCTTGACGAGCACGAGCCGGTGCAGCGCAGCCTTGCTCGTCGACACGCCGCCGGCGGCCTTGAAGCCGACGATCCGGCCGGTCCGCTCGGCGTAGTCGCGGATCGCTTCGAGCATCACGAGACACACCCCCGGCGTCGCGCCGCTCGCCGCCTTGCCGGTCGAGGTCTTGATGAAGTCCGCGCCGGCCTCCATCGCGAGCATCGAGGCGTGGCGGACGTGATCGTATGACCCGAGCTCGGCGGTCTCGAGGATCACCTTCAGATGCGCGTCGCCGGCGCGCTCCTTGACCGCGACGATCTCCTGCTGCACGCGAATGTCGTCGCCGGCGAGGAAGGCCTCGCGCGAGATCACCATGTCGATCTCGTCCGCGCCGGCCACGACCGCGTCCTCGGTGTCGCGCAGCTTGGCCTCCAGCGAGACCTGGCCGGCGGGGAAGCCGGTGGCGACACTCGCCGTTTTGACGCCGGTGCCTTCGAGGGCTTGTTTGGCGGTCGCCACCAGCGACGGGTACACGCAGATCGCGGCAACGCTTGGGATCTCGGGCATCGTCGGCGCCGGGCACACACCCTTCGCGCACAGGTGGCGGACCTTGCCCGCGGTGTCCGCGCCCTCGAGCGTGGTCAGGTCGACCATCGATACCGCAAGCCGGATGCCCTGCTGCTTGGCCGTGGTCTTGATCGAGCGCTTGCCGAGCTGGGCGGCGCGCTCCTCGATCCCGACTCGGTCGACGTGGGGCAGACGACGGATCACGAGCCGAGGCTACTACGCTCCCGCCGGTGAAGCGGGTCCTTGTTTTCTGCGGATCGAGCCCGGGGCGGGTGCCCGAGTACGCCGCGGCCGCCACCCAACTGGGTCGCGAGCTGGCTTCACGCGGCCTCGAGGTCGTCTACGGCGGCGCGAGCGTGGGGCTGATGGGGGCGCTCGCCGATTCCGCGCTGGCCGCCGGGGGGACCGTGATCGGCGTGATCCCGACGCGGCTGGTCGAGCACGAGATCGCGCACGCCGGCCTGACCAAGCTCCACATCGTCGAGACCATGCACGAGCGCAAGGCGCTGATGGCGGAGCTGTCCGACGCCGTGATCGCGCTCCCCGGCGGCACCGGGACGCTCGACGAGCTGTTCGAGCTGTTCACGTGGAAGCAGCTCGGCCTGCACCGCAAGCCGATCGCGCTCCTCGACGTGGACGGGTACTGGCAGCCGCTGCTGGCGTTCCTGGAGCACGCGGTCAACGAGCGGTTCGTGCGAGCCGAGCATGTGGCGATGCTCGTCGTCGAGCGCAGCCCCGCTGTCCTGCTCGACCGACTGGCCGCGGACACGCACCGGGCCGTCGACAAATGGCTCGACCGGCCACGCGTCGACGTCGACCGCCCGCTGGTCGATTAGTCCGTTCCGAACACGCGGTCGCCGGCGTCGCCCAACCCGGGACGGATGTAGGCGTTCTCGTCGAGCTCGCGGTCGACCGCGGCCGTCCAGATGCGAACATCGGGGTGCTCATCCTCCACCGCCGCAATCCCCTGGGGCGCTGCCACCAGGCACACGAGCTCGAGCTGCCGCGCGCCGGCCCGCTTGAGCTTGTCGAGCGCAGCCACGGCGCTGCCCCCTGTGGCGAGCATCGGATCGAGCAGGTACACACGGGCCGACGGGAGCCCGCTCGGCAGCCGCTCGTAGTAGTCGACGGGTTCGTGGGCCTCCTCGTCGCGGTAAATGCCGACGTGGCCGACCCGCGCGTCCGGCAGCAGGCGCAGGAAGCCCTCGACCATGCCGAGGCCGGCGCGCAGCACCGGCACGACCGCCACCTCGTCCCGGAGCCGCAGCCCCGTGGTGGCCTCGAGCGGGGTCTCGATCTCGACCTCCCTGAGCGGCAGCTCGCGCGCGACCTCGACGGCCATGATCGCGGCGGCCTCGAACAGGGCCTGGCGGAAGTCGCCATGCGACGTCTCGCGGTCGCGGAGCACCGACAGGCGATCCGCGAGCACCGGGTGCTCGACCACTCTCAGCGTTTGTGGCACGGCGCGATGCTATATCGACCCCGAGGATCCCGATAGGCTCGCCGGCTCATGGCGCACGTCAACGTCGAGCTGAAGGCGTTCGATCGCGACCCCGAGGCGACCGTCGCGCGGTGCCTTGCCCTCGGCGCGATCGACGGCGGCGTTCTGTCGCAGCGAGACATGTATTTCGTCGCGCGCCGCGGGCGACTCAAGCTTCGCGTCGAGGAGGGGGCACTCGGTGGCGAGCTGATCGCCTACGGCCGGCCCGATGCTCTCGAGCCCACGGAGAGCTCCTACGTCCTCGCCCCCGTGATCGAGCCAACCCCCCTCATCGAAGCGTTGGATGCCGCCCTGGGGACCGTCGTCGCCGTGTCCAAGCGCCGCCGGCTGTTCTTATGGGAGGGCGTGCGGATCCATCTCGACGAGGTGGACGGGCTGGGGCACTTTGTGGAGTTCGAGGCGGTCGTCCCCGACGCCGACGACCTCGCCACGGCGCGGGACAAGCTCGCCCGTCTCCGCCGCGAGCTTGGGGTCGAGGACGACGCGCTCGCATCGGTCGGCTACGCGGACCTGCTGACGGATGGGACGCAGGCGCTGCTCCGCGCCGCGTCCGAGGCGATGCGGAACGCCTACGCCCCGTATTCGAACTTCAAGGTCGGCGCTGCCGTGCGGGCGTCGAGCGGCGCGATCTATGCCGGCGCGAACGTCGAGAACTCGGCCTACCCCCAGGGCCAGTGCGCGGAGGCCTCGGCGCTCGGGGCGATGGTGGCGGCCGGCGAGTCTTCGATCACGGCCGTCGCCGTCGTGGCAGAGCGCTTGGAGCACTGCCCGCCGTGCGGCGGCTGCCGGCAGCGGCTGTCGGAGTTCGGTGGCGCTGACACGCCCGTTTACCTCGGGCGCCCGGGTTCGTCTCCGCAGACCGTCACGCTGGGCGAGCTGTTGCCCGGTTCGTTCGGCCGCGAGGCCCTCGCAGAGTGAACCTGGGGGCGCCACGCGTCGGTGTCGTGCTCGGGTCGGGCCTGGGCGCGGTCGCGGACGCGGTTGAGGACCCGGTCGTCGTGGGCTACGAGGAACTGCCGGGATTTCCGCGCCCGACCGTCGAGGGGCATTTTGGCCGGGCCGTGGTCGGCACGATCGGCGGGGTCCCGGTCGCCGTCTTTCAGGGGCGCGCGCACCTGTACGAGGGCGGCGATCCCGAGGCGCTGCGCGTGCCGGTGCGCGCGTTGCGCGCCGCCGGCGCGTCGATCCTCGTGCTGACCAACGCCGCGGGGTCGCTGCGACCGGAGGTTCGGCCCGGATCGCTGATGGCGATCACCGATCACATCAACATGCAGGGCTCGAACCTGCTGGTCGGGCCGAACGACCCCTCGATCGGGCCTCGGTTTCCCTCGCTTCGGGACGCGTATGACCCGTTGTTGCTGACGTCGCTGCGGGCATCGGCGGCCGCGCTCGGGATTTCCCTAGCCGAGGGCGTGTACCTGGCGGTCATGGGGCCGACGTTCGAGACGCCGGCCGAGATCCGCGCGTTCCGGGTGCTGGGCGCTGACGCGGTCGGCATGTCGACGGTCCAGGAGACGATCATCGCCCGCCATTGCGCCCTGCGTGTCGCCGCGGTGTCGGTGATCACGAACCTCGCCGAGGGCATGACCGACGAGCCGCTCAGCCACGAGCAGACGCTGCGCGCGGCCGAGGCCGGCGCGGCGGATCTCACCCGCCTGCTGCTCGGCTTCATCCCCCGATGCTGACCGCCGAACTCATCCGGCGAAAGCGCGACGGGGGCGAGCTGTCCGCCGACGAGATCTCCTCGCTCGTGTCCGGGATCGCCGACGGGTCGGTGACCGACGCGCAGGTGGGCGCGCTCGCGATGGCGATCTTCTGGCGTGGGATGAGCGCCGCCGAGCGCGTGGCGCTGACCGGTGCGATGACCCGCTCGGGGGACATCCTCGACTGGAGCTCCGCGGGACTGCAGGGACCGGTTTTGGACAAGCATTCGACGGGGGGCGTGGGCGACAAGGTGAGCCTGCTGCTCGCGCCGATCCTCGCCGCGTGCGGGGCGGCGGTCCCGATGATCTCGGGCCGCGGGCTCGGCCACACGGGCGGCACGCTCGACAAGCTCGAGTCGATCCCGGGCTACGACGTGTTTCTGTCGCCGGACCGGCTCCGGGCGGCGGTTGCGCGGGTCGGGTGCGCGATCGTGGGCCAGACGGGTCGGCTGGCGCCCGCCGACCGCCGGCTGTACGCGATCCGCGACGCGACCGGAACCGTCGAGTCGATCCCACTGATCGTCGGCTCGATCCTGTCCAAGAAGCTCGCGGCCGGTCTCGGTGGGCTGGTCATGGACGTCAAGTTCGGCTCGGGCGCGATGATGCCGGAGGTCGATCGCGCGCGGGAGTTGGCCCAGGCGATCGTCGACGTCGCCGTCGGCAACGGGCTGCCGACGGTGGCGTTGCTGACCGACATGAACCAGGTTCTCGGCCGCACCGCCGGCAACGCGGTCGAGGTGCGCGAGTCGATCGACCACCTGACCGGCGCCGCGCGCGACGAGCGGCTGCTCGAGGTGACGCTCGCCCTGTCCGCGGAGCTGCTTGTGCTCGGGGGGCTGCAGACCGATCCTTCCGCAGCCCGAACCGCGGCGATCGGCGCTTTGCAGAGTGGCGAGGCGGCCGAGCGGTTCGGCGCGATGGTCGTCGAGCTCGGCGGCCCCGCGGGATTGATCGATGCACCGTCGCGCCATCTGCCGAGCGCGTCGATCGTCCAGCCGATCGAGCCGGATGCGCCCGCGGTCGTCTCGGGTGTCGACGTACGTGCGGTTGGTGTTGCGATCGTCGCGCTGGGCGGTGGCCGGGCTCGCGAGGACGATGCCGTCGATCACAGCGTCGGCCTGACCGAGGTGGCCGCGCTCGGGGAGCGCGTCGAGCCCGGCGGCCGCCCGCTCGCGCTCGTGCATGCGCGCGACGAGGACAGCGCTCGCCGCGCGGCAGAGGCGGTGCGCTCGGCCTACGTGGTCGGTGACGCGCCCGCCGAGGTCCCGGCGCCGGTGCTCGAGCGGCTGAGCGCCTGAGGTTTCTCCGCGTCCCACACGAGCACCGCCGGCAGGCCGAGGTAGGCCTCCGCCGTCGCCTCCGGGATGTGGCGGACGGCGCGCCGCTTGGCCGTCACCTGCTGCTCGGTGATCTGGGGCTCCACGCACGCTCTCAG
>Ga0116224_10001129_pt1 | contig 18217 bp, 14 predicted proteins | sample Sb_taG_9_FD_89699 | JGI IMG/M metagenome (GOLD analysis project Ga0116224, IMG submission 89699) | Peat soil microbial communities from Weissenstadt, Germany - Sb_50d_b_LC metaG | ecosystem: Environmental > Terrestrial > Soil > Wetlands > Peat | place: Germany: Weissenstadt | collected 2010-09-21 | reverse complement strand
TACGACGAACGCCTGTACCGCGCGTTGTTGCGCGCCACCGCGGCCCAGGGCAACCGGGTCGGGCTGCGCTCCACGATGGCCGAGCTGCTCACCCTGGCGGGGGAGGCGGACGGTGACCACGCAGAGTTGCCCCAGGTGGGACGGTGGGACGGGGCACGCCTGGACTGCCTCCATCCCGAGACGACGGCCCTCTACCGTGGCCTGCTGGAAGGGTCGCCTGTCGCCGAAGGGCACCCCGCCAGGCTGTAGGGTGGCGTCCCGCCATGGCGAGAAGCTCCTCTGGGAAATCGGTCGCCCGCGCCGCCGCAACAGGAGGCGGCGCGACCTATCGCGGGCAGATGCCGGTGAACTGGTACGCCGCGCTCGTGGTCATCGTCCTGGTCGGACTCGGTTCGATCGCCTTCGCCAAGTACCACTACGACCAGACCGCCGCGGTCGTCGAGCCGACGACGACCACGACGTGGCACGCCGCCCTGGCCTTCGACATCTGCGGGACGATGCAGCCGGCCTTGGCCGCCTCGCCGACCAGCGCGACCACGGGCCTGACGAGCTCGGGGAACGGCGTCCTGCAGATCGCGCCCAAGAGCGCCAGCGAGGCCGGCAACAACGCAACGCTGGGCAAGTTCGCCGAGGGGTACGCGGGCCTGACCCTGACGAACACCTCCCTGAAGTACCCGTCCGACAAGGTGCCCCTGTACACGAACGGCGAGAAGTGCGGGACGGGTACCCCCGACGCCGGCAAGGCCGGTGAGGTGGAGGCCCGTTGGTGGGTGCTGACGACCAAGAGCGGGAAGAACGGCGAGCTGGAGCAGGCCGGCGGCCTGACGACCGTGAAGTCCGCGGACCTGAAATTCGCCAACCGCCAGCTCATCACCGTCGGCTTCGTGCCGGCCAACACCTCGTTGCCCAAGCCGCCGACATCGAGCATCACTGCGCTGCTCCAGGTCCTCTCCGGTTCCCAGCCCGTCGCCACGACGACCACCACGCCGGGCGTCACGACGTCGACGGCGCACATGGTGACGTCGACGACGGCGCCAGGGTCGACGGTGACGCCCGCCACCCCGGCCTCGACCACGACGACGAAGCCCTCGTCGACCACGTCGAGCGCCCCGGCGGCCACCACGACGACGAAACCCTCGTCAACAACGACGACGAAGTAATGAAAGCGGTCGTCCTCGTCGGCGGCGAGGGTACGAGGTTGCGTCCCCTGACGCTCTCCTCGCCCAAGCAGATGCTCCCCATCGTCGGGGTCCCGATGATCGAGCGCGTGCTCGGCCAGCTCGCCCTGCACGGCGTCGACGAGGCGGTTCTGTCTCTGGGCTACCTGCCCGACGCCTTCATGCAGGCCTATCCCGACGGGCGTGCCTCCGGGGTGCGGCTCATCTACGCCGTCGAGCCCGAACCGCTCGACACGGCCGGGGCCGTCCGCTTCGCCGCGAAGTTCGCCGGCATCGCCGAGACCTTCGTCGTGGTGAACGGCGACGTGCTCACCGACCTCGACCTGACGAGCCTGGTGGCGTTCCACCGCGAGCGGGGGGCCGAGGGCACGATCGCCCTGCACCCCGTCGCCGACCCCTCTGCGTTCGGCGTCGTGCCCACTGATGACGAGGGCAGGGTGATCGCCTTCGTGGAGAAGCCACCCCGCGACGAGGCGCCTACCAACGAAATCAACGCCGGGACCTACGTACTCGAGACCTCGGTCCTGGACAGGATCCCCGAGGGCGGTCGGGTGTCGATCGAACGGGAGACCTTCCCCGCCATGGTGCGCGACGGGGGGCTCTACGCACGCTCCGACGATGGCTACTGGCTCGACACGGGCACCCCCTCGGCCTATCTGGAGGCCAATTTCGACTACGTCAACGGCAAGCGCGGTCCCGTGGTGGCCCCCGGGCTCGGGGACCGGGGCAAGGGTGTCCTCGCGGAAGGAGAGAGCGACATCGAGGGCGAGGTGGTGGGCCCGGCGGTCGTCTTCGCCGGATGCGTCGTCGAGGTCGGCGCCCGGGTCGAGCGCAGCATCCTCGGACCCGGTTCGGTCGTCTCCGCCGGCGCGCTGGTCGTGGACTCGGTCCTCATGGAGGGCTGTCACGTCGCCGCGGACGCCAAAGTGGCCGGCTCCGTGATGGGCCCCCGGTCCATCGTCGGCCAGCGGGGCGACGTGCGGCCGGTCTCCGTGCTCGGGGCCGACGCGGTGGTCTCCTCGGGGACAGTGGTCGACGGCGAGCGGGTCGCGGGCTAAGAAGTCTCATGCGCACGCTCGTGACGGGAGGCGCCGGGTTCATCGGCTCCAACCTGGTCGATCGCCTGCTCGTCGAGGGGCACGAGGTCGATGTCGTCGACGATTTCTCGACGGGGTCCTTGTCGAACCTCGCCGAGGCGCGGGGCAGCGCGGGCCGGACACTGACCATCCACCATCTCGACATCACCGCGCCGGGTGTCGTGGAGCTCATGGCCCGCCGGCGCCCGGAGCTCGTGTTCCATCTGGCTGCGCAGGCCGATGTCCGGGTCTCGGTGGCCCGGCCGGCCTTCGATGCCACGGTCAACATCGTCGGCTCGCTCAATATCCTGGAGGGCGCGCGCCAGGCGGAGACCGAGCGCGTCGTCTTCGCCGCCAGCGGCGGCACGCTCTACGGCGAGCCGACCCCCGAGGATCTCCCCGTGCGTGAGGCGCACGCCCATCAGCCGCTGTCGCCCTACGGCGTCTCCAAGAAGGCGGTGATCGACTACCTGGTGGCCTACCGGGAGCTGCACGCGCTCGAGTTCTGCGCGCTGGCCCTCAGCAACGTCTACGGGCCCCGCCAGAACCCCCACGGCGAGGCGGGCGTTGTCGCCATCTTCGCCGAGCGCATCCTGCAGGGCGAGCCCGTGACCGTTTTCGGCGACGGTGAGCAGACGAGGGACTTCGTCTTCGTCGACGACGTCGTCGACGCGTTCGTGCGGGCCGCCACCCGCGGGGGAGGCCTCGTCTGCAACATCGGGACGGGGCGCGAGACGTCGGTCAACGAGGTACTCGACACCATGACTCGGCAGTCCGGTGTCGAGGTGACGCGGGTGACGGCGCCACCGCGCCCGGGCGAGGTGCAGCGCTCCAGCCTCGACATCGAGCGGGCCGCCATCCAGCTCGGGTGGCGTCCATGGACCGACCTGGCCGACGGGACGCGCGCCGTGCTCGAGTTCGTGGGCGCACACCTGGGCTGAGCCGGCTCAGCGGAACAGGTCCTCCTTCGGCGGCCGGATGATCTCGGCCCGGACCGAGGCGGGGCGGAGCCACTCGGTCGGGACGCCGCGCACGATGGCGACCGGGATGCCGCGGTCCTTGCCCATGACGAGCTCGGCGGCGGAGGCCAGTTCGTCGGCGACGCAGATCTCGGTGGCGACGAGCTCGCGGCCGCCTGCATCGCGGGTCCCCTTCAGGTCGAGCACGGCGGCCACCCCAGCGCACCCGATGGCCACGTCGGTGACGCCGCGCCGCCAGGCTCGGCCGAACGTGTCGGAGACGATGATCCCCACGTCGACGCCGAGGGCGTTGCGCAGGCCCGCCCGGACCCCCCGCGCCGAGCGATCGGCGTCGTCGGGGAGGAGCGCAGCCGTCCCGTCGGCCACGTTGGACAGGTCGACCCCGGCATTGGCGCAGATGAAGCCGTGCCTGGTCTCGGTGATCACGAGGTCGCCCCGGCGCCGCAGAACACGCACCGACTCCCGTTCCACCAGCGCCAATTTGGCGCTCGCGTCAGCCTGGTTGATCGGGACCAGCTTTCCCTCGGCCTTCGACACGATCTTCTGGGTGACCACGACGACGTCGCCGGCGAGCAGCGCCGGCCCCTCCGGCCGCGCCGGCGCCACGGCACCCGCGATGAGCCCCGCCAGGTCGGTGCCGGGCACCACCTCGCCGATGCCGGGCACCGGGAGCACGAGCACGCCGTCAGACTGCGGCATCGACGACCACCCGGGCGAGGTCGGCCGCCCGCTCCGGTGAGCTCATCACGGTGGGGGTCACGATGCAGCGGACCCCCTCGGCCTCCACGTCGGCGGCACGCTCCGCGTCGGCGGTGTCCACGACGAGCGTGCCGGCCCACGTCGCGTACAGGCGGGCCAGGCCCACCACGGACGCCTCGGTACCGAGCTCGGCCATGAGGCGGTCGGCGGGGCCCTTGAGGGCGGCGCCGGCGATGATCGGTGAAACGGCCACGACCCGTGCCCGCCGGGTGGCCAGGATCTCGCGCACACCGGGCACGGCGAGCACGGGCCCGATGGACACGACCGGGTTGGAGGGGCACACGACGATCGTGTCCGCCTGTTCGAGGGACTCCATGACGCCCGGGGAGGGACGGGCGGCGCCGGCTCCCTCGAACCGCACGCCGTTGACCGCCACGTCGTGGTGGAGGCGGACGAAGTAGTCCTGGAAGCCGACCTCGGTCCCGGCTGGGCCCAGTGGGCTCGCCTCGGCCAGGGTGACCCGGGTGCGCAGCGGGTCGTCGGTCACGGGCAGCAACCGCACCGCGATGCCGCGCCGGCGGCACAGCTCCGCCGTCACCGAGCTCAGCGTCTCGCCCCCGCGCAGCCGGCCGGTCCGGAACAGATGCGTCGCCAGGTCGCGGTCGCCGAGCCGGAACCAGTCCTCGCCACCGAGTCGGCCCAGCTCGTCCATGACCGCCCAGCTCTCACCGGCCACGCCCCAGCCGGTGTCGCGGTTGTCCATGCCGGCCAGGGTGTAGGTGACGGTGTCCAGGTCGGGGCTGATGTGCAGGCCGTGCAGGACCAGGTCGTCGCCGACGTTGACGATGGCGGTGATGTCGTCCGGTGGCACGACGCGCGCCAGCCCCGAGAGCATCCGGGCGGCCCCGACGCCGCCGCACAGGGCCACCAGCACGGTGCGAGCATAGGAGCGTCGGGCCGGGCGTCTTTCCGGCGGCCCCTGGTACCATCGCCGCCCGCCATGCCAGAGCGCATCCCATCGGATCGGCACGGGACCGTCGTGACGGTTCTGCGGGAGGCGGCCCGGGTCAACGGCCAGGTCGAGGCCTACGTGGAGCCCGCCGGGCGCGCCGAGCGTCGCTCCCTCACCTTCGCGGAGTGGGACCGTGCCGCCGACGGGGTGGCGGGCTACCTGGCTCGTCGCGGCGTCGCCAAGGGGGACGTCGTGTGCCTGCTCCTGCCGTCGTGCATCGAGTACGCCGTGCTCTACGCCGCACTGCTGCGGCTGGGCGCCATCACCTCGGGGATCAACCCCCGCATGGGCGCCGGCGAGGTGGTCTCCATCGTGGAGCGGGCGGCGCCGGTGCTCCTGGTGGCGGACCGCGAGGCGGCGCCCATGCCCGATGCCGTGGCCGTGGCCGTGGCCGTGGCGGAGCGCGCCGAGGTCCGGTCGTCGTGGGGGGGCGAACCGCCGCGGGAGTGGCCCGAGCTCGCTCCCCACGACCCGGTGGCGGTGGTCTGGACCAGCGGGACCACGGGCAAGCCCAAGGGGGCCGTCTTCGACCACGCCAACCTGGCCGCGGTGGCCCGGGGTACCGACGTGCTGAGCCAGCCGGGTGACCGCCGGCTGTCGCCGCTCCCGTTCGCGCACGTCGGCTACATGACGCGGGCGTGGGACGAAATCGCCAATGCCGTGACGACGATCATCACGCCCACTCCGTGGCGGGCCGACGATGCCGTTCGTATCTTGGCGGACGAGCGGGTGACCGTGGCCCAGGGCGTGCCCACGCAGTGGGCGCTCATGCTGGCCAGCGAGGAGCTCGAGCGCGCCGACCTGGGTGCGCTGCGCGTTGCCGGGACCGGCGCGGCGCGCATGACGGCGTCCATGGTCGCCGAGGTGCGCCGCCGTTTCGGCGTCCCCGTCGTGGTGCGCTACACCTCGACCGAGTCGTCTCTCGGGACCGGCACCACGCTGGCGTCGTCCGACGAGGAGGTGGCGACCACCGTCGGGCGGCCGGTCGCCGGGGTCGAGCTCGCGATCGTCGACGGCGAGGGCCGGCCCGTCCCCGCCGGGTCGGTCGGCCGGGTGAGGCTGCGCTCCGCGGCGACGATGCGCGGGTACTGGGGGCGCGGACCGGGCCGGGGGCGCACCGTTGACGAGCTGCTCGACGCGGAGGCCACCGCGTCAGTCCTGGCGCCCGACGGCTGGCTGACCACGGGTGACTTCGGGCGGCTCACCCCTGAGGGGAACCTCGTGTTGTCGGGCCGGGCCCACGAGCGCTACATCCGGGGTGGCTACAACGTGTACCCGGCCGAGGTGGAGGAGGCCCTTTCGTCGCATCCCGGGGTCGCCCGGGCCGCGGTCGTCGGCGTGCCCGACGAGGTCCTCGGCGAGATCGGTGTGGCTGTCGTGGTGGCCGAGGCCGGCGCGGCGCCGGAGCTGGACGCGTTGCGCGAGCACTGCTCCCGGACGCTGTCGGACTACAAGGCTCCTGACGCACTGGTGGTCGTCGACGAGCTGCCGCTGACCCCGATGATGAAGGTCGACCCGGGCCGGCTCGCCGCCGTGGCCGCACAGGGGGCCGAGGAGCGGCGCTCGCGCCTGGGGCGGAATCGTCGCCCGGCCTCCGGGGTGCTAGGCAGTGGCCCCATCGGAGAGGCCGATAAGAAGGAGCGCGCATGAGCCCCACTACGAGAGTCGGGGAGTCCGACCCCAACCGGGGGACCGCCCCTGAGGCGATCACACCCGGCCGCTACACCGGGCACGTGGCGGTGGTCACCGGGGCCGGGTCCGGTATCGGGCGTGCCACGGCTCGGCGCCTCGCCGCCGAAGGTGCCGCGGTGGCCTGCCTCGACGTGGCCGAGGACGCCATCGACTCGGTGGCATCCGAAATCAACCGGGAGGCCACTGATGCGGGAGGGCGCGCCATCTCCGTGCGCTGTGACGTCACCGACGAGGACGCGGTCGCCGCTGCGGTGTCGCAGGCGCGCGAGGAGCTCGGGCACATCACCAACCTGTGCAACATCGCCGGCATCGGCGGCTTCTCCCACACGCCCGAGCAGTCACTGAGCGGCTGGGACAAGATCATCGCCGTCAACCTGACGGGGACGTTCCTCATGTGCCGTGCCGTGCTGCCAGGCATGATCGAGCACGGCGGCACCATCGTGAACACCGTGTCGACGGCGGGCATGAAGGGCCAGCCGTACTCGGCGGCCTACTGCGCGTCGAAGGGTGGTGTGAGGCTGCTCACCATGGCGCTTGCCGTCGAGTACATGGCGCGCGGCGTCCGCGTGAACGGCGTTGCTCCCGGTGGCGTGGACACGCCCATCATCCACAACTTCGGCCCGCCCGAGGATGCCGACTGGAAGCTCATCGAGCGGCTGATGTCCCCGATCGGCTTCGCCTACCCGCACGAGATCGCCGGGGCCTTCGCCTACCTCGGGTCGCACGAGGCGGATTACGTGACGGGCGCGATCCTCTCCATCGACGGGGCGATCACGACCTGAGCCGCGTCGACACGTCCCGGGGCGCAGAGCCGACGCGCCTTCGCGTCGCGCTCGATGCGACGCCGCTTCTCGGTCTGCCCACCGGCATCGGGGTCTTTTGCCAGGGCGCGCTCGCCGCGTTGGCGGGGCGCCCGGGCATCGATGTGCGTGCTTATGCCGTGAGCTGGCGCCGGCGCCACCTCATTGACTCCCACCTCCCGGCCGGTGTCGCCGTGCACCAGCGGCCCATGCCGGCCCGGCCGCTGCACGCGCTGTGGGCGCGCGGCGACGTCCCGCCGGTGGAGTGGTTCATCGGCGCGGCCGACGTCGTGCACGGCACGAACTTCGTGGTCCCGCCGACCGGACACGCCGCGGCCGTCGTCTCGGTGCACGACCTGACCCCGCTCCACCATCCCGAGCTGTGCAACGCGGCGACCCTGGCCTATCCCGGCCTGATCCGCCGCGCCCTCGGACGCGGCGCTTGGGTCCATGCCGACTCCGCCTTCGTCGCCGGTGAGGTCATCGAGGCGTTCGGTGCCGACCCCGTCCGCGTGCGGGTGGTGGCGCCTGGTATCCCGGATCTGCCTCCCGTCACCGACGCTGAGGCCGCCAGCACGCTCGACCGGCTGCTGCCCCCGGGGACCGGGCGCTTCTGCCTCGCGGTCGGGACCGCGGAGCCCCGCAAGGACCTGCCCGGCCTGGTGCGGGCGTTCGGCGAGGTGGCTGCTCGCCACGGCGACGTCTCGCTTGTGCTCGCCGGCCCGCCCGGGTGGGGCGAGGAGGCCTTGGCGTCGTCGGTCGCCGTATCGCCGGCCCGCGAGAGGATCGTCCGGACGGGGTGGGTCGAGGAGCCCGACCTGGCCGCGCTGCTCGGCCGGGCCGTCGTCCTGGCCTACCCGTCGCTCTACGAGGGGTTCGGCTTCCCGCCGTTGCAGGCCATGCGGGCCGGCGTGCCGGTGGTGGCCAGCCGTGCCGGTTCGCTGCCCGAGGTCCTCGGGGACGGCGCCCTGATGGTGGAACCCGGCGACCACGACGCGCTCGTCGACGCGCTCGACTCGTGCCTGGCGGACGAGGCCCTGCGCGCCAGGCTCATCGCCGCGGGCGCCGCCTGGTCCGCCCGGTTCTCGTGGGAGCGGTGCGGTGCCGGCCTCGAGGACCTCTACCGCGACGCGGCGGGCGGCGGGCGTGACTGAGGGCCCGCCGCCGTCAGTGCTCCTCGCCGTCGAGCAGCTCCGGCGCCAGGTGCCGGGCGGCATCGGCGCCTACGCCAGTGGCCTCCTCGGCGGGCTGGCGGAGCGCTCCCGGGAGGGTGACCCGGTCGACGTGACGCTCCTGGCCAGCCGGGCCCCCGGCCGCCGGGCCGACGACCCGCTCGCCGCGTTCGGCAAACCGGTCATCGCCTCGTGGCTCCCGGGCCCGCTCCTGACGCGGGCATGGGACCATGGGTTGCGCCATGCCCCCCCGGACTTCGACATCGTGCACTCGGTCTCGTTGGCGGCGCCCACGCTGCGGCGGTCCAGCCCGAGCCGCCTTGTGGTCACGGTCCACGACGTCGCGTGGCGCCGCCACCCCGAGGCCACGACGCCGCGGGGGAGGCGGTGGCACGAGTTGGCGCTGGTCCGGGCCCGCGAAGGCGGCGCGGCGCTCGTCGTCCCGTCCCGGCTGGTCGCCGCGGACCTGGTGGCGTTCGGCGTCGACGCGGGGCGGATCACCGTCGTGCGGGGCGGTGCCGACCACCTCCCGGATCCCGACCCGGCCGCGACGGACGAGCTCCTCGGGCGTCTGGGGGTGTCCGGCGAGTTCCTGCTCAGCGTCGGCACGCTCGAGCCGCGCAAGAACATGGACCGCCTCGTGCGTGCGTTCCACAGCGTGCGCCCTTCGCTGCCGGCACCGTGGCCCCTGGTGATCGTGGGCCCGGCCGGTTGGGGTCCGGATCCGTCCACGCGCCAGGAGACCGACGGCATCGTGTTCACGGGTTCCGTGTCCGGACCCGTGCTCGCCGAGCTCTACCGGCGTGCGCGCGCCTTCGCGTACGTGCCGCTGACCGAGGGTTACGGGCTGCCGCCGCTCGAGGCCATGCGGGTCGGGACGCCGTCGGTGGTGGCCGACGAGGTGCCGAGCGTGCACGACCTGGGTGAGGAGGGGCCGGCGCCGGCCCGCATCGTCGACCCGCTCGACGTCGACGACATCGCGGCCGGCCTCGCGGCAGTCCTCACCGACGACGCGCTGCGTGCCGACCTCGCGGCGCGGGGGTCCGCGCACGCGCTGACGCGGACCTGGGGGACCGCGGCGCGCGAGCACATCGCCCTGTGGAGGTCGCTGCAGTGACGTCCCCGTTCGGTCTCTCGCTCGACGTCTCGGCCGTGCCGCTGCACCCCGGGGGTGTGGGCTACTACACGATGGCCCTGGCGAGCGGTCTCTCGGCGCGCGATGACGTGGACCTGACCCTGATCGCTCGCCGTGGCGACGAAGAACGCTGGAGTGCCCTGGCCTCCGGCGCGGCGGTGCGCGGCGCGGTCCCCGCCTCGCGGCCGGGCCGACTCGCCTTCGAGCAGCTCGGCCTCTCCTCCGTGCTGCGCTCCCTCGACGTGCGGGTCCATCACGGGCCCCACTACACGATGCCGGCGCGGTCGCCCGTGCCGTGCGCGGTCACGATCCACGACTGCACATTCTTCGACCACCCCGAGTGGCACCTCCGGTCCAAGGCTGCCTTCTTCCGCCGGGCCATCCGCCGCGCCGCCCGCCACGCCGGCGTCCTGATCTGCGTCAGCCAGGTGACCGCGGACCGGCTGCAGGAGTCCTGTGAGGTGCGGGCGCCGGTCGTCGTTGCGCCGCACGGCGTCGACCACCGCCGCTTCTCGACCACCGAGCCCTCGGAGGGTGCGGACCGGGCCGAGCTGGGCGCGCAGGGCGTGCCCACCGACCGTCCGCTGGTGGCCTTCGTCGGCACGCTGGAGCCGCGCAAGGGCGTGGCGCCGCTCGTGGCCGCGTTCGACCTGCTCGCCGACTCCCTGCCCGACCCCGTGCTGGTGCTCGGGGGACAGCCCGGGTGGGGGATGGCCGAGACCGAGCGCGCCCTGGCGGCGGCCCGCCACCCCGAGCGGATCGTGCGCACCGGGTACCTCCCCGACCAGGCGGTGCCGGCGCTGCTCCGGCAGGCCTCGGTGGTGGCGTACCCGGCACTCGAGGAGGGGTTCGGGTTGCCCGCGCTGGAGGCCTTGGCCTGCGGTTCCCCGCTCGTGACCACGGAGGGGACGGCGATGGCCGAGGTGGCCCGGGGGGCGGCGCTCCTGGTGCCGCCGGGGGACGTCTCTGCACTGGCCGGAGCACTCGGGACGGCGCTCCAGGAGGGGCGCGGGTCCGGGCGCCGGGCACTCGGTATCACCGTGGCGGGGGAGCACACGTGGGAGGCGAGCGTGGCGCAGCACATGCGCGCCTATGCGGTGGCCGCGGCGGGCCGGCAGTAGGGTTCGCGGATGCGCGCGCTCATCACCGGCGGCAAGGGCTTCGTGGGCCAGTGGCTCGCCGCGCACCTCAAGGATGGAGGGGACGAGGTGGCCGTCATCGACATCGAGACGGACGTCGCCGACGGCGCGGCGGTACGCCGGGTCATGGCCGACGTCGTGCCCGATGCGATCTACCACCTGGCCGCGATGACCCACGTGGGCGAGAGCTGGCACGACCCGAGCAGGGTGCTCCGGGTCAACGTCCTGGGTACCGCGGAGATCCTGGCCGCCGCCCGCATGCTGCCGGCGGCCCCCCGCGTCCTGATCGTGAGCTCGGCCGAGGTGTACGGCGTCGTCGACCCGGGCCAGCTCCCGCTGGGGGAGGACACACCGACGGCACCTGCCAGCCCCTACGCGGCGAGCAAGCTCGCGGCGGAGGACGTGGCCCTGCAGGCCTGGCGGGGGTACGGGCAGCCCGTCACGGTGGTGCGGCCGTTCAACCACATCGGCCCCGGCCAGTCCCCCAACTTCTTCGTGCCCGCCCTGGCCAAGCGGATCGTCGACGCCCGTCGCTCGGGCGCCCACGCCCTGAAGGTGGGGACGCTGACCACCCGGCGGGACTTCACCGACGTGCGTGACGTCGTGGCGGCCTACCGCCTACTGATGGAGCGGGGCGTCCCGGGGGACGTCTACAACGTGTGCTCGGGTCGCGACGTGGCCATGTCCGAGGTCGCCGCGCAGCTGCTGGAGCTGGCCGGTGCGGACCTGACGTTCGAGACCGACCCCGAGCTGGTGCGCCCGGTCGACGTGCCCGTGCTCCGCGGCGATGCGGGCAAGCTGCGCGATGCGACCGGATGGCAGCCCGTCATCCCGCTCGCGACAACGCTCGCCGACGTCCTGGCCTCCTGGGAGGCGGGCTGAGGGCGAGCGCTGTCGGCGTTCGTGACGCCGGGTGGGCTCAGGCGTTGACGAGCTGGCGGATCTGGGTCCGGACCTCGCGGGCCTGTTCCCGGGCCTTCGCGGTGAGCTGCGTGACCGTGGCGGGCAGCTTGTCCTCGAGCGGCTGAAGGGTGGTCTCGACGAACTGCGTGGCTGATTCGGCCAGGTCGTCGAAATGCTGGATCCCCTTGGCGACGCTGTGGCGCACCTCGTCGATGCGCTGGTCCAGCGTCATGTCCTGGGACAGGCGGTTCTGTAGTTCGACCCGCTGCACCTGGGCCCGCTGGTAGCCCAGCACGCCGAGGCCGACGGCGACGTACGCCGCGTCGCGGGCCAGGTCGGTGACACCCTTGGAAAGGGTGGTGATGTTGGTGGTTACGTCAGGCATGGAAGCCTCCTGTCTGGTCGGTTCACTCCGAAGAGCCGCTCGCAGCGGCCCGCCGGCCAGACCTCTGCGTTCGTGTACAAGAGTATCACCTTTGTTAAACAGTAGCAAGCAGAGTGGGGTGAATTCCGTGCCTGAGGGGCCGATCCTGAACCGGATAGCCTCTGGCACCTGATGGACGCCCAAGTGCCGGCCGTGGTCGCCGTCGTGGTCACGACCGATCCCGGGCCATGGTTCGAGGAGGCGCTCTCCTCCCTGGCCGCGCAGGACTACGGGGAGCTCTCGGTCCTGGTCCTCTCCATGGGTGCTGACGGCGCGGGGGTCACCGACCGGGTCGGGCGCTTCCTGCCGGATGCCTTCGTGCGGCACCTGGACGGGCGGCCCGGCTACGCCGCCGCCTCCAACGAGGTGCTCTCCATGGTGGAGGGAGCGGCCTTCTTCCTGCTCTGCCACGACGACGTCGCGCTCGATCCCGACGCCGTCCACAAGATGGTGGAGGAGTCGTTCCGCTCCAACGCCGGCGTGGTGTCCCCGAAGTTCGTCAACTGGGACGACCCCAGCATCCTGCTGCACGTCGGGATGAGCTGCGACAAGACCGGCGCCGTTGTCGACCGCATCGTCGAGGGTGAGGTCGACCACGGCCAGCACGATGCCGTGCGCGACGTGTTCGTCGCTCCCGGCGGGTGCATCCTCGTGCGCGCGGACCTCTTTGCTGAGCTGAAGGGCTTCGACGGCGGGATTCTGGCCATGGGGGAGGACCTCGACCTGTCGTGGCGCAGTCAGGTGGCGGGGTCACGCGTGGTCGTCGCGCCCGACGCGCGCGTGCGACACCGCGAGGCCGTGGCAGGCGGCCTCGAGCCCCTGGCGGTCCTCGGAGTGGACGGGGGACGCCACCCCGTCACAATGCAGATGCTCCAGCGACGGCACGAGCTGCGCGCCGTGCTCAAGTGCTACACCCGGATCCACCTGGTGCGGGTGCTGCCCCAGGCCGCGCTGCTCGCCCTGGGCGAGGTGATCGTCGCGGTGCTTTCGCGCGACCGGGACCGGGTGCGCGCCGTCATCGGCGCGTGGAGGTGGAACGCCCGCCGGCTGACCGAGATCTCTCTCCTGCGGGGCGAGCTGGCCGAGCACCGCCTGTTCCCCGATGCCGAGGTACGCCGCCTGCAGATGCGCGGCAGCGCGCGCCTGTCGCGCTACTTCAGCCGGCTCACCCACCAGGGCCTCGAAGCCGCCAACGCCGTCGCCGTCTCGAGGGAGCGGGCGGAGGGGCACGACGAGCGCGCCGAAGTGGCGGTTCTCACGGGCAGCGTCGGGTCGGCCTTCAGCGAGGACACCGACTTCGACGAGCTCGACGACCTGGGCCGGCGCGCCGGTCGGGATCGCTTCGGCCGCAAGGTCCGGTCGGTCCCGCTCGGCACGGGGCGCCAGCGCGCGGTGGCCATGGTCATCGCGCTGGCGGTGATCACCGTGGGCACCCGCGACCTGTTCTTCGGGACCCTTCCCCTCGTGGGGCAGCTGGCCCCCCTGCCGTCGTGGTCGGCCAGCTGGCATCACTTCTTCTCGGGCTGGCAGTCGGCCGGCGTGGGCACCACCGCGCCGGCGTCGCCCGCCTTCGGCATCGTCGGCATCACCGGCACGGTGCTCTTCGGCGCCATGGGCACGCTGCAGAGGGTCCTGCTGCTCGCCTGCATCCCCCTCGGCGCCTGGGGCGTCTCGCGCTTCATGCGCCCCGTCGTCTCGCCCCGGGCACGTGTGATCGCCGTGATCTGCTACCTCGGCCTCCCGCTGCCCTACGGCGCGCTGGGCACGGGACGCTGGGACGGTCTGGTCGCCTACGCGGCCTTCCCGTTCATCGCGCTCCGGCTGGCCCGGGCCGCACGCGTGGCGCCGTACGAGGTGGAGCCCGGCCCGAAGTGGCGCAGCCGCCCCGCGGGCCAGGTCGCCAGCCTGGGCGCCGTGATCGCGGTGGCGGCGGGCTTCGCGCCGGCCGTCGTCCCGCTCGTCATCGTCACCGGCCTCGCGTGGGCGGTGGGCTCGGTGCTCGTCGGGTCGCGCGACGCCCGCTGGCGGGTCCTGGTCGTGGCGGCGGAGTCGATCGGCGTGGCACTGGTGCTGGCCGCTCCCTGGGTGATCGGGACGGCGCTGGCGGGGAAGGCGTCGGTGGCGATCTTCGGCCTGCCGATCGCGGGAGCCAACGCCCCTGACTGGGGCGAGGTCCTCCGTTTTGCCATCGGCCCAGCCGCCCGCTCGCCCATCGTGTGGCTCCTCCTGGCGGCGGCGGCCCTCCCCCTCGTGCTGGGCCGGGGGACCAGGTTGGTCTGGGCGGCGCGCCTGTGGGTCATGGCCTGCGCGTCGTGGGGCCTGGCCCTCGCCGCGTCGCGGGGCGACCTGGGATCCTTCACGCCTTCCGAGTCGGTGGTCCTGGCACCGGCCGCGCTCGCCGTCGCCGCCTGCGTCGGCCTCGGCATTTCCGCCTTCGAGAACGACCTGACCGGCCGCGAGTTCGGGTGGCGGCAGGTGGTGAGCGTCGCCGCCCTCGTCTTCGTCGCGCTCGGCCTCCTCCCGGTCGTGGGCGGTGCAGCCGGCGGGCGCTGGGACCTCCCGTCTCAGGGGGTGGAGCAGCCGCTCGCCTTCCTGAGCCATCCGAGCACCACCGGCGTCACGCGGGTGCTGTGGCTGGGCGACCCGAGGGCGTTGCCCGCCGGTGGCTGGACGGTGCAGCAGGGCCTGGCCTTCGCGCTGACGCCCGAGGGCCTGCCTGACTCGGCGCAGGTGTTCACCCCCGCCGGCCCCGGACCCGCCGGGCTCGTGGCCGGCGCCGTCCGACTGGCGGTGTCGGGCGGGACCGTGCATCTGGGCCGGCTGCTCGCCCCCGCCGGCGTGCGCTACGTGGTGGTCCTCGACGGGGTGGCGCCGTCCATGGTGGGCACGGTGTCGCCGTCGGTCAGCGCCCCGCCGCCCGCCGGGCTCGACACCGACCTTCTCGAACAGGACGACCTGCAGGTCGTGCCCGGCGAGCTCGGCGTCCAGGTGTTCGAGAACGGGGAGGACATGCCGGTGACCGCGGAACGGGCGGCCGCGCTCCCGCCGGTGCAGACGTGGTCCTACCCGGGTGCGGCCGACGTGGCGGGGTGGCAGCCCGTGCTCAGCGCGCTGTCGAGCGGCGGGCCGGCCACCGGGCACGTCACGGCCGGCACCCTCTACACCGGGTACGCACCTGCCGGGAGCTTCACGCTCAGCGTCGACGGCCGCACGGTGCCGCAGCGCCCGGCGTTCGGCTGGGCGGCGCAGTACGCCGCCGTCGCGGGCCGGGCGTCCCTTTCGCTCTCGCAGTTCCCCTACGTACCCGTGGCGGTCGTGGTCGAGCTGGGCGCCTGGGTCGTCCTGGCCGCCGCACTGATCGGCCGGCCGCGGCGGTCGGCCGCGACGTCGACCGCGGGCGCGACGCTCGCGCCGACCGACGAGGGGGAGCCGTGAGCCCCGCCCATCACAGGCCCGAGCGCCGGTGGCTGGTGCTGGTCCTCGTCGTGCTGGTGGTGGTCGGGGTGGGCATCGCCGCCGGCGCCCGGGGGACGCCCTCGGTGAGCGCGCCGGCGGCGCCCAGCGCGCTGGTCAGCGCCCCCGACGCGGAGTCGTCCGCCTGGTACTGCACGGGGCAGTCGACCGGTTCGGGCCTGGCGCCCGGCTTCGTCGTCCTCACCAACACGACCGCCCGGACCGTCGACGGGACCGTCACCGCGGTGACCGATGCCGGCGCGGAGGTCCACACGGACGTGTCCGTCCCGGCCCGCGCGGTGGCGACCCCGTCCATCCCGGCGCTGTCGTCGGGGTCGTGGGAAGGCGAGACGGTGACGGTCTCCGGCGGCGGCGTGGCCGTCACCCAGGTCGTGCACGGCTCGTCGGGTTGGTCCCAGTCGCCGTGCCAGAGCACGACGGCGGCCGAGTGGTACTTCCCCGGCGGCACGACCGCCAACTCGGACCCGCTCTACATCTCGCTGCTCAACCCGACATCGACGCCGGTCGTGGTCGACCTGAGCTTCATGACACCGACGGGCGCCGTCCATCCCATCAACTACCAGGGGATCGTGCTGAAGTCGGGACAGGTCCAGGTGGAGAACGTGGCGTCCGAGGTGCAGAACGTGTCCACGGTGAGCACCGTCGTCGCCACCAGGACGGGGCGTGTGGTGGCGTCCGAGGTGCAGGGGTTCTCGGGATCCTCCGCCGGCCTCGCCCTGGTGCCGGGCGCCGCGCACCCCCTGTCGTACTGGTACATCCCCCAGAGCCAGGACGTGGCGGGCGGCTCCTCGGAGATCGACGTCTTCAACCCCGGGACGGTGCCCGAGTCGGTGACCGTGCAGCTGCGCCTCGCTTCCGGGCCGCTCGCCCCGCTGAGCGACAAGGTCGCCCCGGGCGCGACATGGGCCCTCGACACGGGCGCGCAGACGCGGATCCCCCACAACGCCACGTACTCCGCCGGCATCGAGGCCACGGGCGGCCCGGGCGTGGTCGTCGGTCGGACCGTGATGGTGCCCACGTCGTACCGGGCGCCCCAGGCCGGCATGGCGATGGCCGTTGACGGCCTCAGCACCGCCTCGCCGACCGGCGAGTGGGTGCTGCCACCGCCGGGCACGAGCGCGAACCCCGCCGTGAGCGGTGCGGCACCCACCTATCTGGCGTTCACGAACACGTCGGGTGCCGACGAGAGCTACACCGTGTCCGCCGTGACCGCGTCGGGCGACCGCACGATCGGTGCGGGGACGGTGCCCGCCGGCACGACGGGGTCCGTCTACGGCGCGGCCCTGTCCAGCGCCGCCTTCGACGAGATCACCGTGCGCGCCAGCGGCCCGATGGCGGTGAGCGAGGACGTCGGCCCGACCGGCGGCTTCGGCGTGGTGACGATGCCCGGCATCCCGCTGGCGGCGGCCATCGGCCTCTGAGCGGCGGTCGCTACAGGTTGTGCCGCTGGTAGCGGCGCCACAGTGCGCGCCCTCCCACCACCAGGACGCCGAGGCAGAGCAGTGCGAAGAGCACGGGGCCGGCGAGCCGGATCACACCCTCCACACCGTCGACGAACCCGCCGACGCTGTCGTGCCAGGCCCGCACGACACCCGACTCGGGCACCGGCCCCGGGCGCGGCGGCGGTGTTCCCTCGCTGACGGTCACTGTCAACGTCGAGTACGACGTCTGGCTGTTGAGGAGGTTCAACTGGCCCTGGAGCTGCTCGATCTGGGACTGGATCCCGTCGAGCTGCTCCTGCACGGCCAGCACGTCACCCACCGTCGTGGCCTTGGCAAGGATCGTCAGGTACTGCTGCCGGCTGTCCTCGAGCGCCGTGATGCGCGACTGGAGGTCGACGTACTGTCCCGTGACGTCGGTGGCCTTCGTCGTCAGGTCCGAGGTCTTGCCCAGCGCCTGGGCCTGCTTGAGCACCGTCGAGAAGTCGTTGACGGGCACCTGCAGCGTGATGCTGCCGTAGGGCGCGCCACCCGTGCCGGCGCCGGACTGCGTCTGCGAGCTCGCCACGAAGCCCCCGAAGGCTCCCGCCAGCGAGGTCAGCCGCGTCATGGTCCGGTCGAGGTCGCCGCGGCCGACCGACAGCCCGAGGGCCCCCGTCTGCTCAATCTTCGAGGGCTGGCCCACTGCACCGCTCGGCAGGGAGGGCGAAGTCGGCGTCGTGGGTGTGGTGACGGCGGGCGTCGACGCCGCGTGCTGCGCCCCGTTGGAGGGCAACGGTGCCGCCGCCCTGGACGTGCCACCCGCCGCGGCCGAGCCCTGCGGGACGGTCGTGGTCGCCCCGGACACGGGCGCCACCAGCCCTGTCCGCGGCAGGCTCGAGGTGAGCGTGGGGCCCGACGGCGAGCGCACCAGCGCGCCCACCGTGCCCGCGACCACGAGGGCCACGACGATGCAGGCTGCCGCCGAGATGACGCGGTGCCGGCCGACGGTGGCCACGAACCGGCGCGCCCGGCCGTCCCGGATCGGCATGGGCTCGAGCGGTGCGCCCTCGTTCCCGATGCCGCTGCCTTCACCGGCCACCGCGCCGCCGCCG
>Ga0116224_10001122_pt1 | contig 18274 bp, 16 predicted proteins | sample Sb_taG_9_FD_89699 | JGI IMG/M metagenome (GOLD analysis project Ga0116224, IMG submission 89699) | Peat soil microbial communities from Weissenstadt, Germany - Sb_50d_b_LC metaG | ecosystem: Environmental > Terrestrial > Soil > Wetlands > Peat | place: Germany: Weissenstadt | collected 2010-09-21 | reverse complement strand
TGGTCAAGACGTTCGGGAATCTCAGGGTGGCCGAGATCGAGCCGCTGGGGCGGGCGATGCCGCTGTACGACATCACGACCGGAACGGGCGATTTCATCGCCAACGGAGTCGTCAGCCACAACTGCTTCGCCCGTCCGACGCACAAGTACCTCGACTTCAACGCCGGCCGGGACTTCGAGCGAGAGATCGTGGTCAAGGTCAACGCGCCCGAGCTGCTGCGGGCCGAGCTGGGGCGGCCGAAGTGGACGCGCGAGCACGTGGCGCTCGGGACCAACACCGATCCATATCAGTGGGTCGAGGGGCGCTACAAGCTGATGCCCGGCATCTGGCAGGCGATGCGCGACGCGGCCAATCCCTGTTCGGTGCTCACCAAGTCTCCGCTGCTGTTGCGAGACCTGCCGCTTATGAAGCAGATCGCCGAGCGGACGGAGTTCAGCGCCGCGCTGTCGGTGCCGACGCTTGACGAGCGCGCGTGGAGGGCCACGGAGCCGCATTCGCCAAACCCGAGGGCGCGGCTCGAGGCGGTGGCGGAGCTGACCCGCGCCGGCATCAGAACGGGAGTATTGGTGGCGCCGCTGATGCCGGGGATCAACGACGCGCCCGAGCAGGTCGCAAAGATCCTGGAACTGGCGTCGGAGGCGGGCGCGGCATACGTGAGCGGGATCGCACTCCACCTCCGTGGCGAGGTGCGGGGCCTGTTCTTCGAATGGCTTCAGAGCCATCGTCCGGATCTGGTCGAGCGCTACAAGCAGCTGTACCAGCGGGGTGCGTACGCGCATCCGGACGAGCGCAAGCGGCTGAGCGAGCTCGTCCGGGGCCCCGATCTGCCGCCGGGGGAGCGGATGCGAGGCCGATATCGGTCGCCGGCGGCGGACCAAGAGGACGGAAACTCCGGGCGAAATGAATCGGTATGGCTACCGGAGCAGGGTCGCCTATTCTGATCGAGGTGAAACCCGCGCTGCCCGGCGGTGATAGGTAGAAGGCACGGCGACAGCCCCCACGAGACAGATGCCACAACGCTTCAAGAAGCCATCGAGGCCAGATTTCCGGCTCGACCAGATGTTCGACACTCACAGCGAGGAGTGGGAGCGCGTCGGCCTGGCCGTCGACTTCGACGAGAAGAGCCTGCGAAGCGCCCGGCGCCGCGTGGCGGTTCTGGTGCCGCTGTTCATAGCGGTCATCGTCGTCTACAGCAACTACCAGAGCTGGTTCGGCAAGCCCGATAGTCAGTGGGAGACGCCGATCCAGATCGTGACGGTGCTGGCGCTGCTTGCGCTGGGCTGGGCGATCGCCCGGGACATCGGCCGCGTGGCCGGTCCGACGTTCTTCCGCCGAATGGATCCGGGCACTGCCGGAACGGTCGGCTTCCTCGTCCGCCTCGTGACGGTCGGGATCACGCTCCTCGTGGCGCTCGAGATTGCCGGCGTGAGCGCGGCTTCGCTCGTCGCGACAAGCGCGTTCACCGCCGTGATCCTCGGTCTCGCCGCGCAGCAGACGCTCGGCAACCTGTTCGCCGGGATGGTTCTGCTCAGCGCGCGACCGTTCCGGGTCGGCGAGCGCGTCCGGTTCCAGGCCGGTGCCGTCGGCGGACAGATCGAAGGGATCGTGAGCTCGCTTGGCCTGCTCTACACGACGCTCGCCCAGGGCGAGGACCGCATCATGGTGCCGAATAACGTCGTGCTGTCGGCCGTGGTGGTCCCGATCCGGGAGCCCGACTCGGTCGACGTGAAGGTCCGGCTCGGCACCGGCATACGCGTGTCTCAGGTCCAGGCGATCCTCGACGACAAGGTCAAGACTCCGACGCGGCGCTCGGCGACGGTCCTGCTCGAGCAGCTCGACGGGGACGACGTCGTCGTGAGGGTCCAGGCGACGCCCGATCGACCGGACGACGGCGCGCGGCTGGCCGACGAGATCATCGACGCGCTGGCGGCGGTGACCGGCGAGCACCCCGTGGTCAAGGATGACTCCGAGCCCGCGCCTGAGGAAGTGGGCGCGGCGCCGCGTCCTCGCTGACGGCCGACCCGCGCCCGAGGAAGTGGGCGCGGCGCCTCGTCCTCGCTGACGGTCGCCTCGCGCCGAAGTAGGCCCGCGCAAGGTCGCGGGCGCTACCCGGGCGCTGAGCGTCGAGTGCCTACGCGCCGGCGGGCGCTCGCACCAGGTCCTGGGCGGCCGCGACGATCGCGTCAGCGTCGATGCCGTAGGCGTGGATCAGCTCCTCTGGCTTTCCGGAGCCTGGCATCTCGGTGACCGCGAGCTTGCGCACGCGAACGCCGTCGACCTCTGCCAACGCGGCTAGCACCGCGTCCCCGAGACCGCCCTCGGGCCAGTGATCCTCGACGGTGACGATCGCACCGGTGTCGGCGGCCGCCTGGCGCACGGTCTCCTCGTCGACGGGCTTGACCGAGTAGAGATCGATCACCCGCGCGGCGACGCCCTGCGCGCTGAGATCGTCGGCGGCCTTGAGCGCCTCGTGGAGCGTGACGCCGGCGCCGATCAGCGTCACCTGATCCTCCTCGGAGGAACGCAGGACGCACGAGCCGCCGATCTCGAACCGGTCGTCCGGCCCGTAGATCGTCGGCGTGGCCCCGCGGCTCGTTCGCATGTAGGCGATCCCCGGATAGTCGGCCATCAACCGAACGAGCGCGGCCGCCTGATTCGGGTCCGAGGGGTACAGGACCACGCTCGAATGGACGGCGCGGAACATCGCGAGGTCTTCGAGCGCCATCTGCGATGGTCCGTCCTCGCCGATCGCGACGCCGGCGTGCGAGCCGGTCAGGCACAGGCGGGCCCGGCTGATCGCCGCCATCCGCACGAAGTCATAGGCACGGGTGAAGAACGCCGCGAACGTCGACGCGAACGGCCGGTAGCCACGCACCTGCAGGCCGACCGCCGCGGCGACCATCTGCTGCTCGGCGATGAACATCTCGAAGTAGCGCTCGGGGTGCGCCTTGGCGAACAGCTCGGAGAACGTCGAGTTCGAAACCTCGCCGTCGAGCGCGACGACGTCGGCACGCTCGGCTCCGAGCGCCGCGAGCGCGTCGCCGTAGGCCCGGCGGGTCGCGACCTTGTCGTCCGCGCCCCAGCGCGGCCACTGCACGCCGTGACCAGGGTCGATCTTCCGAGGCGCACCGTCGCGTTCGGGCCTTGCCACCTCGACCCGCAGCGAGCGCACGCCGCCGAGCTCCTCAATCGCCTTCTCAGGGTCGGACAGGGGCTTGCCGTGCTTGCCCTCGAGATCCTCGACCTCGCTGGCTCCCTTTCCCTTCTTGGTCCTGGCCACAACGACGGTCGGACGGCCTTCCATGTGCGACGCCTCCGCGAACGCACCGTCGATCTCCTCGACGTCGTGACCGTCGATCTCGATCGCGTGCCAGCCGAAGGCGCGAGCACGCTCGGCGTAGGAGTCGAGATCCCAGCCGTGCATCGTCTGGCGCGTCTGGCCGAGGCGGTTCACGTCGATGATCGCCGTGAGGTTGTCGAGCCCGTTGTAAGCCGCGTGCTCGAACGCCTCCCAGATAGACCCCTCCGCCATCTCGCTGTCGCCGCACAGCACCCAGACGCGGTAAGGCAGATGGTCGAGTCGCTTGCCGGCGAGCGCGACGCCGACGCCGATCGGCAGGCCCTGGCCTAGCGACCCGGTCGCGACGTCCACCCACGGCAGCACCGGCGTGGGGTGGCCCTCGAAGCGGCTCCCGAGCTTGCGGAACGTGAGCAGGTCCTCGTCGGTGATCGCGCCCGCGGCCTTGAGGAAGCTGTAGTAGAGGGGAGAGGCGTGACCCTTGGAGAAGATCAGATGGTCGTTGCGGGGGTCTTCGGGACGTCCGAAGTCGTAGTGCAGGTGCTTGGCGAGCAGCACGGCGATGAGGTCGGCGGCGGACATCGAAGACGTCGGATGGCCCGACCCTGCGGCGTCGCTTGCCCTGATCGAGTCGACGAGGAGCTGCTGTCCGAGCTCGCGCCAGAAGGCGGCATCGTTCATATCGCGATCGTACCCCCGATCGGCGGCGCCCAACATGCCGCGGCATGCCAGGATCGCCGGCGCCGAACACGCCGCGGTTTATCGGGACCGCCGACTATCGCTTGTCGCGCTGACCGGCGGCGATATCGGCGGCGATCCGCTCGCTCCCGAGCAACCGGCTGAACGCGGACGCGACCGCCGGCGCCGCGCCCCCGATCGTCGCCCCGAGCCGCATCGAGAGTGGAGCGACCACGACCTCGGAGCGGTTTCGGTCGATCGCGGAGATCACCGCACGGGCCACCTCCTCAGGCGATCGCGTGCCCACCCCGGGCGGCAGCGTGGCGCGCGAGTCCGCGAACATCCCCGCCTCGCGGATGAAGCCGGGAAGGATCACGGACACGCCCACGCCCTTGGGACGCAGGTCCTCGTGCAGCCCGAGCGCGAATCCCCGCAGCCCGAACTTCGTCGCCGAGTAGACCGACGACGCGGGCGACGCGGTCTTGCCCGACAGCGATGAGATGAACGCGAGGTGGCCGCGGCGGCGCTCCACCATTCCGGGCGCGAGCGCCCGGGCGAGCGCGATGGGGGCCCGGAGGTTGACCTCGAGCATGCGGTCGATCTCCGCCTGCGACAGGTCGAGGAGCAAGCCCGAGGCCGGCAGCGCGGCGTTCGCGATCAGCACGTCGACCCTGCCGGCCTGGTCGACCAGCCGCTCGACGTCGGCTTGGCGCGCGAGGTCGCACGCGACGACGCGAGCGCCAAGGTCGGCCGCGAGCGGTTCGAGCACCTCGGTTCGGCGCGCGGTCACGATCAGATCGGCGGTCCGGGGGGCGATAGCCCGCGCGATTGCGTGGCCGATACCGCCGCTGGCACCGGTGAGCAGTACGTTGCCGCCCAGCCGGCTCATGAAACCCGCGGGAACACCGCCAGCGTCGCCGTGAAGCCGTGCAGGAAGCTCCGGCCTCCAACCGGACCGATCTCCCCGGCCGCGAAGAACCCCGCGGAGGGCGCCCCTCTGAGCTCGCGCTCGATCGCCTCGGCGTCGTGGTCGGCGATGCCGAACATCGCGCTGCCGCGGCCGTTGCAGGAGAACACAAGTGCGCCGGCAGGGCGCTCCCCGGCGAGCGCCTGGATACGGAGCTTGAGTGCCTCCCGGAGGTCCTCGTCCGCCGAGCGCGCGTCGCGGGCGTGCAGCCGCACCACCTGCCCCGGCGTGACCTGGGTGCCGACAACGAGCGCGCCGGTCTCGCTGTCGGCCCCGAGCACGCCGCGCACGAGGAAATCGCCCTGCTTGTACTCGGGCTTGCCGCCGTCTATCACCACGCCGATCAGCAGTCCACCCGCGACCAGCCCGCGCTCGCGGGGCTCGAGCTCGGAGATGATCTGCTCGACGGTCTGGAGCGCGGGCCGCCCGGCGAGCTCGTTGATGACGTTCCCGTCCGCGGCGGTGATCGTGACCTCTCGGCCGAGCGGCGCCGCGCCCTGCGAGACGCACGGGAGCATCTCGACGCCCTTCATGGTGACGCCGACGGCGCCGCCGTCGTAGACGCGATCCCCGAAGAACAGGGCTCCGTCGCCCTCCGCGGTGCGGCCGCTCGCGAGCCCGCCGAGCACGGGGACCGCGGGCGCGTGTTCGGAGAGCATCTCCAGCACGGCGTCGGTCGGGAACGAGTAGGGGTCCGAGAGCATCAGCATCCCGCTCGAACCGCCGAGGTCCGGAAGCCCGACAATGCGGTGCTCGTCTTCCTCCTCCTCGATCGTGGCGTGGAACGCGGACGCCCCGCCGTCGCCCTCGAACGCGGCCGCCCACACCGCCAACGCCGTGCCGGACTCGAGCTCGCGCCCGGAGCCAAGCACGCCGCCTGCGCCGCAGCCGACGAGTGCGTCCGGGGCGAGCACCGCGTGCACGCCCTCGAGCGTGGCCTCGGGGGCGACCAGATGCGAGCCGCTGGCGAACACCACCGCAACATCGGCGCGAGCGCCGCCTAGCCCCGAGGCTGCCGACCGCGCCGCGACCGTCCCCGCCTCGAGCGGGTCGCGCTCGGTCGAGATTCCAGTACCGATCCTGATCGCTCCACGATACTCCGGCCAATGCCGCGCGCGGAGGTCATCGCCCTGTTCGGCCCGACCGGTGTCGGCAAGACCGATGTCGCGATCGAGCTCGGCCGGCGTCTGCGGGAGCTTGGGGAGCGGCCGGTCGCGGTGTCGGCGGACGCGCTCCAGGTCTACCAGGGGCTCGAGACGCTGACTGGAGCCGCCACTCCGGACGAGCGCAAACAGCTCGAGCACCGGCTGATCTCGTTCCTGCCCGTCGACGCCAGCTTCAGCGCCGGCCAGTATGCCGAGCTCGCGCACGCGGAGATCGACGCGCTTCTCGGCGCCGGCGAGCGGCCGATCGTGGTCGGCGGGACGGGGCTGTACCTGCGCGCCGCGCTGGCCGAACTCAGCCTTCGTCCGCCGCCGCCCGAGGGCGCGCGCGAGTACTGGGTGGCCGAGCTCGAGCGGCGGGGAGCTCCGGCGCTGCACGGTGTCCTGCGCGAGCGCGCGCCCTGGGCTGCGGCCGAGATCGATCCCGGCGACCGGCAGCGGATCGTCCGAGCGCTCGAGCTGCTCGACGCCGGCGAGCTCGATCGTCACGCCGACGATTCCGAGCTGTGGACCAACGAGGTGCGCCACGGCACGTTGCTGGTCGGGCTGGTGCTCGAGCGCCGGCAGCTCTACGAGAAGATCGACGCCCGCGTGGACGCGATGGTCGCCGCCGGCGCGCAGGATGAGGTACGGCGCGCCTACGCCGCCGGAGCTTCGGCCACCGCGCGCAAGGCGCTCGGGTTCGAGGAGCTGCTGACCGGGGACGTCGATTCGATGAAACGGCGAACCCGCAACTACGCCCGCCGCCAGCTCACGTGGATGCGGAAGCTCGCGGACGTGCACACGCTCGACACGACCGGCCGTTCGGCGGCGGACACGGCCGGCGAAGTGCTCGCGCTGTGGCTCGACTAGCGGGTGTCACGCGGACGAGGCCTCGTGCAAAGTCTGTTGATGAGATGCCACTCGACCCCGAGCGAACCGACGGCGAGCTGCTGGCCGCGGTGGTGGACGGCGACGGAGCGGCGATTGACCGGTCGATCCCGATCCTGCGAGCGCGCCTCGGCTTTGTCTTTCCGGGCGTCCGGGTGTCGCGCGCCGGCAACGAGATCGTCGTCACCGCACGGAACGCGAACGCAGACACGCGCGCCAGGATCCTCGCCCTGATCGGCACGACGCCGCGGCTCGCGTTCAATGACTGGGAGGCGAACGTGATCGCGCCGAACGGCAAGACGGTCGCCGGCCAGCTCCAGAATCAGGATCCGACTGCCACCGAGATCAGCCAGGGGGTGCCAGCGAGCCGCCGGGGTCGCCTGGTGCGGGCAGTATGAGTCTCTACGACGCGGTGCAGCTCGCCTCCAAGCAGCCGGAGAGCTCGAGCCCCGATAACTCGCGGATCGGGCCGCAGTACTACATGTTCGGGGCGCCCCGGAGCGCGGCGTGCCAGGCGGCGGCGAAGGCCAGCGGGACGGTGCCGGCGGCGGGTCAGCATTGTCTGCTGTCGGCGCCTGATGACAACAAGACGGATCTGCTGTCGGGGTTGCCGGCAGGCGTGAGCGCCTCCGAGGGCGAGGTCGTCATCGTGCCTCAGGGAACGCTGGTGCTGCAGGCGATCGCGCAGAACTTCTCGAAGCCGACGCCAATCGGCGATCCGAGCGCCCAGTTCTTCGTGCTCAAGGACAACGCCGCGCTCCGCGGCAACGACATCACGAACCCGCAGCAGAGCACCGATCCCAACACGCGCCAGCCCGACGTCACGTTTGGTTTCAGCAACGAGGGCAAGAGCGAGTTCCAGAACGTCACCGCGAACATCGCCCACCGTGGGGACTTGGTCAGTGGTCTGGGGCAGACGCTCAATCAGCACTTCGCGGTCGCGCTCGACAACCAGCTGATCACGGTCCCGTTCATCGACTTCAAGCAGTACCCCGACGGGATCAGCGGCGACAACGGAGCGGAGATCAGCGCGAGCTTCACGATCTCTTCCGCGCGGGCTCTCGTCAACCAGCTGCGCTTGAGCGCGCTCCCCGTCAGCCTCAGGGCAACGGGGTGAACGGGTACATCACGACGACCGCGGCAAACACGGTCGCCATCCACGCGATGCAGACGATGCGCCCTGCCCCGATCTGCCTGATCAGGTCGGCGACCGCGATGTACACCCCCGGCATCACGATCACCATGTAATAGAGGTAGCTGGTCCGGCTCTCGAGCAGGCTGAGCAGCACGAACGGCACATACGTCCCCAGGAACCACGCCAGCCCGACGATCCCCACCTCGTCCCGCGGCCTGAACCGGCGTCCGGTCGCGCTGATCGCGGCGAACAGCATCGCGGGAATCAGGAGCAGGAGGATGGGGGGGCTGATCATCCCGAGGAAGTGGACCGCCGGCTCGATCTGGTTGAGCTGCGCGGTCGGGTGCCCCGGGTCGATCCGCAGATACGTGATCGGCTTGACGTCGACCAGCCAGTCCCACGGATACGAGGCGATCCCCTGCGGCCCGTGCGGACTCGTCTGATGCGAGGCGTAGGTGAGGATGCGCCATACCTCGCCGAACGGCAGGTTGGACACGAGCTTGCCCGTCTGCGGGTCGTACGGCGGCACGATCTGCTCGAGGGCGGCTAGCAGCGCGATGAAGGTGGCCGCGGACGCGACCACGCACCACCCGAGGCGCCGTAGAGCCGCGACCGCCCCCGCCCGCCGGCGGAGCCACCGGAGCAGTTCGAGCACGATCAGCACGAGCAGCACGTACGGCGTGACCTCCTTGGCACACGCACCGACGCCGACGACCACTCCCGCCAGGATCGGCCGGCCGCGCAGGTACAGCGCCGCCGCCCAGATCATCGCTGCAGTCGCGTAGATGTCGAGCGTCCCGATCCGGCTGTGGACGAGCAGCAGGTTGTCCGCGGCCATCAGCGCCGCCGCGCCCAGCGCCGTCCAGGTCCCTCCGCCCGCCGCGCGAACGAGCGCGAACAGCCCGAGGATCGCCACCGTCCCCAGGAACACGCTGGGCAGCCGCCAGGCGATCGGTCCATCCCCGAACAGCTCGATCCCGCCGGCGATGATCAGCTTGGCGAGCGGCGGGTGCTCAGAGTTCGGATCGGTCCCGAGCGGCGAGTTTGCGTACGGCACGCCGTTCGGCGGCTGGATCCGGTCGATCACGCGCGCCGCGTTGACGTAGTAGTCCTCGTCGAAGATCAGGATGTGGTCGATAGGAGAGCGGCATGGCGCACGGCACGGCTCGGCGATCCACGCCAGCCGCGCCACGGTGGATACCAGCAGCAGAGCGCCGAGCAGCCACAGCGGCAGCGACGGCCGGCGCCGGGCCCAGGCTTGCAGCCGCTTCACCATTGCGCGCGCGACGGTACAGGTCCTGATGGTCGGCGGCGCCTGACGGCGGCGCCTTGGCTTGATGGTCGGCGGCGCCTGACGGCGGCGCCTTGGCTTGATGGTCGGCGGCGCCTGACGGCGGCGCCTTAGACTGGCGCCCCGTGGAGTTCGAGAAGTGGCATGCGCTCGGGAACGACTACGTGATCGTCGAGGCGGCGGACCTGCCGTTCGAGCTGACCGCGGCGCGAATCCAGGCGATCTGTGCCTCGCACACGGGCGTGTGCGCCGACGGGATCCTGCTCCTGTCCAAGCCCGAGCAGTCCGGCTACGTAGCTCGCCTGCGGATCTTCAACCCGGACGGGTCGGAGGCTGAGCTGTCCGGGAACGGGGCCCGCGAGGCGGTCATGTACCTGCGCCGGCACCGCTGGACGGACGACGACTCGTTCGCGATCCAGACGGCCGCCGGGGACATCCGCCCGCGGATCACCTCCGAGACTGAGTGCACAGTCGACATGGGCCGCGCGCACGTCCAGAGCCTCGGCTATCCGTCCGGGCCCGAAGACGGCCGGGGCGAGCTCGTAGCCGGCGGGCGCCCGTGGCGCTTCCAGCACGTCCAAGTCGGCAACCCCCAGTGCGCGATCCGCGTCACCGACGAGCGCGAGCTCGCAACGCTCGACATCCGCGCGATCGGACCGGAGATCGAGCACCACGACCTGTTCCCGAACCGGACCAACGTGTCGTGGTTTGCCGAGCTCGATTCGGACCCCGCCCACCCCGGGGTGGGCGGGGCCCGAATCCGCGCCCGGATCTTCGAGCGCGGCGTGGGGGAGACCTCGGCCAGCGGCACCGGCGCAACGGGCGCCGCGGTGGCCTACGTCCTCGACGGTGGCGGCTCGCCGGTCACCGTCGTGCTCGACGGCGGCGAGCTTCGGGTCGAGGTGGGTGACGAACTGGAGATCAAGCTCTCGGGCTGGGCCGTCCCGGTGTATCGGGGCACGCTCGCCGAGGCGTTCATAGAGGAGCTGCATGCGACGGAGTAGCCGCCTGGACCGGATCCCCCCGTACATGTTCGCCGAGCTCGAGCGGAAGGTTCGACTCAAGCGCGCAGAAGGGGTCGACGTGATCAGCCTCGGGATCGGCGATCCCGACACGCCCACGTATCCGCGGATCGTTGCCGCTGGGCAGCGGGCGGTCGCGGATCCGAGCACGCATCAGTATCCGAGCAACCGGGGGCGGCAGGAGTTCCGCGAGGCGGTGTCCGCGTTCTACTCCAGGCGCTTCGGGGTCGAGCTCGACCCGGAGACCGAGGTGATGCCGGCGATCGGCGCCAAGGAGTGCATCTTCAACCTGAATCTGGCGTTCCTCGATGACGGCGACGTCACGCTCGCCTCCGACCCGGGCTACCCCGTGTACACCGGCGGCCCGCTGTTGGCCGGCGGCAGGCCGGTGCTGCTTCCCCTGCGCCCCGACCGCGGGTTCGCCCCCGATCTCGAAGCCGTCTCCGGTGACGACCGGCAGCGCGCCCGGCTGATGTTCCTCAACTACCCGAACAACCCCACCGGGGCGACCGTTCCCGATGGCCTGTTCGAGGAAGTCGTCGAGTTCTCGCGGCGTCACGAGATCCTCGCCGTGCACGACAACGCCTACAGCGAGACGACCTTCGACGGGTACGTGGCCCCATCGTTCCTGCAGACAGAGGGCGCCAAGGAGGTCGGGGTCGAGGTGTTCTCGCTGTCCAAGGGCTACAACATGACCGGCTGGCGTTGCGCCGCGATCGTCGGGAACGCCGAGGCGATCGAGTCCTACTGGCATCTGAAGTCGAACATCGACTCCGGCAATTTCGAGGCCGTCCAGCTCGCCGGGGCGGCCGCGCTCGCCCCCGAGCTTGACGCCGACAAGCGCGAGATGAACGCGGTCTACCAGCGCCGGCGCGATCTGGTGTGCGACGCGCTCGCCCAGGCGGGAGTCGAGGTGACGCCGCCGAAGGGGACGATCTACATCTGGGCGCCGATCCCGTCCGGCTTCGAGTCCTCCGCCGCGTACTGCGAGCACGTGCTCGAGCAGGCTGCGGTGGTGATCTCGCCCGGCGGCGCGTACGGCCCGAGCGGCGAGGGCTACTTCAGGATCTCGCTCACGACTCCGGACGAGCGGCTGCTCGAGGCGGTCGAGCGGATCCGGCGTTTGTAGCCGTCCGGAGCAGCCTTAACACTGCCCCTACCGAGATCGAACACGTCTCGGGGTAAAAGATTAGGGTTGCAGGGTCGCAGCTACCATCAGCTTTAGTGCAAAACCGCCAACCGCAAACGCAGGGGTCGGGACTGAACGGGCAGAGGCCCCGCGGCCGCGCTCGCCAGCGCGCTTTCCTGGTCGCGGTCGTCCCGGACGGCGGCGAGGAGCAGCTCGCGGAGCTTCGTGAGCTGCTCAAGACCGCGGGCGTCGCCGGCGTCGGTGAGCTCGTGCAGCGGCGCGATCACCCGCACCCCAACACCTATCTCGGTTCCGGCAAGATCGACGAGCTGAAGGCCGAGCTCGCCGCCTCGGACGCGAACCTCGTCGCCTGCGACGACGAGCTGTCGCCGCGCCAGGAGCGCAACCTGGAGGCGGCGCTCGGGCTCCCGGTGATCGACCGTACCGCGATCATCCTCGACATCTTCGCCTCGCACGCGCACACCGCGGAGGGCAAGCTCCAGGTCGAGCTCGCCCAGCTCGAGTACAACCTCGCGCGGATGCGAGGGCTGTGGTCGCACCTGGAGCGGCTCGGCGCTGGACGAATCGACGGCGGAATCGGTACCCGCGGACCCGGTGAAACTCAGATCGAGACCGACCGCCGGCTCGCGCGCGACCGGATCTCGGCGCTGAAGCGCAAGCTCGGCCACGTGCGCTCGAGCCGCTCGGTGATGCGCGCCGAGCGAGAGCGCACGGCGCTGCCCTCGGTCGCGCTCGCCGGATACACCAACGCGGGGAAGTCGACGCTGCTGAACGCGCTGACCGGTTCAAGCGTCGGCGTTCGCGACAGCCTGTTCCACACGCTCGACCCGACGACCCGACTGCTCCGGACGGGCGGCCGCGACCACCTCGTGACCGACACCGTCGGCTTCATCCGCAAGCTTCCCCACCAGCTCGTCGAGGCGTTCGGCGCGACGCTCGAGGAGACGCGGCTGGCGGACCTGATCCTGCACGTTGTAGACGCCTCGGTTGACGAGGAGGAGCTGGTGGCGATGACGCGCGCGGTCGAGGACGTGCTGCTCGAGATCGGCGCCGACGCGGTGCCGCAGATCCTCGTCCTGGCCAAGGCCGACCGGATCGACGACGAGCGCCGCGCGGAGCTCGAGCACCGGCATCCCGACGCGGTGCTGATCTCGGCGGTGACCGGTGAGGGGGTCGAGGCGCTCGAGCAGCGGATCGAGGTGGAGTTCGCCCGCACCCTCGAGGACGTCGAGCTCCTGATCCCCTACGACGCCGGCGCGCGACTCGCGGAGCTGCACGTGCTCGCCGGCGACCTCGAGCGCGAGGACACGCCCGACGGCGTGCGGGTGCTCGCCCGGCTGCCCGCGCCCGTCGCCGCGCGGTACCAGGGGTTCGCGCTCAGCCGCCCGTTCGCGTGACCGCGCCGACCGAGCTCGGTCGAGGACGCCTGCACGTCCGGCGGCTCGACGATCGCGCACTGCTCCCGACCCGGGCGTATCCCGGCGATGGCGGTCTCGACCTTTACGCGCTCGAGGAGGCCACGCTCGCGCCGGGGGAGCGCGCGTCGATCGGCACGGGGGTCGCGGTCGAGATCCCCGACGGCCAGGCCGGGCTCGTGCTGCCGCGCTCGGGGCTCGCGACTCGGCACGGGATCGCGCTCGTGAACGCGCCCGGCCTGATCGACTCGGGCTACCGGGGCGAGCTTCGAGCGCTGTTGCTGAATACCGATCGCGACGAGCCGTTCACGGTCGTCCGCGGTGAGCGGATCGCCCAGCTCGTGCTGGTGCGAATCGAGACGCCAGACGTCATCGAGGTCGACGAACTCGCCACCTCGGAGCGCGGCGCCGGCGGGTTCGGCTCGAGCGGCTAGCCGGGCTAGCCGCCCGTCGCGGGCGGTGGCAGGACGTCATTCGCCTGCAGGAACTGGGTCGCGACGGTCGCGGGATTTTGGCCCTCGAGCTCCACCGAGGCGTTCAGCTCGCGTATCGCCGACAACGTCAGCAGCGCGCTGACGCGGTTGATCGTGGCCTCGAACGCCGGGCCTTCGGCGTCCAGCGCGCGGACGGACGCCACCGGCACGACGTTGCCCCAGCCGAACATGTCCTCGGGGTCGCGCAGCAGCGGATAGCTACCGCTCAGCAACTGCGGATCCGTCGTCTGGACGACGGCCGCCTGGACGGTTCCCTGGTCCAGCGCCTGGTATTGCGAGCCCAGCTCGAGCGGCTTGAACGCCGACGGAACCACCCCGTATGTGCTCTCGAGCGCCGGCAGTCCGGTCGGGCTCTGCTGAAACTGGGGTGGACCTCCGAGCGTGAGCTGGTTGGACATCTTGATCAGGTCGGGGATCGACTGAAGCTCGTTCTCGACGGCGTAGTCGAACGTCACCGCGACCGCGTCCGTGTCGCTGAACGGCGTTGCGTTGAGCAGCGCGAGGCCGTGTTTGAGCGCGTAGTGCTGGCCGGCGAGGTACGCGTCATTGCGCGACCGGAAGCCGTGCTGGATCCCGGCGACGTTCGTGTCCCACGCGTCCAGGTACTCGGGATACATCGCGAGCTGGCCGTTGGCCAGGGCCTGCTGAATCACCTCGGTGGGGCCGATGCTCTGGTTGAGCGAGACCGAGAAGCCGGCGGCCTTCAGCGCCTGGTAGTAGAGCTGCCCGAGCAGGAACTGCTCGGGGGTGTTCTCGTCGCCGATCGTCACCGGCGGCTTCCCCGTCCCGGGAAGCGAGATCGTCGTCGTGGTCGTCGCCGTCGTCGTGGTGGTCGCGGTGGTCGTGGCGGTCGTCGTCGCGGTCGTCGTGACCGTGGTGACGCTCGGCACGGCCGCGGTCGCCGGCCGCGAGCCGGCGCCGCACCCGCCGAGCCCCATTGCGGCGAGCACGCACGTCACCGCCGACCCGATCGAGCCGATGAACCTTGCCCCGCGCGACATCGCCCTCAGACTCTCAGATTCCCGCCGCGCGGCGCGCGTCGGCGTGAGCATCGGCCTCGAGGCGGTCGTCGAGCGGCTCGAGCGGCTCATCGACGCCGAGCGCGGTCCGGATCAGCCAGTCGGCGAACCACGCGTTCTTGGGGAGCAGCGGCCCGTGCAGGTAGGTGCCGATCACGTTCCCGCGGCGGACGCCCTCGTGACCATCGACGCCGTTGTTCCCGTGACCTTTCAGCACTCGGCCGAGCGGGGTCGCGTCCGGACCGAGATTTGTGCGACCGCCATGGTTCTCGAACCCGGCCAGTACTCGCCGAACGTTGGGGTCCAGCTCCACCTCGATCGCGACGTTGCCGATCAGCCGCGGCTCGTCCGAGCGCACGCTGACGAGATCGACCAGCCCGACACCGGGCAGGGTCGCGTCCCCGAGCTGGTAGGAGTGTCCGAGCAGCTGATATCCGCCACACACCGCGAGGATCACGGCTCCTCGAGCCGCCGCCGCGTGGAGGGCGTCGCGCTTGACTTCGGCCAGATCGAGCGCGCACAGCGCTTGATCGCGGTCCTGGCCGCCCCCGATGTAGAACAGGTCCGCGCCATCGGGGTCGAGCCGCTCGCCGAGACCGCTCGCCGTGACGCTGAAGTCGATTCCCCGCCACCGGCAACGCCGCTCGAGCAGGAGCAGGTTGCCGCGGTCGGCGTAGATGTTCATCAGATCCGGATACAGCGCGCACACGCGCAGGGTCGCGGTGCCGCCTCGGCTGCTACGGAGCACGGAGGATCACCACCTCGCTGCCAACGTAATCGGCGGTTTCCCGGACTCTCGCCCGCTGCACTCGGGCAAACCCGGCGGCGCGGCCCTCGCGCTCGAGGCCCCGCGCGGTCAGACGGTCGAGGCGGATCAGGTCGCGCTCGACCGTCCGCTCACCCGCGACCGCGACCGTCTCCCGCCGGCGCTCGAGCACGAATCCGCCCCGCTCGGCACGGACCGCGATCGGCTGGCTCGAGTACACGATCCCGTCGACCTCGCGGATGTCGGGCAGCGGATAGTGAACGCCGTCGGTTGCGTCGTAGAGGTCGAGCGCTTCGGCGATCGCGATCGCGAGCGCCCCGCCGGGCCGGAGGTGGCGGAGCGCGCAGCCCAGGAATGCGGCCCGACCGTCCGGGCCTCCGAGCAGCTGGATGGTTTGCATCGGCACGATGCACAGCGGATAGCGCTCGGCCAGGTCGAACTCGCGCGCGTCCGCGACGACGGTGGTGATGAGCGCTTGGGAAGAAACCCTGTCCATATCGGGGTTTCTTCCCGAGGCGCGCGCGGCGAGCGCGTCTAGCAGCTCTGGATCTCGGTCGAGAGCAATGACGCGATGTCCGGCGCGGGCGAGATCCAGAGTGACTCGGCCCGTGCCGGCGCCGACGTCGAGCACGGGGTCACCGTGCTCGGCCGCCAGCGCCCGCCACAACGGCAGGTCCTCGGCGTAGGCGCCACACTCGAGGTCGTGCCAGATCACGCTCATCGACTCTTCACCGCCGTGGGTTCCCAGAACCGGACGGCGTGCCCCCGGGCCGCCAGCTCCTGCCGGAGCTCGAGCAGCGCGGTGTACGTCGGCAATGCGTACAGGTGCCCGGACTCGACCGCGCCGAGGGCCTCGTCGAGCGCGGGCTTGAGCTCGGGGGTGACATGCAGGCGCTCGGTCGGGACGCCGGCGTACTTCAGGCGCACGGCGAGCTCGGCGGCGCGCGTGCCGGCGCAGGTGACTCGCCGGACCCGTCCGGCGAGCATCTCGAAGTCGGCGTCCCACACCCACGAGACGTCGCGCCCGTCGGCGGTGCGGTCGTTGAGGACCGCCAGGAGGTCGAGCTCCTCGTGCTCGAGCACCAGCGTCCGCAGCACCTCGTTCGCGCCGGCCGGATTCTTGATCAGCAGCACCTGGAGCTCGACGTCGCCGATCGCGATCCGCTCCGCGCGCCCGAACACGGCCCGGACGTCGTGCAGGCCTGCCGCCACGTCCTCGAGCGGGACGTCGAGCCCGAGGCACAGCGCCGCGGCGCCGAGCGCGTTGTAGACGTTGTAGAGCCCCGGAAGCGGCAGCTCGACCGTGGCACTCCCGGCCGGCGTGGTCAGCTCGAACCTCGAGCGCCGCGTGCCGTCGAGCTCGATCCGCTCGGCGGCGACCGCCGGCGCGGGCCGCTCCTGCCCGCAGGACGGGCAGCGGTAGCGGCCGAGATGACCGAGGTAGATCGCCTCATACGCATACGCGGCCCCGCACCGGCGGCAGTGCTTGGAGTCCGACGCATGCTGCATCTCGGGGATCGCCACCGACGGGTCCTCGACTCCGAAGTACGTCACCTGCGGCGCGTCCCGTCCCAGGTCGGCGATCAGCGGGTCATCGGCATTGAGAATCAGCCGGGCCGACGCCGCCGAGGCCGACGCCACCGCCGCCCAGCGGTCGGCGATCGTCTCGAGCTCGCCGTAGCGGTCGAGCTGATCACGGAATAGATTGCCCAGCAGGATCCAGCGCGGCTCGAGCTCAGGGGTGATCCGGTCGAGCCAGAACTCGTCGATCTCGAACAACCCGAGCTCGCCGTCGATCCGCCCGCCGCCGCGCGCCGCGGCGAGCAGCGTCGACGCGACGCCGCCGGCCATGTTCGCGCCCGCGCGGTTGTGGACCACCGGGATGCCGGCGCGCCCGAGCACCGAGGCGACCATCGCGGCGGTCGTGGTCTTGCCGTTCGTCGCCGAGACCACCACGGAGCCGCGCGGCAGCCGGGCCGACAGTTCCGCGATCGCGCCGGGCTCGAGCGCCATCAGCACCTTGCCGGGCAGGCTCGTCCCGCCGCCGCGGCCCGCACGGCGGGCGAGCTCCCCAACGGCACGTGCGGCCGCGATCTTGGCGCCGAGCATCGTCATGCCGGCACGATCATCCGGACCGCCCCCGGCAGCACGCGAATCGTGACCGGGAGCTCCGCGATCGCCTCCCCGTCGGCGTACAAGGTGAATGGCTCCGACGCGCTGATGTGCACCTCGCGCCCGCGGACCACGTCGACGCCGCGCTTGCGGATGTGCCGGCCGCGGAACACCGTCGGCGCAAGCGCCAAGAAGCGAAGCTTTGCCATGTCCTCGATGATGACCACATCGAGCAGGCCGTCGGTCAGGGAGGCGTTCGGCGCGAGCAGCATCCCGCCGCCGAACTGCTTCGAGTTGGCGGCCGCCACCGAATAGCCGGTGAACCGCCGTGGCACCCCGTTGTCGATCATGACCTCGAACGCCGCGGACTGCCAGCGAGGCAGCGCTCGTACGAGTGCCAGCGCGTACACGGGGCTCCCGCGCACGACGCGGGTGTCATTGGCGATCTCGTTGACCACCGAGTCGAAGCCGCAGCTGGCGATGCCGGCGAAGGTGCGCTCGCCGGCCTCGCCGAGATCGAGCTCCCGCACGGGCCCGGAGGCCAGCACCGCGCACGCTGCCACGGGCTTGCGCGGAATCCCGAGCGCACGGCACAGGTCGTTCCCCCGTCCGCCCGGCAGAATCCCGACGATCGCATCGGTGTGCTTGACCGCGCCGGCGACTGCGCCGATCAGACCGTCGCCCCCGAACGCAACCGCCACCTCGCCGTTCCCGACGGCTTCCAGCGCGAGCGCGCGAGCATGCTCCAGGCTCTTCGTGTACTCGAAGCGGTGCTCGAGCCCTTTCGCGGTCAGCGCCGCCTGGACATCGGGCAACGCGCGCGCCGGGCGCCCCCCGCCTGCCACTGGATTGATGATCAACGCGAGTTTGCGCACCGGAAGGATCATGCCGAAC
>Ga0116224_10001118_pt1 | contig 18339 bp, 19 predicted proteins | sample Sb_taG_9_FD_89699 | JGI IMG/M metagenome (GOLD analysis project Ga0116224, IMG submission 89699) | Peat soil microbial communities from Weissenstadt, Germany - Sb_50d_b_LC metaG | ecosystem: Environmental > Terrestrial > Soil > Wetlands > Peat | place: Germany: Weissenstadt | collected 2010-09-21 | reverse complement strand
TCAAGCTTGCCCGCCTCCAGCAACCGGGCGCCGTAGTCCTGCTGCCGAAAGAGTGCCCGGGCCACATCCGGGGTCGCCCGGCGTAGCTCCAGCTTCCAGAGGACAAGGAACTTGCCAGCCATCATCTCCTCCTCGATGGGGCCGCCAGGCAATGTCAATCGGCACCGAAGCGTAGCGCTATCGCGCCTTTCGGCACCGCGGCTTCCCGGCTGGGGCCCAGCCCCGACGGCTCACTTGCCGTGCCTGAACCATCATGCCAGCACGATGCTCACGGTCGGCCAGACCGGCTCCCCTTGGGCGGCAAATGGCCGAGCTTGCCAGCATCGACCATCTATTCAACGCGCCGTCCTCCTCGGTCCACCGGATCCAGGAGGCGCAGATCACGATCTACAACCCTCTGCCACCCCGAGCTGGCGGGATGACAGGCAATGACACGCCGCGTGGTGTCGACGGGCGGACGCGCCAGCTTTAAACTCTGCTCATCGACGGTGACCGATGAGCGCTGAAGGGGTCTTTCATGTGCCTCGGCATACCGGGCGAGGTGATCGAGCTACTCGCCGACCAGCCGGACCTGGCCAGGGTGGAGGTGAGCGGCGTCCGGCGGGTGATCAACGTCGGTCTGCTCGCCGACGACCTGCCCGCACCTGGTGAGTGGGTGCTGATCCACGTCGGCTTCGCCCTGTCGAAGATTGACGAGAACGACGCCGCGGAAGCCCTGAAGTTCCTTGAGGACATCGGTCAGGCCTATGCGGACGAGCCCGACGCGCTGGCGCAATTACGGGTCGAATGACGGGAGAGCACGGATATCCAGTTTTGTCGCCGAATTCCGCCTGGCCGGGCGATGATCCTCGGGTGCTGTCCGGTGTGCGGCCATGACGCGGCGTGGACGAGGAAGGGGTGGCAGAGGAAGACGTCCCCGGCTCGGCCGGTGGCCAGCGCCATTGGCCGGCCGAGATCGGCTCGTTCGTCGCGGACGGGTTCGTCGCCGTCCGCGGCGCTGTGCTCGCCGATGTGCTGCGCACGTGCCAGGAGGAGATCTGGTCTGCGCTCGCCGCCGCGGCGTGCTGCGCGACGACCCGTTCACGTTGCGGGATCCGGTGGCGCGTATCTCCTGCCCCGAGAGCGAGGCGTTCGCTGCCGCCGACACCCAGCCGGCCCTGTGGGAGCATTCGACCAGTTGATCGGCGAAGGCCGGTGGTGGCGCAGGCGTGGCGTCGGCGGCGTCGCCAAGTACGACCGCTAGCGAATAAAACCGGTGAGCACACCGCCGACGCTGGTGATCGCGGACCAGGGCCAGACCGCACTCGCGGTGACGCCGGTGACGTCTGCGTGGGCCACCACCCATCAGCGCACCGAATACCCATTTCTGCAGAACCGGCGCCATGACCGGCACCAAGCGCGAATCCGCCCATCAGGCGGATCTCGCGTGGCGTATGGTAACGTTCCGTAGTTGACATCAGGCGCTCGCTGTGGTGGCCGTGGACCGGTTCGTGGACCGGCGCTTCAGTTAGTCCCAGCGCGGCGAGTGCCATCAGTGCGATAACTCGTGCCATCTGTGCAGCTAGGGCGCATGGAGCATGGGGCCGTGCTTCTCATAATCCGCCGGTCGTGGGTTCGAGCCCCAACCGCCCCACCAGCAGTTTTAATAAGCGCGCCCGCGTGTTGCGCCAGATGGTGTTGCGTTCATCGGGCAGCTGTGAGGCCACGGCCTACGGGCACGAGTACTGCGAGGGCACAGCTGCGGGTGCGGTCGCAAAAGCGTCGGCAGCGCATGTTCTATCCGTCGGTCGCCGCGTACGCGACCACCACGTGGGCCGACGCAATTCGCTGCGCCCGTCGGCACCGCCGGTGCGAGCAGTTTCCGCTGGTAGCTCAGTGCGATCTATGCGTACCGGCGTGTAGGGCAGCAGCGCTGGAGGTCGGGCGGATCGTGCGAGTCTGGCTTGGTGGCTTCTCCCGCTGGCTCGGAGGTAGTGACCGTCCGGCTGTCACATCGGGCCCGTCCCGCCGGTCAACTGATATGACAGGCGGGACGGAGGAACGTGATCGATGATCGAGCACAACTGGCTGACGCAGCGATTCGCTGAGCACCGGGGCCGACTGACGGCGCTGGCCTACCGGATGCTCGGCTCGCGCGGCGATGCCGAGGACGCGATGCAGGAGTCATGGCTGCGGGTCAGCCGCGCCGACGGCGGCCAGGTGGAGAATCCGGCCGGGTGGCTGACCACAGTTGTGGCCCGGGTCTGCCTGAACATGCTGGAGTCCCGCCGGGCCCGGCGGGAGGAGCCGGCCGGAGCGCTGCCGCCCGAGCCGGCCGAGCTTCACGCGAGCCTCCAGCCAGCCAGCCAGGCCGGCCCGGAGGACGAGGCGCTGCTGGCCGATTCGGTCGGTGCCGCGCTGATGGTGGTGCTGGACACGCTGACTCCCGCCGAGCGGCTCGCGTTCGTCTTGCACGACGTCTTCGATGTGTCGTTCGGCGAGGTCGGCGCAATCATTGACCGTTCCCCGGTGGCGGCGCGGCAGCTCGCCAGCCGGGCCCGGCGCCGGGTGCAGGGAGCGGCCGCGGCATCTGATGCCGCGCGGTCCCGGAAGCGGGAAATGGTCGCCGCCTTCCTGGCTGCCTCCCGGGGCGGGGATTTCGTCGCCCTGCTGGCGCTGCTCGATCCGGGCGCCGTCCTCGTGGCCGACCCAGCGGCCGTGCGGATGGGCGCGACCTCGAAGCAGTGGGCCTTGACCGCCGAGGTCCGCGGTGCCGACGCGGTGGCGGCTACCTTCGCGGGACGGGCTGAGGCGGCCCGGGTCGCTCTGGTTGACGGCGTTCCGGGGGCCGTGTGGGCGCCCGGCGGCCGGCCGAAGGTCGTCTTCACGTTCACGATCAGCGACGGGAAGATCAGCGGTATTGCCCTGGACGCCGACCCGGACCGGCTCCGCGACCTCGACATCGTCTTTCTCAGCGCCAGCGGCAAGGACCGGTGATGATCCGCGGGCAGGACGAGACGCGAGGCCGGATCGAGCGGGAGCGATTGGTCCGGCTGGCCACGATCGGCGGGCGCGGGCGGGCTCATGTGGTGCCGGGCGTGTTCGCGGTCGTCGGCGATGTCTTCTGCTCGCCGACTGACGCGGGGCAGAGCCGCAGCTGGCCAGGCGGCTGCGCAATCTGGACCGGGATCAGCGGGCCACGATCCTGGCCGGCTTCTACGACGAGGACTGGCCGAAGATGTGGCGGTTCCGGCTGCGCCGCACCGGCCGGCGAGAGTCCGGAGCGCACGCAATGGTTAGGGAAGTTCGTTGAGCGGACTGCGGCCCGGGAATCGGCACGTAATGCTGCTGTGGGTGGCAAGTGCGGGAAACCAAGGTGCCTCCTGGATCATGCTGGTAGCTGTTTTCGTATACGTGCTCCACCATTACTCGGCTTCTTCGCTCGCGATCGTGGAACTCGTCGGCACGCTACCCGCCCTGTTGTGCATGCCGTTCGCCGGCGCGATGGCCGATCGCCACGATGTCCGGAGGCTGGCGCTGGGGTCCATGCTGGTTCAGGCGCTGTGCCTGCTGGGCGTGCTGGTGATGCTGAGGGTCGGCCTGTGGGAGATCGCAGCCTGCTACGGCTTGCAGGGGGCCGCCGGCGCGGTATGGCCGCCTGCGCGGCAGCGGTGGCTGTATGCGCTGGTCCGCGAAGAGCGCGGTCGCGCCGCGGCCAACGCCGCGATTGGCTCGGTGAGCGGCGTCATGACAATCGCCGGCGCGGCGCTGGGCGGGGTCTTGTCGGCCTGGAGCACAAGCGCTGCGCTCGCAGTAGCTGTGGGGCTCCAGCTCGCGGCGACCGTGCCCCTGCTGGCCCTCGCACGGCCGGCATTTCAGCAGGGTGGGCAGGCAGCCGGTGCTCTCCGGTCTCTGCATGCCGACCTGGCTGAGGGCTTTACCGCACTGCGGGCTCTGCCCCTGGCGAGGTCAGTGATCTGGATAGGCATCGCTTGGGGCCTCATCGGCGGCGCCTACAACGTCTTGCTTGCCGCCCATGTCACGAACGACTTGCACGGCGGCGGATTGCTGCTCGGCGTGTTTTACGCTGTAGATGGCGTCGCGGTGATCCTGGGTTCGGTGCTGGCGGCTCGCCTCAGCCGAGGGTCGCATCTGGCTGCTTACGCGCTGGCTTATGTGCTGCAGGGTACCGCGTGGGGCGCCATGTTCCTGGGGGATTGGCCCGCATGGGGCGCGGCGACGCTGGCGGTCATGCGCACCGCGAGTGGCGTGATCATCGCCCTTGACACGACGATCCTGCTGGCTACCGCGCCTGAGCGCCTGAGAGGCAGGATCACCAGCTTGCATATGACTACCTATGGCGCGGCGTCCAGGGTGGCGCTGGCCGCCTTCGCCGGATTGCTCGCGGTGACCGGGGTCAGGACCGTCGGCGTCCTCTCCGGCGCAGCCTCCGTCATTGTCGGGGCCACATGGTGGTGGCTGAACGGGCGGCGCGCCCGTCCTCTCTATATGAGCGCGACATCCGCAGCCGACGTCCCGGACGATCCCGATACCATGTCCAGCCAAACCGCAGGCGGCCTCCAGGCACCCGTCGAGGTGAGCGGCCGGGTCACCATCGACCAGCCAGCGTGTGGCATCGTCTGACTCCAGCAGGGGTCTCGCGCGGCCCTGGGCGGTCCTGGCCGTAATGCGCGCGGTACGTGTGGCCCAGGCTGCGCCGGGCTGGACGCTGCAGTTCACGACTCAGGCCTGGGGTTCCTCGATCGCGGCCGAGGTTCCATCGGTGCGCGGCCACCGTTCAGGTCCTGGAAGTCAGCGTCCTCGAAACCCGAAGCGGGCTCTGCGGTGCTGCCGGCACGTGGTGGTCGGCAGCGGGCGGAAGGGCGCCGGGCCCTGTGTCTTACAGCTAGGCACCGTGGCCGCCGCCGATCGTGGTGATCAGCTTGGCGATGCGCCGCTGCCGCGTCTGGGGGCTCTGGGCGTCCTCGATGGCCCGCACGTGCTTGCGCTTGAGGCCATATGGCAGCCGGTCGAACGCGGCGCGGGCCTGGGGGCGAGGTCAGGCGGCTCGGCCACTACCCGCGGCTCGGCGTCGAGCCGGAGGCCGACCTCGACCACGTCGCCTTCGGCGATCCCGCTGGCGGCGCGGTTGGCTGCGCTGATGCCGACAATGAACCGGCCGCCCATGGACGCAACCTGGCTGCGCCAGGTGTGACCGCCGATCGTGATGACCACTTCCGGCCGGCGGCCGGACCCGAGGGCGTTGACAACCGCCGCCGGAACCTCGACCCGGTGGCGTTGCCAGCGGGCTCGACCGTGGCTGAGAACCTCACGTTCGCTCCTCGGCGGCGTCCTCACCCAGCAGCTTCTTCATGCGGGCCAGGGTGAAGCCGCCCTGCGCGTCCCGACGGTACTCGACGTACCCGATCCTGGAGGACAAGGCCACGTTCTCGATCATCCTCTCGTGCGTGTGCAGGTAGATCGATACGATGCCAGCGTCCGGGCCCGTCGGCCGGATCAGGGAATCCACGCGCCGCCGCGCATCAGGGTCCGCCCGGGCAGTTCATCGGCCTCGCGCCAGGCCTGGATCCGCAGCGGCCGCAGCACCAGGAACCGCATCGACTCGCCCGACTCGCGCGGGTCCCAGCCCGCCTGCGCCGCGTACCCGCGGGCCAGGCCGGCCGGAACCTCGTCCAGGCTGTAGACGTGCTCCAGCTCGGCGTCGATCATCACGACGTCGCGGGTCGGCCCGAGGCCCAGCCGGACACCTCCCTGGCTGGTGATGTTCCCGGCCGTCACTGAGCTCGCCTCGGTGGCCAGCACCACCCGCTCGTCAATCCAGACCAGCGACAACGGCACCAGATAGGAGCTGGCGTGCCCGCCGGCGTCCACCGCGGCGGTCGCAACCCAAGCGTCCGCGGCCGACGCGGCCAGCTTGGCCAGCGTGTCGACCTTGCGTTGCTCCCGGGTACGCGGCTGTCCACCCGTCATGTCAGCGCCTCACCGCCTTCATAGAGCGTTCATCAAAGCTCATGTGTCACCCTCACGATTTCGCCCTCACACCTATGACCGAGCACAGCGAGAGAACGTGACTGGTTAGCGTACTGGACCGGCCCGCGCCAGCCGGGACATCGGGCGCTGTCGGGTCCGAGCCTGAGCAGGGCTTGAGCCTCGCTGGATACCGGCTGCCAGGTGGTCGGCACGACTTTCCGGAGACAGCCGTCTGGATCGGTGAAGTAATCGCCCGGCAGCTTGTCAGCTAGGCCCGGTTCGTTCGTCGGTCACATTCCTCCGTCGGCGCCTGTCATACCAGGTAGCGGCGAGAGCCCGACGGCGTGATACGCGAGGCCTCGCGGCGTACTTGATCGAAGACGACACCATGGAGGACCCACGATGCAAGCACGGATAAAGAATCCGGCCATGATCATTCCGGAGGCTATGCAGGCCATCCAGGCGCTGGGCGGCAGTTTTCACAACAAAGGCGTGCCTGAGGAGACGCTGGCACTGGTTCACCTGCGGGCCAGCCAGATCAACGGCTGCAGCTCGTGCGTTCAGGCTGGCGCTGCAGGGGCCAGGAAGGCGGGCGAGAGCGAGGATCGGCTAGCCACGGTAGCCGCCTGGCGGGAGGCGCCGTATTTCACCGACGCCGAGCGCGCGGCGCTGGCCCTGACCGAGGCCATCACCCGGCTGGCCGACCGCCCGGACCCGGTGCCGGACGAAATCTGGGACGAGGCCGCCCGGCACTACGACGAGGAAGGACTCGCCGCACTACTGCTGTCGATCGCCACGACCAACGTCTTCAACCGGCTCAACGCCCCCACCAGGCAGATAGCCGGCGCCTGGGGCTAGGGAGGCAGGACGGGGAGCATGCGGGGCGGCAGCGCGGCCAGCGCGCCGCCGCACCCCGGCGTCCGTGGCTCCGCGGCCGCCGGGGTGACGACACCAGCAGCTTCCCGGAACATCCCGGCGGCGCAGGGTCACGTTCCCGTTCACCGCCTGTCAGAGGAGCAGGGACTAACAGCCGAACGCAATGACCTGGACGGCCGGGGCATGGCGCAGGGCCAGCTTCTGGCCCACTACCCCGGCCGTGTAGCAGACGGCCGCAACCAGGCACAGCACCACGCCGCTGACCGAGGTACGGCCGCCGTCCGACTCCGAGATGCCGACCACGAGAACACCGCCGAACGACACGGCCATCCCGGCGGCGAGCCGGCGCGGGAACCCCTCGTGCAGCAGCCAGCCGCCCAGCAGCGCGAGGAGAATCGGGCCGATGTTGACGAGCAAGGCGGCGGTGCCAGCGTCGACGTCACGTTCGCCCCAGTTGAGCGTGACCATATACAGCCCGAACCAGAGCAGCCCCGAGCCGAGAATTCCGGGCCAGGCTGCCCGGGTCGGCCAGCCGCCCCCGCTGAGCAGCCACACCACGCCGAGGGCGAGCGAGGCCACAAGCAGGCGCCCCAACGCGAGCGCACCCGGCGCGAAATGCCCGCCCGCGCTACGGATCGCTACGAAGGCCGAAGCCCACAGCACTATGGTTACCGCTGCCGCTCCGACAGCGCGAGAGTCGTCACTCACCCCGCCAGGCTAGGCAGCAGATATTTCGACTTCTGGCGAATAATGGACTCCTAGTCCGGGCCTCTGGCATGAGCATCTCGCTAGGCGCCGGACCTCCTGATTGATGAACGCGCAAGCGGATCCATGCTTCATGCACCGTCGAACAAGCAACATGACCACTGTCGGCCAGCATCGTCGGCGCAATGAACTCGCTGCCGTGCTGTCTGCGGTAACGTTCTGTAGCTGGCATCCGGTGATCACCATGGAATGCGTGGACCGGTTCGTGGACCGAACCATCGATGCGAACAGTGCAATCAGGGCTATCAGCGGCACAGCTCCGTGGTATCCGTGCAGGTAGTGCATACGATGCACGGGGCCGTAGTTCTCATAATCCGCCGGTCGTGGGTTCGAGCCCCACCCGCCCCACCAGCAGTTTTAATACCCTGTACCGCTTCAGAACTCGATGCGGGCTGGTGAGCTGCGATTCGGCGCTGTCGGCGCGTTGGGGCGAGATCGCGGTTCGTGTCGGTCCGTCTGCTGTATTTGATCATGGTCCGGGTGTCCGGCTCGCTGTTCCTGCTAGGCCGCAGGCAGGCGTCCAGGGACGCGGAGATCCTGGTGCTGCGGCATCAAGTGATGGTGCTGCCGCCGCCTGGTGGCTTGGCCCAGGCCGGTCTGGGCCGACCGTGCGATCCTGGCGGCGCTGGCCCGGCTGCTGCCAGCCGCGCTGCGTGGCACTCGGCTGGTCACGCCAGGAACCCTGCTGGCCTGGCACCGCCGTTTGATCACCCGCAAGTTGACTTACCCGGGACTGCTGGGCCGCCCGCCGTGCAGGGCGCATCCGCCAGCGGGAAGGTCCGATATACGCGTTCTGCGCCGGGACGGGCTCGGCGGCCTGATCCACGAATACACCCAGGTCGCATGGGGTGACGTAGTGTTCGGCACCCACAGGTCGAAGATCTTCACTTCCTTGAGCAGCTTAAGCTGCTTCGGCCGGCCTGCCTGAGCCCCGACGCGGACCCCGTCAGCTCACCCTCGCCGCGGCGGCGTTCTCCAGGGTGGTAGCGAACGCCGCTGGGTCGGTGGCGCGCGGCGTCGTCTTCCTCAGCTGCTGCAGTTGCTGCCGTGCGCTGTCTCGCCGCATCCGGACGTAGTGGACGATGCCCTCTACTTTCTCGTTGCCGTGCCTGAGTTCGTTCTGCTTGCAGCCACTCAAGTGGACCTCGTCGTTGGTGAACTGGCGGCCTGTGAACGGCTGGCCGTAAGGCGTCCCTGATTCGAGGTAGGCCGCCTGGCGGACACGTGCCCACAGGCCGTTGTCGGAGCCGGCGCCGATCACCGCGCTGATCGTGCCTGGATTGAATTCAGTATCGATCAGGTGTTCGAGGTAATCCAGGTAGTATTGACGGTAGTCACGGTTGCGGAGCAGGTTCTGCACCAGCGGAATGCGCGACGGGCCGTGGTTGCGCCGTTGGCGGCGGGTGTTGCTCGCCCAGTCGAGAATGTCGGTGTACTGCCACTGCGTGCCGAAGTAGTCGATCCCCAGGCAGTTGTCATAGTCCCAGGGAATGAATGTGAAGTAGGGCGACTCCATGAAGTTGTTGTCCGCGCCCTGCCGCCCCGAGTTGTAGAGATAGTAGTTGGATGGGGTCTTGAAGTAATTGTCCCAGCTGCCGAGCAGCAGGTTGACGCTCGCCCACCTGAGAAACGCGCGCGCGTTCATGATGGCGTCCACCGACTCACGGAAAGCGTCGGTATCGAACCGCTCAGTGCCGCCGCGCAGGCCCACACCGTTGATCACCGCGATGAACCTGGCGAGATCGTCGTAGGTGCTGGCCTCAGCGTCGTCCTCGTTGGTCTTGAGCCGATAGGTGAGGTCGTTGCTGCCTGGCGTGAAGTACTGGCGCCCGCTGTCGTCACCGTCGTGCCCGGTACGGTGCTCCAGGGTCGCGCACCCGACATCACCGCAATATGCTTTGTACAGGTTGCCTCGGTGGTTCGCGCCGAAGCGATCCTTCAGGAATCTCTTGTCGACCTGCTCGATGACGGCGAACAGACCGAAGTATGTCGCATCCAAGGCCAGCTTGGCGTAGGTGTGCCGCGGCGACGGCAGCCCAGCGCGACCGAATAGATGCCAGGCCAGCGCCTCCCGCATTTGCGAAGGATCGTTGTACATCGACTTCAGATTGATGCGTGCCATACCGGCCAGCCGCTCGCCGCCTTCATCAGGCTCGACGCTGACTTTCCACGACCTTTTCGGGGCCCGCAGCGTCCGGTTTCCGCTATTGGCCAGCGAGAAGGTCCGCGTACTGAACGCGGCGCCCTCGCCTGAGGGCCCGGAAATGTGCCGCTTGTCGTTCGGGTTCGTCCGCCACACATCCAGCCGTGCGCCGTGCGGCGCCTCCACCGGATGCACCAGCACACCCTGCCGACGCGGGAACCCGGTGATGTGCACCATGTGCATGCTGGCGTCGAAGAAATCGGCCTTCTCCTGCGCTGCCCCGTTGGTCGCGTCCATTGCTTCCCCCGCTCCAGCCTGCTGAACCGCCGACCTCAGAGGGCGGTCAACCTGCTTGGCCCGCCTCTTCCTCGTCGGCCACATCAGATCGGAGGCATCCGATGCTCACTTGATACATCGCTCCCGGTACCTGTGGCGTGCCAGAACTCGTGCAGAGCATCTGACCTGGGCTTCTATCCTTGGCGGTCGTGCTCTTCCGCCTCGTCTATCTGCTCAGCCGCAAGGGCTCTGCGGACAGTGTGGTGCATGCACGTTCGGCCCGCTCGGTACGCCGCGACGCCCTGCGGGACGCAAGGAGCCACCCGGCGGGCTGTCTCTTCGTTACCCGGGGCCGGATGTATCTGCACTGGCGGCGCTTGCTCTGTATGTTCGGGGAGGAACCTCCCCGAATCCGACCTTTACTGCGCTTAGGGGCCCGCATGTCCGGCCAAGGGGCAGCGCCCACGAGATTGGGGGGAACGCATGAATGCATGGTTTCATCACTGGGTAATCGTAGATTTCTACGATCCGGTTTGGCCTAACATCGCGGCATCGATTCTGTGCGCGGTTTGGGCCGTGCGCAGGGTCAAGATCCACCTTAAACGGCATCACCAGCTCGTGATGCGCCACTTTGCACTTCTTCATGAGAAGACCGCCGATCCGAATAACGAACAGGCTATCCATGCCTGAACAGTCCCCGGAATCCGGCGCGGCCGCCGTCGGCCAGCTCGCAAGAGCCGGTTTCAGACCCGAATCCGCGAGTAAGTGTGTGACACGGCTGCGCAAATACCGATAGGTGCCGCTCTGACCTGCGATGATGATCGGTGCAGTAAGGTTCCCGCCGAGTAGTCACGCACGGGCGCAGGGCGGAATTCTGCCGTGCAGAGACCTTCCTCAGACCCTACTCAGGCCAAGTCATCAAGCGGGACCGGAATGCCGGTGACTACAAGCGGTTATTACCCACGGGAGACCGCGTGGACCGGTTCGTGGACCGGGTCGCTGGATAATCCCAGCGCAGCAGGTGCCGTCAATGCGGTTACCTGTGTTATCTGTGCAGCTAGCGCGCTCCGTGCACGGGACCGGACTTCTCATAATCCGCCGGTCGTGGGTTCGAGCCCCACCCGCCCCACCAGGAGTAACCTGTCTAACGTTCGAAATGTCCCGGCTGGCAAGGGTCGGCTGAATCGCGCTAACGCCCCTCGATAACGTCCGGGAGCCGACGGATGCATCTATCGTCTCGGTCCCTTGACTCGTGTTCTAGGCCGTCGATCTGCGGGATGCCCTCGCCTTTAGCTTCCGGCCCAGCCGCGGCCGAGGTGCCAAACCGACACCGTCTCGGCATTCCTCGCGCCCCTCCAGCCGCGCCGCCTCCGCCAGGACCTGGGTATCACCAGCCTGTCCACCGTCCTCATACTGCCCCGGGCCGCCGTTACGATCGCCCGCGCAGCAGGCCGAAGCCGCACTGCGGACTATGCGGGTCCGGTTCCCGCCGCCGGTTGCTGCTCTAGGACGTAGCGCAGGTCCTTGAACGTCTTCCCGGTGCCGGGGACGAACTGGGTGACCGTCCCGGCCACGGCGAACCCGGCGTTGGTTGCCACGTGCTGGCTGGCGGTGTGGTCATGGCCGATTCGCAGCTCGACGGCGGTCACGCCGGGCAGGCTCAGTGCCCAGTGCGCGGCGAGCCGGGCAGCGCGGCTGGCCAGGCCGTGTCCGCGCCAGCGGGGCGCGATCCCGTAGATCATCTCCACGACGCCCTCGCCGCGGTCCTTCAGCCCGACGATGCCGATGAACCGTGGCTCTTCGGGGACGGTGACCACGAACATCAGGCCGTTGCGGCTGGCGCGGCCCGCCCACGCGTCGAGCCAGTCGCCGATCGCCTGCTCAGCCGATACGAGCGGGATCTCGGGCAGCCAGCCGCCGTCGAGCTGATCCTGGGTGATGTAGCCGCGCACCGCGTCGATGTCTCCGGCGGCGGGCGAGGGCAGCCGCAGCCTGACCACGCCATCGGTCAGCGGCCGGGCCGGTGCTGTGAACTGCGTCATCGGTCTTCTCCGTCCGGGGCGTTGCCTGAGGTCACGATGCGGGAGTGAGGCACGAACCGGATGGAGGCGCGCGGGCGTCCGGCCACGCGATCGCGATGGCGCGGCTGGCCCCGGGGGGTCGCCTCAGTCAGCGGACACGCACCTAACGAGCCTACGACCGGGTGCCTAGACTCGCTGCTAACAGACGGGAGCCGTCATGAGCGCTGAGACTCAGACAGCGACAGACCAGGCAGGCCAGAGCAGGTGCTGGTGCTGCGGCCGGCCCAGGTCGGAGGACACCCTGGTCCACCTCGGCAGCCATCCCGAGGTAGGCATCTGCATCAGCTGTGTCCATTTTCTGCGGCGGCGGGCAAGGGACCATCAAGCCACGGTGATGCGCCAGACGCTGCGCGGTGCCGCCGAGTCGGTTCGCGGGCAAGTCATGGCGCGCGGCTGGCATCAGCGCCCGGTGATCGGGCCCGCGCTGCAGTGGCTCAACCGGCACCTGCCCTGGTAGCCGGGCGACAGGAGCTGGGTGGATGCATCTGACCGTTCTGGCCGTGCCGGGCTGCCCGAATGCGCCTGTTCTGGAGGACCGGCTCGCGGGTGTCCTGGGCGGCCGGGCGGGTGTCTCGATGTCGCACCGGGTGATCTCTGACGAGGACGAGGCAGCCCGGTGGGGCATGCACGGCTCGCCCACGTTGCTGATCGACGGGGTGGACCCGTTCGCCGAGCTGGGGCAGCCGCCGGGCATGTCCTGCCGGCTGTACCGCGATGATGAGGGCCGCACATCCGGTGCGCCATCAGCCGGCCAGCTCCGCCATGCGATCGAGCGGGCCCTGGCGGCGGCGGCCGAGCCGGGGGACCCGGCGTGGCTGGATGCGGTGGGACGCGCTGGCCGTGGCCGCCTCCCGCCCGCCGAACGCGGCCTGCGGGCAGTGCATCAGGCCGTGCTGCGATCGTTCGTGCACACCGGGGCTGCGCCCGGCATCTCCAGCCTGGCCAGGCACGCTGCGCCGTTCGATGGGTCACAGGTGCTGGCCGAGCTGGCCGACGGCGACTTCTTGTGCCTCAACCACGCCGGTCAGATCACCGCGGCCTACCCGTTCTCCGCGCTGCCGACCCGGCACCGGGTGCGGATATCAGGCGCTGCGACCGTGTTCGCCATGTGCGCGATCGACGCCCTGGGCATATCCGCGATGGCCGGCCTTCCCGTCGTGATCGAATCCGCCGATCCGTCTACCGGCCAGCCGGTTACCGTGAACGTCGACCGGGCCGACAGCACCTGGGATCCGGCCACAGCCGTGGTGTATGCCGGCCGGACTGACGGCCAGTGCGCCGGGCCGTCAGCATCGGTTTGCTGCGGGTATATCAACTTCTTCGCCACCCGGGCAGCCGCGTCGGCGTGGGCAGCCACCCATCCGGAGATCGCCGGCGGCATCCTGGGTCAGGCCCGCGCCCTGCAAGCAGGCATCGGCATCTTCGGCCAGCTACTCAGCTAGTCCACGAGCAAGCCGCGATGACAAGGATCAGGTCATGGCGTTCGTGCCACGCGTGATCTGCCAGGCTGCCTCGAAGACGCAGCCGATCACGAGCACCACGACAAACACACCTCGCTCGTAGCCGCCGATCACGCTGTGCCCGAGCCCGGCCTCCACGAAGGCAAGCAGGCTCAGGCCCAGCCAGCCGGCACCGGTGACCAGGCAGTGGGCGTGGCGGCACCGCCAGAAGTTGAGCGCGCACCACCCACCCGCCGCGAGCGCAGCTGCGCCCTCCAGCGCCAGCTCAGCAGGTGGGGCCAGATCAAAGAAGAACAGTGGGGCCAAATCAGGTTGACAAAGCCAGCAGGCCTCCACGGGGCAAGAACCGGTCGACGAGGCGCTTGAGCTGGGTGTTGGCGGGCAGGGGTAGTGGTGACCAGCTATTGGAGGATCGGCGGGCGCAGCAACTCGGCCGGTCGGCCGGGACAGGCCCGCTGCGACGGGCCGCCAGATGATCTGGCCCGCGAAGGCCGGTCTCCTCAGCCATGTTGTGGTGCACCTCGGTGGCGTGTACCTCAGTCATGACCATCACCTCGGTTGGAGGCTACGGTCTCCCCCCGGGGGCAGAGTCAAAGGCGATCACGCCGGAAACGAGGGTCCTGGGTGCGAAAGTCGGCCTGTCCCGCGAGTTCGGCAGCAGCAGCCACTTCGAACTCATCGAGGCGGCCCAGAAGCTCCTGCAACTCGGCGATCCGACGCTCAGTGCGCGCCCGGACAACCTTGAGCACCCCGGCCAGCCGCGGACCGACCGGCTCACCCGTATGAGCCAGGTAATTCGATGCCAGCTCCTGGATCTCGCTCAAGGTCAGGCCCAACGTGCGCAGCCCGCTGACCACCCCGACACACCAAAGCGCGTCCTCATCGAACAGCCGGTAGTTCCCCGCGCTGCGCCCCACCGTATAGATCAGCCCCATATCCTCATACTCCCGCAGCACCTTGACAGGGACCCCGGTCCGCCGCGACAGGCGCCCGATCGTCATCACCGACGCGCTGGTCATGCCAGCAATCATCTGCCCATCGCCCAGCGCGGCCAAGTTACCCCGCTGGGAGCCAACACGGGAGCCACCCGGGCGGATGGCATCCCACGCCACCAGTGGACGCGACCGCTTCATTCCGCGGCACCTGGCATGATGGGCCGCGATGAATGAGCAAGAGACCGGCAACCGGATCCCCGACGACGACCAGGTCGCGGTCGAGCTGCGATTGGCGGTTCGCGTCGGTGATGTCGCGGCGATCCAGAGATTGCTGCGGAATGATCCGGCGGTGGCGTCGGCCAGGCTTGTTGGTAAGGACGGCGGCGCCGGGACGCCATTGCATCTTGTCACTGACTGGCCTGGTTACTTCTCCAACGCCCCAGAGATCGTCCGGCTCTTGATCGAGGCTGGCGCCGATCCCAACGCCCTGACGAGCGGTCGAGATTCACCCGGTCCAGGTGATGAGACGCCGTTGCATTATGCGGCAAGCAGCGACGACGTCGACGTGGCCGAAGCCCTGATCGATGCGGGAGCGAACATCGAGACGCCTGATGGCTCGATCGGCACTCCGCTCGACAACGCCGTAGGCTACGGCTGCTGGCATGTCGCCCGCCTGCTGGTAGCGCGCGGCGCCAGGGTTGACAAGGCTTGGCATGCAGCTGCGTTGGGCATGCTTGACCGCCTCGCAGCGCTCCTGGGAAGTGACCCGCCAGCACACGACGTCTCGCAAGCGTTCTGGCATGCCTGCACCGCCGGACAACGCCGTGCCGCAGAATATCTGCTATCGCGCGGCGCGGACCTCGACTGGGAGCCGGACTACGCGCACGGCACACCGCTCGACGCCGCCAGCGGGCTGAGTACGAGGCAGGAGAACGTCATCTCCTGGCTGCGCGAGCTAGGAGCCCGTTCCTCCAGCTCCGAGTGAGCAGACGCACGTCGTGGTGCTCATAATGGCCTGCGTCCGTTCCGGGAAGGCTCCGGCCTGGCCTTGGTTTCTGGACGGAGTGCCCGCAGAGACACTCCAGTGTCAAGCGCCACTTCACGTGTACGTTGACCAGGCACTTCCACCTGTGCGCGTAGTCCTGCGGTTATAGGGGCGCTTGATGCTGGAGGGGCAGAAACGTACACTTCGCAGGCCATTCCCGGACCCTAGCCTCACCATGGCCCTGCACCTTCCAGCTCCCGCGTCGTCGTGGACCACGTAGTCATCGTCAACCGCAGGGTGCGGGCTGTCTGTCCGCTGGAGACGGGGGCACGGGGACATTTACGCGATGACGGCTTAATCGCGGGTTAAGGCCGCACTGTCACGCTGCTGCTTAAGCGCGATGCGTTATGACAGGGATGGCGCCCGCTTCGGCGGGCTCCCCCTAGTGAGGTCACCATGTACCAGCCCTACCCGTCCAGCGGCCAGCCGGCCGGGCCGCTGCGGCCTCGATCTGCCGCGCCGGTGCTGACCGCGGTCAAGCTCATGTACGCGGGCGCCGCCGCCAGCGCCGTCGAGCTGATTATCGGGCTGGCGCTTATCATCGTCGACATCGAGGCCGCCGCCCGCGGGCAATTCCTGGGCCACAGCCTCGCCACGCCTCAGATGAGACCGCTCATCATCACGGTGTGGGTAGTCTTCAGCCTGGTCGCGATTGCCCTGTGGCTGTGGATGGCGCGGGCGAACAGCCAGGGCCGGAACTGGGCGCGCATCCTGTCCACGGTGCTGTTCGGCCTGGCGACGCTGCATCTGCGCGGCGACTTCACCCAGCCGGTGAGCCATACCGGGTTCGGCGTGACGGTGCTGTACTACGGCAGCAGCGCGCTGTTCGTCGCGGCCTGGCTGGCCGGCGCTGCTGCGGTGTGGCTGCTCTGGCGCCCGGCCTCCAGCGCGTTCTTCAAGCCGCCGGGCTTCACGGAGGCCCTGCCGCGCCAGGTGTGAGCCGTGTCGGTCTGTGTGCCCGCGCGGGTGTGGCCCGGTGTGCGCCGGGCGGGAGGCCTACGCCGGGCGACGGCGGCATGTGAGCTAGGTGATCTAGCCGCGCGCTGGTTTCGGCGCTAGGGCCGGCAGACACCTGATCTTGTTGATCTGCCCCCCGGATGTGATACAGGATGGGCCATGAAGCGCTGGGTGGCAGCACTGGGATCGCTGACCGTGGTGTGCTTCTTGACGGCCTGCAGCAGCAGCGTTGCGGGACCTCGCCAGCATCTGCGGCACCGCCAGCATGCCCGGGTCGAAGACCGCATCCGCGAAGGCAAGCAGGCTGGGCTGCGCAACTTCCTCGAAATCCTGGCAGGTCAACCGCGGCTGGGTCATCGCCGCGAACATCGCCGCCGACCTGGCCGCCTGGACCCGCCTCCTCGGCTTCTGCGACGACCCCGGACTTGCCGGCGTCATCGCAGGCGGCTATGTGGGAGGACGCCGCAGGTGCGACCCGGGTGCCTGATCTGCTACGAGCCTTGCTAGCAAACCGACGATATGGTGGGGTGCTGGAGTCCGGGTCGAGCGCGTCCTCGATCTGCTGGGCGATAAGGTCTTCCCGCCCGTCGATGCAGTGCGTGTGGACATGTTGTAGCACGCGCACGCAGTTGCCAGCGCGAGCGGCGATCTCGGCGGGTGCTCCAGTGGCGTTCAGCCACAACGACAAGGCGGCATGCCGCAGGTCGTAATGTGTTCATCGCGACCCCTGAATGCTGAGAGCGAGCAATTCAGCGATCATGAGTAAGCCGCAGCCTGGACGCGGCCCCGAAGATCCAGAATCGGCGACGCGTGCTGAGAATCCGGAAGAAGAGTTGAGTACCGACGATAGGCGCATCTCGCTGCGGGTCAAGGTCCCGGCGGTGGACGGCACGGCCGTCGTGGAGATGACGGGTCCGGCCGTGCCGGAGAATGGCCTGCAAGTCTTCGGTGACTGGGTGCTGGCCGCGCTTGAGCAGCACGCGGACGGTGCCGCTGAGGCGGCACGCCTTATGATCGCCGCGCTCCGGGAGCGGGACTGGGAGGGCGACGACGTCCTAGCCGATCAGTTTGACGCGTTGCTGGGAAGCGGCGCGATGCCGGATCTACGCCCGCTGCAGGTGGATCTGGATGAGCTGGCCGGCATCCTGGAAGGCGACCCGATGTACGGCGGCGGGTGTGTCGACCTGGCGACTGGCGAGGTCTGGCCGGCGCCTGCCGTCGATTACGCGCGGGAGATCGGGCAAGAGGATGAGGACGAATCGGACGATCCTGATAAGTGGCTGTGGGTGCACTGCGAGGGTTCGCGGGACGGTTACCGGGACATGGAGCTGTTCATCGGGACGGTGCGTGATCTAGGGCGCGCCGACCGGCTGGAGATCGCCATTTCCGGGCGGGGAGCGTTCCGGCGGTTCAAGGACGTGCTGGCGCGCTGGCCCGGAGAACTGGATCGGTGGTATGCGTTTTCGGCGGAGCGTCAGCGTGGCCGGGCTCGGGCGTGGCTGGCCGACGCCGGTTACTACGTCCGCAAGGGGCTCCCTCCTTCATGACCCAGCGAGCCTTCCGGGCCGCTGTTCATCGGCGTTGCCTTAAGTCCGGCGGGCGTCGCATGAGATTCTGTCTCTCGGGCGAGAGGCAGGGAGGTCCATGCCGTGGGACTCGGGTTATGCCCGGGCTCGCTGCTGGGCCTGCTGTTTAGGTGATCAGGTCGCGGTAGCGGATCGCGCTGCCGTCAGCAGGTGACGCGGCTGGCCGTGCCCGCCGGGGTCCCCACCCGGGCAGGATTGGCGGGAGGTCAGCCAGCCCGTTGGGGGTCTTGGGCATGGGGCTGCTG
>Ga0116224_10001117_pt1 | contig 18349 bp, 14 predicted proteins | sample Sb_taG_9_FD_89699 | JGI IMG/M metagenome (GOLD analysis project Ga0116224, IMG submission 89699) | Peat soil microbial communities from Weissenstadt, Germany - Sb_50d_b_LC metaG | ecosystem: Environmental > Terrestrial > Soil > Wetlands > Peat | place: Germany: Weissenstadt | collected 2010-09-21 | reverse complement strand
AGGTTGCGGCCCGCGCGATCAGGGATGTGGACGAGCATTGGGACGGCGGCGGTTATCCCGCCGGGATCTCGGGAGATCAGATCTCGCTGGGAGGGCGGGTGTTGTGCCTCGCCCAGACCGCGGAGGTGTTCTGGGAGCACGGCGGGGCGAGGGCCGCATGCGAGATCGCGAGGAAGCGGCGCCGGACGTGGTTCGATCCCATGCTGGTCGACGCGCTCGTCGGGCTGGAAGGAGATGCGCGATTCTGGCGGTCGCTCGAGACACCCACCGTGACGGAGGTTGAGCCGACCGAGCATGTGCTCGTCGCCGACAATGCCCGGCTTGATCTCGTCGCCCATGCCTTCGCGTCGATCGTCGATGCGAAGTCGCCTTACACCGGGCAACACTCCGAGGGGGTGGCCGCGATCGCAGACGCGTTGGCCGCCCTGCTGGAACTCGACGGCGGAGCGCGCTCGACGTTGCGTCGTGCGGCGCTGTTGCACGACATCGGGAAGCTCGGCGTATCGAACCGGATCCTGGACAAGCCCGGTCCGCTCAGCCCGACAGAGTGGGAGACGGTCCGTCGCCATCCCCAATGGTCGATGGAGATACTCGCCCGGGTCAGCGCCTTCGGTGATGTCGCTCGGATTGCCGGCGCCCACCACGAGCGGTTGGACGGGAGCGGATACCACCGTGGGCTCACGGCCGCGGAGCTCGATCAGCCGTCGCGGATCCTCGCGGTCGCCGACGTGGCCGAAGCGCTCAGCGCTGAGAGGCCGTACCGACGAGCGCTCGCCGCCGACGAGGTGCTGAAGATCATGCGCTGGGAGGCAAATCGCCGCCTGGACGGCGGTGCGCTCGCTGCACTCGAGCAGGTACTACCCGAATGGTCGTCCGAGGCACGCGACCCGGGGCCGGCGGTACAGCGCGGCTGGAAATAACTCGGTTAGCGCTTCGATCCGGCGCTAGGCTCTCGTCATGCCGAGCGAGCCACAGATCGGCGGGGTCGACGTTCTCGGGCTGGTCTACCTCGTGCTCGTGCTGGCGGTGATATTCCTGCCGATGGTGCTCGGGCGTCCTGGCCCGCCACCCGGGCAGTCCGACTCTGACTCCGACGACGGCGGCGGCAACGGCCCGTCGCCGCCGCCTTCGCCCGCGAATACTCCGGGCGGTGGGATTCCGCTCGAGGACTCGGGGCCGGCACGAGCGCGGCTGCGGGGCCATGAACGGCTGATCGATCTCCTCCCGGCCCGGAGTCGCAGACGGTCGCCGGAGCCGCACCGCGAGCCGGTGCGGACTCCCGACGAGACCTAGGGACCGCGTCTAAGCACGGGCGGGCCGGCGCTGGCTCAGCATCGCGGCTGCGTCCCTGAGCCGTCCGCGCTGACCGCGCCCGCTCATCGAGCGAGCCCGGTCTGCGGCGCGGCGCACGACGTTGGCACGCCGGCGCTCAGCGGCCTCGCGGCGCAGATCGGCGATTCGCGCGAGGCCCGCTTGATATGTGATTCCGCTGTTGATCATCGCTGCTCCTCCCCGCTGCCGATCGCTGAGCAACGCTCGAGCGGTTGCGACCGCAAGTCGTAGTGGTTGCTGGCGTATGCAAATGGGTGATGGAAGGCTTCGAGCGCGTTGGACCCGTCAACCCGGAACTCGAATGAGTTGCCGTCCCGCTGATCCTCAATCGCGACGAAGACGCGATTCGTCCGCGGGTTCCAGAGCAACCTCACATCGAATCCGTCGTTGAAACGACGATCCAACTCGCGCACCACCGTCTCAGCTGTTGTGGACATGACCATCTCCTGTCTCAAATGCTCGGAAGCCGTGTTCTGCGTCACTGCCATAGAGACCGCCGGTGTGGTCTGAACTCATCGCTGGCGGCCCGTCATCTCTTAAGACGCTCCGCGGGTGCAAGATGTGACATGAATGACCGACTCGCTGCCGTTGCCCGCGGGCTTCCAGATCGGGCACTGGACCGATCCGGTGGCTCGAACCGGATGCACCGTCGTGATCCCGCCGCCAGGGGCGCGGGGTGGAGTCGACGTCCGCGGCGGGGGCACCGGCACGCGCGAGCTCGAGACGCTGTCGCCGCTGGCCAATGCGGAGGGAGCGACCGCGGTGTTGCTCACCGGTGGCAGCGCGTTCGGCCTCGCCGCGGCGGACGGTGTCGTGCGGTGGCTCGAGGAGCGTGGGCTCGGCCGGCCAACCCCGGCGGGCGTGGTCCCGCTGGTGTCCGCCGCGGTCGTCTACGACCTGAGCGAGGGCGCGTCCGGTCGTCGCCCGGGCCCCGACGAGGGCTACGCCGCCTGCGAGAACGCCCGCTCGGCGGTGCCGGAACGCGGTCGCGTGGGGGCGGGCGCCGGGACCGCCGTCGGGAAGTTGCTCGGACGAGAGCGGTCGACTCGCGGCGGCGTGGGCTACGCCGCGACCGTGCTCCGCGACGCGGGGATTGTCGCTGCGATCGCAGTCGCCAACGCGTTCGGCGACGTGATCGGTGCGGACGGAGAGTTGCTCGGCGCTCCGCGCGACGAGAGCGGTCGGCTCACTCGCACCGCGGACCTGCTCCCGGCCATGTCCGGGCCACCCGACCTCGGGGCGGGCGACGACCGCGCCGGCACCAACACCACGCTCGCCTGCGTGTTCACGGACGCCTCGCTCGACAAGCGCAGTTGCGCGATCGTCGCGCGCATGGCGAGCGCCGGGATCGCGCGGGCGGTCGACCCAGCGTTCACCCCGGTCGACGGTGACGTGGTGTTCTGCCTCGCCTCGGGGCTCGAGCCCCCGCCTCCGCCCGGGCTGGCGGCCACGTGGACGCTCGCCGTGCTCGGGGCCGTGGCGGCGACGGTCACGGCCGAGGCCGTCCGGGATGCCGTTCGGCAGCCGAGCTGATTTAGTGGTTGAGGAATGGTTACGGCAGCGAACAGCCTCGAGCTGCGCCTCGATCGCCTCGGCGAGCAGGCGGCCGCTCTCGGCCTCGACGCGGCCCTGATCACGAGCGACGAGTCGATCGCCTATCTGACCGGCTTCCGCCCGATCCAGCTCGAGCGGTTCTTTGGCGTGGTCGTCTCGCCGGAGCGGTCCGCGGTGATCGTGCCGGCGCTCGATCGCGGCCAGGTCGAGGAGGCGCCGCGGCGGCTGACCCCGATCTCCTACGGCGCCGAGTCCGACGGGCTCCCCGAGCTGGCCGACGCGCTGGCCGGCGCCCGCACCGTCGGGGTCGAGGAGGATCACCTGATCTACTCCCGCGCTCGCGCGCTCGCGCAGCAGGGCTTCGAGCTCGTCCCGGCGGGGGCTTTGGTGATGGGGCTGCGCATCGCGAAAGACGACGTGGAGATCGAGCGGATCCGGAGCGCGTGCGAGCTCGTGCAGGAGGGGCTCCGGCGTGCGTTTGAGCTGCTCACCCCTGGAGTGGTGGAGCATGCGCTGAACGCGCGCGTCGAGGGCTGGCTCCGCGAGCAGGGCGCAACCGCTGCGCACCCGCTGATCCTGTTCGGCGAGAACGCCGCCAACCCGCACGCGGACCCAGGCCCGCGAGAGCTGCGCGCCGGCGACGTCGTGTGCGCGGATCTGTCGGCCTGCCTCGACGGGTACTGGGGCGACCTGACCAGGTGCGCGACCGTCGGCGCTCCCTCGGACTGGGCTTCGGCCGCGTGGCGGGTGGTGCTCGAGGCCCAACGGGCCGCGATCGACGCGGCGCAACCCGGAGCGCCCGGGCGCGAGGTCGACGCGGCGCAGCGCCGGATCGTCGAGGCCGCGAGCGAGCTCGGCGCATGCCTGCACGGAGCGGGCCACGCGGTCGGCCTCTCGATCCACGAGCCGCCGTTCCTCGTCCCGCGCTGGGACGAGCCGCTGGCCGAGGGCGCGGTCCTCACGATCGAGCCCGGCATCTACAAGGCGGGGATCGGCGGGGTCAGGCTCGAGGACGACGTCGTCGTCCGCGCCGGCGGGCCCGAGATCCTGTCGACACTGCCGCTCGAGCTGGTCGAACTGGGGCGCTGATCGCCGAGGTGAGTCGGCTGAGGCGGCTTGACCTCGTGCGCGGTCGGCAGCTTGCTTGTGCATTGGACCTTTGGAGTGGTCATGGCGAGCACTGTTCCACTCCGTGTGCGCTTGCACATCGGGCAACCGCCCATTTGTTTTCGCCGGGTATTTAGATCGTCCCGAAGGGTCTTTAGACGGCTCGTGTCGCCAGCGGCCGACCGCCCCACCGCCGAACCTCCGGGGCGCCCGGGTCAGCGGAGGATCGAGCCGCCGTCGGCGACGAGCGTCTGGCCGGTGATCGCCCCGCCGGCGTCGGACGCCAGGAACGCGACCAGCGCGGCGATGTCCTCGGGCATCGTCGTGCTCGGAACCGCCTGACGGGCACGAGCATCCTCGAACGCCTGCTCGGGCAGGTTTGCCTCGGTGAACGGCGTGCGCGTCAGCCCAGGTGCGACGCAGTTGACCGATGAGCCGGCGGTGCGCCGGATCGCCGAGCGGCCGAGGTCAAGGAGCGGACGCTCGCCCCGCCGATGCCTCCGGCGCCGCCGGTGACCACCGCTGTTCGCTGCATGCCTCCTCCTTGTTGCTACCCGAGTGAGCTGATCCGGGTGATCAGCAGCTCGCGGAACAGGTCGGCCTCGATACCCACGGCGACGTTGCAGTTCCGCTCCCAGTCGCTCAGGCCGGAGACATCCGTGTGGGTGCGCCCGCGCGTGAGCTCGGGGCCGGTATCGACGATCACGCCGAGGTGCTTGGTGGTGAGGATGCCGCGATCGATCACGTGCGCCACTGCCACCGCGTCGTGCACAGGCGCGCCTTCCCACCCGTATCGGTCGCGGTGGAATCTCGCGTAGAAGCCGAACAGATCCGCGACCAGCCTTCCGGCGCGGCCCGCCCCCCTCAGCCGCTGCACGTCGACCGGCCTCAGCAGCGCCTGGTGGGTGACGTCGAGCCCGACCATCGTGATGTCGAGCCCGCTCGAGAACACCCGGTGAGCGGCCTCGGGGTCGGCCCAGATGTTGAACTCGGCAGCCGGGGTCACGTTGCCCTCGCCGACCGCGCCGCCCATCAGCACGATCCGCTTGACGCGGCTGGCGAGCTCGGGATAGCGCGCCAGGAACAGCGCGATGTTCGTGAGGGGCCGTGTTGGCACGAGCGTGACCGGGCCCGGTCTGCTCATGAGCGTCATCGCGATCCAGTCGATCGCGTGCGCCTGCTCCGGCGGCCGGGACGGCGGCGGCAGGTCGGGGCCGTCGAGCCCGGTCTCGCCATGGACCTCCGCCGCGACGTGGCGTTCGCGGACCAGCGGCCGGTCGGCGCCGGCCGCGACCGGAACCTCGCCCCGACCGACGTGATCGAGGACCCGGATGGCGTTTGCGGTCGTCTTGTCGAGCGTCTGATTGCCCGAGACGGTGGTGACGCCGAGCAGGTTCAGCTCGGGGCTGGCGAGCGCGAGCAGCAGCGCGATCGCGTCATCGTGGCCCGGATCGCAGTCGAGGATGATGTCGGTCACGCGATCAGGGTAGGGATCGCTGCGGCTTCATCGCTGGCACACAGGGCACCAGTACGTCGTCCGTCCCCCGACCTTGTCCCGCTCGAGCCGGTGGCCGTCGCGCGGGCACACGCCGTCGCGTTCTCGCGCCGCGATGAACTCGCCGGTGTGGGCGCCCCCCTTGCGGATCGCCGAGCGGACGGCGGCGCGGAGCTCTCGGCGCAGCCGGTCGAGGTCACCGGTCGAAAGTTCCGAGGTGGTGCGTTTCGGCGAGATCCTCGCCTGCCAGAGGATCTGGTCGGCGAGCAGGTTGCCGATGCCCGAGATCGCGCCCTGGTTGAGCAGGCGGGCTTTGACCTGAGTGTGTCCGGCGCCGATCAGGCGACGGAAGTCCTCGCGGCCGACGGTGGCGGCGTCGGGGCCGACGTGGGAGAAGTCGGGGTTGAGCACGGCGCGGCCGAGCCGGCGCTTGTCCCTGAGCACGAGCCGGCCGCCGTCCTCGAACTCGAGCGTGAAGCGGTCCCAGCGCGAGCTGTCCTCGGGGTCGACCACGATCCGGCCGGCCATCCCGAGGTGCAGTCCGACGGCGGGGCCGTCCTCGGTCTCGAGCCACATGAACTTCCCACGGCGGTGGGCGGTGGCGAGCGTGTGGCCGGTCAGCGCCGCGGCGAACTCGCCGGGCGCGTGGGGCCGACAGACGTACGAATCCGAGTCGTCGACGCCGGCGATCCGCCGGCCGAGCGCGGACTCGAGCGTCTGGCGGGCGCGTTCGACCTCGGGAAGCTCAGGCATGAATCCAGCGTAGTGCGGGGAACCGGAGGCTCGCAGCCGTCGGGGCCTGGTGGGGCCGGCGGAGCCGGCGGGGCGGGCCGGCCGCGGGCGAGGAAGTGGACCTGCGCCCCGCGGCGATGCCAAGCCTCAGCCCAGGATGAGCTGCTTGTTGGCGTAGTCGATCGTGACCGAGCCGAACCGGGACAGCACGTCCGAGCCGACCAGACCGAACGGATGTGCGTTGAGTCCGGCGATCGGCGAGCTAGAGACGACGACCGTCGGCAGCGGCACCCCGCCGACGTTCCAGCTCGACACGCGCACCCGCCGGGCCAGAGCGCAGATCAGGGCTGGCGACCACGATGAAACGACGACCGGGCATGCCACAAAGCTACCCCAGCGACGCCAGCGCAAGCGGCACTACCCGCTCGGCGCCGGCGCGGCGCAGCTGGCCGCCGACCATCGCGAGCGTCCAGCCCGAGATGCGGCGGTCGTCGAGCAGCACGCCCACCCCTGGCGGGGGCGTGCCAACGATCCGGAAAGCGCCGCGGACGTTGGCGGCCTGCTGGGCGGCGTTGGCCATCTCGCGCTGGGGCGGCCGCTCGCACGCTCGCGTCACGAGCGGCACAAACGGCACGGATAGCGCATCGGCGACCCGGTCTCCGAATCGCATGAGCACCTCCCCGAGACGAACCGACGGCACCGCCGTGACCCAGTCGACCCCGCAGACACGCACGATGTCGGCGAGCGCGTCGACGACGTCCTCGGAGAACTCGCCGCTCTCGAGGCCTCGCTCCACCGCCGGCCACCATCCGCCGTCGCCGAACCTGGCGAGCGCCCATCCTGGCTCGACCAGCACATTCGCGGGGATCTTGCGCATGGCGCCGCCGGGATCGGGCGCCATCTTCTTTACCTCGAGCTCGATCGGCGTCGAGCGCAGGTGACGGCCCGCCGCCTCGACCAGCGCCGGATCCGGTGGCGCGGAAAATTGGGATTCCCGCCCACCCCCCGCGCACACAGAGCATCGTCCGCAGTCCTCGGGCGACGGGTCGTCCAATTCCTCCTGCAAAACCCGCATCAGGCAGCGGCCGTCCGAGCCGAACGCGGCCATCGCCCGCTGTTCGGCCCGGCGCAGTTCGGTCACCTGGGCGTAGCGCTCGGCGTCATAGCTCCAGTCGGCGTCCGGGACGATCTTCCACCGGCTCCCGTCGCGCGTGACCGCGCCCTCGACGTCGAGGATCTTGAGCATCGCCTCGATCCGCCCCATGCCGAGATTCACGACTGCCATCAGCTCACGAACCGTGCGACCCTCCTCAGCCGCATCCGAGAGCTCACCCAGCACTGCCGACACCCGCTCGCGATCCGGGAACGCTTGCTCGATGAAGAAGTCCTGGATCCGGCGGTCCTCGCCGCCGCGGAGCAGGACGATGTCGGCGTGCTCGACGCCGCGCCCGGCGCGGCCGATCTGCTGGTAGTAGGAGATGACCGAACCCGGCGCCTGGTAGTGCACGACGAAGCTCAGGTCGGACTTGTCGTACCCCATCCCGAGCGCGCTGGTGGCGACGACCGCCTTGATCTCGTTGTGAAGCAGTCGGTCCTCGGTGGCGATGCGGTCCTCGGTCTCGTGCTCGCCGCTGTACGGCACCGCGGCGATCCCTCGGGCGCTCAGGAACGCGGCGACCTGCTCGGCGTCGCGCTTGGTGAGCGTGTAGACGATCCCCGACCCGGGCAACGAAGGAAGATTCGAAGCCAGCCAGGCGAGCCGCTCGGCCGGTCGCGGCAGGTCCAGCACCTCCAGCCGCAGGCTGGAGCGCGCCAGCGGCCCGCGGTACGTGCGCAGCGGCTCGCTCTCGCCGGCCCCGAGTTGCGCGACCACGTCGGCCACTACCCGATCGTTGGCGGTCGCGGTCGTGCCGAGCACCGCCACTCCGGGCGCGAGCGCGTTGAGCATGTCCTTGACCCGCCGGTAATCGGGACGGAAATCGTGCCCCCAGTCGGAGATGCAATGGGCCTCGTCGATCACGAGCAGGCCGACCGACGCGGCGAACAGCGGCAGCATCTCCTCGCGGAAGCGGGGGTTGTTGAGCCGCTCGGGGCTGATCAGCAGCAGGTCGATCGTCCCGGCAGCCAGCCGGTCGCGGACGTCGTCCCACTCGTCGCGGTTCGTGCTGTTGACCGTGTGCGCCCTCAACCCGAGGCGCTCGGCGGCGGCGATCTGGTTGCGCATCAGCGCCAGCAACGGGCTGACGATCAGCGTGGGTCCGGCGCCCGCCTCCCGCAGCAGCGCGGTCGCGACGAAGTACACCGCGGACTTGCCCCAGCCGGTCCGCTGCACGCACAGCACGCGGGCCCGATCGACGACTACGTCCTGGATCGCCTCGAGCTGGTCCGCTCGGAATCGGGCGTCCGGATCGTCGGTGAGAATTCGTAGCCGCACCAGGGCGGCCGCGGGAACAGCTTCAGCGTCGGTGATCAGCACTCTGACACCAAGAGTCGCACGCGGCCCGGAAGACACCCCCTCTGCCCGGAAGATCAACCCCCGAAGCTAGGGTCACAGGCAATGCTGCATGTCCACCGAGCCGAGCGCGCGGACCGTCTCGCCGACGGGCTGGCCGAGACGCTGCTCGCGCCGCTCGAGGACCCCTTCGAACCCGACGTCGTGGCGGTTCCGACGCGCGGGATTGAGCGCTGGCTGACCCAGCGTCTCTCGACGCGCCTCGGAACCACCGGCGACCGCCAGGACGGCGTGTGCGCGAACGTCGAGTTCCCGTTTCCCGGGCGTCTCATCCAGGGAGCGCTGGCGGCGGCGACCGGAATCGATCCGGAAAACGACCCCTGGGTGGCGGAACGGTCGGTGTGGCCGCTGCTCGAGGTCGTCGACGAGTGCCTGGGCGAGCCGTGGCTGACCACGCTCGCGCGCCACCTCGAGGGCGCACGCGGCGACCCGGAGGACCCGATGCGCCGGTTCGGCGCGGTCCGCCACATCGCGGACCTGTTCGATCGCTACGGGGTGCACCGTCCGGACATGGTCCGGGCGTGGGCCGGCGGGTCGGACGGAGCCCCAGACGCATGGCAACCCGAGCTGTGGCGCTGCCTGCGCGCGCGCATCGGCGCCCCCAGCCCGGCCGAGCGGCTCGCGCCGGCATGCGAGCGCATCCGCAACGACCCGGGGTTGCTCGACCTCCCCGCGCGGATGTCGCTGTTCGGGCTGACGCGAATCCCGCGTTCCTACCTCGACGTGCTGGCCGCGATCGCGGACGAGCGCGACCTGCATCTGTTCGTGCTCCACCCGTCGCCGGCGCTCTGCAAGAGCGTGGCCGCGGAGCTGCAAAACGGCCCGCCGATCGCGAACAGGCGCGCCGACCGGACCGCGGCCGTGCCCGCCAACCGGCTCCTCGCGTCCTGGGGCCGCGACGTCCGCGAACTCCAGCTGGTGGTGGCGAGCGCCGGCGAGAGCATCGACCACCACCACGAGCTGCCCGCGGTCGAACCCCGCACGCTGCTCGCGACGATCCAGCGAGACATCCGCGAGGACCGCCAGCCGCCCGGCCCTCCGCTCCCCGGCGAGCCCGACCCCAGGCCCCGCCTGAACCCGGACGACCGAACCGTCCAGATCCATGCCTGCCACGGCCGCGCGCGTCAGGTCGAGGTGCTCCGCGACGTGGTCCTTCACGTGCTCGAGGACGACGCGACGCTCGAGCCACGCGACGTGATCGTGATGTGCCCGGACATCGAGACGTTCGCGCCGCTGATCCAGGCCACGTTCGGCTCCGGTCGCCACGCCGACGACGGAGACGAGTATGAGGACGAACTGCAGAACGACGAAAACCGGCTGCCCGACCTCCGCGTCAGGCTCGCCGACCGCTCGCTCCGCCAGACCAATCCCGTGCTCGGCGTCGTCAGCCAGGTGCTCGCGCTCGCCGATCAGCGCGCGACGGCGTCACAGCTGCTCGACCTGGCCGGCCGTGACCCCGTCCGCCGGCGGTTCGGCTTCGACGACGACGACCTGTCGCGGATGCAGGAGTGGGTCGCCGAGAGCGGGGTCCGGTGGGGGTTCGACGCTCCGCACCGCGAGCCGTTCAAGCTTGGCGCGCTCCACGCCAACACGTGGCGGCGGGGCCTCGACCGGATGCTGGTCGGCGTCGCGATGACCGAGGACGACAGCCGGCTCGTCCAGGGCGTGCTGCCGCTCGACGACGTGGACAGCGGCGCGATCGACCTCGCCGGCCGGTTCGCCGAGTTCGTTGACCGCGTGAAGGCGGCGGCCGACGCGCTCACCGAACCGAAACCGGTCGCGCGGTGGATCGACGCGATCGCCCACGCCGCCGACTCGCTCACCGCCACCAGCGAGCGCGAGTCCTGGCAGCGGCGAGAGCTGCAGCGCCTGCTCGGCGATGTCGACGCCGAGGCCGGCGACGGCATCTCAACTGGCGGCCCCGAGCTCGAGCTCGCCGACGTCCGGGTGCTGCTCGCCGACCGGCTCCGGGGCCGCCCGACGCGGGCGAACTTCCGCACGGGCCACCTGACCGTCTGCACGCTCGTCCCCATGCGCTCGGTTCCCCATCGGGTCGTCTGCGTCCTCGGGCTCGACGACGGCGAGTTTCCCCGCCGCACGCGCCGCGACGGCGACGACCTCCTGTTGGCCGAGTCCCATGTCGGCGACCGCGACCCGCGCGCCGAGGACCGCCAGATGCTCCTCGACGCGCTGATGGCGGCGACCGAGCGGCTGATCATCACCTACTCGGGCGCCGACGAGCGGACGAACCTGCGCCGTCCCCCGGCGGTCCCGGTCGGGGAGCTGCTCGACATCGTCGACCGAGCGGTCAGCGCCGAGCACGGCAAACCGCGGGACCAGGTCGTGGTCCACCATCCGCTTCAGCCGTTCGACCCCCGGAACTTCGTCCCCGGCAAGCTCGTGCCCGGCCGGCCGTGGAGCTTCGACCCGCAGGCGCTTGCCGGCGCGCAGGCGCTGGGGGGGCCTCGGAATGCGGACGTGCCGTTCCTACCCACGCCGCTCCCACCCCGATCCGACACGGTGATCGAGCTCGACAACCTCGTGCGGTTCGTCGAGGCGCCCGTCCGCGCGTTCCTGCGCGACCGGCTCGGGATCAGCGTCAGCGAGTTCTTCGACGAGGTCGAGGACGAGCTGCCGGTCGAGCTCGACGCGCTCGGCAAATGGGGCGTCGGGCAGCGACTGCTCGACGGTGTGCTGGCCGGCGCCGAGCTTGACGCCTGCAAGAACGCCGAGATCGCGCGGGGCACGCTTCCGCCGGGCCACCTCGCGCTGCCGGTCCTCGAAGAGATCGGCGCCGTCGTCGCGCAGCTCGCGGCCGCGGCGAAGGGGCTCGCCGGCGACGAACCGCCGGGATCGCTCGACGTCAACCTCGCGCTCCCCGATGGGCGTACGCTTGCCGGGACGGTCACGGGCGTCTTCGGCGACACGCTCCGCGCGATCTCCTACTCGCGCGTGCGACCGCGAGACCGGCTGCGGGCGTGGGTGAAGATGCTCGCGCTCAGCGCCGCGCGTCCCGAGCGGCCGTTCGAGTCGCTGGTGATCGGGCGCGCGCGCGCCGGCGCCTACCAGGCCGACGTGACCGTGGCGCGGATCCTGCCGGTCGGCGACGACCCCACCGCCCGCAGCCGAGCAGCGCTCGCGCAGCTGGCGATCCTCATCGACCTGTACGACCGCGGGATGCGCGAGCCGCTGCCGCTGTCGTCGGACGCGTCGTCCGCCTACGCTCAGGCCGCCGCCGGCGGCGGTGACGGAACGGACGCGGCCGAGAAGGCGTGGACGAGCACGTTCGACTACCCCAAGGAGGACCGCCAGCCGGAGCACGTGCTCGTGTACGGGGGCGAGATCGCGCTGTCCGACCTGCTGGCGAGAACCACCCGCGCCGACGAGAACTGGTACCCGGACGAGCCGAGCCGGTTCGGCGTCTACGCGCGCCGGTTGTGGGACGGGCTGCTCGCCCGCGAGGAGATCGGCGACCGATGACCGCGGTCTCGACGTACACCGACTTCGACGTCTGCGGCCCGCTGCCCTCGGGCGTGACGGTGCTCGAGGCGAGCGCCGGGACCGGCAAGACCTACACGATCGCGGCGCTGACCGCGCGCTACGTGGCCGAGGGAACCCCGCTCGACCGGCTCTTGCTGATCACGTTCACGCGGATGGCGACCGGCGAGCTGCGGGACCGCGTCCGCGAGCGGCTGGTCGGATGCGAGCAGGCGTTGTCCGCGATCCTCGCCGGCGCGTCCGACACGTACGCCGATCCGGTCGTGACCCTGCTCGCGTCCGGCTCGCCCGACGATCTCCGCGTCCGGCGCGACCGGCTCGCCCGCGCGGTGGCCGATTTCGACGCCGCCACGATCGCGACCACGCACGGGTTCTGCCAGGAGGTGCTGGCCGAGCTCGGTACGGTCGGCGACTTGGATCGCGAGACCGCGTTCGTCGAGGACGTCTCGGAGCTGCTCGAGCAGGCGCTCGACGACCTGTACGTCCGCCGCTTTCACCGCCGTGGGGGGGTGGGCGGGGTCCCAATCAAGCGCGCCGAGGCGCTCAAGATCGCGCGGGCGGCGGTGGACAGCCCGATGGCCGAGCTCGAGCCGCGCGACGAGCCGACCGGCAGCACCGCGGCCATGCGCTACCGCCTGGCGAGGGCCGTGCGCGAAGAGCTCGAGCAGCGCAAGCGGCGGCTCGCGATCATGACCTACGACGACCTGCTGACGCGGTTGAACGACACGCTCGCGGGCCCGAGTGGCCCGGCCGCGCGCGCTCGGCTCAGCTCCCGGTTCGACGTCGTGCTCGTCGACGAGTTCCAGGACACCGACCCGATCCAGTGGCAGATCCTCGATCGCGCGTTCGCGGCCGGCGGGGTGACGCTCGTGCTCGTCGCCGACCCCAAGCAGGCGATCTACGCGTTCCGGGGCGCCGACGTCTACGCGTACCTGGAGGCCGCGAAAATCGCCCAGAGCCGCGCCACCCTCCGCGTGAACCGCCGCGCCGACCAGACGCTGATCGACGCGTACGACGCGCTGTTCGCCGGCGCCAAGCTCGGTCACCAGGGGATCGTGTACCGCCAGGTCCGGGCCACGCCGGCGCACCACGCCCCCCGGTTGACCGGCGCTCCGAGCGACGCCGCGCTGCGCGTGCGCGTCGTGCTGCGCAAGGAGCCGACGATCGAGCTGACCTACAACGGGTTCGCCGCCACCGACTCCGCTCGCGAGCACATCGCGCGCGACCTCGCAGCCGACGTCGTGGGGTTGCTGTCTTCGGGCGCGACGATCGAGCACCGCCGGCCGGACGGGACGCCGGGCCGGAACGAGCCGATCTGCCCGCGGCACATCGCGGTGCTCGTCCGCACGCACGCCACCGCGGACCTGGTCCGCGAAGAGCTTGACGCCGCGAACGTGCCGGCGGTCATCAACGGCGCCGGCAGCGTGTTCACGACCAGATCCGCCCGCGACTGGCTGGCCCTGCTGGAAGCCATCGAGCGGCCCGCGTCGCCGGTTCGGGCTAGGACTGCTGCTTTAACTCCTTTTCTGGGGTGGCGGGCCGGGCGGATCGCCATTGCCCGGGACGAGGAGTGGGAGGAGGTCCACCGCCGCCTTCACCGCTGGAGCCGGATCCTCCGTGATCGTGGCGTCGCCGCGCTGCTCGAGGCGATCACGGTCGGTGAGGACCTGGCCGCTCGCGTGCTCTCCTCCGGCGACGGCGAGCGCCGGTTGACCGACGTACGCCACCTCGCGCAGCTGCTGCATCAGGCCGCGAGCACCGAGCGGCTCGGGGTCACCGCGCTCCGCGGCTGGCTCGCCGAGCGCGTCGCCGATGCCGATCGCGACGAGGGGGAGGAGGAGCGCGCGCGGCGGCTCGAGTCCGACGCGGAGGCGGTCCAGGTGCTCACGATCCATCGCAGTAAGGGCCTCGAGTTCCCGGTCGTGTACTGCCCGTTCCTGTGGGACCCGACCTGGATCCGGTCCAAGGAGCCCGTGGCGTTCCACGACCCGGCGACCGGCTACAAGCACACGGTCGACGTCGGGCTGGAGGGGCGGACGTTCAAGCGGCACTCCGATCAGTACGTGATCGAGCAGCGCGGGGAGGACCTGCGGCTCGCGTACGTCGCGCTCACGCGCGCCAAGCACCAGGCGGTGATCTGGTGGGCCGGCACCAGGTACAGCTGCAACTCGCCGCTCGCGCGCCTGCTGTTCGCAAAGGACGCGGACGGGGTTGTCAGGGCGTTCGGTGACTCGACCCCGACCGACGCGACCGTCGTCGAGCGATTTCGCGAGCTGGCCGCGCAGGCGCCCGGGCGGATCAGCGTCGAGCGCTCGACGCTCGGGATGCCGGCCGCGTGGAGCCCGCCGGTCGACGCGCCTGCCGAGCTCGAGGCGGCCCGGTTCGACCGCCGCCTTGACCTCTGGTGGCGGCGGACCTCATACAGCGACATCACCGCCGAAGCGCACGACCCGCTGGTCGCGAGCGAGCCCGAACGGCCGGTCCTGAGCGACGAGCCCGAGACGCCCACACCAGTGCTGGTCGGCGGCGTCGTACCACGGCCGGAGCTCGAGCGCGAGTCGCCGCTCGAGGCGGCTCCGGTCGGAGTCGACTTCGGAACCTTCGTCCACACCGTGCTCGAGGCGACGGACTTCGCCGCACCCGACCTCGATGCGGAGCTCGCCGAACGCGTCGCGGGCGCGCAGTCGCGCCGCGCGCTCGAGCTGGGCGATCCCGATCGGGTCGTCCAAGGTCTGCGGGCGGCGATCGAGACGCCGCTCGGGCCGGTCGTCGGCGGGATCCGGTTGCTGGACGTCGCCCGCGCGAACCGGCTCGACGAGCTCGAGTTCGAGCTGCCCCTGGCGGGCGGCGACGTGCCCTCCGGCCGGCTGACGCTGCACGCGATCGCGGCTGCGCTTCGTGAGCACCTGCCGGGCGGCGATCCGATGACCGGTTACGCCGCGCGGCTGGAGGACCCGGCGCTGCGGTCCCACGTGCGGGGCTTCCTCACCGGCAGCATCGATCTCGTGATCCGGCTCGACGGGCCGCGATTCGCGATCGTCGACTACAAGACGAACTGGCTCGGCCCCGCCGGCGAGCCGCTGACGCTCGCCCACTACCAGCCCGAAGCGCTCGCGGCGGAGATGAGCCGCGCGCACTACGGGCTGCAGGCGCTGCTCTACACGGTCGCGCTGCACCGCTATCTGCGCTGGCGGATGTCCGGCTACGAGCCGGGCCGCCACCTCGCCGGCGTGCTGTATCTGTTTCTCCGCGGGATGGCCGGGGAGCCGGACGCGGGGGTGTTCGCGTGGCGGCCACCCGGTTCGCTTGTGGAATCGCTGAGCGACGTGCTTGATGGGAGCACGGGGTGAGCGCGCTCGCTGATCCATTCGAGCCACGGCGGGCCACGGGCGCCACCGGGCTGTTGCGCGAGTTCAACGAGATCGGGGTCCTGTCGGCGGCGGACGTGCACGTCGCCGCTCGGCTCGGCGAGCTGGTGGGCGAGGACAGCGAGGCCGTGAGGCTCGCGGTGGCGCTCGCGGTGCGCGGCCCGCGGCTCGGCCACGTGTTCGTCGACCTGGCCACGATTCGCGACACCGCGAGCGTCGAGTCGGACGAGCCGGTCGACCTGTCGGAGCTGCCCTGGCCCGAAACCGACGAGTGGATACGAGCGCTCGGGGACAGCGACCTCGTTGCCTGCGGTGAGGACGATGCGCCGAGGCCGCTGCGACTGCTCGGCACTCGCCTTTACCTCGACCGCTACTGGCGCGACGAGTGCGCGGTCGCCGCCGACCTGAACAAGCTGAAGGCGAGCGGCCGGCTCGAGGTGATCGCCGGCGGCCCCGGTACCGGGAAGACCACGCGAGTCGCTCGGACGGTCGCGGAGCTGATCGAGCAGGCCGCTGCACCCGGTCCACACCCACCACGGCCGCCGCTGGTGGCGCTGGCGGCGCCGACCGGCAAAGCGGCCGCGCGACTCCAGGAGGCAGTCCACGACGTTACCGCTCAGCTCCCGGTTGGCGAGTCGGTACGAGAGCTCCTGATGGCCCTGCGCGCATCGACCCTGCACCGGCTGCTGGGGTGGCGGCCCGGGAGCCACAGCCGGTTCGCGCACGACCGCGGCAACCGCCTGCCGCACGACGTCGTGATCGTCGACGAGACCTCGATGGTGTCGCTGTCGCTGATGGCGCGACTGGTCGAAGCGGTGCGTCCCGAGGCGCGGTTGATCCTGGTCGGCGACCCCGGACAGCTCACATCGATCGAGGCCGGCGTCGTCCTCGGCGACATCGTTGATTCCGGTTCCCACCCCCCCGGCGAGGGCATCGTCGTGCTCGAGCGCGTTCACCGCTACGGCGGCGGCATCGCCAAGGTCGCCGAGGCGATCCGCCACGGCGACGCCGACGGGACCGTGGCGGCGCTGGGGGCGGCGCCGGGCGAGGTCACCTGGCTCCCGTTGGACGTCCACGAGACCGAAGGCGGCGTGGAGTTGGTCCGCGACCGGGCGCTCGCTGCGGGGCTCGAGGTGGCCCGCGCGGCCCGCGAGGGAGCGGCCCTGGAGGCGCTCGCGGCGCTCGGGCGGTTCCGGCTCCTGTGCGCCCACCGGCGCGGCCCATACGGAGTGAGCGATTGGACCTCTCGGATCCAGGGCTGGCTAGCTGCAGACATCGAAGACATCGAGCAGCGCGACTACGTCGGCCGCCCTTTGCTGGTGACCGAGAACGACTACGAGCTCGGGCTGTACAACGGCGATACCGGCGTGATCGTCGAAGGCGCAGGGGAGCGTCCGTCGGCCGCGTTCGAGCGCGGTGGCGAGGTGCTCCGGTTCAGTCCGCTACGGCTCGGCGCGGTCGAAACCGCCTACGCGATGACGATCCACAAGAGCCAGGGCTCGCAGTTCGACACTGCGGCCGTGCTATTGCCGGCGGCGAGCTCCCGCATCCTCACCCGCGAGCTTCTGTACACGGCGGTCACCCGCGCTCGCCGGGAGCTGATCCTGGTCGGGACCGAGGCGGCCGTGCGGCAGGCGGTCGCGCGCCCGGTGGCGCGGGCCTCGGGGCTGCGCGAGCGGCTACGGGGTTGAGCTACGTCCTAGGCGCGGCCCCGCCGCCCCTGACAGACCGGGGCGACGGGTCCGCGGCTCACCCAGGGCCCCCCTGGGCCTGGTTCCCCCGAACCAGCTCTAACGCCCCGATGCGGCCACCGGCTTGTCTATGCGTACCGTCGTACTGGAATGCGTTGAATCGGGACGCCCGTCGGTGTAAGTGTGCGGAGGGGCATCCGGCCGAACGAGGTACATGGTTGCCAACGGGCCCTGGCCGAGCCGGGTGACCAGCTCGTAACGATCGACGCGCCGCGGGGTGATCGCGCGGGATTCTGGTGTACTGACCATCCCCGCGGGCTCTTGCGTCGTATTCCTGTACCAACTGTCCATCTGATGTACAGAGCGTTGGCCCGCTCTCCTGATACGTCGGCTCGACCATGCTCATGAGCGCGCCGAGCGCGTCTCGATATGGGAGGAGCGTGCCTGCGGCCCTGATACTTGTGCTCCGTTCGACGCCTCGAGCAGCTGGGCACGCCAGCGCGCAAGCTGGGCGCGCTGGCACTCGGGGCAGGTGCCGACACGTCGGGTGTGGCCACAGCGGGTCATTCGCACACAGCCTCGTATCTCTCGAGGAGCGTCTCGCGACAGGGCCCGGTCAGGCGCCATAGGCGCTGCAGGTCACGCGCCGCCGCCTCTTCGCGCTCGAGCGCCGCTCGGTAGGCGAGATACGCGCCCGTGCTCAGGTCGCCGGGTGCCCGGAACCAGCCATGGAGCGTGCTCTCGCATTCGCTCTCGGCGCTGAACCAGGCCAGGTAGGCATCGTCAAGTAGGCGAACCCCTATCGCTGCGAGTTCGGTTTGTGCGTTGTCGATCATCTCGTTGGCGTGTGTTCCAACGCGCGCGGCCCCGTTGGCTGGCCCTGGACCAGCCGGGCCGCGCGCGTCACAACAGTTAGAGCACCGGACCGTGTGCCTGATACGCGAGTCGGATGGTTCAGCCGATCCAGGTGCTCGAATGGCAAAAGCCAGGTCGCCCGTGAGACATCGGCGGCGTCGGAGTCACGCAGGCGGTGGGCGCGAGCGATAGCCCAGATCACGTT
>Ga0116224_10001111_pt1 | contig 18411 bp, 16 predicted proteins | sample Sb_taG_9_FD_89699 | JGI IMG/M metagenome (GOLD analysis project Ga0116224, IMG submission 89699) | Peat soil microbial communities from Weissenstadt, Germany - Sb_50d_b_LC metaG | ecosystem: Environmental > Terrestrial > Soil > Wetlands > Peat | place: Germany: Weissenstadt | collected 2010-09-21 | reverse complement strand
TCGACCAATTTCCCCGCAACATGTTTCGCGGCAGCCCGCATGCGTTCGCGACCGATCCCTTGGCGCGCGTGGTGGCGAACCGGGCGATCGCCCGCGGTTCGACCGGGCGACCGACGAAACGATGCGGCCGTTCTTCTATATTCCCTTCATGCATTCGGAAGTGTTGGCCGATCAGGACCGGTGCGTGAAGTTGTTTGAGCCATTCGGCGACGCGGGGATGTTGAAATACGCCACGCTCCATCGCGACATCATCGCCAAATTCGGACGATTTCCGCATCGCAACGGCGCGCTCGGGCGCGAGGTGTCGCCAGCCGAGCAGGAGTTTCTCGATGGTGGAGGCTTCGCGGGCTAGCGATCGTGCTGCGCGCGCAATCGAACTTATTGTATGCGGCTCAAGTTCTTGCCGCCGCAAATCCCGAGAGCGCAGCCTTCGATCCTGATCGTCCTCGGATCGATGTCGAGAAGATGGCCCGGATAGGTATGGCCGTCGTCGGTATTGTACAGTGTTCCCGACCACTTCCCCGGCCCGTCCGGCACCATGTTGTAGAGAACCGTGACGCCGACGAGCGGGCGGCCGCGCTCGGCCGGATCGGGATTATTCTTGTCGGTCCAGGGCTGGCCGGTTTCCGGGTCGACCGGTGATTTTGCGGCGGCGATGGTTGCGCACAGCGCTTGGCTGCATTTGGCGACCCGCACATGCGCGCCATCCTGCGCCAGCCAGAGACCCTTGGGATCCGCGTGCGCGGTGCCGGCGCCGAGCAAAACGAACAAAATGACGGCGAACGGGTTATAGAGCGTATGACCTTTCATCATCATATGCATGCTCACTTTGTAATGGCGCGCGACACCCGAGCAAAGTTCGACGTTTAATCCCGGAGGAAAATGCACATGCGGCGCATTTGTTCTATACTTTATTTTTCGCTGGCGGTCGCCGTATCGGCGCAGGCGGCTCACGCCGATCAGTCGGCCGAGCAAGCGCAAGCGGCAAAGATGCATCCGAAAAAGCACCCCGCCAAGCCGCAATGGGTGCAACCCGCGCCTGCGCATCGAGACTTGTACGGGGCGGCGCCGGCGGGATGTACATGGCCGTATCAGAACCAATTCCCGCCCTGCATGTCGACGTGGCCCGCAGGCGACCCGCACTACCACGGATCGCGGCCTGGCCCGACCTTTGACGACGATTGACCCTGTCACGGCGGTTCGGCTGGCAAGGTCGCACGCGCGGACCGTCACTCCCCGCCGTTCTCTTCGCCCTCTTCCGTCACCCGCTCGACCGAGGCGACGCGTTCGCCTTCCGCCGTCGAGAACACGATGACGCCCTGCGTCGAGCGTCCGGCGATGCGGATGCCGTCGACCGGGCAGCGGATCAATTGCCCGCCGTCGGTGACCAGCATGATCTGGTCGCTCTCTTCCACGGGGAATGACGCCACCAGCCGGCCGTTCTTCTCGGTGATCGCCATGGCGACGATGCCTTTGCCGCCGCGGCCAGTGGTGCGGTATTCGTAGGAAGAGGTGCGCTTGCCGTAGCCTTTTTCGGAAATGGTGAGCACGAACTGCTCGGCCGCGGACAATTCCGCGTAACGCGTCTGGCCGAGCTCGATGGCGCCCTCGGCCTCCTCCTGATCGGTGCCCGGTTCCTCGGCCTCGCCGTTGCTGCCGCGGCGCACGGCGTTGGCGCGCTTCAGATACGCGGCGCGCTCCTCGGCAGAAGCCTCGACGTGACGCAGGATCGACAGCGAAATCAGCTTGTCGCCTTCCGCGAGATTGATGCCGCGCACGCCCATCGAGGTGCGGCCCTGGAACACACGCACGTCGTTGACCGCGAAACGGATGCATTGGCCGCCCGTCGAGGTCAGCAGCACGTCGTCGTTCTCGGTGCAGATCTGCACGTCGACGATGCCGTCGCCCTCGTCGAGCTTCATGGCGATGATGCCAGAGCGCCGCACGTCCGCGAAATCCGACAGTTTGTTGCGCCGAACCGTGCCGCGGGTCGTGGCGAACATCACGTCGAGCTTGTCCCAGGTTTTTTCGTCCTCGGGCAACTGCATGATGGTGGTGATGTTCTCGCCCTGCTCCAATGGCAGGATGTTGATCAACGCCTTGCCGCGCGCTTGCGGCGCGGCCGCCGGCAGCCGCCAGACTTTTTCCTTGTAGACTTGGCCGCGCGAGGAGAAGAACAAGAGCGGCGTGTGCGTGGAGGCGACGAACAGGCGGGTGACGAAATCCTCCTCGCGGGTCTGCATGCCAGCGCGGCCCTTGCCGCCGCGCCGCTGCGCACGATACGTGGAGAGCGGCACGCGTTTGACGTAGCCGGCGTGCGAAACGGTGACGACCATGTCCTCGCGCTGGATCAGGTCCTCGTCCTCCACCTCGCCTTCCTGATCGATGATCACGGTGCGGCGCGGCGTGGCGAATTCGCGCTTGATCGCCGCGAGCTCGTCCTTGACGATCGTTTGAATGCGCGCGCGCGACCGCAGGATGTCGAGATAATCGGCGATCTCGTTGGCAAGCTTGTCGAGCTCGGCCTTGATCTCGTCGCGGCCGAGCGCGGTCAGCCGTTGCAGCCGCAGATCGAGAATGGCCTTGGCCTGCTCCGCCGACAATTTGGTGGTGCCTTGCGGCGACACGGCATGGCGCGGATCGTCGATTAGCGTGACCATGGCGGCGACGTCGCGCGCCGGCCAATCGCGGTCCATCAGCTGGTCGCGCGCCTCGTTGGCGTCCTTGGCGGCGCGGATGAGCTTGATCATCTCGTCGATATTGGCCACTGCGATGGCGAGGCCGACCAGCACGTGGGCGCGGTCGCGCGCCTTGTTCAACAGATGCTTGGTGCGCCGGTAGATCACTTCCTCGCGGAAGGCGTTGAAGGACGCGAGCAGGTCCTTCAGGTTCATCACCAGCGGCCGGCCGCCGTCGAGCGCCACCATATTGGCGCCGAACGAGGATTGCAGCGCGGTGAAGCGGTAAAGCTGGTTGAGCACGACGTCCGGCACCGCGTCGCGCCGCAACTCGATCACCACGCGGTAGCCCTCGCGGTCGGACTCGTCGCGCAAGGCGGCGATGCCTTCGAGTTTCTTTTCGCGCACCAGTTCGCCGATGCGCTCGACCATGTGCGCCTTGTTCACCTGGTAGGGAATTTCGGAAATGACAATAGCTTCGCGCTCGCCGCGCAAGGTCTCGAATTCGACCTTGCCGCGCATGACGATGGCGCCGCGGCCGAGATGGTAAGCGGCGCGGATGCCTTGGCGGCCCAGGATGATGCCGCCGGTGGGAAAATCGGGGCCCGGCACGATGGCAATCAGATCCTCGATCGAAAGCCCGGGGTTATCGATCAGCGCGACGCAGGCGTCGATCACCTCGCCGAGATTATGCGGCGGGATGTTGGTCGCCATGCCGACGGCGATGCCGCCGGCGCCGTTGACCAGGAGATTGGGAAAGCGCGCCGGCAGCACCGCCGGCTCGCGCTCGGAATTATCGTAGTTGGCCTGGAAGTCGACGGTATCCTTGTCGAGGTCCTCGACCAGCGCGCCGGCGACGCGTTCGAGCCGCACCTCGGTGTAGCGCATGGCCGCCGGCGCATCGCCGTCGACCGAGCCGAAATTGCCCTGCCCGTCGATCAGCGGCAGGCGCATGGAGAAATCCTGCGCCATGCGCACCAAAGCGTCGTAGACCGCCTGGTCGCCGTGCGGATGATATTTGCCGATCACGTCGCCGACCACGCGCGCGGACTTGCGGTACGGCTTGTTCCACTCGTAGCCGTTCTCGTGCATCGAGTAGAGAATGCGCCGATGCACCGGCTTGAGCCCGTCGCGCGCATCGGGCAGCGCGCGCGCCACGATCACGCTCATGGCGTAATCGAGGTAGCTCTTCTTCATCTCCTCGGTAATCGAAACCGGGCGAATGTCGGAAGGGCCGCTGTCCGTGGGCGGGGGATTGTCGTGGTCTGACACTTAGGGAGTCCTGGGCGAGAATCCTGCGCGAATCTGCTGCGATTTTCATAGCCGAACGGACGTCTTTGCGCCACCTCTTTCGGCATTAGCAAGATATGATTTTTAGCTACATTTTCAAGGTCTTACCGGGGCGAACCGGGAACCTCGGGCGGGGCCGTACAAGCGTGGCTTCGAGCATGGCTTGGCGCCTGCTACAAAACGGCATGCCGCTCGAGTTTGCCATTTCCGCGCTGGTGACGTTGTTCGTCGTGGTCGATCCCGCCGGGCTCGTACCGACATTCCTCGCGGTCACGGAAGGGCTGCCGCGGCGCGCCCGCCGCGACGTCGCGTTGCGCGCGAGCCTCATCGCCGGCGCCATCCTCATCGGCACGGCGCTCCTTGGCGACGCGTTGTTCCGCGCGCTCGGCATCTCGCTGCCGGCCTTCCGCATCGCCGGCGGCCTGCTGTTGTTCTCCATCGCCTTCGAGATGGTCTTCGGCGTGCGCATGCGCCGCGAAGGAGCGGCCGCCGAGCAGGCGGTCGAAGAGCATGTGCGCAATATCGCCGCCTTCCCGCTGGCGATCCCGCTCTTGGCCGGTCCCGGCGCCATCACCGCGACCGTGCTGCTGGCGGGGCGCGCCGCCGGCAATCTGCTGCTCACCGGATTGCTTCTGGCGGTCGTGGTGTTCGTCGCGCTCTCCTGTTTCGTTGCGTTCATATCCGCCGGGCAGATCAGCCGCCTGCTCGGCCTCACCGGCAATATCGTGCTGTCGCGCCTGCTTGGCGTGCTGCTCGCGGCGCTCGCCGTGCAATTCGTCGTCGACGGCATTCGCGCGCTGTTCGCTGTCTAGTCCGATCACGACAGCCGCGGCTGCCAGGTCATCAACAGGAACAGCACCACCATGCCGGCAAGGGCCGGCCAGACCAGCACGCTATAGCGGCGAAACAGGCGGTGGTACTCGGCCGGAAGCGGCACGGCGTCCAGCGCGGCCTGTCGCGTCAGATCGCGAATCCGGATCTCGGTGCGCAGCACCGCAAACCATGCCGCTACGACGACCACGTATAGCACGAGCGACAGCACGAGCCAGAATTCGTCGAAGGGAGAAAAGCCGATGGCGAAGGCCAGCGGAATGCCGCTGACCGGCTGCAAGGCGATGGCGGCGATCATCACGATCTTCTCGACGCTGACGGCGAAGCGCGCGGTCAGCGCCACCACAGAGGTATTGCCGGAGCGATCGGCGAGCTGCATGAACACCGCCACGCCGAGCCAGGTGCCGAGCATCGCCGCCGCGGCGACCAGATGCACGAATTTGATGGCGAGGATGAGGTCGATCATCGGAGAACTGGATTCCCGCTTTCCGCCTACGCACTCCATGCTTCGGCGGACTCAAACCCGCCGTAGCTCGCAGAGCCGAGCGCAGGTGGGTCGCGGGAATGAGCGGGGCAACGCGCCCCTGGCTCTCATCGGCCAAACACGACGTCGTGCGCTAAAATGGAATCTCGTCGTCCATGTCGCCGCGCGGGCTTCTGGCCCCGGCGCCTGCCGCGGCCGCCACCTTGCGTGTCGGTCCGGGCGAGCCGAACTCGCCGCCGGCATCGTCAGCGCCGAAATCGCCGCCGCCACCACCGCCGGCGCCGCCTGCGCTGCCGGCGCGATCGAGCAGCGTCAGCTCGCCGCGGAAGCCTTGCAGCACCACTTCGGTCGAGTAGCGGTCCTGCCCCGATTGGTCCTGCCATTTCCGGGTTTGCAGCGCGCCCTCGATGTAAACCTTCGAGCCTTTCTTCAGATATTGCTCGGCGATCCGGCACAGATTTTCGTTGAAGATGACGACCCGATGCCACTCGGTCTTTTCCTTGCGCTCGCCAGTGGTCTTGTCCTTCCACGAATCCGACGTCGCCAGGCGCAGATTGGCCACCGGGCGGCCATCCTGGGTGCGACGAATTTCGGGATCGGCGCCCAGATTGCCGATTAGGATTACTTTGTTGACGCTTCCCGCCATCACACGCTCCGTTTGATTTCACGCTTCCCGCGCCAGCCGCCCACCCTAGTGCCGGAGTGGTCCCCCGCAAGGGCGATCCAGCCGCCAATTCAAGCGCGACCGGCGTTATCCACCGCATAGGGCCGCGCGGACCGGCCTTGCGCATTATGTTCTTAGTTTGTTCTCGCCATGATTGCAAGTGGGATGCAAGGGCTATCCCCCGCCCGGCAAGCGATTATTAACCAAATCTTAGAACCGTGACGGGAATGTCGGGCCGGCGCCGGTTCCGTTTCGTCCGATTCTGGCGCCGCGGTTAACCAAGCTTCACGCGGACGTGTGGCGGAAACCTTTCGAATGACAATCTGACATTAATCAGATTGCGACATATTATGGGCAGATTCGGTGGGTCATTTGTCGCTCGTTGTTGCCTTTGGGTGACACTTTAATCGAGCGCAATCAGTTAGTGATTTGCGCGATGGCGGGGCAGTAAAGGCGTCATGCCGACGATCAACAACGCAACGTGGCGTGACCGATAAGGAGAGGCGCATGAAGCGGATTTGGATTGCTGGAGCGTTCGCGCTTGCAATCGGGGGACCTGCGCTCGCAGCAGACTTGCCGCAGCCGATGCCGCCACCGCCCCGGGCCCCGGCAACCTACGTGCCGGTCGCAGTGCCCTATTACAATTGGGGCGGCATCTATTTCGGTGTTAACGCCGGATACGCCTTCGGTAACGTGGCGCCGACTGGATTTACCAACTTCAGCGCGAGCGGCTTCCTGGTCGGCCCCACGATCGGCTTTAACTTCCAGGCCGGCGCTTTTGTGTTCGGCATCGAAGGCGACATCGATTATTCCGGAGTTACGGGCAATATTCCAGGCGGTGGCACATTCGACAGCCGGTGGATTGGCACGGTGCGTGGCCGCGGCGGCTATGCCATCGACCGCGTCCTGCTCTATCTCACGGGCGGCGGCGCCTTCGCCAACGCCCAAATACCGGGCGCTACCGCGACTGGGACCGGGTGGACCGCCGGCGGCGGCATCGAATTCGCGCTGGCGCAAAACTGGACCGCCAAGGCCGAGTACCTTTACGTTGATGTGCCCAGCCTATCAATTGGCGGCGGAAGCGCCAAATTCACCGAGAGCCTCGCGCGGGTGGGCATCAACTACAAGTTCAGCTTCTAAAGCGGCGCCACGGATCGCCGACTAACCAAGCCCCGGGCCTTCGCCCGGGGCTTTTGTTTTGCGCGTCGCCGACGCCGTTTTTCCCGGGAATACCGCGGCCCGCGCACTGGCGAAGCGGCCGCGTTCTCACTATGTTCGGTCGAAACATGGGCCCGGTTTTTTCATGAACGACTTGTTCGACAGCGCGGAAAAGGGCCCGGGCCGCGGCGACCAGCGGGTGATTTCGATCCGCGGGGCACGCGAGCACAACCTCAAAGCCGTCGATCTCGATATTCCGCGCGATAAGCTCGTGGTTTTCACCGGCCTGTCCGGCTCGGGCAAATCCTCGCTCGCTTTCGACACCATCTACGCCGAGGGCCAGCGCCGCTACGTCGAGAGCTTGTCGGCTTATGCGCGGCAATTTCTGGAAATGATGCAGAAGCCGGACGTCGACCAGATCGACGGCCTCTCGCCCGCCATCTCCATCGAGCAGAAGACCACCTCGCGCAACCCGCGCTCGACCGTCGGCACCGTCACCGAGATCCACGATTACATGCGGCTCCTCTGGGCCCGCGTCGGCGTGCCCTATTCGCCGGCGACCGGCCTGCCGATCGAGAGCCAGACCGTGTCGCAGATGGTCGACCGCATCCTCGCCTTGCCGGAAGGCACGCGGCTTTATCTGCTCGCGCCGGTGGTGCGCGGAAGGAAGGGCGAGTACCGCAAGGAGCTCGCCGAGTTCATGCGCAAGGGCTACCAGCGGGTCAAAGTCGACGGCCAGTTCTACGAGATCGGCGAGGTGCCGGCGCTCGACAAGAAGTTCAATCACGACATCGACGTGGTGGTGGATCGCCTGGTGGTGCGTCCGGACATTTCAACGCGGCTTGCGGATTCACTCGAACAGGCGCTCAAGCTCGCCGACGGGCTTGCGGTCGCTGAGCTGGCGGACGCCTCTTCTGTTGTCTCCCCCCTTGAGGGGGAGGCCGGCGCGAAGCGCCGGGAGGGGGGTAAGCGAAGCTCAGCGAAGGACACCCCCCTCCCCGACCCTCCCCCTCAAGGGGGGAGGGAGCAAACAAAATTGGCCGCCGCCGCCGCGTCGGATGCGCGGCGCCTGGTCTTCTCGGAAAAATTCGCCTGCCCGGTGTCGGGCTTCACCATTCCCGAGATCGAGCCGCGTTTATTCTCGTTCAACAATCCGTTCGGCGCCTGCCCGAAATGTGGCGGGCTCGGCGTCGAGCAGCATATCGATCCCGAGCTGGTCATCCCCGACAAGGAGCGCACTTTGCGCAAAGGCGCGATCGCGCCGTGGGCGAAATCGTCGTCGCCCTATTACGTTCAAACCCTCACGGCATTGGGCAAGCATTACCGCTTCACGCTCGACACCAAGTGGAAGGACCTGCCGAAGAAGACCCAGGACGCGATCCTTTACGGCTCCGGCGACACCGATATCCGCATGTCCTACGACGACGGCATCCGCGCTTACGAGACCAAGCGGCCGTTCGAGGGCGTGATCACCAATCTCGATCGCCGCTACAAAGAGACCGACAGCGACTGGGCGCGCGAGGAGATCGCGCGCTATTTCACCGACGTGCCCTGCGAAGCCTGCGCCGGCTACCGGCTCAAGCCGGAAGCGCTGTGCGTGAAGATCGGCGGCCAGCATATCGGCCAGGTCTCCGAGCTGTCGGTGAAGGCGGCAGCGGCCTGGTTCGGCGAGCTGCCGCAAAAGCTCAACGCCAAGCAGAATGAGATCGCCGTGCGCATCCTCAAAGAGATCCGCGCGCGCCTGAAATTTCTGGTCGATGTCGGGCTTGAATATCTGACCCTGTCGCGCGCGTCGGGCACTTTGTCCGGCGGCGAGAGCCAGCGCATTCGGCTCGCCTCGCAGATCGGCTCGGGCCTGACCGGCGTCCTCTACGTGCTCGACGAACCCTCGATCGGGCTGCATCAGCGCGACAATGCCCGCCTCCTCGATACGCTGCGGCGCCTGCGCGACCTCGGCAACACCGTGATCGTGGTCGAGCACGACGAGGACGCCATCCGCGCCGCCGATCATGTCGTCGATGTCGGACCGGGCGCCGGCGTGCATGGCGGCCGCATCATCGCCGAAGGCACGCCCGCCGATATCATGGCCAGCCCGGCCTCGCTCACCGGCGAATATCTCAACGGCGTGCGCGAGATCGCCGTGCCCGAGCGGCGGCCGAAGAATCCGCACCGCGTGCTGCGCGTGGTCGGCGCCCGCGGCAACAATTTGAAAAACGTCACCGCCGAAATTCCGCTTGGCCTGTTCACCTGCGTCACCGGCGTGTCCGGCGGCGGCAAGTCGACTTTGCTCGTCGATACGCTCTACAAGGCGCTGGCGCGGCGGCTGAACGGCGCCAGCGAAGCCCCTGCCCGCTTCGAGCGCATCGAAGGGCTCGAACATCTCGACAAGGTGATCGACATCGACCAGTCGCCAATCGGGCGCACGCCGCGCAGCAATCCCGCGACCTATACCGGCGCCTTCACGCCGATGCGCGAATGGTTCGCCGGGCTGCCGGAATCAAAGGCGCGCGGCTACGCGCCCGGCCGCTTCTCGTTCAACGTCAAGGGCGGGCGTTGCGAGGCCTGCCAGGGCGACGGCGTGATCCAGATCGAGATGCACTTTCTGCCGGACGTTTACGTCACCTGCGATGTCTGCAAGGGCAAGCGCTACAACCGCGAGACGCTGGAAGTGCTGTTCAAGGGCAAATCCATCGCCGACGTGCTCGACATGACCGTCGAGGAGGCGCTGGAGTTCTTCAAGGCGGTGCCGCGGGTGCGCGACGTGCTCACGCTGCTGCGCCGCGTCGGGCTCGATTACATCCATGTCGGCCAGCAGGCGACGACCTTGTCCGGCGGCGAGGCGCAGCGCGTCAAGCTCGCCAAGGAACTCTCCAAGCGCGCCACGGGCCGCACGCTCTATATCCTCGACGAACCGACCACCGGCCTGCATTTCCACGACGTGGCAAAACTACTCGAGGTGCTGCACGAGCTCGTGGATAGCGGCAACACCGTGGTGGTCATCGAGCACAATCTCGAAGTGATCAAAACGGCGGACTGGATCATCGACCTCGGCCCCGAAGGCGGCGACGGCGGCGGCGAAATCGTCGCCTCAGGCACGCCCCAGGACATCGTGCGCGAGAGGCGGAGCTATACCGGGGCATTTTTAAAACCGGTTCTCAACAGACAGGCAAAGCCAAAGAAGCGCATTCAAGCGGCCGAATAGGATCGGTGCCTCGTCCGCCATAGCCCGCAGGACGAAGGCGGATGGCGTCACGCCCCGGCGAACGCGCTACCTGCCGCACGTCGACGGAGGCAAATAATGAGATTTTTGAAGGCGCTCGCCGCCTTGTTGTTGATGGCAACGCACGGTGCGGCGGCTGAGCAAGCCGTGACGGCGGGCCAGCTGATGGCCAGCGGGTTTGAAATCCGCGCGAGCTATATGGTCGAAAAGGGCACGCCGGTTCTGGTTTTGCAAAAAGGCGCCGAGGCCTATCTGTGCTCGCCGCTGCAAGGCGACGCGTTGCTCAAATTCGAGTTTGCCCCGGTCGGCAAGGACGTCAAGCCGCTGGCCGCTTTGCCGACGGTCTGCGCGCAACTGAAATAAAATCGGCGCACGGTCGTTCTTCTTCACCTCTCCCCTGTGGGGAGAAGTCGCCCGCCGAAGCTCCGAAGGAGCGCAGGCGTGGCGGGTAAGGGGATCAGACCTCGAGGTTGGCCCCCCTCACCCGCCTCGCGGCTGGCGCCGCTCGGCTCCCTCTCCCCATCGGGGAGAGGGAAAGATTAGTGGCCCGACGACACGTCCCACCGAGCTTTTGCCGGAGGGTTTCGCTTGGCTTAACCCACCTACGCGGCGACTAGCTATTTGAAATACGCGACCCCGCAGGCCTGATCGCCGACGCGCGTCTGTAAGGCTTCTTTCGGCGACGGCGTGTTCGTTCCCGGCTTCGGCAGCTTGTACGCGATGGTCGCGAGGCTCCCTGCCGGGGCGTCATGCGCCAGGTCGAAGGCCTGTTGTCCCATCGGCTCGCCATAGAGCTTCAGTTTGCGAATATCGGCGCCGAGCAGGAAGGGCTCCTGGTAGGCGGTGAATTTCCCGTCGGTCATGCTGAAGCAGTAAACGTAAAGGTCGCGGTCGCGGAATTGTTTGTTCTTCTCGTCGTTGAAGGCCTTCAGCGCGTCGGCTTCGTTGTCCTTGAGCGCGGCGACGGCGCGCTCGAGCATGGCCCTGGCTTCGTCCGCGGTGGCGAATGGCTCGGCGCCGAGCAACGCGCCGCTGCAGAACAGCATCGATGCCGCCAATGTGGACGCAAACACTCTCCTGCGCATGCTCATGTTCCGTGCATGGCGTTCTTACGAATCCGCCTTCATGCCGCCACAAGGTCAGGCTGCGTCCGGCCGCCGAAGGCGCCGAACACGTCGAAGGCTTGGGCGAGAAGGCGCAGGACGGTTGCCGGATCGGTGGCGGTGAGCACGCGGCCGCGCCATTCCTTGAGCGCATGCGCCGGCGCGCCGGCGGTGGCGGCGGCGGTATCAAGCGCCCAGCCGAGATGCTTGCGGGCGTGGCGAAGCCCGATGGCGATGCCGTAATGCGCCAGCATCTCGCCATAGAGCGCGTTGACCAGCGCGAGCTGTTCGGAGAGCACGGGCGCGCTTTCGCCCCGGCCGGTCGCAAGATAACGCGCGAGCTGGCCGGGAAACCACGGCCGCCCCTGCGCGCCGCGGCCGACCATCACCGCGTCGGCTTGCGAGGCCGCAAGCGCCGCGTCGGCGTCGGCGAAGCTTTCGACGTCGCCGTTGACGACGAGGGGAATCGACACGGCCTCCTTGACCGCGCGCACGGCCGCCCAGTCGGCGCGGCCTTTGTAGAACTGGCAGCGCGTGCGGCCATGCACCGTGACGAGCCGCACGCCCGCTCCTTCGGCGCGGCGGGCCAGCGCCGGCGCATTGCGGGAATCATCGTCCCAGCCGAGCCGCATCTTCAGCGTTACCGGCACGCGCACCGCCCGCACCACCGCCTCGATCAGGCTCAGCGCATGATCGAGATCGCGCATCAGTGCCGAGCCCGAGGCGCCGTTGGTGACGTGCTTGGCCGGGCAACCCATATTGATATCGACGATCGCGGCGCCGGAATCCTCGGCGATGCGCGCCCCCTCCGCCATCCAGTAGGCTTCGCAGCCGGCGAGCTGCACGACATGCAGGCCGGCGCCGTGGTCTTCGACGCGGCGGCGGGCGATGCGCTTGCCTTCGGCGAGCGCCGCGCACGCCGTCATTTCCGAGATGACGAGGCCCGCGCCCAAAGCCGCGGCCTGGCGGCGGAACGGCGCGTCGGTCACGCCCGACATCGGCGCGAGCAGCACCGGGTTGGGCAAAGCGATCGGGCCGACGGAGAGGGTGTGCATGGGGGTCTTTACGATTTCCGGGCTGCGAGATTGGAATATATACGCGTCATGACCATTAAAGATATCGAAAATGCCGTTGCCAGGCTGCCGCCCGATCAGTTCGCGAAATTCCGCGCCTGGTTCGACGCGTTTGATGCCGCGCGCTTCGACCAGAAGATCGAGCGCGACGCTAAATCCGGCAAGCTCGACGGAATGGCCGATCAGGCCGTCGACGATTTCCGCCAGGGCCGCGCCCGCGAGCTATGAGGCATTTTGCGAGCCGCTGCTTTTGGGAGCTTACACGAGGCTTCCCGAGCAAATCCGTGCGGGCAAGAATGCGAAAGCTAGTTCTTGCCGGCGCGCTCGGCCTTGATCGCTTCTTGAATCGCCGCGTCGTGATACCAGCCGCTGCCGGAAGCAATGCGGATGCCGCGCGGCAGCTGAACATTCGCTGCCGGCGCGGAAGCATCGCCTTGGCTGCCTTGGCCGGCGGCAAATCGGCCGCGTGGCGGGAATTGATAGATCCTGGCCGAGCCGGAAACTTCGGGCGCTCCGGAAAAATTCGTCGTCATTTCTTCGGCTCCTTCGCCGCGCGCGCGAATCGATGCGCGCATCAATCAGTCTGAGTCCGTTGGTCCTAATATAACGCCTTGCTCCGCCCTTTGCCTGGAATGCCTCACAAGAAATCAGCGCATGGCTACAATATGTGCATCCGTGTTTTTGCTCATTCTTCCCGCATCCGGCCGATGAAAAATTGCTGCGCCGCCGTGCGCTCCCTGGCCGTGGGCCGCCGGCGCGCCGCTTGGCATATTAAATTAAATGCTTAAAAAACGTCCGGAGGCCGCGTCCGCCGTTTTTCGCGGCAGTGGACGTATCGGCATACCCTGACTCAAACGCTTCGGTCTGACGCATCCTGAAGAAAACGCCGAGAAGGATCACCATGACGAAATACAAGCTCGAATACATCTGGCTCGACGGCCACAAGCCGGTGCCGAATCTGCGCGGCAAGACCCAGCTCAAGGACTTCGACGCGTTCCCGACGGTCGAACAGCTTCCGCTGTGGGGCTTCGACGGCTCTTCGACCATGCAGGCCGAGGGGCATAATTCGGATTGCATCCTCAAGCCCGTGGCCGTCTATCCGGACGCAGCGCGGACCAACGGTGTCCTCGTCACGTGCGAGGTCATGTTGCCCGACGGCAAGACGGCGCATCCCTCGAACGCGCGCGCCACCATCCTCGACGATCCCGGCGTCTGGTTCGGCTTCGAGCAGGAATATTTCTTCTACAAGGACGGCCGCCCGCTCGGCTTCCCGGTGAGCGGCTATCCGGCGCCGCAGGGCCCCTATTACACCGGCGTCGGCTACAAGAATGTCGGCGACATCGCCCGCAAAATGGTCGAGGAGCATCTCGATCTTTGTCTCGCCGCCGGCATCAACCACGAAGGCATCAATGCCGAGGTAGCGAAGGACCAGTGGGAATTCCAGATTTTCGGCAAGGGCTCGAAGAAGGCCGCCGACGAAATGTGGATGGCCCGCTATCTGATGTTCCGCTTGACCGAGAAATACGGCGTCGACGTCGAGCTGCACTGCAAGCCGCTCGGCGACACCGACTGGAACGGCTCGGGCATGCATTGCAACTTCTCCACCACCTATATGCGCGAGGTCGGCGGCAAGGAATATTTCGAAGCGCTGATGAAGGCGTTCGCGGCCAGCCGCGAGGAGCACATCGCGGTCTACGGCCCGGACAACCATCTGCGGCTGACCGGCAAGCACGAGCCGCGGCGATCGGCGACTTCACCTTCGGCGTCGCCCACCGCGGCGCCTCGATCCGCGTGCCGCACTCTTTCGTCAACAACGGCTACCGCGGTTATCTGGAAGATCGCCGGCCGAATTCGCAAGGCGAGCCGTACCAGATCGCTTCGCGGGTGCTCAAGACCATCGCCTCGGTGCCGAAGTCCGGCAAGGTCAGCGCGGCGGCTTAAGTGGCGTGATGCGCAAAAGCGGGATGGGTTGAGCGGCGCTCGGCCCACCCTGCATGTTTTTGTTCACAGTCGCAGCAGATTCATAAACGGAGCCATTCATAAACGAAGTACGGGGCGCTTGCCCTTGCCCGATTTGCCGCTCGGCACCTTCACCAGCGCTTCGCCGTCCAGCACCACCTCGCCGCCGACCTCGCATAGGCAGGATAGCCGCGCGCGCGACCTTTCCGGAATGAGCTCGGCGACGGTCACCGTGACTACGACCGTGTCGCCGATCTTGACCGGCGCGCGGAAATTCAGCGTCTGCGAAATATAGATGGCGCCCGGGCCGGGCAGCCGCGTGCCGAGCACCGCCGAGATCAGGCTTGCGGTATAGAGCCCGTGAGCGATGCGCCGGCCGAACGCGGTCTTGGCGGCGAAATGCTCCGAGAGATGGATCGGATTGCGGTCTCCGGTCAGTTGGGCGAAGCCGACCACGTCGGAGGAGGCCGCGGTCTTGGCGAGCCGCTCGGTCATGCCGACCGACAGGTCCTCGAAGAACAACGTGCGCAGCGGCGGCAGAGTGGACGGCGGGTGGCTCATGGGCACATTGGACCGCGCCCCTCCCCGGCCGGCAAGCTAGACATTTGGACCGGGATTGGCCAATGAGCGCGTCAGGGAGCGCATCGTGAATTTGGCATTTGCGTCCCCAGCGCACGCGGAGCCACTATGGTCGACCTCACGCGCATTCATTCCGGCCTCACGGGAAGCGCGCAAATCGTCGTCGGGCCCGAGCACACGGCCCCCTTTGTCGGCTCCGGGCGCGTCGCCGTGCTTGCGACGCCGGTGATGATCAACGTAATCGAAGCCGCCGCGCTCAACGCGGTCGAGCACCTGCTGCCTCCGGGCCATCAAAGTCTCGGCATCCACCTCGACGTGAGCCACATCGCGGCCACCCCGGTCGGCCTAACGGTCACGGCGACGGCCGAGGTTCTGCGCGTAGAAGGGCGCACAATCACCTTCCGCGTCGAGGCCCGCGATGTGGTCGAGGCGATCGGCGGCGGCACGCACCAGCGCGTGGTGGTCAGCGTGGCGCGCTTCGACGAGCGGGTGCAGCGCAAACTGCGCGCCGCCCCCTGACGGGGATGCCGACCGGCGCGCGGAAAATCGCCTTCAGCGGCGGTCGCGGCCGATAAACCAGCCGATCACGAACAGAATGACGGCGGCCACGACTGCGGCAATCGCGTGCGTCTTGTGAATATGATCCGAATGCGCCTGATAACCCGGCATGAATGTCGGCAACGAGCCGGCCGGGATGACGAAATACATCACGGCGGCGATAATGCAGATAATGGCGAGCAGATAAGCGAGCATTTTCATCGAACGTATCCCCCTCAATCACAAAAGCCGGCACACCGTGCCGATGACGTTTGACAGACGGTCAGATCGGTAGGACGAAGCCAGCCGCGTTCAGCGCGGCGGCGGCGCGCTCGGCGGCGTGGCCATGGGTGCGCCGCGCGGATCGTCTTTGTTGGACATGCACTTCTTCATGAAAGCCGCGCGTGCCTTGCCCAAAAGCTTCTGGTCGTCGGCGCCGAACTTGCAGGTCGCCATTTTATCCTTCGCCGTGATCGCAAAGGACGGCGTCGTAGGCAACAAGACCGCCAACATTGCGGCGGCGACGGCGTATCGAAGCATGGCAGGACCCCCGTGGCTTCTTCCCTAAAACCATCTTACCACCGATCCGGGCCTTGCCAGCGGGCAATTTCACTCCGGTTATTGCGGGCAGCGATAGAGGGTCGCTTTGTAAGTCTGATCGCGGTCGACAAATTCGATGATGTTGTCGGTCTTCATCGTGAACGTGATGTCGCTCATTAACAGGCCCGCGGGCAATTTACATTCGATTTGGGCTTTGAACTTCTTGCCGTCGACCGAATGGTCGAGAAACGTGCAGGGACCCATCTTGGAATCGATGCCCTGGGGCGAAATGGTGACCTTGAGCTCGGGCGGATCGCTACCATCGCCCTTGCAAGGCTGTTTCTGGGTGTAATTGCCGACCACCGGCACATCGCTCGGCGCAGAGGCCGTGTCCTGCGCAGAGGCCGCGCCTGCGCTCACGATCAAACCGAGAGTGATGCAGCCGATCAGGAGATAGATGATTTTTATCATGGATCACCGACTCATTGGCAGCTTCTGCCTTATTTGAATTTTAGCCAATGTCCGCCGGCGAGCCAATTGGCGGCGCCGAATTTTGCCGTGCTGTGTCCCGGCGAACACGCGCCGGCTTTCACGAAAAAAGACAGCGCCCGCAGGGGCGCCGTCGTCTTGCAACATCTTGGAACTTCGCATTTTCCACAATTATGATTATGGCAACGCGGGTCATAGCCTAGTGCGCGGTCAAGCCCGACGAATCCTCCTCGACGATGGGTTCGGGAACCTCGACCGGTTTCGCGGTCGCTTCCTCCCATACGATCGGCTCGGGCATACGCACCAGAGCGCGGGTCAGCACCTCGTCCATGCGCGAGACCGGAATGATGTCGAGGCCGCTCTTGATGCTGTCGTTGATCTCGACCAGATCCTTGGCGTTCTCTTCTGGAATCAGCACGGTCTTGATGCCGCCGCGATGGGCGGCGAGCAGCTTTTCCTTGAGGCCGCCGATCGGCAGCACGCGGCCACGCAGGGTGATCTCGCCGGTCATGGCGACGTCGCGATGCACGGGAATGCCCGTCATTACCGAGACGATGGCGGTGACCATGGCGACGCCGGCCGACGGACCGTCCTTGGGCGTAGCGCCTTCCGGCACGTGGACGTGGATGTCACGCTTGTCGAATGCGGGCGGTTCGATGCCGAAAGCGACTGCGCGCATGCGCACGTAAGAAGCCGCCGCCGAGATCGATTCCTTCATCACGTCGCGCAGATTGCCGGTGACGGTCATCTTGCCCTTGCCGGGCATCATGGCCGCCTCGATGGTGAGCAACTCGCCGCCGACGTCGGTCCAGGCAAGCCCGGTGACGACGCCGATCTGGTCCTCCGCCTCGACCTCGCCGTAGCGGAATTTCGGCACGCCGAGATAGTCGGCGAGGACCTGCTCGGTGACTTGCACCGATTCCTTCTTCGAGATCGTGAGTTCCTTGATCGCCTTGCGGATCAGCGTCGACAACTCGCGCTCGAGATTGCGCACACCGGCTTCACGGGTATAGCGGCGAATGATGGTGAGCAGCGCGTCGTCGTCGATCGACCATTCCTTCGGCTCGAGGCCGTGCTTGACCGTCGCATGCGGAATCAAATGCTTGCGCGCGATCTCAACCTTCTCGTCCTCGGTGTAGCCGGCGATGCGGATGATCTCCATGCGGTCCATCAGCGGCGGCGGAATGTTGAGCGTGTTCGCCGTGGTGATGAACATCACGTTGGACAGATCGTAGTCGACCTCGAGATAGTGGTCGTTGAACGCGTGATTCTGCTCGGGATCGAGCACTTCGAGCAACGCCGACGACGGGTCGCCGCGGAAATCGGCGCCCATCTTGTCGACTTCGTCGAGCAGGAACAGCGGATTCGAGGTCTTCGCCTTGCGCATCGACTGGATGACCTTGCCCGGCATCGAGCCGATATAGGTCCGCCGATGGCCGCGAATCTCCGCCTCGTCACGCACGCCGCCGAGCGACACGCGCACGAATTCGCGTCCGGTCGCACGCGCGATCGATTTGCCGAGCGAGGTCTTGCCGACGCCGGGCGGCCCGACCAGGCAGAGGATGGGCCCGGTCAGCTTGTTGGCGCGCTGCTGAACCGCCAGGTACTCGACGATCCGCTCTTTGACCTTTTCCAGGCCGAAATGATCGGCGTCGAGGATCTGCTCGGCGAGTATCAAATCCTTCTTGATCTTGGACTTCTTGTTCCACGGGATCGACAGCAGCCAGTCGAGATAGTTGCGCACGACCGTCGCCTCGGCGGACATCGGCGACATCTGGCGAAGCTTCTTGAGCTCGTTGGTCGCCT
>Ga0116224_10001099_pt1 | contig 18500 bp, 15 predicted proteins | sample Sb_taG_9_FD_89699 | JGI IMG/M metagenome (GOLD analysis project Ga0116224, IMG submission 89699) | Peat soil microbial communities from Weissenstadt, Germany - Sb_50d_b_LC metaG | ecosystem: Environmental > Terrestrial > Soil > Wetlands > Peat | place: Germany: Weissenstadt | collected 2010-09-21 | reverse complement strand
TGGAAGGGGCGCAGAAAATCGTCCAGCGCAGGCATCGGTTCGCCCGGCGCGAGAGGGACTCGCTTTGTTGTCTTCATACCTCATTATACGCACGTCCACCCCAGATGACAAAGCCGTATTAACGAGCTGCGGCTCGTTCAGACGTTCTGTCTGAACGAGCCGTGTCCCCTTCCGAAGTGGCCGTATCGTTCCGTCCGGACGGCAAGCGCGTGGCGACGGCGAGCCGCGACGGGACCGTGAAGGTCTGGGACACGACCAAGGGAGGTCTGGACAAGCCGTAGCTCAGAAGACCAGGGGCCTCGTCTCACGCGAAGAGGTGGGCCACGGAGACGCGGAAGCCGGGCAGGTGCGGCTCGCCGGATAACTCCTGGCGTACATTGACCAGTTCCGGCTCTTCCCCTGGCCGGAAGATTTCGACGGTCCGATGATGCGGGTCGATCACCCACACCAGGGCGACACCGGCCGCCAGGTAGTCGTCGATCTTCTCATCGATTTCCTCAAGCGTATCGTTCGGCGAGAGGATTTCGACGGCCAGCACGGGCACCCCATCGATCAGCGTGGTGTCCTCGGGCTGCCGTGCCGCCACCTCGGCCGAGACGTAGACGACGTCGATGCCGACAGTCGTCTCCGGGTCGCGCCGCAACTTCACGCCCGCCTCGCCGCACAGCACCTCGCCTCGCGGCTCCGGCTGCTGATCGAGCCACTCGTCGAGAAACCGGGCCACACGGACCATGATGCGGCTATGGGTACGATTGCGGACGGCGATCGGCTTCTCCCTCAACTCACCGCGAATCAGCCAGCGGTCCATGCCGGCCTGCGGCAGAGCGAGCAATTCCTCAGTCGTCATCACGGAGGGCGCGGCGGCAACAGACATCGTCGGACCCCTGGTTCTACGGGCGACAGATCACAGCCCACGACACTATAGCAAAGCCCTCGTTCTTGCGACAGCGACAGCGACAGCTTGGGGGCAAGACGAACGCAGGAAATCGAGGCGAAAAAACGCAATGGCATGGGCGAAGATGTGATTTGGCTACGTCGTGCGCCGAGGCTGGCGCGGGCGAAGGCCGAGCAGCGTCCGTGCCGCCGTCCGCACCTGGTCGGCCCAGCGGGAAGCGGCCGTGGCCTGGCGCTTGCTCGCCTGCTTGCCGGGGTAGCGTACGTCAACAGCGTAGTCGTTCAGGAAGAGCAAGCCGCGGCGCAACGAGTTCAGCGTGGGATGGTGAGGAAGAAGCAGATCGAGGAGTTCATCAAGATCGTGTGTCCGCGGGATCGAAAGCCCTAACTCCTCCAACAGGGCTTTGAGGTACTTCTCTGCACACGACTGGGCGTGAAAGCACTTTTGGTCATGAAGGGGAGGAGGGCCCGGCCCGAGCCTTGCGATTGAGACGAAGTCGTCTTCCGCCTTCCGCACCCACTCGCGTGTCGATTTTTTCATACAGGAGCTTTCCCTTCGACACGATCTCTCGGAGGAACGAATCGCCGTCTGCGAGCCGGCGCTGCAGGGTTCGGGGCGTGCGGACCAGAAGGTCCATCGGGAAGGGGGCCCGAAGCGCCAGGCGAATCTTCACGGCTTGCTCGGGCTGACTCCGTGTTGGCATGACGACGAGAATGTCCACGTCGCTGTCGTCGTGCGGTGTACCATAGGCGTAGGAGCCAAACAGGATGATCTTCTCGGGGTGGAACGCCTCCGCGATGGCGCGCGCGTAGCGGCGAATCACCCCCATCGGGATGTTCTTGCCGCGATACCGGCGTTGCCGAGCGGCTTCAGCGCGCGGGGACGGTTTGTTCGCCATGCTGCCATTCTACCCCCCCGTTGCCACACCCCGCCAGTGGTCGCAACAAGACGGGGCTCGACCATCTGCCCTACGACGAGCGCCGGCTCTGGGAGGATGTGGCCGCGCTGCTCAAAGGGGAGGGCCGGTCCAGGCAATCGCGCACCTCCTCCAGCGAGAAACCGAGTTGCCGCAACGACAGCACCCTCTGCAAGCGAGCGACGTCGCCTTCGCTGTAGAGCCGGTGTCCCGCCTCGGTGCGCAGCGACGGCCTGAGCAGGCCGATTTCGTCGTAGTGGTGCAGTGTGCGGACGGTCAAGCCCGTCCGCCGAGCCAACTCGCCGACCTTGAGGGCCTCGAACGGCATGGCACATCCTCCTTCGCAGGCCTTCGGAAACCTCGCTGACGAGGGAATCCTACGACCTCACGCAAGGTGAGGATCAAGGGCTCTTTCGCAGAAAAAACGCTGACCGTCACGGATTGTGGGGTGGCCGGTCGGCTCTCGGCCCGCGCCGCGGGACCGGCCTCGTGTGGGGAGTAGTGTGCCACCCCCCATACCCCTGCGGCGCGTGGCACACACCTCATTTTTTCGCCGCAAGTCGAATGCCGACCAGGGGATAGGTGTGTGCCACGCGCTGGCACGCAACTCGGTGCGCGTGGCACACACCTCCCGGGGCGTCCGGCCGCTTCCCCGCTGGCGTAGCCCGCCGACACCACCCCAGCCCCCGAGGTTCCGCGCGGAACATTCGTTCAGGAGCCAGTCGCCTGGAGCTTGCCGAGACTGTACCCGCGGCGGGGAGGTCATACAAGAGAGCAGGCGCCTCGGCGACGAGCCGGCCGGGCGCCAAGCCAGGGGGGGCTTGCCTGTTGCCTCCGGTGCGATGATGCTATTGTGATGGGTGGCCGGTACACTCGCCCTCAGCGGGGCGGATGGCCCCGCCAAGAAACGGAGGTCAATCATGAAATTCCCCACCTGGTGCGCCGGCCTGGCGCTGTTGCTCGCTCCCGTCCCGCTGGCGGCGCAGACGGCTCCTTCCCCGCCTTCGCAAGAGGCCGCCCGAGCCGATCTGGCGCGGCTGATCCACAAGGCCATCGTCAGCAAACTGCCCCCGGCTTACGAGGATAGGTCCGGCTGGGGCCATACCGTGCCGCTGCCGGACCGGCTGCGCCTGCCCCGCGCCCGGCGGACACTAGTGCAGGTCGGCGACCGGCTGGAGGTGCCCGACGGCCCGTGGCGCAAAGTGCGCCTGCGGGTGGATAATCCGGAGCGCGACCTGCGCGTTCGCGTCACCAGCTTCAAGCGGCTGGACCCGATGACTTACCGCGTTGTGTTCGAGGCCGACGCGCTGCTCCGCGCCGAGGCCGACGTGCAGCGCTGGCGGAACGGACTGCTGTTCGCGGACCTGACGGCGGGCGCCGACGTGGCGCTGAACGTCCGCCTGGAGTTCGACGTGGCGGCCCTGATAGACGCCGGACGGGCGCCGCGGATGCGCCTCGAACCAGAGATGAGGGACCTCCAGCTGAATCTGAAGGAGTTTACGCCCCGACAGGTCTCGTTCCGCCGGGCCGGTGTGACCCTCGCAGGAGAGGGCGTCGAGGCCGCCGGGGCGGAACTCAAGGAGTCGCTGCAAGGCGTGCTGCGGTCGCTCGAGCCGGACCTGAAGACGCGGGCCGGAGAAGCGCTGGCCCGGGCGGTGCGGGAGCGGAGGGAATTGTTGCCGGCCGGGGAGCTGCTCAAGGCGGTGGCGCCGCTGCTGAAGGGGGAGGAGCGCTCGCCGGAAAGGGGACCGGCCGCGCGGCAGGACTAACTCTCCCCTCGCTCCGGTACTCCGGGGCGAGGGGTCGGGGGTGAGGGGTTCTGAGGGAACAGGATTCGTTGCATTCATTGCATTCGTTGCGCGGCGCGGGATTCGTTGCGCGCCGCCGGCCGCGCGCAACGAATGCAAGGAATCGCCCCTCACCCCCGACCCCTCGCCCCGGAGCACCGGGCCGAGGGGAGATTATTTCCTGCGGCTCGCCTAATCGATCAGTCCCGTCAGTTGCTCTCCCAGCCGCCGCAGGACCCGAGAGCGGGCAAGGTAGACGGCATTGACGCTCATCCCGAGTTCCGCGGCGACTTCCGCCGGCCGGCGCTCCAGCACGACGACCTGCCGAAACGCCTGCCACGTCGCCGGCGTGAAATCGCGTTCGATCAGCGTCAGGGCCCGGCGCACCAGCTCACGCTGCTCCTCGGCCTCGGCGGGCAGGTTGGGCTCCCCCTCTCCAGGCACGCCGTCGAGCTGTTCGGCTGGAACCGACCGCGGCGCACGTCGCCTCTGAAGGGTTCGCCAGCGGTTGAGAAGGATGGTGTGCAGCCAGGCGCGGAAGCTCTTGCCGGGCTGGTACTCGAAGGTGGGCATCTGCCGCAGGACGGCGAGAAAGACGTCTTGCAGCAGGTCGGCGGTGTCAGCCTCCGAGAGACCGGCGCTGCGGGCCCAGGCGTAGAGCAGGGGGGTGTAGAGGGAGACGAACTGAACCCAGGCGTCAGCATCGTCCGGGCGGCGCAGGCGTTCGAGAAGGCTGACGGGCGTCGAGTGCATGGGGCGCCATCCTGTGAGGGAAGTGAGCGCTCGCCTCTACAGCGTCCGCGTGAGGCCGCCCTCGACGTCGAGGATCGCGCCCTGGATGTAGGCCGCGCACTCGCTGGCCAGGAAGGCGACGGCGATGGCCACCTCGCCCGGGTCGCCGAAGCGGGCGACACCCTTCTGCTCGGCGAACTGCCGCGCGGCCTGCTCGTCGGAAATCCCCCTGTCCACGGCCAGGCGATGGATCTGCACGGTGAGACGGTCGGTTCGGATCAAGCTGGGGTTGATGGCGTTGACGCGGACCCCGTCGCGGACGCCGCGGTCGGCCAAGCACTTGGTCAGGTTGAGCAGGGCGGCGTTGACCGAGCCGCCGATGGTGAACTCGGCGCTGCCCGTCCGGCCGCCGGAGCCGGCAATGATGACGACGCTGCCGCGGCTGGCGACGAGGTGCGGCCAGGCGGCCCGGCAGAGGCGCACCGTGGCCAGGAACTTGAGGCCGAAGCCGTCGGCCCAGTCCTGCTCGGTCAGGGTCAGGAAGTCGCCGCGCGGGGTGGCGCCGGCGTTGTTGACCACCAGGTCGATCCGGCCGAAGCGGTCGAGCGCCGCGGTGGCGAAGGCGGCCGGGGCGGCCGGCTGCGACAGGTTCGCCGCGTGAACCAGCGCCTGGCCGCCGCCGGCCTCGATTTGGGACGCGACCGCGCGGAGGCGCCCCTCGTCCCGCGCGGCCAGGGCCAGCGCCATGCCCTCCTCGGCCAGGCACTCGGCGATGGCCCGACCGATGCCCCGGCTCGCCCCCGTGACCAGCGCGACCTTCCCCGAGAGCTTCAGGTCCATATGGCACCCCTTGAATGCCCTTTTTTCTTTGCGACTTCGACAGTTGCCGCGGCGTCCCCGCGTCGATTATACTCAGGCTCTCGCCCTGATTCCCATGCTGCCCGGGGCGCTAACACCAAACGGTTTTCCTGGCCGATTGTGTAAAGGATGGGACGCGCCACAAGCCTGACGCGCCAGCGAAGGAGCGCCAGCATCCTTCGCTGGCGCGTCAGGCTTGTGGCGCCAGTGAAGGAGCGCCAGCATCCTTCGCTGGCGCGTCAGGCTTGTGTCGTTCGCCGGGCTTCGTGTGGAACTACCGCGTCCTGCCGCACGTCCACTGCTACGTCAACATCTCCAGTCGGACGTAGCGGCTGTCCTGCAGGACAGCCCGAAGGGATGTCCGAGTCATCTGGAAAATCAACGGCTCGGGAGTCGAAAGGACAATTTGTCTTTCGACTCCCGAGCCCTTTGGTTTCCCGTACGGAACTCGCCGTGCCATCCGGGCCGCGAGCGGGCATGATAAGACAGGGATCAGCGCCCGCCCGGAGGCTTCGTCATGGCCCGGCCCGAATTGCGGACCCTACTACGTCACATCCATCACCTCGCCGGCCCCTGCGCCGCGGCCGAGGACAGCGACCGCGACCTCTTGCAGCGCTTCGCCGCGCGCCGCGAGGAGGCCGCCTTCGCCGCCCTGGTCCAGCGTCACGGCACCCTCGTCCTCAACGTCTGCCGACGACTCCTCCGTCAGGAGCAGGACGCCGAGGACGTCTTTCAGGCCACTTTCCTTCTCCTGGCTCGCAAGGCCGGCTCCGTCCGCTGGCGCGACACCGTCGCCCCGTGGCTGCACGCCGTCGCCCATCGCCTGGCGCTGAAGGCCCGGACCCGGGCGGTCCGCCGAAGGCGCGAGGAGCAGCGGGTGGCCGAGCTGCGCTCGACAACAACTGCGGAGGACCTCAGTTGGCGCGAGGCGGTCGGGATCCTCGAAGAGGAACTGGGACGTCTCCCCGACCGCTACCGGGCGCCGCTGCTCTTGTGCTGCTGGGACGGCAAGACGCGCGACGAGGCGGCGCAGCTGCTCGGGTGGACGGTGGGCTCCCTCAAGGGACGGTTGGAGCGCGGCCGGGAGCTGCTGCGCCGGCGGCTGGTGCGGCGCGGCGTGGCGCTGTCGGCGGGACTGCTGGCCGCGGGGCTGGCGCGCGGCGGCGTGCCGGCGGCGCTGGCCGACGCCACGGTGCGCCTGGCGCTGGGGGCGGTGAGCGGCGCGGCGGGAATTGTGCCACCCGCGGTTGCCGCGCTCGCCGACGCGGCGCTGTCGGCGGCCAAAGCCAAGGTCGCGGGCGTGCTGCTGATCGTAGCCCTGCTGGGGGCCAGCGCGGGCATCTGGACCCATCAGGCGCGGACCCCGCGACCGGTGCAGGAAGCGCAGGCCGAGGAGACGCCCCTTCCTCCCGGGGAGAGAGCCGAGGGGGAGCGGTTGGCGATGGCTCTGCCGGCGCCGCCCGAAAAGGCCCAGGAACCGAAGCCGCCGGAGGAAACGCCGGCGGCGGAGAAGCCGCCCACCCCGCTGCCGTGGCCGCGCGCCGACCGCGACGGCGACCCGCTGCCGGCCGGGGTGGTCCAGCGCTTCGGCACGGCACGCTTGCGCCACGCCGACGTGGTGCAACTCGCCGCGTTCTCGCCGGACGGCAAGATGCTCGCCACCGCCGACGGCTCTTCCTCCTGGGTGCATCTCTGGGACACGACGACCGGAAAAGAACTGCATCGCTTCCCGATCCAGGCGACCAGCCTGGCGTTCTCCCCGGGTGGCGAAATGTTGGCGGCGTGGGGCGGCAGCCAGGCGCCTGCGCGGAAGTGGGGCGCCCGCATCTGGAATACAAAGACTGGTACACTCTGGAAAGAGGAGACGGGGAATGGTTCCCCGAAGGCGGGTCTCCTCACCTTCTCGGCCGACGGCACGCGACTGTGGGCGGTCGGCCCCAACGCGGTTGCCGTGTGGGAGACGGGCGGGCGAGCCCGGTTCGTGCCGGCCAAGCAACTGATCGTCCGCGAGGGGCCCGCCACGGCGGTTACCGTCGGGAGGGGTCCGGCCGATCAATTCCTCGCCATCGCGGAGGGAACCAGAATCAACTACTCATTGGATGATGTAAACAGGAAACCCCTCGGCGCGCTGATGAGCGGTGGTGCCGAGTTCACCGCCTTGACGGGCGCCGACAACGTCCTGGCCGCGGGGACGGCGGACGGGGCCATCCACCTCTGGGAGGTCAAAGGCGGGGCACTCCCGACGCCGCTGCGCGACTGGCACGGCCCGAAGGAGGCGGTCGCGGCCCTGGCGATGTCGCGCTCCGGTCTCGAATTCCGCCTCACAAGTGTCAGCGTCAGCGCCGACGTCGCGGTGCGTGTCTGGGACCCGAAGTCCGCCAAGGAGCTGAGCAAGTGTACGCTTGACGGGCTGCCGAAAATGACCCCTCGCCCTGGTGATCGGCCGCACTTCGTTCTGTCGCCGGACGGGAAGTGCGTGACGGTGGTCGGGTTGAGCCAGCGCGTGCGCCTCTGGGACACGGGCACAGGCAAGGAGCTATTCGCCCCAAACGGCCACGAGCGAGCCGTGCGGGGCGTGGCCTTTCAACCGGACGGCAAGACGGTCACGTCCGTCACCGGGGACGGGGTGCTGCTGTGGTCGGCCGGCTCGGACGATCCCCCGCGTCGGGTCGTGGGGCCCGGCCTCGGGGCCAGTGTGGTCGCCGTCTCCCGCGACGGCAAGGCGGTCGCGGCATCGACCGCGCCGGGCCGAGTCGATGTCTGGGACAGCGCGTCGGAGAAGGTGGTGCAGCAGATCAAGATGGGCGTGAGAGTCATGGGGCTGACGTTCGGACCTGAGACGGTGCTGTCGCTGTGCTTCGCCCCCGACGGCAAAGCGCTCGCCTTCGGCACGACGGAAGGGGCACGCCTGGTGTCGCTGCCCGAGGGGACCCCCCGTCGCCTCGGCGAGGAAAAGGTGCCGACAACCGCCCTCGCCTTCTCCCCGGACGGCAGGCTCCTGGCGACTGACACCGGACTTGGCCTCGCCCTCTGGGACGTCGCCACGGGGAAACGGGTTCGCACGCTGGCAGCGCGCCCTGCCGGCGGGGTGCATCCGCTCACCTTCGACCCGGAAGGCAGGACCCTCGCGGCCGCCGACCTGCTGGAGGGCGTCGTGCTGTACGACGTCGCCACCGGCGGCGAGTTGCGCCGCTGCGGCCGGGACGCCGCCCCCATTCACTCCCTCGCTTTCGCCCGCGCCGGCCGCTTGCTCGTCGGTGGAGACGGGGACGGGCTGAGGGTGTGGGAAACGGCCAGCGGCAGCGAGGTCCTGCGCCTCACCGGTCACACCGGGGCCGTCAACTCGGTTGCGGTGTCGCCCGACGGCAACCGCCTTGTCACGGGCGGGGCCGACACGACGGTCCTGCTCTGGGACCTGGCCGCCGCGTGGAAGGAGACCGCCAATTGGCCGAAGGGGAAGGCGCCCCCCCGGTCGGAAGAATTGTGGCGTGACCTCGCCGGGGACGGGGTGGCCGCTTATCGGGCGGTCTGGGCGCTGGCCGCGGAACGAGACAGCGCACTGACCTTCATCAAAAAAGACCTGGTCGAGCCGAAGGACGACCCGTCGCGCGACGAGGTCCAACGGCTCCTGACGGACCTCGATGCGGCCGATCCGAAGGTGCGCGACCGGGCCATCCGAGGGCTGCGCCGCCTCGGCGCGCGGGCCGAGTTGGCCCTGCGCAAGGCCCTGGAGGGAGCCAGGTCGGACAAGCTGCGGGCTCGCCTGCGCGGGTTGCTCGCCGAGCTGGAGGGGGACGACCCGCTCAAACCGGAGCGGGACGTCCGGCACGCGGCCCGCGTGGTGGACCTGCTGGAGATGATCGGCACCGCCGAGGCCCGCAAGTCGCTGGAAACCCTGGCCCGCGACGGCCGCACCGGGGCCTTGCAGGAGGAGGCAAGAGCGGTGCTGGGGCGCTGGCCCGCAGGCGCCCGACCCGCTCCCTGATTCACCGTTCGGGCGGCCGCGCGCAGGGCCGCACGGCCCCGCGCGCCGCTAAACGGAGACTGCCCGATCTGGTATACTTCTCCTCATCGCTGACCAATTCGCGATGGGAGAAGCCATGACGCGCCGCCTGACGATTGTCCTCGGCCTGGTCCTGCTGGTGTCGCTCGTCCCGTTGGTGCGGGCCGACTCGCCGGCCGACGCGGAAGCCCGCCTGCGGGCCGACCTGCTCTACCTCGCCGCCGACGAGTGCGAGGGCCGCGGCATCACCACCAAGGGTATCGGCCTGGCCGCGGAATACGTCGCACGCCAGTTCGGCAACGCCCACCTCAAGCCGGGCGGGCCGGACGGCACCTATTTCCAGTCCTTTTCTCTCGTCACCGCGGCCCGGGCCGGCACCAACAACAGCCTCACCCTCCGCGGGCCGCAGGGGCAGGCGATCGACCTGGAGGCCGGCAAGCACTTCAGCGTCGCGCTCCTCGGGGGCGCCGGCAAGGTGGACGCCCCCGTCGTCTTCGCCGGCTACGGCCTTACCTCGGACGCCCCGAAGTACGACGACTACGCCGGCCTCGACGTGGCCGGCAAGGTGGTCGTCGTCCTGACCGGCACGCCGCGGCGGGGTCAGCGCTACGCCGACGTGTTCGCGGCCGACGACCGCCCCAACCCCCAGGGCGGGCTGCGCGCCAAGCTGGAGAACGCCTCGCGGCACAAGGCCGCCGCCGTCCTCGTCGTCAATGCCACGCCCTCGCCGCGTTTCGGCGATTCCTTGCCGCGCCCGTCCTACACCCTGCGCGACGGCGACCCGGTGGCCCTCCCCGCCGTCCACCTGCGCCGCGACTGGGCCCAGCGGATGCTGAACGCCGCCGACCTGTCGCTTGCGGACCTCGAGAAGGACATCGACGCGACCCTGAAGCCGCACTCCGTGCCCCTGCCCGGCTGGACGTGCCGCCTGGAGACGGGCGTCGCCCACACGCGGGTCACGGTCAGGAACGTCATCGGCGTCCTCGAAGGAGACGGGCCGTTGGCGAAGGAAACCGTCGTCATCGGCGCCCACTACGACCACATCGGCCTGGGGACCGATAACCGCCTCTTCAACCTGGCGACCGGCGTCGCCGGACCGGGTTCCCCGGGCGGCGTCGGCTTTCCCCTGGCGGAGATGGCCGGCACCGCCGTCCACCACGGTGCCGACGACAACGCCTCCGGTACCATCGCCCTGCTGGAGCTGGCGCGGCGCTTCGGGGCGGCCAAGGAACGGGCCGGCCGGCGCCTCGTCTTCATCGCCTTCACCGCCGAGGAGAGTGGGCTGATCGGCTCGCGCTATTACTGCAACAACCCCGTCTTTCCGCTAAAGGACACCGCCGCCATGCTCAACATGGACATGGTCGGCCGCCTCCAGGACGACAAGCTGATGGTCGGCGGACTGGCCAGCGCCAGGCCGTTCGCCGCGCTCGTCGATCGGCTCAACGACAAGCACCATTTCGACCTGCTCAAGGAGCCGTCCGGGCAGGGGCCGAGCGATCACTCGTCGTTCGAGGCGAAAAAGGTGCCGGTCCTGAACCTCTTCACCGGCTTTCACGAGCAGTACCACCGCCCCTCCGACCGGCCCGAGACGATCGACGTAGCCGGCGTGTACCGGGTCGTCGGCTTCGCGGCCGACCTGGTGGCCGAGTTGGCGACGACGTCGCGGCCGGAATACGCCAAGAGTGGCCCCTACAACCGCACGAAGACGCTCTGGTCCTCGGCCCCCTCGACCGGGGTGCTGCCGGACTACAGCGACAAAAAAGAGGGCGTGTTGGTCGGCGGCGTGGTCAGCGGCACGCCGGGGGCGAAGGCCGGCCTGAAGAAGGGCGACCGGATTAGCGCCGTCGCCGGCAAGCCCGTGAAGGACCCCGTGGCGTTCCTGGCGGTCACGCGCACCCTGGCGCCGGGCACGAAGGTCGCGCTGGCAGTGGAGCGCGAGGGCAAGGCGCAGACGATCGAGCTGCAATTAGTCCGGATCCCCCCCGGAGTGCAGGATCGGCGACTCGGCTGGTTCGTGGACCTGGCCGCTGACCTCAAGGACGGCCTGCTGCTGGCGGAGGTGCCGGAGGACAGCCCGGCGGGCAAGGCGGGACTGAAGAAGCAGGATCGCGTCACGGTCATCAACGGCGAGTCGATCGCCGACGTGGCCGCTTACGCGACGGCGGTGCGGGCCCTGCAGCCGGGCGACAAGGTGGCGGTGACGGCGGTGCGCGACGGCAAACCGCGGCAGTTCCTGGCGGTGGCCGCGGACCTGGCGCCGCCGCGGCCGGCGGGGGCGCGCTTCGGCATCGTGCCCGACTTCAACGACGACAAGGCCGGCGCCCTGGTGCGCTCGGTGCGCGAGGGCACCCCGGCCGACGCGGCCGGCCTGCGCGAGGGCGACCGCATCACGGCGGTCAACGGCCAAGCGGTCAAGGACGTGCGGACCTTCGCCGCGATGGTGCGCGAACTGCGCGACGGGGACAAGGTCGAGCTGACATTCGTGCGCGACGGCAAGGAGCAGAAGGGCCAGGCGGTGATGAAGTGAGCGTGAGGGCGTTCGTTTAGCGGCCCCTCGCAGGGCCGCGCGTCGGCCGACGCGCGGCCCTGCGAGCCGCCGCTAAACGGTGTCGCCCGCCCATTGTCGCGGCGGCGTCTCCCACAAAAATGAAGGAGAGACGGGTTGATTCATCCCACCCGAGGGGGCCGTTCATGGCCGTCATCACTGAGCCGCCGGCCGCTCCGACCGGCGGCCCGAAGCCCTGGCCGGAGTACCGCGGCCACTGGCTGCGCGGCGCCCTGCACCAGATCCAGAATCGCCCGCTCGACTTCTACTCCGCCGTCTGGCGCCAGTGCGGCCGCTACGTCCGCATCCGTGCCCTGCCGGGCGCCTGGTTCTACCTGCTGACGCACCCCGACGGCATCGAGCACGTCCTGCAGAAGAACCCCAAGAACTACCGCAAGCCCGACGTGCTCATCAAGCCGGTGCGCCTGCTGATGGGCAACGGCCTGTTCAGCAGCGAGGGCGACTTCTGGCTGCGGCAGCGCCGCCTCATGCAGCCGGCCTTCCACCGCCAGCAGATCGCCGCCCTGAGCCGGCAGATGGCGACCGCCGCCACGGCCCTGGTCGAGCAGTGGGACCGCGGCGAGTCGGGGCGCGTCATCGACGTCGTGCCCGACATGATGCGCCTCACCCTGGGCATTGCCAGCACCACGCTGTTCAGCCACGACGTCAGCGGCGAGGCCGACACCCTCGGCCGGGCCTTCCGCGTCGTCTTCGAGTACATCAGCCGTCGCATGAATAGCAAGATGACGCTGCCGCTGTGGGTGCCGACGGCCGGCAACCGCGCCGTGCGCCACGCCAAGGAGTTGCTCGACCGCGTCGTGATGGAGGTGATTGAGGGGCGGCGCCGCCACGGCCCGGGGCCCGGCGACCTGCTCGACCTGCTGCTCGCCGCCCGCGACGAGGAGTCCGGCAGCGGCATGACCGACCAGCAGCTGCGCGACGAGGTGCTGACGCTGCTGACCGCCGGGCACGACACCATGGGCGCGGCGCTATCGTGGACGTGGCACCTGCTGGGACAACGGCCCGACGTGCAGGAGGCGCTGGCCGACGAAGCGCGCGGCCGGCTCGGCGGCCGCCCGCCGGAGTTCGACGACCTGCCGCACCTGCCGCTGGCCCGGGCCGTCTTCGACGAGTCGCTGCGCCTCTACCCGCCGGCGCCCGGCGTGGTGCGCGAGACGATCCACCCCGACGAGATCGCCGGCCGACCCGTGCCGGCAAAGGCGGCCGTCCTGATCTACCTGTACATCACGCAGCGCGACCCGGAGTTCTGGGAGGAGCCGGAGCGGTTCAAGCCGGAGCGTTTCCTGCCCGGGGCGCCGGCCGGCCGGCCGAAGTTCGCCTACCTGCCGTTCGGCGGCGGGCCGCGCGTGTGCATCGGCAACACCTTCGCGCTGGCCGAGGGGCCGCTCGTCCTCGCGGCGCTGGCCCAGCGCTTCCGCCTCGTGCCGGTCCCCGGCGCCGACGTGGTCCCCGACCCCACCTTCACCCTGCGGCCGAAAAACGGGGTCCGGATGACCCTGCATCGGCGCTAAGAGTCCGTTGCGCCAGCCGCTTGCGGCTTAGCGGATTCCAGGCTTCCGCCAAGCCGCAAGCGGCTGTCGCAACGGACTCTAGGAGGTGAAGATGTCCGTGAAGCGGCCGCAAGCGGCGGCGCGTCGTCACAAGTCGATCCCGAAGTACAACGCGGCCAGCGCCCGATACCAGTCCTCGCTGCGGTCGCCGACGTCCTCCCCCGTGAGTTCGCGGAGGGCCCACAACACCGCCGACCGCTGCAGGTACGCCGGCGGCGCCTTGTCCTCTTTCGCGGAGGACAGCCGCTTGATCTCGTCCTTCGTTGCCTCGCGCTTGCGCGTGAGGTAGTCGAAGCGCTGCATCGCCGGCCAGGGGTCCGCGCCCGAGACCGGCTGCAACACGGAGAAATCCTGTTTCAGGTAGACCACGTCGGCGCGGACGAAGGTCCCCACGTCGCTGTCGTAGTACAGCTCCGGAATCTCCTTCCCCTTCTCGGGCACCACGCCGCGGATCGGCTCCTTGCGGTTGAACGACGGGGCGTGGCACAGGAGACAGTTGCCCAGGTGATTGACGCGCACCACCTCCGTCACCACCCATTTACCCTCTTTGTCGCGCACTGGGGCGGTCGGGTCGGGCTCGTCGAGGAGGCCGGCCAGGGCGAAGACCGACTCGTGATCGTGCAGTGCGGCGAGGGCCTCGGCTGCATGCTCCGCGGCCGGCGCCCACGGGTAGCGCAGCCCGTCGAACAGCACCGGACGGGCTTCCGCGCGGGGCCGGCCCTGCAGCGCCTTGACTGCCGCCTGGCGCACGTCCGGCGACGTGTCGAAGACGGCGCGCTGGGCCAGGGCCGCCCCCGCTTTCTCTCCCTTCACCCGGTCGAGCATCTCGACCAGTTGCAGACGGACCGGCCCGTTCTCCGCCTGGAGCATCTGCAGCAGGACCGGGACTCCGGCCTCGTCGCACCAGTCCCTTCGCTTCGAGAGGAAAGATACCAGCTCCTGGTCGTGCCGCATGCTGGCGCCGAAGCTCCCGCGGGACGTCTCGCTGCTGGCCCGGGCCCTCCGGAGGTCCCGCGAAATCTTGGCGGTGGTTTCGACCGCCTTCCCCCCCGACACACAGTCATCTCCCATGCGCACCGGGAGTCCCTTCAGGTCGTCGCGCTTGGCGATCAGGTCGAGGACCGGCTGCGCCTCCGGCAGCGGGTAGGCGGCGTCCTTGTCGCGCCCCTTCGGCTCCGGCGCCGGCCCCTTGGCTGCGGCCTCCAGGATCTTCTTTGCGGGGCCCTTGGTCGCGTCGAGGTCCACCTCCTTCGCCTGCCGCTCGAGCAGGTAAAGCTCCTCGGCTTCCGAGTAAGGCCGGATGCGCCGGAACGCCGGCTTGGTGGGGGCGGGCGCCTCCGCCTTGGCAACCGCTTCCCTGGGAACAGCCGGCGGATGCACCGCGGCGACGCGGGCCGGCGCTGGCGGGGGAGGGAGGATCGGTGTCTCGACCGGCGCCGGCAGCCGCTCCGGCAGGGCGACCCGTGGCGGAGCGGCGGGCGCCGATTTCTGTGGTGCCGGGGGGCTTTTCCGCGGGGGAGCCAAGGGCGACCGTTCCGGGACCGGCGCGGCCGGGGGCGGGGCGAATGCCTGCTCCTTCTCGGGGGCGGTGCGCGGGCCCGACAGCAGGAGGAAGACCACCAGGGCGACGAGGGCCGCGGTGGCCACAGCGCCGCCCACGGCGATCATGCGCCAGTTGACCACGGTTTCCAGCTCGATCCTCTCGGACTCACGGTGCGCCTCGGACATGGCAACTGCCTCCTTACCAGAAAGGGCCGGCGAGCGGCGGAGCTTGAAATGTGACACGTCCAGCGTAGCCTCTCGCCGGCGCCCCGTCCAGAAAAAACCGATTGCGGCCGCCGTATGAGCGGGAAGATTCGCCGGCGCGCGGGGCGCTGGGATCGTTCCCTTGACTTCCCAGGAAGGAGGCGATGTGGCTATGGGCGAGCGAGTTGAGCGCGTTGGGCTTCCGGCGCAAGTCGGAGGGCTACTGGCAGTGTAAGCGGCGCTTCGGCCTGCCGGACGGGGCGCACCTCTCCCTCTTCTCGTGGAACGAACAAGCGCTGCCGTCCGCTTCGAGGGACGCCCCCGTCCTGGTTGAGTTGAGCGCGTTCCACGTCACCTTCGTGCTGCGGCACGAGCACGTCCACTTCTACTACCACGAACATCTCGAAAACGACTGGGACCCCGGCGGACACACTTCCAGGGCGGAGTTGCGCCGCCTCGGCGCCAACGCGGGCGCGCTGCGGGGCCAGGCCAACGCCGTCGCCGCAGCACTCGTCGAGGCGCTGGGCGGGACGTTCCGCTCGCGCGACGGGTGAGCGTGGCAGGTCAAGGCTTCCTCTGCGCAACGATGCTGTGCATACAAGGATGCGGGAGTTGGCGACCAAGATGTCGGGTGCGGCCCACCGGCACCGCGTTAGCGGGCCGGCAGGATCCTGCTCGCCTCGGCGACGCGAGCCGTGAGAGTCGCCTCGGACCAAGGCCACGTTGGCGGTTCAGCCGGAGGCGGTCCCACTCCGGCGGCCCATTGTTCATTCAGGTCAGGGATGGCAGCCGCGATGATGACGGTGAGATCACCGGGGATGGCCTTGTGTTCCCGCTGCAAGCGCTTCGCAGCCCCGGTCCCCTCTTGGTAGTGCGTCTCGTCGTACATCCAGTGGCGGAGGAAGATCTCTTCCTCACGGGACAGTCTCATTGGGAGGTGCTTGTTCGGCATAGGTGGTGCTCACGAAGGGTTGATGCCGCTCGTCGTCTGGCAGCTTGTCGCGTGCCGCCTTGTCGCGACCACTGGCGGCGCCAAGCCCTTGGTGGGTAGAATAGCGACATGGCGAAGAAACGTACCAAATCGTCCCCGGCCGCTGCCCCGGAGTGCTATTGGGGGGCCGACATCCCGATGCGGGTGATCCGTCGCTTTGCGCGCGCGGTGGCGGAGAAGTTCCAGCCGGACAAGATCATCCTGTTCGGCTCCTACGCCTATGGCACGCCGCACGCGGATAGCGACGTGGACATCCTCGTCATCATGCCCTGCCGCAACCAGGGGAGCAGGGCGGGCCGCATCCGCTGGCTAGTGCCGGCCCCATTTCCGATGGACCTGATCGTCCGCACGCCGGAAAACCTACGCTGGCGTCTGGCGGAAGGGGACCTGTTCCACACGGAAATCGTGTCGAAGGGGAAGGTCCTGTATGAAAAGGGCGACGCGCGAGTGGGTGAAGAAGGCCGAAGCCGACTACCGCGGCGCGCGAAGCCTCGCCCGAAAAAAGGCTCCTCTTCATGACCTGGTCTGCTTTCACTGTCAGCAGTGCGCCGAGAAGTACCTCAAGGCGCTCCTGGAGGAACTCGGCATCGCGGTCGCGAAAACCCACGAACTCAATAAACTGCTGACTGCGCTGCGACCACATCACCCCGCGTTAACCCCGCTGAAACGTGGGTTGGAATTCCTGACGCGGTTCGCCGTGGAGACAAGGTATCCGGGCGACGACGCGAGCAAGCGCCAGGCGGAAGCCGCATTGCGCTGGGCCGAGCGGGTGCGGACGGCGGTGCGGACGATCCTCAAACTCCCCCTGCATCCGCCGCGGCGCACGAAGTAGCGGCGGTCACTTCTTCTCCTCGACCTTCTTCAGCAGGGCGGCGACATCGTCCCAGAGTTGACGCCACTGCTGCCGCTCGTCGTCGGGCAGCTTGTCGAGCGCCTCCTTGTCGCGGACGGAGCCGGCTTGTCACCGACAGAGTTGGTCGAGCGGTATGGTCTTGAATCCGCTGGCAAGTCTGCGCAACCACAGGCAAGTATCTTCGTCCCAACGACCGGGAACCCATACCGACAGCGTCAGCGCGTCAAAGTCGATCTTGACCTTCAGACGGGCGAGCCTCAAGGTTCTGACGCCGATGAGCGGGAACACGATGTCCGGCCTGCGGGGAACCCGGTCGTAGAACGGCAGACCCCGATACAACGGCAAGCGCTATGGTTGGCCGCGCAAGGCGGGGATGTTGCTCACGAGCCAGAGGCGCGCTTCGCGGATGGGGAGCACCTCCTCGGCGTCATTGGCGGACCTCACGCGCACCGTCTCGGGCGACAGTCGGACGGCGGGATCGAGACCGGCCTGCTCCAGATGGAAGCGCCAACCAGACGCATCGAGCGCGTTACCGCTGTCAAACTTCCACGGCCGGCACGGAGCATCGTCGGGCGGACTGGTCGCTTCCGCCTCCGTCAGGATGATAGGCAACAGGGGATACCAGCTGGCCACCCGACTTCCCGCGTAATCGACCAATGTCTCGCGCAGGGGGTACCCGTTCACGTAGTGCGGTTCTATGGGCGCGCACAACCACCCAGGCCCCCAGACGGTGAGGCGTTAGGACGAACACGGCCAATCCTCTGCTTCGAGGAGTTGTCCTTGTGGAGTTTCTCCCTTGATTCTTGGGTCGCGGTGCGTTGGCTGCTGTGACTTCCCGGCTTTACCAGCCTTGCGTCCCCACGCCCCCACACGCCCCGCTCACGCCTGCGCCTGGCGCCTGCCAGCCCTGCGTCTTTCCTCCGCTTTCGCTTCCCTTTGCCCTTTAGCTGTTGCCAGGCCTTGGCAGCAGCGACGGGGCCGACTCGCCCTCGAACCACTTGCCCACCGCTTCGCACAAAAAGCTGTACACCGACTTCCCTTGCTGGACACAGGTAGCGATCACCGTCCAGATCCGTTCGCAAAAGCGCTGCCCGCTCGCGCTTCGCGTCCCCTGCGTGATGTGCCGGTCGATCACCACGAAGCGGATCGCCTGTTCGGCCAGGTTGTTCGTCGGCTCCACGCCGGGCGTGGTCACGAACGTGAAGTAAGCCGCCCCGTGCTCACGGAACCGCTTGGCCATGTTTTGCCCATGCTGCGTCGCCGGGCCGGCAAGCCCTACGCGCAACACGCGCTCCCGGGCCGCTTGCAACTGCCTCTGGAACACCCCTGGCTCAAGTTGCGCGCGTTGGTGGAACACATCGAAGAGTTCCTTCAAGGCCGCCCGCAAGTCCTCGCCGTAGCGGCGGTCACGCTCGTCCGGCAGCGTGGTCAGGAACTTCACGTCCCGGATCAGATGCGCCAGGCAGAACTGGAGGATAACGGGGTAAGTGCAACCACTCGGAAGTCACTTGGGCGCAAGCACTCGGAAGTCAGTGCCTCGCGCTTAGCATGGCGAGAAACCTTCTCGTGAGGAGTCTGCCATGAGCAACAAACCGATCCCGCA
>Ga0116224_10001097_pt1 | contig 18517 bp, 17 predicted proteins | sample Sb_taG_9_FD_89699 | JGI IMG/M metagenome (GOLD analysis project Ga0116224, IMG submission 89699) | Peat soil microbial communities from Weissenstadt, Germany - Sb_50d_b_LC metaG | ecosystem: Environmental > Terrestrial > Soil > Wetlands > Peat | place: Germany: Weissenstadt | collected 2010-09-21 | reverse complement strand
GCTAGCCCCGCGGCCAGACAGCTAGCCTGGCGACCAGATATAAGGCGTGGTGGTGGCAAGGCAGCTGAAGCCGACCCGCTCCAGGATTGGCCTGCTCTCCGGCGAGGCGTCGACCGTCAGGTACCGGTAACCGCGCCGGACCGCCAGTTCGGCGCGGTAACGCACGAGTGCCCGGTAGATGCCACGTCGGCGCCACTGCGGGAGGGTGCCGCCGCCCCACAGGCCGGCGAATTCGGTACCCGGCAGGAATTCGATCCTGGCCGCGCAGACGGGCTGGTCGCCAGCCATGGCCAGCATGAGATCGACGATCTCGGGATGAGCAGCTTGCTGCGCCAGCACTGATTCCCTCAGTTCAGACTCATCGGTGTTGAAGACAATCTCCGCTAGCTGCGTCATGCGGTGCACGCCGTCGGCATCGGTCACTCTCTCCAGTCGCGTGCCGACTGGCAGGTCTGCCGAGCTCAAGGCCTCGGCAACCTCAGCGGCTTCGGCCACCATCAAGGACTCAGGCTGCGCTGGCACCAGGCCCGCCGCGAGCAGCCGCTCGGCCAGGTCCGCTGGCGTGTCATAGCTGTACAGCTTCCACTCGAACTTCTCTTCCCGGGCCGAGAACAGCGCCACCTGGGCGGCGATCACCGGGTCGGCGTCGGCCGCGTCGAGGGCCGACCAGAAAATCCCCGAGCCGTCGTGGCCCGGTTGCGCCAGCCGTCTGATCACGACCCCGTCGTCGTCGAAGATGGCGCCCGTGCCGTCTGGCATGGTGTTGCGCCGTACCTGGTGATTGAAAGCGGCTAGTACAGCTGCGTGATTCACACGGTGAAGACGATCACGCGGACACCGGTGGCGGCAACCCATACTTCGCTGGCAAGCCAGCCACGTGCCGCTACGCCCCAGGTGCCGTACCAGGACGCTTGGCCCGCGGCAGTCGGGGAATCGAGTGACCCCGCACCATCCGGCTCCGCCTGATGAAGCTCGCGGCCTGCGAATCGTCTGACGGGTCGAAGAACGGACTTGACTCCGGGCCAGCGTCCAGGTAAGCGGCCAGTTCCGGCCTGGGCCGGAACGCCACGACGGCGGGCTGATCATCCTCGACGACATAGCTGAAGTCCGGATCGGTCCCTGCCAGATCGGTCCCTGCCAGATCGATCCCGGCCGGTTCGATCCCGGCCGGTTCGATCCCGGCTGGATCGGCCCCGGCCCGACCGCCCCCCGCCGGATCGGCCTGCGGCGCCTCGCTCGGATAGAACCCGGGAGCGCTACCCGTCGTCCAGACAACCGCACCCGAGGCCGCCTCTGGGCGCGGCCTCGTCGGCCTCAGAACCGAGGTCTCGGTTACATCGGCAACGTCCAGGCCGGCTTGCAGTGCTGGCTGAGCGTGGTCAGGCTGAATGTCGGCGTACGGATCCTCCGCTCCAGTCGCCGACCGGCGTGACCGCAACGCCGCCCTGATCCTGGCCTCGGTCTCGACTCTGGCAGCCGATGCAGCCTGAGTCAGCGGTCCTGGGTCGGTGACCACCAGATCGGCTGGCGGCGCGGCATCGCGTTCCAGCCGATCGTCCTGATCCCGACCGGCACTGCGATCCGGCCTGGCACGTCGCTCAAGCTCGGCACGCGGATCAAGCTCGGTGCGCTGGGCCGGCACCGACCGCTCACCAGGCAGCGAATAAGTGCCTGGAGCCGGAACGACGCTCGGCAGCGAGTGCCTGCCACGTCCCGGCAGCCGGTTGACGAGGGCGCTGCCATCTGGCGAGCCGGCTCGGGTCACGGCCCGACCACCGTTGCTGTGCGCTGACACCTCCCCGGCCAGCTGCGGCTCACTGTCATTGTCCGGCGCAGGCACAGGCTCCAGCCCAGCCACGGTCTCCAGCCCAGCCGCAGTGTCCGGCCCGAGCATAGCCTCCCGCTCAGGCACAGCCTCCCGCTCAGGCACAGCCTCCCGCTCAGGCACAGCCTTCCGCCCAGGCACAGCCTTCCGCCCAGCCGAGGCCTCCCGCCCAGCCGAGGCCTCCCGCCCAGCCGAGGCCTCCCGCCCAGCCGAGGCCGACGTCCTATCCACTGGGGGCCGCCGCGCCACAGCCCGCCGCGCCGCAGCCTTCCGCGCCGCAGCCGCCTCGCGAGCCGCAGCCGCGATCTGGCGGAACACCGGTCCGTCCTGATCGTCAGGCACATCATCGAGCGCACCCGCGGCCAGCTGACCCGAGCTAGTGCTCAGCGGGTCGGCAGAGCCACGCGCCAGCAGCCGGTCCGGCAGATCCGCGAAGTCGATCACGGTCGACGGATCAAGCGGGTCGGACCGCCCATCCGGCCGTGGCTGCAGAGGATCCAGCCGCTCGGCGGCATCCGGCGGCGCCTGGAGCGGCACCAGCAGCGCTGAACCTTGGCTGGCTGGCTGCCTGGACAGCTCCCGCCCGCCGGGCAGCGATGCTACAGCCGCCTGCACCGGGCCAGCGCAATCATGCCGGGCAAGCATCCCGGCAAGCTGCTCTGCCTCCTCGGCGGCCAGGCCGAACACGACCCGGGGCTGGCCCCATGGCTCCTCTAGCGAGTAGCCCACGTAGCTGGAGACTGGCGGCATCGGATCAGCGGCCATGCCATGCAAGACACGCCAGCGGTACCAGGCCCGCTCAAGCGCCAACGCTGCCTGTTCGGCCTGCAGCACCAAATCTGGATCCCGCATGGCGATCCTCCCCTCATCGCGACGGCACGCTCCCGCCTGACGGCGGACCCCCGGGCGTGGCTCGCTGCACCAGGCCAGGCCATGCATTTGGTGAATGCAGGGCTCCACGGTGCACGGACGCCTGTCTGCCGCCGGAGCTGCCGGGCGGCGGCATGGCGACAAGTATGGTCTGCGCCCGTGCCCAGCAGGAGTGATTACTGAAAGTTGCTAGCTAACTGCGCTGCGCGAGATCCGGCGGAGTGGATCCACCAGGGAATCCGGAGCGGATCGCGCCAATTGGGCAGCCATAGTTCTGGCCGATGATCGCGGATCGAGGAAACTACCGGGCGCCGGGTTGCGATCGGCAACTCAATCAGACACCCAAATTCGGCACCCGCCGCTTGTTCTGGCCTATGCACCTGCGAGCGGGCTATCGTGCATCTTCATGGCCCTCGCTGACACGCACTGGTAACGGGCCGGATCGACCCCGGCGAGACCGCCGAGACGCCGCCCAGAGCTCCACCGCTCTGCGCAACCCGGCCCGATGCGGCACTGGCCGCCGGGGCCGACCCCCCTGTTACTGCGCTGAGCCGCGCTAGGCATGCCTGGACACGCCTGTCGCCCTGACATTCGGGCGCCAGGCTGTGGCCGGGCCTTACTCCGAGCGCTGCTGCGGGATGCCCGCAAGCAGGGCGCGAACCTCCGTCTCACGGTAGCGGCGGTGCCCGCCGAGCGTCCTGATGGACGTCAGCTTTCCGGCCTTGGCCCAACGGGTGACTGTCTTCGGGTCAACCCGGAACATCGTTGCGACCTCTGCCGGCGTAAGCAGCGGCTCGGCCTCTGGGGTACGTGCAGACATTTGGACGGCCTCTCCTCCTGGACCGGGAATTCGATCCTGCGTCTCTTGCGTTCCTGGCTCCATTCGGAGCCTGCCGTGGATGTCCCATATGGTCTACTGTTACCATATTGCCATCACCAGCGGTGACAATGCGACCACCAGGAGCAGAGTTTTTTGAACGTGTCCCCGTTGCCCCCGTTGATCTGAGTCACGTTGCGTGATCCTACAGACACGCACCGTCGCAACGGGCGGATTCGGAAAAGTCATGTCCGCCTCCTGCTGGCTACTGGGCGTAGCCGCTCTTGCAGTCCTATTTGGTCATGCAGCCCTCGTGCGCGCACTGCCAGCCCAGATCGATTTTCATAGCCGGGATCGCCGCTCACCTCCTATCACCGGGAGGTTACGTATCGTCATATCTGCGACAAGTCGCCAGCCGGCCTGCCGCTGCTTGACTCCCCCCAGTCACCGAGGATTCCCGCTAGCCACTGTAACTATCGGCCGTACCGGGATAATCCTCCGCAGTTCTGCGGCATGCTCTGTCACGGGGTATTTGCCCCGCGCAGGACATCTTCATGCATTGCGCGCCATCGATGATCTCCCGGCGAGAGCCCTTGAATACGCTTGAGAGGACACCGAGTCAACGAGGACTCGGACAGACGCCGGGAGCAACTGCCGTGGCGAGTGTGTTCGGATCGGCCGTCAAGGCCACTGCCGCCGAGGAAGGCGGTATAGCTGACGTAGCCCGTAGCTCGGCCACTGCCATCTACCAGGCTGGCCATGAACAGGTCGTCTTCTGTCACCACGCTGCCACCGGCCTGCGCGCGATTATCGCGATCTACTCGACGGCACTCGGGCCCGCCCTTGGCGGGACCAGGTTCTACCCGTACCCGAGCGATGAAGCCGCTCTGGCCGACGCGCTGAACCTGTCCAGGGCGATGGCCTACAAGAACGCGCTGGCCGATCTTGACTTCGGCGGCGGCAAGGCGGTCATCATCGGCAATCCTGACCAGCTCAAGTCCGAGGCGCTGCTGCGGGCCTATGGCCGGTTTGTCCAGTCACTGAACGGCCGTTACGTCACCGCATGCGACATCGGGACCTACAGCGAGGACATGGACATCGTCGCGAGGGAGTGCCGGCATGTCACCGGCAGGACCGTTCCGAACGGCGGCGCCGGTGACTCATCGGTGCTCACGGCGTTCGGGGTCTTCCAGGGCATGCGCGCCGCGGCCGAGCACACCTGGGGCAGCACCAGCCTGGCCGGCCGCGTGGTCGCGGTCGAGGGGGTCGGCAAGGTCGGCAGTCACCTGGTCGATCACCTGATCTCCGCTGGCGCCCGTGCCCTGATCTATGACGTGAGCGCGGCAGCGATTCAGCGCGTCCGCGCGAGTCACCCGGAAGTGACCGTGGCGGCAAGCCGACCTGAGCTGATCGGCAGCGAGGTCGACATCTACTCGCCTTGCGCGCTCGGCGGTGCCCTCGACGATGACATCGTGGCATCCCTGCGCGCCAGGATCATCTGCGGCGGCGCCAACAACCAGCTGGCGCATCCGGGCGTGGAGAAGCTGCTTACCGAGCAGGGAATCGTCTACGCACCGGACTATGTGGTGAACTCGGGCGGGGTGATTCAGGTCGCCGACGAGCTCCACGGATTCACATTCGAGCGGGCTAAGGCGCGGGCGGAGCAGATCTTTGCTACCACGAAGCGGGTCCTGACCATCGCCGACGATGAGAACGTGTCCGCGGCGACGACCGCGGACCGGCTCGCCGAGCGCCGGATGGCGGAGGTTGGCAGGCTGCGGAGCCTCTGGCTGGGTGGCTGAATGCAACCGGTGCAGGCCGCCGGAGGCGCGAGCCGCCCAAAACAGGTACGGTTGTCTGTGTACGGAGGCACTAGCCGCGCTGTGCTCCATGCGGTGGAACCGCAGCGGGCAGTCTGACGTGCATGAAATCCGGTAAGAGTCGGCACGTTGATCAGTAGGCATCAAGCGCGGTGACCAGGGACCTGGCGGGTCCCGTACGTTCGAGGGGGTCGAGCCAATGGGGCGCGGCCGAGCCAAGGCCAAGCAGGTGAAGGTAGCACGCCAGCTGAAGTACAGCAGCGGCGGCACTGACCTTGACCGGCTGCGGGCAGAGCTAGGCGTCGGCATGAATCAGCGGGAGACCGGCGGGCGGGACGCACGCTCGGACGACGGCGACCGCTACTCCGTGACTGACGACGATGATGCCGATGATGATCTCGAAGATGACGACGATCTCGATGATCTCGACGACAACTAGGGCAGGCGCCTGACCAGCGTCTGCTCTGCGGTGCCGGTTCGGCCTGCGGATCCGGTCAGCCGGGGTTACGGGTGACGGCCGGTCAGGTCAGCGTTCCCGGCCCCGCTAGCGATCTCCCCGACCAGCCAGGCCGTCACTCCGCGGTGCCCGAGCAGGCTGATGGCGCTGTCCGCGTCCGCGCCTGCCACCACTGCGACCATCCCGATGCCCATGTTGAAGGTCTGTTCCATCTCGCTCCTGGCCACCGCGCCGCGTTCGGCCAGCAGCCCGAAGATCGGCGGCGGGCTCCAGCTGGCCCGGTCCAGCCTGGCGTCGGCGGCCGGCGGCAGCACCCGGGCCAGGTTCGCCGCCAGTCCGCCGCCGGTGATGTGCGCGAACGCGTGCACCTCGCACGCGCTGGCCAGCGCCAGGCAGTCCCTCGCGTAGATCCTGGTCGGGGTGACAAGCTCGGCTCCGAGCGGCTGGCCAAGCTCAGCTGGCTGGTCGTCCAGGTCCAGGCCGGCCCGCTCCAGGATCTGCCTGACCAGCGAGAACCCGTTCGCGTGCAGCCCGGAGGACCCTAGCGCGATGACGGCATCGCCAGCGCGGACCCGGTCCGGCCCGAGCAGCTGGTCGGCCTCGACCACGCCCGTGGCCGCGCCAGCCAGGTCGAATTCGTCGGGACCGAAATGACCGGGATGCTCGGCCGTCTCGCCGCCGAGCAGGGCGCAGCCCGCGATGACGCATCCCTGAGCGATCCCGGCCACGATCGCAGCCACCCGCTCAGGCACTACCACGCCGCACACCACGTAGTCGGTCATGAACAGCGGCTCGGCCCCGCACACCACCAGGTCATCAACGACCATTCCGACCAGGTCGATCCCGATCGTGTCGTAGCTGCCGAGCCGCTGGGCGATCACTACCTTGGTCCCCACGCCATCGGCGGACGTGGCGAGCAGCGGCCGCCGCATCCGGCTGAGCCTGGAGGCGTCGAACAGACCGGCGAAGCCACCGATGCCACCGACCACTTCGGGCCCGGCAGTTCTGGCCACGGCCGAGCGCATGAGCTCGACCGCCCGCTCCCCAGCGATGATGTCCACGCCGGCTCCGGCATAGGTCGCTCCGTGGTCAGCGTCGGCTTGGTCAGTCATGGCACCCGCTCCGACCGCGGGATCCTGACGCCATCATGAGCCCGCCAGGCCGCGCGGCACCGTTCCCTCGAGCATGTGCTTGCCCTGGTCAGCCTCGCTGACCGGAATCGGATAATTTCCGTCGAAGCAGGCTAGGCATAGCTGCCCGGCAGGCAGCGTGGTCGCCTCGATCAGGCCTTGCAGCGAAACAAAACCCAGGGAGTCGGCGCCGATCGAGTCGCGGATCGCCGCCACCGGCAGGCTTCCGGCGATCAGCTCGGCTCGGCTGGCGAAGTCGATGCCGAAGAAGCACGGCCAGGCCACCGGCGGACTGGAGATCCTGACGTGAACCTCCGCCGCGCCAGCCTCGCGGAGCATGGCCACGATGGCGCGCTGGGTGTTGCCGCGGACGATCGAGTCATCCACCACGATCACCCGCTGGCCGGCGATCACGTCGCGCAGCGGATTCAGCTTGAGCCTGATGCCGCGCTGCCTGATGGTCTGGCTGGGCTGGATGAAGGTCCGGCCCACATAGCTGTTCTTGACCAGGCCCTGGCCGTAGGGGATGCCGCTGCCCTGGGCGTAGCCGATCGCCGCCGGGGTACCCGACTCAGGTACCGGGATCACCAGGTCCGCATCGACCGGATGCTCGGCGGCCAGCCGCCGCCCGACCTGCACCCTGGTGGCCTGCACGCTGCGGCCGCTGATCGAGGTGTCCGGCCTGGCCAGGTAGACGTACTCGAACAGGCAGCCGCGCGGCTCCGGAGTGGCGAACGGGCGCGACCGCAGCCCCCGCTCATCGATCGCGATCAGCTCGCCGGGCTCGATCTCCCTGACCAGCGTCGCTCCGACGATGTCAAGCGCCGCGGTCTCGCTGGCCACCACCCAGCCGCGCGGCAGCTGGCCGAGCACCAGCGGGCGGAACCCCTGCGGGTCGCGAGCCGCGTACAGGGTCCGCTCGTCCATGAAGACCAGAGAGAACGCACCTCGCACCCGAGGCAGCACGGCAAGGGCGTTCGCTTCGATGGTTCCGGCCGGTCCGGCCGGAACCTCCGGCTGCCAGGTGGCGAACAACGAGGTAAGCACGTCGGTGTCGGAGGAAGCCAGGCCAGTGCGGCCTTGCGGGGCCGTCTCGGCCAGGGCGGCGAGTTCCAGCGTGTTGATCAGGTTGCCGTTGTGCCCGAGTGCCAGGCTGGCCGAGGGGGTGGCTCGGAAGGTGGGCTGCGCATTCTCCCAGGTCGATGACCCGCTGGTGGAATACCGGCAGTGGCCGACGGCGATATGGCCGCGCAGGGTGTTCAGCACCGACTCGTTGAAGACCTGGGCGACCAGGCCCATGTCCTTGAACACGACGATCCTGCTCCCGTCGCTGACCGCGATCCCGGCCGATTCCTGGCCGCGGTGCTGCAGCGCGTACAGACCAAAGTAGGAGATCTTGGCGACGTCCTCACCTGGCGCCCAGACGCCGAAAACGCCGCAGGCATCCCTGGGCGGCCGGTCGGCGGGATTGAGATCTTCCGTCAGGCGGCCGTCTGGCTTGATCACGTGGAAAGTCTAGTTTGGCGCGGTCGGTGCTTGGCCTTCTGACGCGGCCGGCGGACGGCCGTCTCGCCCGGCCGGTGGCCGCGCTGCCATGCTCAGTGGCAGGTACTCGGATAGGTCAGCACGCGGACCGCTGGCCCGCAGCCTGCCGTCGCGCACGGCTTGTGCCCAGGACATCCGCCCGGTGGTAAGCAGGATCCAGGTGACGGCATCGGCCTCTACCACGTTCGGCGGCGTACCGCGGGTATGCCGGGGACCAGCTACGCACTGGATCGCGGCATATGGCGGGATACGTACCTCGACGGCCCGGCCCGGCACCTGGCTTTCGAGCAGGTTAAGGGTGTGGAGGGCGGCACCGCGGAGCACGCCGGGCTGCGGTCCCAGGCCAGCGTCGAGCGCCGCGATGACCGCGGTGACGCAGCCTGCTCCGAGCGCGGCGACGGTGACCGGCTCCGCCCATGGCTGGCTGCCTAGAGCGGAAAGCTGGGCATTGATCGCGGCGAGCAGCCGCTGCGGGTCGGGACGTCGCGCTGGCATCGGTGCGACGGTAGCCGACTGCGGCGGCTTCCGCACGTCCCGGTGGATCCGCCCAGCCAGGAACGTTCCGTCAGGCCATTGCCTGCCGCCATTGGCCGCGTTAAGTCCGCGCGGCTGGCCAGTTCGGCTGACCCGTACCTATTCCTCCGATCGGTACGCGATAATCCTTCGTTATGCCAGGCCAGCGCGGTACGGGGTCGATCAGGACGCGGGGATCGTGGATTCCCCGATTGACCGGGATGGGCCTTATCGTGGTGCTGGCCGGCGGCGGGCTGATCGGCTACCTCAGCTCCAGCAGGCATCCGGTGCGCCAGAATCACCATGCCGTCCAATCCGCCCTGCCAGCTAAGGTGCTGACGGTGCAGACGGTCGGCCTGATCGACGTCGGTCCGTACGACGACCGGGATCCGTCGACCAACGACGCCGACGACCACCCGCTGATGCTGCGCTTGACCAGCGCTGGAATCGAGTTCGTCAGCATTCCGCGATCCGAACTCGCCGCTGGCGTGCCGCTCTGGACGGCAGATCAGATGGCCGACGGGACCGTGATCTTCATCTACAGCCCGACCGGGCAGTGCCTGGCCGCCGCACCTGGCGGCCGCAGGCTGGCACTTGTGCACTGCGACCTCGGACGCGCGCAGCGCTGGCGGGCCCGGCTTGCCGGCTCGGCGGAAGGGCTGCCCTTCGACCAGTTCGCCAGCCTGGCGGCAGGCCGCTGTCTGTCCGCCCCGCCGACCGCTGGTGCGCCGCCGCGCCTCGCGCCATGCGGCGCCACCCACGACAAATCCGAGGAGATCGGGTTCTGGTGGAGCGCCTGATCGCTAGCCGAAGATCGCTGGCAGCGTGCTCCGGTAGGCGTTGCTTAGCTCGTCCGCGGGCACCGAGAAGCACCCGGCGATCTCAAGCGCCTGCCCGCCGGTCACCCCGATCCGGATGGCGGGCACGCCGCGGGCTGCGCATAGGCGGGTGAATTCCGGTTCCGCCCCTGGCCGCACTGTCACCACCGCGCGGGCGGCTGACTCACTGAACAGACAGGTGAACGGGTCGCCGGGCAGCGTGACAACACAGCCATACCGGCCCGCCTGGCCCGGTCCGCCGATCAGGCAGCTCTCGGCCAGCGCCATCGCCAGCCCGCCGTCGGACAAGTCATGCGCCGCGGACAGCAGCCCTTCGGCGGCACCGGCCACCAGCACGTCGGCCAGCCGTCGCTCCGCGGCCAGGTCGACAGCGGGCGGCAGGCCGCCGACGTGGCCGTGGATCACGCTCGCCCATAGCGAGCCGCCAAATTCCGCAGCGGTGCTGCCGAGCAGCATGATCGTCTCCCCGGCCGCGCCGAACCCGCTCGGCAGCCTCCTACGCACATCGGCGAGGACTCCGAGCACGCCGACCACTGGTGTCGGCTGGATCGCCTTCGCACCGGTCTGGTTGTAGAAGCTGACGTTGCCGCCGGTCACCGGCACGCCAAGGGCCGCGCAGGCATCGGCCAGGCCGCGCACCGATTCGGCGAACTGCCACATCACCGCCGGGTCCTGCGGCGACCCGAAGTTCAGGCAGTTGGTCACAGCCAGCGGTCTGGCACCAGCCGCCGCGACGTTCCGGTACGCCTCGGCCAGCGCGAGCTGAGCGCCCGCGTACGGGTCGAGCAGGCAGTACCGCCCGTTGCCGTCGGTGGCGAGCGCCACGCCGAGGCCGGACTCCTCGTCAATCCTGAGCACCCCGGCGTCGTGCGGCATCGCCAGAATGGTGTTGCCGCGCACGTGCTGGTCGTACTGCTCGGTCACCCAGGTCTTGTCCGCAGCGGACGCAGAGCTGAGCAGCGCAAGCAGATCCGCCCGCAGCGGTGCACCGACCCCGCCCGCGCTGCCGACCAGGCCCGGACGCGGCAGCCGGGCCGGGTCATCGGACTGCAGCCGGTCCTGCCCGGCGGGCCGCGCCAGCGGGCGCTCGTACCGTGGTCCTTCGGCGGCGCTGGCCGGCGGCAGGTCGACGACGACCTCGCCGTGCCAGGTCATGATCAGCCGTCCGGTGTCGGTCACCTCACCGATCACGGTCGCCGGGACATCCCATTTCGCGCAGATCGCGGCGAACTTATCTATCGCATGGGGTTCAGCGATCGCCATCATCCGCTCCTGCGACTCACTCATCAAGATCTCCGCCGGACCCAGGTTCCGGTCGCGCAGCGGCACGGCGTCCAGCTGTACCGTCATGCCGACATCGCCGCCGGCCGCGAGCTCAGTGGTCGCACAGGCCACCCCGGCTGCACCGAGGTCCTGGATCGCGACAACCAGCCCGGCCTGGTACAACTCTAGGCAGCACTCGATCAGCAGCTTCTCCATGAACGGGTCGCCGACCTGGACGTTCGGCCGCTTCGCCTGCTCGCGGCCGGCTGCCGCCCCGTCCGCGGCGCCGTCTCCGAAGGAGGCGCTGGCCAGCACCGATGCGCCGCCGATCCCGTCCGGGCCGGTCAGTGACCCGAACAGGATGACCTTGTTGCCCGTACCGCTGGCTCGGGCCAGCTTCAGGTCCGCGTGCCGCATCACGCCCACGGCCAGGACGTTGACCAGCGGGTTGCCCGAGTAGCAGGGGTCGAAGACCAGCTCCCCGCCAATGTTAGGCAAGCCAAGGCAGTTGCCGTAGAACGAGATGCCCGCCGCCACGCCGGCCAGCACCCGCCGGGTATCGGCGGCGTCCGCCGGACCGAACCGGAGCGCGTCCAGCACGGCGACCGGCCGCGCGCCCATCGCGAGGATGTCCCTGACGATGCCGCCGACCCCGGTCGCTGCCCCCTGGAACGGCTCGACGTACGAGGGGTGATTATGCGATTCGATCTTGAACGTGACCGCGTAGCCCTGCCCGACGTCGACGACGCCGGCGTTCTGGCCGATCCCGGCAAGCAGCGCACCGGTCGGCGGTGCCTTGTCGGCGAACTGGCGCAGGTGCGCCCGCGAGGACTTGTAGGAGCAATGCTCGCTCCACATCACCGAGTAGATGGCCAGCTCGGCATCGGTGGGCCGGCGCCCGAGCAGCCCGACGATGCTGGCGTACTCGGTCCCGGTCAGCCCGAGCGCCTCGTGCGGCTGGCCACGGTCCGGCGTGGCCGCGGCATCGGCCACCGTGTCAGCGGTGATCATGCCGTGGCCGGGCTCAGGATCGATGCGAAAAAATCAAGCCCGTCAGTCCCTGGGCCGGTCAACGAGTCGATCGCGTGCTCGGGATGCGGCATCAGGCCGACCACGTTGCCGGCCGCGCTGGCTATCCCGGCGATGCCGTCCACCGAGCCGTTCGGATCGCCGCCGCAATAGCGGGCGACCACCCGGCCGGCGGCGGCGAGGTCGGCCAGCGTCGCCTGATCGGCGACATAGGCGCCTTCGCCGCTCTTCAGCACCACCGTGAGCTCCTGCCCAGGCCGGTATCGGCAGGTCCATGGCGTCCGGTTGGCCTCGATCCGGATCCGCACCTCCCGGTCGACGAAACGAAGCCCAGCATTGCGGGTCAGGGCACCGGGGAGCAAATGCGCCTCGCACAGGATCTGGAAGCCGTTGCAGATACCGAGCACGGGCAGGCCAGCCCGAGCGGCTGGGATGAGCTCGGCCATCACGGGCGCGAACCTGGCGATCGCGCCGCAGCGCAGGTAGTCCCCGTAGGAGAAGCCGCCGGGCAGGATGACCGCGTCAACACCGCGCAGATCGCGATCGGCGTGCCAGAGCGGGACCGGATGCCCCCCTGCCCGTGCCACGGCGCGGCTGGCATCGACGTCATCCAGCGATCCAGGGAAGGTGACGATCCCGATCCGGCCGGTCAACGGCGTCCCGTCTGCCCGGCCATGCTGGCAGGCTACCCGGTCAGCTGGCCTTCCGGAGCACCGAGGCCGGCTGGCGGGCCTGCGTGGCATCGGCACGCCGTTCGATCCGCTTGCGCAGCGATACCACGGTGCCCCGGCCAGGGCCGGTTCGCAGCCGCACGTCGTCGACGCAGGCGCGCATGATGGCCAGGCCACGACCCGATTCGGGAAGCTGCGCGATGTCGGCGTTGCTGACCCGGCGCCGGAGCAGCGAGACCGGCCGCACCGGCGGCCGGCGCAGATGTGCGCCCCGGCTCCGCAGCCGGGATGGCTCGAAGCCGCGGCCGGAGTCAAGCACCTGCAGCACGCACCGGTTCCTGCCGACCTGAACGACTACCTCATACCGGCGGCCGGGGCCGGCGTGCCGCAGCACATTGGTGCATGCCTCGGTGACGGCCAGGAGCAGATCGCCGATACTGTCCTCGTCGACGCCGAGGCGGCTGAGCAAATCGCCGAGTACCCGGCGCATGACCGGGATGCTGATGGATTCACGCGGAAAGACAAGGCAGAACCGGGCGTCCATGGCCGGTCCCTGCGAGTGCAACACCCGAGTCAGCATTCGCTCCTCAGCCCCCGAACTTACCTCTGCGCTCTGATCACATTGTGAGCGTTTCCCGCTCTGGGCTGTGGTAATCATGAACTCGGGCGATCTTCGGACGAACAGTGCCGTTCTGCCAGGTCAACAGCCGGTGGCCGAGGACCGGAAATCGGGCCTGACCGCCGTCGGCTATTGGCCTGTCACGCCGTCGGGCAGGCGTGAGCCTAGACGAGCCTGAATCGCGGCATGCGGCGGAAAAATTCTTCCGGCGGCTCAGCCGTCGCGGATTGTGAATTCCTCGATGACCGGATTCGCGAGGAGTTCCGCCGCGATCTGCGCCACCCGCGCCGCGGCGGAGTCAGCAGTCACCGCCCCGGCCGCTTCGCTGAGCTGCACCTCGAACCGCTTGCCCTGGCGGACGGTGAGCACGTCGCCGAATCCGAGCCGGTGGCAGGCCCCCGCGATGGCCTCCCCCTGGGGGTCGTGGATCTCTGGCTTCAGCATGACGTCGACGACAATCGTGACCACGTGAGGCAGCGTACGCGACCCACCTCTTGACCGAGCATGAGTATTGCCGAGTACTGTCACTGCGGAACACCTCGGACGTCCGACCGGCCGCCGGCGCTCGTCGGCGGTCGGCCCTGAGCATGCAAGGAGTGGCACGTGGCCGTCAAAGCTGCCGGGCGAGCTGCCTCCAGAACCAACTTCAAGCCGCCGGGAACGGCGGAGCTGATTCAGCTGCTCACCCCGGAAGGCGAGCGCGCCGAGCATCCGGACTACCCGCTCGACGTATCCACCGAAGAGATCAAGTCGCTCTACCGCGACCTGGTCCTGGTCCGCCGGATCGACTTCGAGGCCATCGCGCTGCAGCGCCAGGGCGAGCTCGGCATCTGGGCATCCCTGCTTGGCCAGGAGGCGGCCCAGATCGGCTCCGGCCGGGCACTCAGCCCGCGCGACATGGCCTTCCCGACCTACCGGGAGCACGCGGTCGCCTGGTGCCGCGGTCTGGACCCGACGAAGCTGCTTGAGCTGTACCGCGGCGTCAGCCATGGCGGCTGGGACCCGAAAGAGCACAACTTCCACCTGTACACGATCGTGATCGGCAGTCATGTCCTGCACGCGACGGGTTATGCGATGGGCATCCAGCGGGACGGGGCGGTCGGCGAGGACGGCGAGGCGGTGATCGCTTACTTCGGTGACGGGGCCACCAGCCAGGGAGACGTCAACGAGGCATTCATCTGGGCGTCGGTCAACAACGCCCCGATCGTGTTCTTCTGCCAGAACAACCAGTGGGCGATCTCCGAGCCGCTGGAGCGGCAGAGCCGCGTCCCGCTCTACCTGCGGGCGCAGGGCTTCGGGTTCCCGGGTGTCCGAGTCGACGGCAACGACGTGCTCGCCTGCCTCGCCGTCACCTCGAAGGCCCTGCAGGCGGCGCGGGAGGGCCAGGGCCCGACGCTGATCGAGGCGTTCACCTACCGGATGGGCGCGCACACTACCACCGACGATCCGACCCGCTACCGGCTCTCGGCCGAGCTCGAGTCGTGGAAGCTCAAGGATCCGATCGAGCGGGTGAAGCAGTACCTGATCCGCTCCGGGCTGGCCGATGAGAGCTTCTTCACCGCGGTCGGCGCGGAGGCCGACGAGGTTGGCCTCCGGGTGCGGAAAGCATGCCTGGAGATGCCGGATCCGGCGCCGCTGTCGATGTTCGACAACGTCTACGCCGAGCCGACCGCGCTGCTCATCGCCGAGCGCGCCCAGCTGGCCGCTTACATTGACTCCTTCGCCGACGAGGAGGCAGTCCGATGAGCAGCCTGACCCTGTCGAAGGCGCTGAACGAGGGCCTGCGCAAGGCCATGGAGAACGATCCCAAGGTCCTCATCATGGGCGAGGACGTCGGGAAGCTCGGCGGTGTGTTCCGGGTCACCGACGGCCTGCAGAAGGATTTCGGCGAGGACCGGGTGGTGGACACCCCGCTGGCCGAGTCCGGCATCGTCGGCACGGCGATCGGGCTGGCGCTGCGCGGCTACCGTCCGGTTTGCGAGATCCAGTTCGATGGGTTCGTGTTCCCCGCGTTCGACCAGATCACCACCCAGTTGGCCAAGATGCGGTACCGGTCGCTCGGCAAGGTGAGCCTGCCCGTGGTGATCAGGATCCCGTTCGGCGGCGGGATCGGCGCTGTTGAGCACCACAGCGAGTCGCCGGAAGCGCTGTTCGCCCACACCGCGGGCCTGCGGGTGGTCGCCTGCGGCGATCCAGCCGACGCCTACGCGATGATCCAGCAGTCGATCAGCTGCGATGACCCGGTGCTCTTCTTCGAGCCCAAGCGGCGGTACTGGGACAAGACGGAGGTCGACCTGGTCGGCGGTGTCGCGGCAGCGGCGGCACTCGACAAGGCCAGGATCCTGGCCAGCGGCACCGATGTCACCGTCCTCTGCTACGGCCCGATGGTCAGGACGTGCGCCGAAGCGGCGGTTGCCGCCTCGGCCGACGGCCGGTCCGTCGAGGTGATCGACCTGCGGTCGATCGCGCCGCTGGATACCGAGGCCATCTTCGCGTCGGTCCGCAAGACCGGCCGCTGCGTGGTCGTGCACGAGGCCCCGGTCACCGGCGGGCTCGGTGCCGAGATCGCCGCCTTGGTTACCCAGGAATGCTTCTACCAGCTGGAGGCACCGGTCCTGCGGGTCGGCGGCTACTCTACGCCGTACCCGCCGTCCCGGATCGAGGAGTACTACCTGCCGGACCTGGACCGGGTGCTCGACGCCGTCGACCGCGCGTTCACCTACTGAGAGGGCCCCATGTCAGAGCTGAAGCAGTTCAAGCTCCCCGACGTCGGCGAGGGCCTGACCGAGGCGGAAATCCTCAAGTGGCACGTCCACCCAGGCGACAAGATCACTGTCAATCAGATCATCGTGGAGATCGAGACCGCCAAGGCTGTCGTCGAACTGCCCAGCCCGTATGAGGGAGTTGTGGCTAGCCTGCTCGTGCCCGAGGGGACAACCGCGGACGTCGGCACGCCGATCATCTCGGTTCAGGTCGGGGCTGGCCCAGCTAACGGGGGTCCGGCCGACGCAGGCACGGCTGGCGCGGGCCCAGCCGGGGCGGGTGCCGCCGGGGCGACCGGCACCGGGGCGGGAGCTACTGAGGCGAACCCGGTCGGTGCGGGAGCCGCTGGGGAGATCTCGTTCCCGCCGATCGAGGGCGCCGTCGAGCCTGGCATACATGGCAGCCCGGCTCCGAAGCCGGAGCGTCAGGCCGTCCTGGTCGGGTACGGGGTCAAGCTCGGCTCGACCACGCGCCGGCCTAGGAAGACCGCGACCGCTGCCCTGGCAGGCGGCCAGGCCCAGCCGCCCGCGCCAGGCCCGGTGGCCGGGCCCAGTGGCGGCCCTGCTGTTCAGCCACCCCCGCCCCAGCCGCCCGCGCCCCAGCTGTTGGCACCGCAGAGCCCGCAGCCGCCCGCGCCACCGTCACCTGTGCCGCAGCCGCCGGCTGGCCGGATTGCCGTCCTGGCCAAGCCACCCGTTCGCAAGCTGGCCAAGGAACTCGGCGTCGACCTGGCCGGGCTGACCGGGTCCGGTCCGGCCGGCTCCATCACTCGCGAGGACGTCCAAACGGCGGCTGCGACGCAGGCCGCCGCCATCGCGGCCAGCAGCGCGACGGAAATCCCCGCGGGTCCCGGAGCGACTGGCCTGGCCAGGCTCGCTTCGCTGCCGCGCGAGGAGCGCATCCCGATCCGCGGGGTTCGCAAGCACACCGCGGCAGCCGTGGTGGCGAGCGCCTTCACCGCGCCGCATGTCACCGAGTTCCTGCAGATCGACATCACCGAGACCATGACGGTGACAACCCGGTTCAAGAGCCTGCCGGAGTTCGAGGGCGTGCGAGTCTCACCGCTGCTGCTGGTGGCCAAGGCCCTGCTGATCGCGGCGGCAAGGCATCCGATGATCAACTCGTCCTGGGACGAGGCGGCACAGGAGATCGTGGTCAAGCACTACGTCAACCTGGGCATCGCGGCAGCGACCGACCGTGGCCTGATCGTGCCCAACGTGAAGGACGCCCACGCCCTGTCCCTGCCTGACCTGGCGCGTGAGATCGGTGACCTGACCGAGACCGCGCGGGCCGGCCGATCCACGCCGGCCGACCTGCGGGGCGGCACTATCACGATCACCAACGTCGGGATCTTCGGGATCGACACCGGAACTCCGATCATTACCCCTGGCGAGGCCGCGATCCTGGCGTTCGGCCAGGTCAAAGATGCACCATGGGTGCACGAGGGGCAACTGGCCGTGCGCAAGGTCTGCACGCTCGCGCTCTCGTTCGACCACCGGATCGTCGACGGCGACCTCGGCTCGGCGGCGCTGCGGGAGGTCGGCGCGATGCTGGGCGACCCGATGCGCATGCTCGCCTGGTCCTAGCCGTCCGAGATCATCCGGCCCATGTCGACGTCGCCAAGCGGGCCATCCAGCCGATCACCAGGCAGCGGATGACCGTTCAGTTCGAGATCTGACCCGGAACGACTAGGAGGTCCAGCGAAACTCGCTTGACCTGCGCTAAGGGCTGGGTTTCTGATCATGGTAAACCCCAAGATCAGGTGATCTTTACCCCAAGCCGCAGCGGGCGCAGTGTCCTGATCGCGCGGTCTCGGCCTCGGTGATCACACTGCTGCCAGGGCACCGGCTGACGGAAGGGACTTGCGGGCCTGCGGGGGCAGCGCAGTAGTGCCCCTTCGTAGGCGCTCGATCTCGCCCCAGGCTGCCAAGTGGGCCAGCGCCGAGCGGACCTACCGCTCGGTGACATAGGTTCCCCAGCCCGGCACGACCTCGGCCAGGCCCTCGTCAACGAGCACCTTGAGTGCCTTCGCTGCCGTCGTCCGCGCTATTCCGTACTCCTGCACGAGACCGGCGATCGACGGCAGCCGCTGTCTCGGTGCCAGCTCGCCGGACTGGATGCGCTCGCGCAGGATCGCGGCCACCTGCCGGTACGGCGGCACATTGCTGTCATGGTCAACAACACTCACGGCGTCACCATAGGTGACCTGCATAGACAGACGTTAGCGTCATGAGACCATGGCAGCCCATGGTGTCCGTAAGTAAGGTGAGCAGTGACACACAGCGGCCCGGCCGCGTGAGCGAACACAACGACCGGGCCTGACCGGAAGCGAGTCCGGCTATGACAGATCATGGTG
>Ga0116224_10001095_pt1 | contig 18528 bp, 15 predicted proteins | sample Sb_taG_9_FD_89699 | JGI IMG/M metagenome (GOLD analysis project Ga0116224, IMG submission 89699) | Peat soil microbial communities from Weissenstadt, Germany - Sb_50d_b_LC metaG | ecosystem: Environmental > Terrestrial > Soil > Wetlands > Peat | place: Germany: Weissenstadt | collected 2010-09-21 | reverse complement strand
TTGGTCGCGCGGTCGGCGCCGGTGGCGGCGAAGTCGTCGAACACGCGGTCGGTCACTTCGATGGTATGATCGCCGATAAACTGGGCGCCCTTGCGTGCGGCGACCTCGGGATGCTGCAGGCAGTCCTCCCATTCGTATACCGCCCATCCCGCAAAGTCATAACCCGAGAGCTTGGCGAAGATCGCCTTGAAATTGACCTGTCCATCGCCGAGCGACCGGTCCCGTCCGGCGCGCTCGAGCCATACCTTGTAGCCCCCATAGACGCCCTGTTTCGGCGTCGGGTTGAACTCGGCGTCCTTGACGTGGAACATCTTGATCCGGTCGTGATAGGTGTCGATGAAGCCGAGATAGTCCATGCATTGCTTGATGAAGTGGCTGGCGTCGTAGTTGATGTTGCAGCGCTTGTGACCGCCGACCGCGTCGAGAAACATGTCGAAAGTATCGCCGTCGAAGACGTCTTCGCTGGGGTGGATTTCGAAGCAGAGGTCGACGCCGTTCTCGTCGAAGACGTCGAGGATCGGCTTCCAGCGGCGGGCCTGCTCTGCGAAGCACTCCTCGATCAACCCGGCGGGCCGTTGCGGATAGGGATAGAAATAGGGCCAAGCGAGGGAGCCGGTGAAGCTCACATGCTCGGTGAGGCCAAAGCGGCGCGAGACGCGAGCCGCCTTGCGCACTTGGTCGGCCGCCCAAAGGCGCCGCTTCTCCGGGGCGCCGCGCACCGATGCCGGGCATTGTCCGTCAAACAGCGCGTCATAGGCCGGATGAACGGACACCATCTGGCCCTGAAAATGAGTGGAAAGCTCGCTGATCGCGATGCCGATGTCGGCGAGCATTCCCTTGATCTCGTCGCAATAGGTCTCGCTGTCATAAGCGCGATCGAGGTCGAACAAGCGCTGGTCCCAGGTCGGAATCTGAATCGCCTTGTATCCGTAATCCTTGGCCCATCGCGCGATTGAGGGTAGTGAATTGTGCGGCGGCGTATCGGTTGCGAACTGAGCCAGAAACAGACCCGGGCCCTTGATGGTTCGCATCGCGTTTTCTCCCTCAGCGGCCTCCGCCGCCTTCATGCAGAAATATTGTGTCGCATCATCGATACTGGCAAATAACTTCCATTTGTCAATGGCGATTGATCGCCAGCAGGGACTCTTCTCGCCAAGAATTTTCTAGAGTTTGACATTCGGAATTTCTGATCCAAGATTGGCGAACAAGAGAACCTCTCGGGGGAGGGCGGCGCATGAACGGACGGGTGGTTGTGGTCACCGGGTCAACCCAGGGCGTCGGCCTGGCCATCGCGCAAGCGACGGCGCGCGCCGGCGCCGAGGGTCTCGTGGTGACGGGCAGAGACGCGGGCAAAGGCGCGACCGCAGCGGCGGAGGTCGAGCGAAGCGGCGCGCCCGCCCTGTTCGTGGCGGCGGATCTCGAGCACGCCAGCGCGCCGGATCTGATCTTCGACGCGGCGCTCAAGCGGTTCGGCTGCGTCGACGCGCTGGTCAATTCCGCCGCTCTAACCGACCGGGGATCGCTCGCGGAAGCTGACTTGAGGCTCTGGGAGCGGCTCTTCGCCGTCAACGCGCGAGCCCCATTCTTTCTGATGCAGCGGCTCATCAACCACCTGCGCGAGCGCGGAGCGCCCGGCTCGATCGTCAACATCCTTTCGGTGCACGCTCGCGGCGGGGCTCCGGAGCTCGCGGTCTATGCCTCGACGAAGTCGGCGCTGGCCGGGCTGACCAAGAACGCGGCCAACGCCCATCGTTTCGACCGCATTCGCGTCAACGGCGTCATTCTGGGCTGGGTCGACACCCCCGCCGAATGGCACATGCAGGCGGTCACGCTTGGCAAAGGCGAGGGATGGCTCGCCGAAACCGCCGCGAAAATGCCGTTCGGGCGCCTTTTGACCCCGGACGACGTCGCGCGGCTCTCGCTGTTTCTTCTGTCCGACGCCTCGGAGCCGATGACCGGCGCTCTGATTGACTACGCGCAGCACGTCTTCGGCGGACTGGACTGAGGCCCGAGGCGATGCGACGCCTCAATCGCAGCCGTTTGCTGGAGCCGGCCCCATCGGTGCGCCAGCCGCAATATGATCGCGACAACCTTCAGATTGGCATCGCGCATATCGGCGTCGGGGCTTTCCATCGCTGCCATCAGGCCGAATTCATCGACGATATGCTCGAGGCGCGATTCGGGCGATGGGGCGTGCTCGGCGTGAACCTCATGGCGCCGAGCCTCACCGATCTCCTGGCGCCGCAGGACTGTCTCTATTCCCGCACGCTACGACAGGACGAGCGCGCCGAGACCCGTATCATCGGCGCGCTGCGCCAAGTGATCGACGTCAAGGACAAGGCGAGCGCCGAGGCCGCCATCGCCGCGCTCGGCGGGCCTGAGATTTCTGTCATGACGATCACGGTCACCGAAAAAGGCTATTGCTTGACGCCGTCGACCGGCGCGCTCGATTTCGACAATCCGGCGCTTCGGGCGGACCTTGAAGGCGCCTTTCCACCCCGCACGCTCCTCGGCCTGCTGGCGCTTGCGCTCGATCGGCGGCGGCAGGCTGCGGGAGCGCCGCTGACGCTGATCAGCTGCGACAACGTTCCGTCCAACGGCGCGCGGCTCGGCGCGGCGATGCTGGAGTTTGCGGGTTTGCGCTCGGCGGCGCTGACGCGGTGGATCGAGGACCGCGTCAGGTTCCCATGCACGATGGTCGACCGGATCGTGCCGGCGACAACGCCGGACGACGTCGAGGAAGTCTCTGGCGCGCTTGGCGTGCTTGATTCCGCCGCGGTTGTCGGCGAGCCGTTCCGGCAATGGGTCATCGAGGATAAGTTCGCCGGCGAGCGGCCGCCTCTGGACCTCGTAGGCGCGCAGTTCGTTGCCGACTCGAAGCCTTACGAGCAGATCAAGATGCGCGTCCTCAACGCCGCGCAATCGACATTGGCGCACCAAGGCGCGCTCGTCGGCCACGAATTCACTTATCAGGCCGCAGCCGATCCGGTGCTTGCGGCCCTCACTCGCAGGATGCTCGAGCGCGAAACATCCGCCACGCTGCCGAAGCTCGCGGGAATGGAGGCTGCTCCGTACATAGATCTGTCGATGACGCGCATCCGCAACGCCGCCATTCGTCACCGATGCCATCAGATTGGCGCCGACGGATCGCAGAAGATCGTCCAGCGTCTCATCGATCCTTTACGCGAGCGTCTTGCAGCCAGCCAATCGGCCGACTTGCTCACGCTCGCGGTCGCCAGCTGGATCGCCTATGGTTTGAGCGGCGCGCGTCGCTTCGGGGCGCGTTGGACGCCGGCGGACCCTTATGCGGACATCGTCATCGGAATTGGCGAAAAGGTTTCCGACTGGGCAGAACTGGCCAAGGCCGTTCTCGCCATTGCCCCCATCTTCGGCGCGGATATGGCGCGCCCGCAGCTCATCGAACCGATCGCGCGGCATTTGCGCGGCCTGCTTGGCGGAGACGTGCGCGGCTACCTGACGGAGCGCCTCGGCGATGAATAGAGGCAGGTCCATCGAACGGTCCGATCGCGCCGCCGCAGTCGCGAACGCTGGCGTCGGCGCAGCGCTCGGCTACTCGCGACCTGGAAGCTATGAAGAGCTTCGGGCGGTGCTGTCCTCCGGGACCGCCCGGCTCCCCAAGAAGCTTCGCCAGGTTGCGATCCATCTTTGGCAGCATCCGACCGCAGTAGCGCTCGGCACCGTGACCAGCGTGGCCGGCGAGGCCGGCGTGCAGCCCTCGACCTTAGTGCGGTTCGCGCAAGCCTTCGGTTATACAGGATTTTCTGACCTGCAGGAGGTGTTCAAGGCCCATCTTGCGGATGGAGGCCGGGGGAGCCGCGACCGAGCGCAACCGCATTGGGAGGGCGCTTCGAGCGGGGAGGCCGCGCGCCTTGTCGACGGGTTCATAGGCTCGTCCGCGACATCGCTCGCTCGCGTGCGGGATCGGCTCGACCTCGCCCAATTCGAGGTCATGAGCCAGACGCTGGCGGCGGCGGATCTCATCTACATCATCGGCTCCAAGCGCGCCTTCTCGCTGGTGAGCTACGTCTCGCTCGCGCTTGCCAATCTCGGCGTGCGCAACCTCGCGCTCGATAATGTCGGCTCGAACGCGTTCGAGCTCCTCCGTTGCGCATCGGCTGCCGACGCGGTCTTTGCCGTCAGCTTTACGCCTTACAATTCCATCACCCCGGAATTGGCCGCTTCCGCCGCTCAGCGCGGCGTTCCGATCGTATCGATGACCGACAGCGCGTTCAGCCCGTTGGTTCCGGTTTCGAAGGCCTATATCGAGGTGATTGAAGAGAGTTTCTCCGGGTTCAAGTCGCTTTCCGCGACGCTCGCGGTGGCGATGGCGCTGGTGCTGCGCGTCGAGCAGCGGCGCAGCGAAGCGGCCTCGCCCGTGCACGCCGCGTCGAGCTCGGTCCGGCCCCGCCTGAAGCTGGAAGACGATTGATCCGAGCAAGCGGCCTTAAGCTTTTCGGGAGGATATCAGATGCGCAAATGGCGGATCGTGGGCTTGAGTTTCGAACACATGCACATGGGCGACCTCCTGCGCGAGGCCTCCGAGCATCCCAATGCCGAGATCGCCGGGGTGTGCGACAAGGATAAAGCGAGGATGGCGGACGCGATCGCCAACTTCTCCATCCCCACCGAGCGCGTCTATCGCGATGTCGCGCAATGCGTGCGAGAGGCGCACCCGGATCTTGCCATCCTCTGTCCGGCGACCGCGCGACATGCGGACGTGGTCGAAGAGGTCGCCGCGCTTGGCGTCGACATCCTGCTGGAAAAGCCTTTCGCCGCCTCGATCGCCGACGCCGACCGGATCCTTGCGGCCACCAAGAGGTCGGGAGTGCGGCTCGCCATCAACTGGCCTTTGCGCTGGTATCCGCCGCATGTGACGACCAAGCGGCTGATCGACGAGGGGCTCATCGGCGACGTGATCGAGGTTCACTTTTACGACGGCAACCGCGGTCCGCTCTATCATCGCGCCGACAAGGTCGTCGTGTCGGACGAGGATGTGCGGCGCGAGAAGCCGAAATCATGGTGGTACAGCAAGGTCGCGGGCGGCGGCAGCCTGCTCGACTATCTGGGCTACGGCGCAACGCTCGGGACCTGGTTCATGAACGGCGAGGCGCCGATCGAGGTGACCGCAGTCGTCGATCAGCCGCAGGGACTCGAAGTCGACGAGCATTCCATCACCATTTGCCGCTACGCCCGGGGCTTGTCGAAACTCGAAACGCGCTGGGGGACGTTCACCGATCCCTGGACCACGCAGCCGCAGCCCAAGTGCGGTTTTGTCGTCGTCGGTTCGGAAGGCACGATTTCGAGTTATGACTACGAGGCGCATGTCAGTGTTCAGACTCGCGCCGACCGGACGATCCGCCGAATTCCTGCCGACGAATTGAAGGCGCCGTTTCGCAACCCGGTTGAATACGTGCTCCATTGCAAGCAGCGGGGCCTGCCGTTCGAGGGGCCTCTGGACCCCGCGCTCTGTCGGACCGCGCAGCGCATTGTCGACACTGCGGCGCTCTCCGCGCGTGAGCGGCGCACGCTGGCTCTGCTGCCATGACTGAGATGGAAGCGGGGAAGGCCGAAGGACCTTCCGCCGACGATTATGCTTTGGTCGCCAAGGCCGCGGTGGAGGTCGAAGCGCCGGACTTGCCCTATCGTCCCACAATGCCGCGCAACCGTGGCGCGCCGATTGCGCTGGTCGGCGCGGGCGGCATCAGCGGGACGCATCTCGACGCCTATGCGCGCCACGGCCTCAACGTCGTTGCGATCTGCTCGCGCGACCTCGATCGCGCCCGTGCGCGGCGCGACGCCTATTTCCCTGGAGCGCGGGTCACCGACGATTTCGATTCCCTGTTGCGCGATCCCAACGTGAGCGTTCTCGACCTCACCGCGCACGCGGACGTCCGCCTGGACCTCATGCGGCGCGCGCTGAATGCCGATAAGCACGTGCTGTCGCAGAAGCCGTTCGTCGAGGACCTCGACGACGGCCGCGAACTCGTTGAGCTTGCGGAGCGGCGCGGCCTCAAGCTGGCGGTCAATCAGAACGGCCGCTGGGCGCCGCATCTCGCCTATATCCGGGAGGCGGTCTATGCTGGCCTCATCGGCGAAGTCACTGGCGTTCATGTCGAGATCCGCTGGAACCACGGCTGGATCGCCGGGACGCCCTTCGAAGCCATGGACGATCTCATCCTCTGGGATTTCGGCATCCACTGGTTCGACTTTCTCGCGAGCGTCATCGACGACCGCGCCCATCTCGTTCATGCGACGACCGCCCGAGCCGCCGGACAGACCGCGCGGCCCCCGCTGCTGGCTCAGGCGCTCATCGCCTTTGACGGCGGTCAGGCCTCGCTTGTTTTCGACGGCGCGACCCGATATGGCGCGCGCGATTCGACTTCGGTCATCGGCGCGAAGGGCGTCGTCTCCAGCACGGGGCCCGACCTCGGCCATCAGTCGGTCGAACTCTATACCGAAGCGGGAGTCGCCAGGCCGCGTCTTACCGGCGCCTGGTTCAACGACGGCTTCGCCGGCACCATGGGCGAACTCTTGTGCGCAATCGAAGACGGGCGGGAGCCGCTAAATTCGGCGCGCGGCAATCTTTCCTCGCTCAAGCTCTGTCAGGCGGCGCTGCGCTCGGTCCAGAGCGGTATCCCGGCGCCTGTCTGAGCGACGGAGACAACCGAACCATCAGCAGGGCGTCGCCGTCGCCTATGATAAGATCGCGGGGGGAGAAACCGCAATGGCCAAGGAACATGTGCAGAGGCCGGAAGAGGCGCTGCGGCCGCTCAAGCTCGATCCCGAGCGCGCCAAGCGCGTCGACCGGCCATACGCGATCGTCGACATCGGCTCGAACTCGATTCGGCTCCTAGTCTATGACCAACTCGGCCGGGCGCCGATGCCCCGGTTCAATGAAAAATCGCTCGCCCGACTCGCCGAAGGGCTTTCCGAGACCGGCGCAATCGCGCCCGACCATTTTCGCCGAGCAGTCGAGGCCGTGCGGCGGTTTCGCGCCATCGCCGACGCGATGGGGGTCAGCCGAATCGACGCTGTGGCGACGGAGGCCATGCGTCGCGCTTCGAACGGGCCGAAGCTTGCTCAGGCGATTGAAGCGGAGTCCGGCCTGAAGGTGCGCATCCTCAGCGGGGCCGAGGAAGCCCGGTTCGCGACGCTCGGCGTCATTTCCGGCTTCTTCCGGCCAGTCGGGGCGGTCGGCGACATGGGCGGCGGCAGCCTCGAAGTCGCGGTAGCGATCGATGACCATGTGGGAGATGGCTGGGTCAGTCTGCCGCTCGGCGCCCTGCCGGTCGAGGCGACGCTGGCAGCGGGCGTCTCGGCGGCGAAGCGGCAAATCGATGAAACTCTGCGACGGAGCTTGTCTCGCGCGCTGGCCAGGCCGGTGTTCTACGCGGTCGGCGGCGGCTGGCGGGCGCTGGCGAAGGCGCACATGGACGCGGTCGGGGCGCCGGTCAAAGTGGTGCACGGCTATACCCTCGCCGCCGCCGAGGCGCGAAAATTCGCGCGAGCAGTCTCGCGGCTGAGCGCAGCGAAACTGGCGGCGACGCCGGCCGTGCCGCAACGCCGGGCGCGCACCTTGCCGGCGGCGGCGCTGACGTTGGATCGCGTGCTGAAATACCTGAAGCCCGAACGCGTCGTCTTTTCCGCTCTCGGCCTGCGCGAGGGATTTCTCTATTCGCAGCTGAGCCAAGAGGAACAATATCTCGATCCCCTGATCGAGGGCGCGCAGCTGATCGGCCTGCCGCTCGCGCGCGTGCCCGAATTCGCGCCCGAACTCGCATCGTGGACCGAAAACCTCTTTTCGCCCGAAACCGCGGCTGAGCAGAGGCTGCGCGTCGCCGTCTGCGCGCTGTCCGACATCGCCTGGAGAGACGCGCCCGACCTCCGGGCGGAAGAGAGTTTTCGCCGGCTGCTCGAGTTTCCCTTCATCGGCGTCACCCACTCTGAGCGAGCGTTCATCGCCGCCGCCATCCACGCTCGCTACGTCGGCCGGCCGGACGCGCCCTGGCTGAGCCCGGCCATTAAGCTGCTCGCGCCGCCGGAACGGCGCCGGGCGCAGGTCCTCGGCCGCGCCATCCTGCTTGCCTATCGCTTTTCCGGCGGCGTGCCGGCCGTGCTGGAAAGCGCGCGATTGCGCATCGACCCCGGTAGCGTCCGGCTCGAAGTCGCCGCGGCCGCCCGCGCCCCCGACAGCGAAGTGGTGATCGACCGGCTCAAGCTGCTGGCCAGCGCCATCGGGGTCAAGCACAGCGAGGTCGTCGACATCGACGCGGTCGCCGAGCGGGCTGATGGATGAGGAGCGGGAAATCTCGACGCTCAACCGCAATGCTGCCCGCCCGCAACCCAATCTGTGTTCGGAGCAAGGGCAAATATCTCGGCGAACTGTTAGCCATCGGCGCAGACTGTCGGCGGCGGCCTGGGCAAAGCGCAGCAAGAGCGCGCGGCGGCTAGCCGGCGCCATGCGCTTGAGTTCGGCTTCGCGCACGATCTCCGCGCCGTAAGAATCGGCGACGATGAGGCCTAAGTCGGGCCGGCGTGCCCTCCGAGATGGCGAAATAGAGCCGGTCGCAGCAGGCGGCGTCGTCACGCCATTTCAGATCGGCGCGAAAGTCCGCCGACAACGACTTGACCTCGACGTTCAGCACCTCGCCGTCGCGATTGACCGCCGCGACGTCGGCGCGGCGCCGGTCGGTCAGCGAAAGCTCAGTTAGGCTCGAGAAGCCGCGCGCCCGGAGCCGCCGCCGCACGCCGCGCGCAACCATCAGCGCCGTTTCCGATTGGCGTCCGTCCGCCGGAAGCGCTTGTGTTTCCTTCCACATCAGGCGGCTCTCGCGTCGGCAAGGATCATCTCGGCCGCCTTTTCGGCGATCATCATGGTCGGCGAGCCGGTGTTGCCGGAGGTGATGCGCGGCATCACGGAAGCGTCGGCGACGCGCAAGCCGTCAAGCCCCTGGACCTTGAGCCTTTCGTCGACCACCGCCAACGGATCCTGCGCCGATCCCATTTTCGCCGTCCCGACCGGATGGAAAATCGTCGTGCCGATCTCGCCCGCCGCCCGCACAAGTTCATCATCCGACTGCAGGCTGGCGCCGGGCTTGAGTTCTCGCGGCGCGTATCGCGCAAGAGAGGGCGCAGCGGCGAGGCGGCGCGTAAGACGGATCGAGTCCACCGCGACCCGCTCGTCGGCAAGCGCCGAAAGATAGTTCGGCTGGATGGCGGGTGCCGCGCGCGGATCGGCGCTGATGGCGTGGGTCGAGCCCCGGCTCTCCGGGCGCAGGTTGCAGACGCTGATCGTGATCGCCGGATAGGCGTGCATGGGTTCGCCGAAGCGGTCAAGGGACAGCGGTTGGACATGGAACTCGATATTGGCGGTGTCGTAGTCGGGCGAGGACTTGGCGAACAGGCCAAGCTGCGAGGGCGCCATCGTCATCGGCCCGCGCCGGCGCACCGCGTAGTCGAGCCCCATCAACGCCCGCTTGAACAGGGACTGATAGTCGACATTGAGCGTGCGCGCGCCTTCAACGCCAAAGATGGCTCTCAGCTGCAGATGGTCCTGCAGATTTTCCCCGACCCCCGGCAGCGCGTGGACTACGGAGACGCCGATGGCCCTGAGACGATCCGGCGCGCCGACGCCGGAAAGCTCGAGCAACTGCGGCGAACCGATCGCGCCGGCCGCGAGAATGACTTCGCCTCTCGCCCGCGCCTCATGGCCCTGACTATCTTGCCAATAGCGCAGGCCTGTGGCGCGGCGACCCTCGAACAAGATCCGCTCGACATGCGCCCCCGTCGCGAGATGCAAGTTCGGCCGCTTGAGGATCGGCTTCAAAAACGCGGTCGCCGCGCTCCAACGCCGCCCGCGACGCTGGTTGACCTCGAAATAGCTCGAACCTCCGTTGTCACCGCGATTGAAATCGTCGATCTTCGGAATACCGATCTCGACCCCGGCCTCGCGCACGGCGTCGAGGATCGCCCACGAGATGCGCGGGCGCTCGACCCGCCATTCGCCGCCCTTCCCATGCAGGGCGCTCGCGCCGCCGTGATGGTCCTCCTGGCGGAGGAAATAGGGCAGCACGTCCTCCCAGCCCCAGCCGGCAAGGCCGAGCTGGCGCCAGCCGTCATAGTCGGCCGCCTGGCCGCGCATATAGATCATGGCGTTGATGGCCGATGAGCCGCCCACCACGCGACCGCGCGGATAGGCGATCGAGCGGCCGCCGAGGTTCGGCTCCGCCGCGGTCTTGAACATCCAGTCGGCGCGCGGATTGCCGATCGCGTAGAGATAGCCGACGGGAATGTGGAACCAGATCCAATTGTCCCTGCCGCCGGCCTCGACGATGAGCACGCGGTTGCGGGGATCGCGGCTCAACCGATTGGCGAGCACGCAGCCGGCCGAGCCGGCGCCGACGACAATGAAGTCGTAGGTTTCCTCGCTCATGCCGCGACCGCCCAGCAGGCGACGTCCCGCCCCTGCTTGCGCTCAAGCGGCGGCTTCTCGGCGCGGCAGCGATCGAAGGCCAATCGGCAGCGCGGATGAAACGGACACCCCAGCGGCGGCGCGAACGGCGACGGGGGCTCGCCGGAAAGCAGGATGCGCTCGCGTTTGGCGGTCGGGTCGGCGATAGGCGTCGCGGACAGGAGCGCCTGCGTATAGGGATGCTGCGGGCGGTCGAAGATCGCATCGCGCTCACCGAGCTCGACCGCATTGCCGAGGTAGATCACCATCACCTCATCGGCTATATGCCGCACGACCGAGAGATCGTGCGAGACAAACACATAAGACAGCCCGAACTCCTCCTGCAGGCTGGCGAGCAGGTTGAGCGCCTGAGCGCGGATCGAAACGTCCAGCGCCGACACCGGCTCGTCAAGCACCAGGATCTTGGGCTTCAGCATGAGCGCGCGGGCGATGGCGATGCGCTGGCGCTGGCCGCCTGAGAACATGTGCGGATAGCGGTGATAATATTCGGGCCTCAAGCCCACCTTGGCCATGATCGACAGAGCCTCAGCTTTGCGCTCCGCGGCGCTGAGGCCAGTGTTGACGAGCAGCGGCTCCTCGAGCGCCTTGCCGATCGTCTGGCGGGGGTTGAGCGACCCATATGGGTTCTGGAACACAATCTGGATTTCCCGCCTGAGGCGCGCCCGCGTCTCCCCGCTCGCGTGAGCGACATCTTCGCCGTCGATGAGGAGCGAGCCGGCGGTTGGATTCTCGATCAAAGTCAGGAGCCGCGCCAACGTCGATTTGCCCGAGCCGGACTCGCCGACCACCGCCAGCGTGCGCCCCGCTCGCAGCGAAAAGGACACTCCGTTAAGCGCCTTGATCGTCGCGCGAGAGCGGAACACGCCGCGCGACACCGAGTAATCGCGTGTCAGGTCCCTCGCTTCGAGCACGGCGCTCACGAATCCACTCCTTGGAGCTCAAGCGCGCTGGGAATCCCACGGATAAGCGGCGTCAGACATCGCGCGCGGCCAAGCGCGGCCTTCGCCGGCTGCGGCGCAACCTCATGGCAGGCGTCGAAAGCAAAGGCGCAGCGCGGCGAGAATACGCAGCCGCGCGGCCGGTCGAACGGCCCTGGCACGACGCCGGGAATCGCCGGCAGGCGCCGCCCGTTCGCCCGCTCCGGCAGTGCCGCCAGAAGCGCGGCGGTATAGGGATGATGCGGATCGGCGAAAAGTTCGCGCGTGCTGTTCGTCTCCATTTGCTGGCCGGCGTATTGGACGATGACCCGGTCGGCAGTTTCAGCGACCACCCCCATGTCATGGGTGATGAGCACAAGCCCCATTCCGTTGTCGCGACGCTCCCGCATCAGAAGATCGAGGATTTGCGCCTGAATGGTGACGTCGAGCGCCGTCGTCGGCTCGTCGGCGATCAGGAGCTTCGGCCGGCAGGCAAGCGCCATTGCGATCATAACGCGCTGGCTCATGCCGCCCGAAAGCTGGTGGGGATAGGCGTGCGCCCGGCGCGCCGGATCGGGAATGCCGACTTCCGCCAGAAGGTCGACGCTGCGCCGGCCGCGCGCGGCGCGGCTGAGGTTGAGGTGGGTCTTCAGCGTTTCGCCGATCTGAAAGCCGACAGTGAAACACGGATTGAGCGACGACATCGGCTCCTGGAAGATCATCGCCATGTCCTTGCCGGCGAGCCGGCGCCGCTCATCCGCGGTGATCGACAGGAGGTCCGCGCCATCGAAGGCCATGCGGTCGGCGGAGACGGTCGCGGTCGGAGGCAATAGGCCCATCGCCGCCAGCATCGCCACCGACTTGCCGGAGCCCGATTCGCCGACGATCGCCAGCACTTCGTTGCGCTCAAGCGTCAGGTCGAACCCTTCCACCGCCTTGAACGCGCCGTGCTGTGTCGCAAACGAAACGCTGAGAGTGCGGATTTCGAGCAGAGGCGGCGTCATCAGCCCCTCCGCATCTTGGGATCGAGCGCATCGCGCACGCCGTCGCCGGTCAGATTGATGGCGAGGACGGTGATGAGAATGGCCAGGCCCGGAAGGGTGACGATCCAGGGATCGGAGCGGATGAATTCGCGCGAGTCGGCCAGCATCGCGCCCCATTCCGGCGTCGGCGGCTGGGCGCCAAGCCCAAGAAAACCGAGAGCAGCCGCTTCGAGAATGGCGCTCGATACGCCGAGCGCCGCCTGCACGATGAGGGGGGCGAGGCAGTTTGGCAGCACCGTCGAATAGGCAAGCCTCAACGGCCCGACGCCGACCACGCGCGCGGCGGTCACATAGTCCTTGCCGAGTTCTCCGAGCGCGGACGCGCGCGCCAGGCGCACGTAGCCCGGCAAATAGACGATTGTCACCGCGATGATGGTGTTGGCGAGGCTCGGCCCGAGAACCGCAACGACGAGCACAGCGAGCACCAGGCTCGGCACCGCCATGATCAAATCCATCAGCCGCGTAATGGCCACGTCGGCAATTGGGCCGGTCATCGCCGCCGCGAGCCCGAGCGCCACGCCGATAATGAATGACACGCACATCACCGAAAGGCCGATGAACAGCGACACGCGGGCGCCGAAGATGAGACGCGACAGCATGTCGTGACCGTCGCCATCGGTCCCAAGCACGAAGCGCCATGAGCCGCCGACTTCCCATACCGGCGGCGTCCGCACCGCATCGCGGAACTGCTCGATCGGCGAATGGGGCGCGACGACATTTGCGGCCAACGCCAAGAGAACGATGACGGTGAAGACAGCGAGGCCGAACACCGCGCCTCGGTTTTCCCGGAACGCGGCCCAGAACGACGCAAGCGGCGAAGGCTGGGTGAGGACCGCCGCTGCATCCTCGCCGATCGGCGTCGTCAGCGCTGCGACGTCAGCGGGCATGGCGAATCCTGGGATCGATCACACCGTAGACAAGATCGACGATCAGATTGACGAGAACGACGACGGCCGAAATGAGCAGGACGCCGCCCTGCAGCGCCGGATAGTCGCGCCGGCTGATCGATTCGATGAGCCAATGGCCGACCCCCGGCCAGGAGAAGATCGTCTCCGTCAACACCGCCCCGGCCATCAGACTGGAGACCGAGAGGCCGATCACCGTCACCACCGGCAGAAGCGCGTTGCGCAAGGCGTGAACGCCGATGACCCGGGCCGGCTTGAGCCCCTTGGCGCGCGCGGTGCGCACGTAATCGTCGCTCAGGACTTCGAGCATCGAAGAGCGGGTCATCCTGGCGATGACAGCGAGCGGCACAGTGCCGAGCACGATCGCCGGCAGGATAAGATGGCGCAAAGCGTCGAGGAAAGCGCCCTCCTGGTCGGACAGGAGGGCGTCAATGGTCATGAATCCGGTCGGCTGATCGAAGGAATAGTTGATGAGGTCGATCCGGCCCGAGACGGGGAGAAGCCCGAGTCGCACGGAAACGAACATGATGAGCAGCAGGCCCCACCAGAAAATGGGCATCGAATAGCCGAACAGCGACACCGTCATCAGTCCCTGATCATAGAAGCCGCCGCGCTTCACCGCCGCAAGCGCGCCAGCCGGGACGCCGATCGCAATCGCAAACAGCATGGCGAAGAACGATAGTTCCAGCGTCGCCGGGAACAGGGTCAGAAACTCGGTCAGAACCTTCTGCTGCGACGACAGCGATACGCCGAAGTCGCCATGCGCGAGGCGCCAGACATAGTCGAGAAATTGCTTCCACACGGGCTGGTCGAGGCCAAGCTCATGACGGAAGTACGCCAGCCGCTCTGGCGACATGCCATGCTCGCCAGTCCTTACCTCCACCGGGTCTCCCGGCACAAGACGGATCGCCGCGAAGGTCAGGAACATCAGCGCCAGAAACGTCGGGATGGTCAGCGCGATGCGGCGAAGGAAGTAGGCGAGCATGGCCGATTTCTAAAACAACGGGCCCCGCCTCACGTCGCGACTGGCGGAGCCCGGACCGGCCTTACTTAAGGTCGACGCCTTCGAACGCGTGCGTTCCAAGCGGGCTTTGCTTATAGCCGGTCACATTCGAGCGCATGGCTTCGAACACGATGGAATGGGCAAGAAGGAGTTCGGGCTGCTCGTCGTGTTCGATCTCCTGCATGCGCGAATAGAGTTTCGCCCGCTCGGCCTGGTTGGTTAGGGTGCGAGCCTTCGCCAGCAGTTCATCGAACTCGGCGTTGCACCATTTCGTGGGGTTGCTGCCGCCGGGCTTACCTCCGGGGCAGCCTCTCAGGAAGAAGAAATTGTCTGGGTCGCCGTTGTCCCCGGTCCAACCGTACTGGCCGGTGATCTCCTCGCCGTCAGCAAGGCGTTTGCGATACTCGCCCCACTCATAGGTGACGAGCTTGGCGTTGACGCCGATCTTGGCGAGATCGGCCTGCATCATCTCGCCGATGCGCTTGCCGTTGGGGTTATAGGGCCGCGACACCGGCATGTACCAGAGATCGATGTCGAGCGGCGTCTTGACGCCAGCCGCAGCCAGCATCGCCTTGGCTTTCTCCGGGTCGTAGGGCACGTCCGGAATCTTGTCGTTGAAGGACCACATCGTGGGCGGGATCAGTGTCGTCGCCTTCGACCCCGCGCCCAGATAGACGTCCTTAATGATCGCGTCGCGGTCGATCGCCATCGACAAAGCTTGGCGCACTTCCTTCTTGTCGAACGGCGGCTTGGTTGCGTTGAAAGCCCAATAGGCGACGTTGAGACCCGGCATATTGATCACCTTGAGGGTCGGATCCTTCTCCATCTCCTCGAGGTCGGCAGGCCGCGGATAGGCGTTGACGTGGCACTCGCCAGCTTTGAGCTTGGCGTAACGCGCTGTGGGGTCGGGCGTGATGGCGAATACGAGGTCATCGACCAGCGCCTTCTCGCCGTAATAATCCTTGTTCGCCTTGTAGCGGATGACCGAATCCTTCTGATAGGAGACGAATGAGAACGGACCGGTCCCGACCGGCGCCTGGTCGAACTGCTCGGGCGTCCCCTTCTTGAGTAGGAAGTCGGCGTATTCCTTCGAGCCGATCGCCATGAAGTCCATCGCCAGGTTGGCGAGGATGGCGACATTCGGCTCTTTCAGCTTCATGACGACGGTGTAATCGTCGGTTTTCTGGACCGAATCGAGCAGCTTCGGCATATCCATGTCGTCGAAATAGTCATATTTGCCGCCCGAGACTCTGTAATACGGATTGTCCGGCTTCCACTGGCGGTCGATCGAAAACAATACGTCATCGGCGTTGAAGTCGCGGGTTGGCTTGAAGTCTTTCAATGAATGGAACTTGACCCCCTTGCGCAGATGAAAGGTGATGGTCTTTCCGCCGTCAGTGACTTCCCAGCTTTCGGCGAGGCCGGGAACGACCTCGGTCGTGCCGCGTTTGAATTCGGTCAGGCGATTATAGACCGGCCGCGCCGCATCGAAGCTGGTGCCGGTGGTGTTGATTGCGGGGGTGAAGTTCTCCGGACTGCCTTCCGAGCAGTAAACCAGGGTCTTCGCCGAAGCCAGGCTCACGCCCCCGAGCAAGGCCGCGAGTCCGAGGCCGGCAAACGTGAGCGCTTTCATTTGCATCTCCTCCTGACGACAGCGCAACGACGAACGCAGTCGCCATCGAAGCTCTTTTTCGCTTTCAGCGCAATGGCCTCTGGACCGCGCAGTGGCGCCCCTAGAGACGGGATGGCCTCACCTGAAAAACCCGCGCGACGCGTCTCTTATTTGTGTGCATGATCCGGTTGCGCATTGATCCGGCGACGCAGCGCCGGTCACGTGGGAAGCGGACATGAATGCGAAAGATGCGATGCTGGCGGAGCTGAAGGCTCGGAACCCGAGTCGAAGCCTCGGGCAGAAATTCTACACCGACCCGGACTTCTACCGCCTCGACCTTGAGACGATCTTTTACCGGGACTGGCTGTTCGCCGGCCACGATTGCGAGATACCGGCGCCCGGCGATTATTTCACCATGCAGATTGGAGACTACCCGATCATTGTCCTGCGCGGCGCCGACGGATCGATACGCGCCCTCCACAATTCCTGCCGGCATCGCGGTTCGCGCATATGCGCAGCCCCAAAGGGCGCGGTGAAGCGCCTCGTATGTCCCTATCATCAGTGGACCTACGATCTTGCCGGGGGATTGATCCGCACGCGTCACATGGACGCAGCGATCGACAAGACGCAGTTCGGGCTCAAGCCCGTCCACTGCGAAAGCGTCGGCGGTTACATCTTCGTGTGCGTGGCGCCCGTTGCGCCAAGTTTCGAGCCCTTCCGAGCCCAGGCGGAAAGATATTTATCGCCGCACAAGATCGCCGAGGCGAAAATCGCCTTTGAGAGCACGATCGTTGAAAACGGCAATTGGAAGCTCGTCTGGGAAAACAACCGCGAGTGCTACCATTGCGCGGGGAACCATCCGGAACTCTGCCGGACATTCCCCGAAAAGCCGACGATATCCGGGATAGATGGGGTTGTTGGGGATCAGGAGATCAAGACTCACTGGAATCGATGGGAGGCCGCGGGACTGCCCAGCACTTTCCTGCTCTCCGAGTCGGGACAGTTCCGCACCAGCCGCGTTCCGCTCCTGGACGAAGCGGTCAGCTACACGATGACCGGCCGCGCCGCCGTCGCCCGGCCGCTCAGCGACAGCGTGACTGAGCCGCGCATCGGAACATTGCTGCTCTTCCACTACCCCTCCATCTGGAACCATGTGCTCTGCGATCACGCCGTGAGCTTCCAGGTCCTCCCTCTCGGCCCGATGCAGACGCAGGTCCGCACCAAATGGCTGGTTCACAAGGAGGCTGTCGAGGGAAAGGACTATACGGTCGAGGAACTGACCCGCGTCTGGCTCGCCACAAACGATCAGGACCGCCGCGTGGTCGAGGAAAACCAGATCGGCATCCGCTCGCCCGCTTATGAGCCTGGGCCCTACGCGCCCGAGCATGAGGACGGGGTCAGGCAATTCGTCGACTGGTATTGCCGGACGATGCAGCGGGGGCTCGGCGGCGCGCAGGCCACCATGAGCCGCGTCGCTTAGAGCGGTCCGGACTGCTTTCAGCGCAATCGCCCTCGGGCGAGCCGGCCTCGGTCATTCGCGGTTCGCTGACAGCGCTTCGAGCCTGCCGACAAGGGCCGCGGGATCGCCCGAAACCGCGACCTGCTTGAGCCGGCTCTTCGAGCCCGCCACGACGCGCGCATTCGAGGCTGGCGCGCCGAGTCGGTCCGCCAATAGGGCACACAAGGCTTGATTGGCTTCGCCCCCTTGCGGAGCGCTGCGCACGCGCGCCGCGAGCACCGCCGACCCGTCAGCAAGATGAGCCACGCCGTCGATCGCGTCGCGTCCGCCCTTCGGCGTCAGGCGGCAGGAGACGACGACGCCGTCCTTCGTCCTGCGCCAGGGCCCGCGGTCGCCCGTCATCCGGGTTCGCCCTCGTCGTTCATGGGATGCAGATCGCGCACCATCGCCTTGGCGCGCTCGTCAAGCACATGCGTATAGATCTGCGTCGTCGCGATGTCGGCGTGGCCAAGCAGATCCTGAACAACGCGCAGGTCCGCGCCGTTCTGCAATAGATGACTGGCGAAGGCGTGGCGAAGCACGTGCGGGCTCACGCGCGCGGACGCAATTCCCGTGGCTGCGGCGACGCGCTTGAGATCGCGAGCGAAGGCCTGGCGCGTCATATGGCCGCTCGCGCTCTCGGCGGGAAACAGCCAAGGGCTTGCGGCCGCGCCCGGCGCGGCTTGATCGAGCAGGGCGCGAAATGCGCCGATCGCGGCGCGGGCTGGGCCGGAGAGCGGCGCCAGGCGCTCCTTGTCGCCCTTGCCGCGCACGGGGATGAGCGGCGACTTGGCGGTTGCGATCGACTTCTTGAGGCTCAAGGCTTCCGACACGCGCAGGCCCGACCCGTAGATGAGCTCGATGAGACAAGCGACGCGCGCCGTCTCCAGCCGCTCGCGGAGCGGGCGCTCCGCGACGTCGAGCCCCTCACGCGCGGTCGCGATCAGGCGCTCGACCTCAGCCATGCTCAACAGCTTGGGCAACGGGCGCGATCGGCGCGGGCCCTCGACCGCCAGCGTCGGATCGTCCCGCCGCCAGCCTTCCGCATAAAGAAACTT
>Ga0116224_10001086_pt1 | contig 18630 bp, 15 predicted proteins | sample Sb_taG_9_FD_89699 | JGI IMG/M metagenome (GOLD analysis project Ga0116224, IMG submission 89699) | Peat soil microbial communities from Weissenstadt, Germany - Sb_50d_b_LC metaG | ecosystem: Environmental > Terrestrial > Soil > Wetlands > Peat | place: Germany: Weissenstadt | collected 2010-09-21 | reverse complement strand
GGTAACACAACCTCAACGGTAGTGGGGATGCTCAAGCTCATGCTCGGTCTTCCTCGAGTTTCTCAGGTGTAATGCTCAGGCTCAGCATTTCACGGGTCTGCGAATCGGTTACAGTAGAACTAGATCGCATCTTACCACAAGCACCCCTCACCTTGGAAGGGTTGGTGGCGTACCGTCGCCCCAGGCCTCGAACTCGGTCAGTCCGGTTGCGCCGCCTTTCGCGTGGGTGAAGACGGCCCGAACTCGCTCCGTCTCGATCTCCGAGAAACCGATGACGTTCGCGCGGTGGCCGGCCGGCGTCTCCGGCATGCGCGTCTGCTTCGGCACCGCTACCCATCTCTTGCCATCCCAGCATTCCAGCTCGATCCGCTCCGGGGCGACGACCGTATCGCCGTCATCGAGGAGATAGAGCTTGACGGTGTGGATGCGGCGTTTGATGCCGAAGTCGATGCCGCACCAGTCCTGGGCGTTCTTCGTCCCCTCGCAGGTCCAGCGATTCGGCGGCGAGGCGTGATACCAGTAGTTGCCGTCGTTGGCGTTGTGGAGCGGCGCCTTCGGGTTGCTATACGAGGCGAGGACGTGCGGATAGTAGCGGCCATCGTTGTTCACGGCGTAGTTGACAAACGGGGTCGCTTTCTCGCCACTACCCGGCGGCGGCAGCGGCGCCGTCAGCCGCCCCAGTGTCGCCGCGCTCGCGATCTTCTTGCCGTCCACGAGGACCTGCAAGCCGGTGCCTCGGCCGTAGCGCTGTCCCGTCCGATCCCACAGGATGGACACGCGCCGGCCGCGGTAACTCACGTCGTCCAGCGCGAAGTAATCCCAGTTGTCCGGGGCCAGCGGGTTGACCTCGAGGGTGTCGTCGTCGCGAGGCCGCAGGCCAACGAGGCCGCTGATGATGAGATCGATATATCCGGAGTGGAAATAGTGCTCGCTGTGGTTGTAGGAGTCGTGCCCCTCCCAGGAGCCGCTGTCGGGGTGGCACGCCTCGGCGAGGTACGGCTTGCCGTTCTTGCGGTGCGTTTTCGCGTACACGCGGAGCAGCTTCACGTAATCGGCCCTCGTGATCGCCTGCTGCTCGTAGTTGTTGAGCAGGTTGGCGAGCGCCACAAGTGTCTGCGTCGTGGCGTAGGGCCACGACTGGCCGCTCCACCAGCAGCAGGTCTTCGAGAGGTGATAGAGCGGATCGCCGCGCTCGACGGTCGTCGGGCCCTGGTCGGCGTAGAAGTAATTCGGGTCCATCAGGTATTTCCAGGCCGCTTCGTAGCCGGGGTCGGGCAGGTTGAACTGCCAGGGGACGAAGCCGATCTCCTCGCGGCCATGCTCGTTGCCGGCGAAGCGGCCCGATTGATAGGTCAGTGCCAGGGCCTTGACGGTGTGACCGTCCGCCGTCTCGTCCTGCCGGGCCAAATGCAGGAAGAACTGCCGCTTCGGGTCCCAGAGCTTCTTTTGGAGATTCTCCTTGAGGGCCGCGGCCCTGGCGTTGTACTGCTTCTCGACAGCGGCGTCCCCGGCGAGCTTCGCCACCCTGGCGATGGCCAGCGCGTCGGCCCAGAGGTAGGCGTTCAGCGTCGGCCGGTAGCCGGGCGCGCCGCGGACGATGTCCTTCGTCTGGCGGCTGTTGATGTTGAACTCCATGCCGTCGTCGTGCCCGGTCTGCCAGAACAGACCGACGTCCTTGTCGAAATGCTCCTTTTCCCAACCCTCATAGTTCGTCTTCAAGTCCGGCAGCAGACCCTTCACGAGAGTGTCGTCCGCGTGGACGCGCTGCACGGCCCACACGGCATCGGCAAGCCAGGTGCTGTAGCGGCGCGGCTGGGCGCCAGGAGTGCGCAACCAATAGCGTGCGTAATCGCGGGCATAGCGCGGATCCTTGAGCCAGCGCACCTCGTACAGCTGATGGCCTGCGGGGCAACTGATCGAGCCGTAGGCGCCGGACCAGAATGGGCGGTCGATGAACTCGGTGAAGGAGTAACCGCTGTCCGGCGAGCCGTAGGTGAGGTGCTTGGTGACAAGCTCCCACCGGTAGTAGTAGGTGGTATCGAGGTCGGGATCGGGACTCTCGAAGAAGGGAATGTTGGACTTATACCAATCCCAATCGCGGTTGTCCCAGAATGTCTGGGCGTCGAGGAGCTTCTGCTTGTCGAGGACCTGGGCGACGGTGATCTTCTGCCCATCGACGAGTACCTCGGCGCCGGGCTGAGCGATCTCCCCCACGATGAACTCCTCGCCGTCGGCCGTCTTCACCCGGGTCTTGAAGATGACCCCCGCCAGCAGCCACGCCCCCACGGCCAACGCCAGGACGGCGGCCCCGGCACCCGCCAGTAACGCGGGGCGCTTCCACCACACCCCCGGCGCCGGCTTCGCCGCTTCGCGCTCCTTCTTCCCCTTGTTCGGGGCAGGGGCAAGGGCGGGCGCGTCACCCAGATTTCCCAACGGTGATTCCTTCTCCACCACGGCGACTGCCGGCGCCTTGGCGGGCGGCTTTGTCGCCCCATCGCCGGGCCCCTTCAGCCGGCTGGTCTCCCCGCCCACCGCTGTCCCTGTCTCGCCCGACGCCACGCCCGGCGGCTGCGACGCGCCGCTCGCCGCGACGGGCTTGCCCCCCGGCTTGCAGAAGGGCAGCAGCGCTTGCGCCACCTCGGTCGGCCGCTGGTAGCGCTGCGCGGGATCCTTCGCCAGCATCCGCGCCACCACCGCGGATAACTCGGCGGGTACGTCCGGGCGCAGCTCGTGCAGCGGTTGCGGCTCCTTCTCGATGTGGGCCAGCACCAGCTTCACCAGCGTCTCCTCCTGGAAGGGCGGCCGGCCCGTCAGCAGGGCATACAGCGTACACCCGAGGCTGTAGATGTCGGCGCGCGTGTCGGCCGTGCGCGCGTCGGTCGCCTGCTCCGGCGCCACGTACTCCGGCGTCCCCATGAAAGCGTCCGCCTGCGTCAACCCGACCGCCCCTTGCCGCTCGCTCCGCAGCCGCGCCAGCCCGAAGTCGAGCACCTTCACCACCCCCTTGGGCGCCAGCATCAGGTTCTGCGGCTTGACGTCGCGATGCACCATGCCCTTCTCCGAGGCGTGTTGCAGCCCCAGGGCCGCCTGGCGGGCGTAGTGACAGGCGTGCGCCACCGGGAGCGGCCCCTTCCGCTCCACCACCTGCGCCAGGCTGAGGCCCTCGACGTACTCCATGACGATGAAGTGCAGGTCGCCGGCCTGGTCGGCGTCGTGGGCGCGGGCGATGTTCTGGTGGTCGAGTTTGCCGGCGGCCTTGACCTCGGCGTGGAAGCGAGCCAGTGCGTCGGGGTTGTCCAGCACGGCAGGGCTGATGACTTTGAGGGCGACGAGTTTCTCCAGGCCGCGGTGCTCGGCGAGGTAGATGACGCCCATGCCGCCGCGGCCCAGCTCGCGCACAATGCGGAACTTCGGATGATTCGCCAGCTCCGGGGGGACGTTCGCGAGAGGGGCGGGTGGCACCATCGGCAAGCCCAGCACGCTTGGAGTGCCACCGGGGGGCGGCGGCGCGGCGCCCGGGTTGGCGGCGCGGACCTTGCCCAGGAAGGAGTCGGCGGGCAGCCCGGCGATGGCGTTGCGGCAGTCGGCGCAGGTCTCCAGGTGGGCGGCGACGGTGGCGGACTGGGCCTCGGACAGCTTGCCGTGGCCGAATAGAGCCAGCGCCTGCGCCGTCGGATGGGTGCTGACTTCCGGCATGACGAACTCCTGTCGAGGCTGTGAATTGTTGGCCGGGAGAGCTTCCCCGCTGGTCCTCCCGTCCACTCGCACGCCTAAGGAAGTGCGCGAGGGCGGCAGCGGCATGCCACTGGTCGGCCGTGTCCCAGACGGCGATCAGGCCGACCGTATCCAGGAAGACCGGATTCATGGTTGGTGTTCGTTGTGCCGCTCGGCGGTGTCGTGGTGGCCGCTATCAAAGCGGCGGGCGAGAATCTCGTAAATCCGGATCAACCCTTCGTCTGTGCCGGGAGGAACCAGGGCACGGACGTCGATCGATACGTCCGCCGACGGCGGCGGCACCGGCTCGATGAGGACGGCCGTCCCCTCCGGCAAGTCCACCGGCACGGTCGGCCGGAAGACGCCGTTCTCGTAAATCGCGGTAATCGTACTCATGGCAAGGCTCTCACGCGGCCTGGGTCTGGTTGAGTTCTTCCCGCATTGTATCCAGCCGGTCGCCGAAACGGTCATGCACCCCAGCCCGCCGTTCAGCAGCGTCCCGTTGCTGCGGCCGAGGTCGGCGAGCGTGATGCCGTCGGCGCTCAGCTCGATGCGCGAAGGGAATCGAACGGCCCGATCCCGCGTTGATCGAGGGGCGAATCGTCAGTTACGTCACCCGGAAGATGAAGCGCTGTTCGCCCACGCGGAACTGGCAAGCGCTGGCGAGCGGCATCGGCTCCATGACGCGCAGCCACAGGCCGTTGAGCGACTTGTTGTTCTCGATGTGCCACCCCTTGGGGTCGCGGTACAGCCGGGCGTGGCGGGCGTTGACCAGGACGTCGTCGGGCCGGGCGATGGCGCACGTCTTCGCATCACGGCCGATCCAGTACTCCGGCAGTGTCAGCGCGATGCGGTTCACCGGGCCGGCCGGCGACAACTCGACCAGGGACGGGACCAGCGAACGGACGGGGACGGCGCCGGACCACGGCTGGGTCGTCTGCGGCGTGGCGCCCGGGGGATCAACGCCGGGGGCGGTGGGCATGCCGGATTCAAAGCGGTAGCGCCCGCTGCCGAAGATCACCTCGTTCTCGTTCCGCAGCAAAGTGCTGCCGACGCGCACGAATGTCCCGTTGGTGCTCTGGAGGTCGCCGAGTGTCCAGCGGTAGCCGTTCGGCCCGCGCTGGCGGACGACTTCCGCATGGCGGGCGGAGACGAGCCCGTCGTGGGGGAGGCGGATGTGGCCCTCGGTCCGGGCGATGACGAGGACGTCGGCGCGGAGGCGCACCCATTCCCCATCGGACCGGCCATCGTCCAGCACACAGAGCAGGGCGGTGGGCGGGCGCAGGATCGGCCGCTCCGCCTGGGCCTCGACCTCGACCGGCACGGCGACCGGCGCCTTGCCTGGCGCGGCGGCCGGCCCCTTCTTGGCCTGGGCGGCGAGTCGGTCGCGGCGGGCCTGGAGGGCCTGCCGGATATCCTCGTCGGACTCCAGGCGAGTGCCCTCGATGGCTACCGGGAGAGGATTGGCGGGCGAAGGGCGGCCTTGATTCGGCGACATGGACGGCTCCTGAGAATAGCTCCGGTCTGGTCTGGTGCGGCCTGACCTTCGGAACCTCGCCCCCTTCGGTACTCATGACTTACCAGAGGCGAGTGATCGGGTACTGGTCGAGCACGGCATCCATGCTCACGAGCGGGATGTTCTCGACCATCGCCTGGGCAACTATCAGCCGGTCGAATGGGTCGCGGTGATGCAGAGGCAGGGTCGTCAAGACGCTCGTGTGCCTCGGCTCGATTGGCAGAATCGCAAAGTCGTTCCCGACGAGACCGCGCTGTATGAAGTCGTCGTACGGGGCGTGGAGGTCGAGCTTTCGCAAGCCGACCTTGATGGCGACCTCCCAGTAGCTGGCCGGGCTGATCAGGACGTCGTTGGCCGGGTCGCTGATGAGCCGCTGTGCCGTGGCGCTCGACTGCGGGTCGTTCAGCACGAACCACAGGAACGCGTGGGTGTCCAACAGCAGCCTCATCCCATGTACTCCGCAAAGTCCTTCAGATGCTCATCGTCGTCGGCGACGATGGTCAGCATCCCCTTGCAGTTGCCGGGCTGCCGAGGCATTCGCTTCGGCGGTCCCTCGGCCGTTAGCCGGGCCACCGGCTTTTCGCCCCGCGTGATGAGCAGGGACTCGCCCGGGTGAAGCCGTTCAATCAGCGCTGCCAGATGGGCCTGGGCTTCTTCGATGGTAACGGTCGGCATGGCTTGCTCCTTCTCGTTCGGCCGGTTCGGCGCCACCGCTCACTTCCGCCGACACACCGAGTGTTCGGCGTGGCCCGCCGAGTTCACTCTACCCCCATTCCGCTCCCGGGGGACGGGGTCCAGCCGTATCTCGGCGGGGTTGTCCCGGAGGGCTGGCGGGAGAGGCGCTTACGATAAGCTCTGGCGCGACCAGGGGCGTAGTCTTGAACTCCGCGCCACGCTTTTCCGCTCGCACCGCCTTCCGCTCCGGCACGCCGGGCCGTTGCTCCGCTCCGCTGCGCTCACGGCCCGGCGGCCTCCGCTCCAGGCGGTACTCGCTCTTGCCCTACCCCCCGGACGGGACTGCGGCGAGGCGGAAGCCCAGGCGGTAGTCCCGGTACGACGGCTCGTACCCGCTGCGGAACGACGCCCGGCAGAGGCAGCCGCCGCCGCTGCGCCAGCTGCCGCCCCGGACCACGCGGGCCAAGCCTCCGGCCTGGAAGCGGTCCTCGCACCACTGCCAAACGTTGCCGTGCATGTCGAAGAGCCCAAGCTCGTTCGCTGGGTACGAGCCCACTTTCGAGGTACGCTCCAGGTACTTGCCCTTGGGCGCGTTACCGGCGGGGTTGCGTCCGTCAAAGTTGGCCTGCTCAGACGAGAGGTCGTTGGTGCGCTGGGAGAAGTAGAAGTCGAAGTCACAATCTCGTTCAGAAGTCGCCCCTCCCCGACAAGCATACTCCCACTCGTCCTCCCGCGGCAAACGGTACCGGAAGCCCTTGTCCTTCTCGCGCGCGTTCAGCTTCTCCAGGAACTTCTGTACGTCGTCCCACGAGACGTTCTCGACAGGGAACTGCTTCAGGTCCGCGTCGGGAATGTCCTTCACCTTGTCGGCGCCGCCCCCGTTGCGGCAGAACCAGCTGGGATTGGTGACCATGATCTCCTGCCACTGTCCCTGCGTGATCGGGACGGTGCCGATGTAGAATTCGCGGGGGACCTCGACCTGGTGCTGGCTGCCGCGCTCGCCCATCCAGAACTTGCCCCGTGGCACCAGGACGAACTTCATACCGAGGGAGTTCGGCACTTCCTTTCCCTTGGAAGTAGACAGAGTGGTGCCACTGGGGCCCTTTTCATCCCTCCAGTGGATCCCGATGACAATCCCTGCCAGGAGCAACGCCAGCACGCCGCCCGCCGCCGCGAGCAGCGGCCAACGTTTGCGCCCTCCCGATCGCTTCGACCACGCCGCCGGCGTAGGACTTGCCTCTTTCCGCTCCTTCTTCGCCTTCTTCGGGGCCGGGGCATCAACCGGGTCATCGAGCAAGTCGCCGAACGGCGATCCCTTCTCCTCCGCAGGGGCCGATGCCTCGGCCGCCGGTTTCGGCGTCTCTTTGCCTACCGTAACCCGACTGGTGTCGCCGCCAATGATCGTCCCCGTGCCCGGCGACGCCACCGGGGGTTGCGACACCGCGCGCCCACCCGGCTTGCCGATGGCCTTGACGAACGGCACCAGGGCTTGAGCGACGTCGATGGGCCGCTGGTAGCGCGCGGCCGGGTCCTTCGCCAGCATCTTCGCCACCACCGCCGACAGCTCCGCCGGCACGTCGGGCCGCAGTTCGTGCAGCGGCTGCGGCTCCTTCTCGATGTGCGCCAGCACCATCTTGCCGACCGTGTCTTCCACGAACGGCGGCCGCCCCGTCAGCAAGGCATACAACGTACAACCCAGGCTGTAGATGTCGGACCGGGTGTCCGCCTGGCGGGCGTCGAGGGCCTGTTCCTGCGCCACGTACTCCGGCGTGCCCATGAACGACTCCAGGCGCGTCAGCCGCGGGCTCGCCTTCTTCTCATCGCGGACCCGCGCCAGGCCGAAGTCGAGGACCTTGACCAACCCCTTCGGCGTCAGCATGAGGTTCTGCGGCTTGATGTCGCGGTGGACCATGCCCTGCTCGAAGGCGTGCTGCAGCCCCAGCGCCGCCTGCCGAACGTAGTGGCAGGCGTTGGCGAGCGGCAGTGGCCCCTTCTGCTCCAGGAGCTGGGCCAGGCTAACGCCCTCGACGAACTCCATGACGAGGAAGTGCAGGTCGCCGGTCTGGTCGGCGTCGTAGGCACGGGCGATGTTCTGATGGTCGAGTTTGCCGGCGGCCTTGACCTCGGCGTGGAAGCGGGCGAGAGCGTCGGGGTTGTCCAGCACGGCGGGGCTGATGACTTTGAGGGCGACGAGTTTCTCCATGACGCGGTGCTCGGCGAGGTAGATGACGCCCATGCCGCCGCGGCCCAACTCGCGGACGATGCGGAACTTCGGGTGGTTGGCCAACTCCGGCGGCACGTCCGCCGGCAGGGCGGCGGGCGGCGGCGCCTTGCCCATCACGTTCGCGGCGGCGCCGGGCCGGGGCGGCGGGAGGACGGTGCCGCCGGGCTTGGCGGCGCGGACCTTGCCCAGGAACGAGTCGGCGGGCAGCCCGGCGACGGCGTTGCGGCAGTCGGCGCAGGTCTCCAGGTGGGCGGCGACGGTGGTGGCCTGGGCCTCGGACAGCTTGCCGTGGCCGAACAAGGCCAGTGCCTGCGCCGTCGGATGGGTGCTGACTTCCGGCATGATGAACTCCTGTCGAGGCTGTGATTTGTTGACCGGGAGCGATTCCCCGGCGGCCGTCCCGTCCACTCGCACACATAAGGAAGTGCGCGAGGCGGGCGATCCTGTCAGAAAAATCTTCGCCAGCGCAGGAACGATGCCGCGCCGTGGCCAAACTGACCATCCCCGGATGACTTGCAGCTTACAGCGTCGTTGGCCGCCATGCCACCTTTTCCTGTCCAATGGCGGGATTAGAACAGGATGGTGAACCCGGCCGCCGTAAAGTGACGGTCGTTTGTGAACACCTCGGCCAGGCCCAGTCGGCGCATGACGGCGAAGGAGACGTGATCGACGATGCCGGCCGACCCGGCTAGCCCGCGGGCGTAGTCGATCCACGCCTGTTCGAGGTCCTGCGGGGTCGGCTCGTAAAGATCGCCGGCCTGGCTCAGGCCGTCTCGAATCGCGATCACCTTGTCCCGATACGGCCGCCGGGCGGCGGCGTTCCCGCATTCGAGCAGGACGTAGGTCGTCGTCACCAGGCGGGTGGTCTTCGGGTCCAGGGCCAGGAATGCGGCGGTCGCGGCGGCGTGCCACTGGTCGGAGCGGTTCCACAGGGCGATCAGGCCGACCGTGTCGAGGATGACGGTCGTCATGGCTGGTGCTCATCATGGCGGGCGGCGGCCTCGGGCTCGCCGGTGTCGTAGGATTCGGCCAGCGCCTCGAACACGCGCCGCCGGGCTTCCTCCTGCGGCGTGGCGGTCGGTTCCGGCACGATCCGCACCGTGCAACCCTCGGGAAGATCGACCGGCACGGTCGGTCGGAAGACGCCGTTCTCGTAAATCGCGGTGATCGTGCTCATGGCAAGGCTCTCACGCGGCCTGAGTCGGGTTGAGTTCTTCCCGCATTGTATCCAGCCGGTCGCCGAATCGGTCATGGACCCGCCCCAGCACGCCGGTCTGCTCGAACGGTCCTTCGTCGAGGTCGTCGCGGTCCGGGCAGCGTGCTCCGCCGTCATGAGCATCCCGCTCTTTTCCCGCTCTTCAACGATTACGGGAGGAATTCTTGACCCAGGCGGGCGTCGTGCCTGGCGGCACACGCTTCTGCCATTCCTGGATGTAAGGCTCGCGGTCCTTCGGCGGCGCCGCCGCCCTAAACGGGGTGTCGTCCGGCACCTTGTCGGGAAACGCCAGCTCCAGGTGCCAGGAGGCCAGTTCCGCCACCGCAGGATGGCTGTCGCCCAGCCACGCGATCAGGCGCTGATACGTCTCCGGCTGGGCGAGCTCATCGGGGGAAAAGCCGAGCAATAGCTGGAGGATCCGCTCGGCCTTTTCGCGGTCGCCCGCCTGCGTCCTGAGGGCCTTTTCCAGGTCGGCCAGATGCGCCGGCCGTCGTGCCACCCAGCTGAGCAGGGCGTAAGCGGCGCCACGCCGTACCCGCGCGCTCTTGTCCTCCTTCGCGGCCAGGAAGTTGACCAGGTACGGCAACTCGTCGAAGGCGGCCAGGAACTCCACGCCCAGTTGGCGGTAAGTCACGTCCTCCTTCTCCCGATCCAGGCGCCCCTTGATCTGATCGACCAGGTCCCCCGACCCCTTCAGGTGATCGCCCCAGTCCTTCAGCGACAGCATCAGATCGCGAACATAATCGTCCGTGGGTTTCGGCGACTCGGGCCACCAGAGAGGCCTTTCCCGGGCGGTGATTGGGGCGAGCGGTCCTTTCGCCTGGTAATCCCAACCGACCCGCGCGAACCCGCTCAACTTGGTCGGCTCCCGACCGCGTGCCTCCAGCGTGACCGTGCCCCGCGTGAACACCTCAAGAGTCGGCAGCGACGGGTCTCGCTGCCCCTTCGCGGCCGGCCGCGGGGGCAGATAGGTAAGCTGGGCGCAGACCTCACTGTCCGGGTCGTGCAGGATCACGTCAAACGACTCGCGAAGGAACCTGACCCGCGCGCGCGGCGGCTCGCCCCCTTTGCGGCGGGTGAGCCGGATGCGCCCGCGGTCGAGCCCAAGGTCCAGCGCACGGCCCTCCGCGGGTTTGTTGAGGACGACCACACTCTCCAGCAGCAACGGCGGCATGGCGTTGAACTCGAGTAGGTTGCCCCAGAGGGTCAGAGTCAGGCCGCTGTCGAGATCGACGTCGCAGCGGTAGCCAGACAGGCCCATAAGGGTCGTCTCAGCCGGGACGCGCTCGCCCGGGCGCAACCGCAGCCAGCTGTTGTCTTCCCGCCGCAGCAGAACGCTGGGGGTGGGTTCCGGCTGGGCCACGTACAGGCCGACCTCCGGCACCTCGCCGACGAGGGGCAGTGGTGGAGGAGGCGGCGGGGGGAGCGGCTTGCCGGCGTCTTGCAAGGGCGGCTTGGCGGTGTCCTGTGGGTGGGACTCGTTTCCCGACGTCTGGGGCGGGCCTACGGCCGTGGTGATCGCGACTGGGGCTGGCGGGATGGCGTTGGCCTCCCCAGGCCGGTGATGAATCCAGTAAGCAACCAGCCCCACGAGGACAACGACCGCCACGAGCGCCGCGCCGACAAACCAGGCCGCGGGGCGTCCTCGGAGTCGGAGGCGGGACGGCGCGGCCGGGCTCAGGCGCATGACCGTCAACTTGGGGCCGGTGTAGCCGAGTTGGATGGAGTCGCCGGCGCGCAGGGGCGAGGGGCCTTCGATCAGGCAGCCGTTCAGCAGCGTGCCGTTCCTGGAGCCGGCGTCGCTGAGGGTGGCGCCGTCGGCGCCCACGTCGATGCGCGCGTGCTGGCGCGAGACCGTGTCGGCGGGCCTTCCCTGAAGCGAGAGTTCGCAGCCGGGGTCAAGGCCGATGAGGACGACCGGACCGGGGTGCTCGAACTCGGCCGGCGGTCCGGCGCCGAAGATGATCTGCAGGCGGATGCTCATGATATTACCCCGGCAAGAAAGAAGCTCACACAAGCCTGAGGCGCCAGCGAAGGAGAGATCGCCCCTTCGCTGGCGCCTCAGGCTTGTGTCGCCAGCGCAGGGACGCCGCCCCACAAGCCTGAGGCGCCAGCGAAGGAGAGATCGCCCCTTCGCTGGCGCCTCAGGCTTGTGTGCGTCTCTTCCGTGCCGGAGTAATAGAATCCGGAACGGGAACGGTTGCTCGCCGGGGCGAAACTGGCAACCGCGGTCGAGCGAGAGTTGCTCGACGAGCAGCCACTGCCCGCGGGGTCGGCCCCTCGGCACATCTTCACGGCGCCGCACTGGTTCGCCGCGCCCGGCACTCCCGCAGCTCGGCCCTTATCGCCTCGTAAAGGGCCTTGTACTCCGGCCGATCGTCATCCGTCGCGGCGGCAAACCAGAAGCCGTGGTCGCGCATGTAAACCACCAGCTCCGCGACAGTCTTCCCTTCCGGCGGCGCGAGGCCGAGAACGGCCGTGCGCGAGCGCTGCAACCCGCGGAGACACTTGTGCAGGGCCTCGAGGAACCGCTGTGCCTCGATCTCATTGCAGGGTGACCATTCGATCTCGTCCCGCACCTGCCCGGTCCGCTGGGTCACGGCCGCCCGCAACTGCTCGACGCGATTCATCATTTCGTACAGATCCTGGTGGTCCACCTTCTTCTCTTTATCAATCTGGCCCTTGAGGCGATCGAACAGATCGTCGATCTCGCCGCACTCCCGGGCGAACAGCGGCCGCTGGAGCAAGAAGGGCCAGCCGAGCTGTTTCTCCTTGAACAGCGCCACGCTGAAAGCGCCCGACGGCCGCACGTGGACCCGCTTCAACCACTCGCCCTGAATGGGCGTCGAACGGTCTGCCGGGCCCAGCCGGATCAGCTCCTTGAGAATGTCGTTGTGTACGCGCGCGGACCAGATCTCCGGATCGGAGGGGCTGTCGCGCTCGGTCGGCTCGCCGAGAAGGCGATCGACGAAGCGCTCGTGAGCGCGGAGGTTCTGCTTCTTGATCTCCTCGTCGCGGAAGGCCCTCTCCCAGGACCATTGCTCCAGGAGCCGCTTGCGGTTGTCGATCTTCTTTTGAAGCACCTCCTCTCCGAGCAGGCGGGCGCGCTGCCAGTCGATGAGGTACTGGCCCTGGGCGGCGATGCGGTCCGCGACCTTGTCGCGCTGCACGACCATGATCGGCGGAGGGTATCCCCAGTTGGGAGGCGCCACGACGACGACTTTGGGGCTATCGGAGCCCGGAGGGTCTGCGCGCGCGACCGGCGCCATCACCGGCCCGGCCAGCATCGCCAGGGCCAGGGGGAAGCAATACCAACCGGAGGGAGGAGAGCGACGCTCGTTCATGGCTTCACCGAGAGTGACTTATGCGTTCGCACGCCACACGAAAAGGCGAGGGCGAACATCGGGTTCGTCAAGAGGCGAGTCCTCACTTAGAAGAGAAAAGGGGCCTGGAATAGTTTTCAAATAGGCGAACGGGAAAAACGACTCCCGACCTTTTATCTTCCTTTTCTCTTCTTTTCTCTTCCCCTTCCGACCCCTTTTCTCTTCCTCACCGGCGCACGCACCTGACGACGACGCCGTTCCGAGCGTTCGTCAGGGTCATGGTCTTGCCGGTCTGGTCGATTTCGCCCTCCCACTTGGCGCCGTAGCCGGGAGCAAGGTTCTTGTTTTCATCGATGACGATTACCTTGCGCCCCGTTTGATCGAAGCGCCCGCGGAAGCTGTTGGTGCCGATATCGATGTGGTCCGGACTGAAGGTGAAGCCCCAGGTCCTGCCGTTTGGGAATGTGCCGTCCCAATGCCCGACAACGGGCGGAGCGGGATCGGCCTGGGGGCGGCGCACGAAGCTGCCGACGACGCCGTTCTGAGCGTTCGTCAGGGTCATGGTCTTGCCGGTCTGGTCGATTTCGCCCTCCCACTTGGCGCCGAAGCCGGGAGCAAGGTTGTTGTTTTCATCGATGAGGATTACCTTGCGCCCCGTTTGATCGAAGCGCCCGCGGAAGCTGTTGTCGCCGATCATGATGTTGTCCGGACTGATGATGAAGGCCCACGTATCGCCGTCCGGGAACGTGCCGTCCCAGGTCCCGACAATGGAGGAGGCTGCATCGGCCCGGGCCGGTGCCGCTTCGGCACTTGCCGGCGATTTCCAGTGTGCGGCAAGCACCTTGCGTCCGCCGTCTTCGATCTCCACTTCTTCGCCGATGACGTCGATCCCGTCCCTGCTGGCCACGATCTTCCGTGTGCCTGGCTTGACGCGGATCTCGGCCTTCTTCCCGTCGGCACCCCAGGTCACCGTCACTTTCTCGCCGTCCACCAGTACCTCGGAGCCCGCCGGCAGGTTCTCCAGCACGATCGTCCCGTCCTTCGTCTTCACCTTGAAAACGCCGCCGGCCCACAGGCCCACCAGAAGCAAGGCGAGGATGGCAGCCGCACCACCAGCCAGCACCGCCGGCCGCTTCCACCACGCCGCCGGCGTAGGCTTCGCTTTTCTTCGCTCCTTCTTCGCATCCTTCGGCGCTGGGGCTGCGGCCGGCGCATCCGCCAGGCCCTCGAACGGCGATCCCTTCCCCTCCTCTGCCGCCAGCGGCGCTGCTTTGGCGGAGAGCTTCGACGCCCCTGTGCCGAGGCCCTTCATCCGACTGGTGTCCCCGCCCATGCGCGTCCCAGTGCCAGCCGCTCCCACAGCCGGGGAATGTTGCGCTGCAGCGGGCGCACCCGCTTTGCTTCCCGCCTTGACGAACGGCGCTAGCGCCCGCACCACCTCCACGGGCGTCTGGAAGCGCTGCGCCGGGTCCTTCGCCAGCATCTTGGCCACCACCGCTGACAGCTCCGCCGGCACGTCCGGCCTCACCTCGTGCAAGGGCAGAGGCTCCTTCTCGACGTGCGCCAGGACCAGCTTCGTCGCCGTGTCCTCCACGAACGGCGGCCGGCCCGCCAGCAGGGCGTACAGCGTACACCCGAGGCTGTAGATGTCGGACCGCGTGTCGGCCGAGCGCGCGTTGATCGCCTGCTCGGGCGCCACGTACTCCGGCGTCCCCATGAACGACTCCAGCTGCGTCAGGCGCGGCGCCGCCTTCCGCTCGTCGCGGACCCGGGCCAGGCCGAAGTCGAGTACCTTCACCAGCCCCTTGGGCGTGAGCATGAGGTTCTGTGGCTTGACGTCGCGGTGGACCATGCCTTGCTCGAAGGCGTGCTGCAACCCCAGCGCTGCCTGGCTGATGAGATGGCAGGCGCCGCCCACCGGCAACGGCCCCTTCTGCTCCAGCAGCTGGGCCAGGCTGACGCCCTCGACGAACTCCATGACGAGAAAGTGCAGGTTACCGGCCTGGTCGGCGTCGTAGGCGCGGGCGATGTTTTGGTGGTCGAGCTTGCCGGCCGCCTTGACCTCGGCGTGGAAGCGGGCCAGGGCGTCGGGGTTGTCCAGCACGGCGGGGCTGATGACCTTCAGCGCCACAGGCTTTTCCATGACGCGGTGTTCGGCCAGGTAGATGACGCCCATGCCGCCGCGGCCCAACTCGCGGATGATGCGGAACTTCGGATGGTTCGCCAATTCCGGCGGCACGTCCGCCGGCGGGGCGGGCGGTGCTGCCGGCCGCCCTGCCATGCTCGGGGAGGCGGCGGGTCGCACTGGCGCCGGTCCCGGCGGGAGGACAGTGCCGCCCGGCTTGGCAGCGCGGACCTTGCCCAGGAACGAGTCGGGGGGCAGCCCAGCGACGGCGTTGCGGCAGTCGGCGCAGGTTTCCAGGTGGGCGGCGACGGTGGCGGACTGGGCCTCGGACAGCTTGCCGTGGCCGAACAGGGCCAGCGCCTGCGCCGTCGGGTGGGTGATGACTTCCGGCATGATGAACTCCTGTCGAGGCTGTGAATTGTTAGCCGGGAGCGATTCCCCGGCGGTCCTCCCGTCCACTCGCACGCATAAGGAAGTGCGCGAGCGGGGCAAACCTGTCAGAAAAATCTTCGCCAGCGCAGGAACGATGCCGCGCCGCGGCCGAACTGACCATCCCCGGATGACTTGCACCTTACAGCGTCGTTGGCCGCCATGCCAGCTTTTCTTTGTCGATTGCCCCCCATCGCCCCGTGGAACGCCCACTTAATGGGGGCTGGATGGCAGGGCGGGCGGCCGGTTAGAATAGCGGCGGGAGGAACTGCCCATGACTGTGACGAACTTCGCGAGAGTGTGGGACGAGGTCAGGGGGCTGGCCCCGGAGGAATTGCGCCGGTTGCGGAACCTGATCGACGCCCTGCTGGCTAACCCCGCCCTCCAGGGGGACACGGTCAGCAAGCAGGACCAGATGGCCTTGGCCATGCTTCGGGACGGTTTGCTGCGCCGGATACCCCCTCCGCTGAGTGAGGCCGAGATCAAGGCGTTTCAAGACTTCAAGCCGATCCCGATCGAAGGGGAACCGCTCTCGGAGACGATCATCAAGGAGCGGCGGTAAATGGCGGCCCACCTGCTGGACAGCAGCGCCATCGTCAATCGCTTCGTCAACGAAGCGGGCAGTGCCTGGGTCGCTGGCCTCGTTGACCCTTCCGCCGGATCAGTCGATCAATCCCTCGGCCTCCTGTCGTAACCTGCTGAGGACACGCGACTTGGCGGTCAGGACCGCGGCGTGGGATAGGCCCAGCTCCTCGGCCGCGTCGGCCGGAGCGACCCCGTCAAAGGCGACGCGGCGGAACGCGGCCAACGTACTCGGCTCGAACATCGGCTCGATCAGGTCCATCAGCCGGCGCAGGACATAGCGATCGTGCTCATCGTCCCACAGGCGGCTCAGCTCGCTGTTGGGGTCGGCGAGCTGCGCCAGGGGACACTCTTCGGGTGACGCGCCCAGCGCCTGGGGCCGATTCTGCCGGGCGCGGTAGTGGGCGGCCAGGCGGTGAGCGGCGACGGTGCGCAGCCAGCGGCGGAAGGAACCGGTCTGCCGGCGCTGGAAGCCGGGCAGCTCACACACCAGGACTTGCATGACATCCTGCACGATGTCCTCAGCCTCCTCGCGAAGTGTCGGGTCGCGCAGCAACCAGCGCCGGATGAGCGGCCGGTAAAGGTCGTCAAGCCGCCGCCAGGACGCCTCGTCGGGCGAGGTGCGCAGTCGCTCCAGCAGGCTGGCGGACGTTTCCATCACGTGTCCCAGGCGTGGGGGAAGTTAGAGGTAGCGTAATCTGCTCATTCGTAGCTCGCAAGGGAAATCCGCGGTGCAGGTGTGAAGACGGGGGGTCAGGCGGGTCAGCAGAGACTTTGCCATCGCAAAAGGACACTTTCGAGGATCGGCCACAGGCGCTCGGGCCTCAGCTCGCCCATGCACTCCAGGCGCGAGCACTTCTTGACGTAGCTGCCCGCGCAGCGGACGCGCGTCTCGACGGCCCGCGCCCCCTGGCCGAACGGCCCGTTGAGGGCGACCTTCGTACACGTATAGGGCGCGACGATCGGCCGGCCCAGAGCCACCGCGAGGTGAAGCGGCCCGGTGTCGTTGGCCACCATCACATCGACCAGCGACAGGACCGCGGCGAGCTGCGGCAGCGTCGTCCGGCCGCTCAGGTTGCGCCAGGGACCAGCGAGATGCGCCCCGGTCGTCTGCGCCAGCTCCGCCTCGTCGGCGCCCCCGACGAAGACGACGGTGCCGCCGAAGCCGGCCTGCGCCCGCCGCGCCAGCGCCGCGAAATGCTCCGGCGGCCAGCGCTTCGTGACCCAGCGCGAGCCGACGCCGAACGCCAGCCACGGCCGCGGACAGTCGCCCAGGGCCTCTTCCGCCCACAGGCGTTCCGGCTCCCGGACCGGCAGCGGGAACTCGATCGGCCCATCGCCGGCCCCGAGGGCCTCGGCCACCAGCCAGTAGCGATCGACCGCGTGGAGGGCGCTGAAGTCGGCGACGCGGACGACGTCGGTGTAGAACCAGACGGCCCCCTCGCGCGCCGAGCTGAGGCCGACGCGCCGGGCCGCCCCGCTGGCTGCCGTGAACAGGCCGCTGCGCAGCAACCCCTGCAAGTCGATGACCAGGTCGAAGCGGCGGGCGCGGAAGTCGCGCAGGAACCGGGCATAACCCACCGTCGCCTTCCACAGGCCGTGCCGCGTCGCCCCGCGGTCGAAGGGGAGCACCTCGTCGAGGGCGGGGTGGCCGCGCAGCAGCGGCTCGTAGGTGCGGTTGACCAGCCAGGTGACGTGGGCGTCCGGGTAGCGCCGCCGCAGCGCCGCCAGCACCGGCAGCGCCTGGACGATGTCGCCCAGGGCGCTCGGCTTGATGAGGACGATGCGGCTGGCGGGGTAGTCGCGGAGCGGAAGTCGTTTCATGCGGCGAGTCCTTTCGCACACCGCCGCTTGCGGCTTCGCACGAGCTGCGAAGTCGCAAGCGGCTTACTCCTGCGGCAGCCGCAGCGTCAGCACCAGCACGACCGCCATGAGGGCGGCGCCGGCGACGTAGGGCATGACGTGCGACAGTTCCACGAAGAAGAGGAACGAACCGATGGCCGGCCCCAGGATGCGAGCCAGCGCCGACATCGATTGGTTGACGCCCAGGATTTCTCCCTGCCGGGTCGGGTCGGAGCGCTTGGAAACCAGCGCCTGGACCGACGGCGTCATCACGGCGAAGCCCGTAACGAGGACGGCCAGGATGACCAGGGCCAGCGGAATCACCACCGCCGTCTCGGTCAGGATGCCCCCGTGGACCGCCAGCAGGGTCGCGATGACGGCGCAGAGGCCGAGCAGCATCAGCGCCACGCCGGCGCGCAGGAAGCGCATTTCGCCGACGCGGCTGACGAAGCGGCGGTAGATGCCGCCCTGCACCAGCATCAGGACCAGGCCAACGAAGGCGAAGATGAGGGAACTCTTGCGGATGACGTCCTCGAGTTGCTCGTCGCTCATCTCCTCCATGCGGAGCACCCGGCCGGCGCTGAGCAGGAACTGGTTCATGAGGGCGAGCGTCGATTCGAGGCTGCCGAAGGCGAAGGTCGCCAGGAAGAAGGTGACGACTAGGGCGCCGACCACCGGCGTCCGCAACACTTCGAGGGTGGCCCCGAAGCGAATCCAGTCGCGCCGGCCCGCGGCGGTGCCGCTGGTGCGGAGCGTCTCGGGGAGCAGGGCGACTGCCAGCAGCAGGGCGATCAGCGACAAGAGCGAGGCGGCTATCCCCGGGGCGGCCTTGGAGGGCACGACGAACGAGAAGAAACACAGGATCGGGCCGCAGGTGAAGCCGATGCCGAAGGCGATGCCGATCAGGGCCATGCCGCGGGCGCGCGTCGCGAACGAGGTGCAATCGGCGACCACCGCCTGGGCTGTCGAGATGGTCGCGCCGGC
>Ga0116224_10001084_pt1 | contig 18674 bp, 11 predicted proteins | sample Sb_taG_9_FD_89699 | JGI IMG/M metagenome (GOLD analysis project Ga0116224, IMG submission 89699) | Peat soil microbial communities from Weissenstadt, Germany - Sb_50d_b_LC metaG | ecosystem: Environmental > Terrestrial > Soil > Wetlands > Peat | place: Germany: Weissenstadt | collected 2010-09-21 | reverse complement strand
GAACAGCTCTTGGAGGTCGCGTGCTGCCTGCCGCCGCTGGCTGGCGGTCACCACTTTTTTTGGGCGACCTCCTGGAGCATCTGCTTGTCCAGGGCGAGTTCAGCGACGAGGCGCTTGAGGCGGGCGTTCTCGGCCTCCAGCTCCTTGAGCCTCTTGGCCTCGTCGGCCTTCATGCCGCCGTACTGGTTGCGCCAGCGGTGCAGAGTCGGCTCGCTGACGCCGAGCTTCTGGCAGACCTGGCCGAGGGTCAGGCCCTGAGCGAGGTCGGCCTCGACCTGGCTCAGCTTGGGGATGATCTCTTCCGCGGTGTGTCGCTTCATCGTTCGTCTCCTGCCCTCGAGGGGCGTCAAAGACTCTCATAGCACCTGGACCGGTTTTTGGGTAGCACACCAAACCTGCGAACAGGCCATGTTCTGTCCAGTTCATTGCGGAACGTGTGCCCCGCCGGGCTTGCTTGGCTAAGAACTGCACGGGCGCCTTTCGACGCATGCAGCTCAAGCATTGGTCAACGCACTTGTTACGGCACGCGGTTGCCCGCCTTGGCCTGGAGGACAACCTGTACGTTACTGCGTGAGAGCCAACAACGGAACCGTCGGAAGCCGCACCAGCAAGCGTGTTGCACGCCGCCGACATTTCTGCTTTGCTTCCTCAAGTCGGTTTGCCCACGGTTCACATACGCCAACACCAGAGGGAAGTCTGCCGGCTTTCGCCGCGGGGTAAGCACCTCTATCCGATCCATCACAGGTCGGCATTCGCTTCCTCCCTCCTCCTTTACCCGCAGCCCCATCGGCTCGCCTTACGGTTCGCTTTCCTTGGCAGGGAGGCTACGGGCTTACCACGTTCCGTCGTTGTCGCGGTGTGGGTTAGGTCGGGCCTATTCGCCGGGGGTACGCCACCTGCGCCGGCTGAGTAAATAGCAGCCGGACTTGACCCCTTGCCATTTTGGCCCAAGCGTATCAGCATCTTTCGCTTGTCGGACATGACGACGTTTAGCAGCGCTTCACCTGGGTTGACCATACCACACGATCCTGGCGCCCGGCCCCCCTGATGCTGGGGGTCGCGAGGAGGACTCGCGTCCTGACTCGCCATCCCGGGGGATGAGGCTACGTTGTGCCGGGAGCCTCAGACCCCGCGGTTGCCCGCAACGCCTGTCCCGGTAGGATACTGCCGGCAGAACGGCAGGTGTCGTCGTTGCGGAGCAACGCGACACAGCAACAACCACGACTTCGTGTCGCACGGATACGCTGTCCCCTTTGTGTGCCAGAGCGTTCTTCACCTTCTTGACCTTCTGCTGGGTCGCCCGGCCGATGAGGTCGGGCGAGGATTGGCGTTGACTGCGGCTGGGTACCGACGGGCAAGCCCTACCAATCCTCGCCGTGGTCGCCTGAGGCGGGCGCGGTCCGAGTCGGGGCGACGTTGTTGGCGGGGGGAGGGACGGCGGCGCGCTTCTCGCTCACGTAGCGCACCCCCGCAACGATATCCGGGATGCAGAAGGCGGCAAGCGTGACGACCAGCAGGAGAAGCGAGCCTCGCATCTGCCGCCGTCCATGCCACCGTTGCGTCCACTCGAAGGTGAAGCAGGCGAGGATGAGCAGGCCGGCGAACAGTGCCGCGAGGAGGGGCGGGAATGCGGCGGAGGCGGCCACCGCCATCTTGGCGCCCCCTCCGCCGAGGTGGGCGTTCCGCCAGAGGTAGCCAAGGACCACCACGGCACCGATGACCAGACTGAGGACGTACCAACCCGCGGCGGCCGGCCCGAGGACGAGGCGCGCGCCGAGCAGGTAGGCCAGGGTGGGCACGGTCAGCCAGTTCGGGATGCGGGCCGTCGCTACCTCCACCGCGAGCGCGGCAATCAGGGCGAGTGTCAGCGGGCCGTAGACGAACAGCCATTCCGCTCGGGTTGGGGCTTCCAGCATTCGACTGACCACTCCGTGCGCGGTGTTGCGCCAGGCGTCCCTCAAACGGGCGGCCCAGCCAAACGTCATGACCCGACCGTCATGGAACTGAACAGCGACGCCCACGACAAGCCGCTTGGTCCTCCGCGGGCGTCGTGCTGCGCGGCGTCGTTGCGCCGTCAGGGCTTCTATCGCTTCAGGGTCAGTACAACGGCGGCCTTCTCATCGAATCCCGCCGGGCGATTTCCTCTCGGCCCGTCCTTCGAGAAGGCGACCGCCATGACGGCGGGGGCCGCCATCACCGCAATGGCCCACATCGCGCCGTCGGTGATCGTCGAGAAGCTCTTGAAGCCGACGAGTGCGATGAGCAGGGAGGCAGCGCCCCCCGCGCCAGCCACGATGTCGTACGCGCCGAACGCCTTCCTGAGTCCAACTCCCGGGCTCGCAGTCCCGACCGATGAGCGTCTGGCTACCGCTCTCCCCCACCTGGGGAGCCTACCCGCTCCTGCCGCCGTAACGCCCCCCGAAGATTTGCCGCGCCCTTTTGCAATTTTGCCATGGCTTTCCTGAAATGTTCTTGCAAGGGCGCTTGTCCTGGGTAGTATTAGCTATTCTTGCGGAGATTGGCCGCCCTGAAACTGTCCGGCCGGGAAAGGCCGCCCGCCGGCAGGGTCGTCGCTCGCGCCAGCGATGGGCGAGCAGCTGCGGAAAGAGGCCCCGATGCCCGTTAGCCATCTCACCGTCGCCCCTCTGCCGATGCCGAAGGAACTCGAAGCCCCTGCGGTGGCCGTTGATCCCAACGCCATCGCCCCGTTCCAGGACGAGTTGCCGGTGCCTCCGGCCATGCACCTCGACGAGCGGAGGGGGCACCCCGTGTGTGAGGTCGTCCTGAGCAACAAACTCGTTCAGGTGCATCGCGCCCTCGGCCGGGCCACGCCGGTCTGGTCGTACGATATTTGGGACAACAAAGCGAAGCGGTGGCTGGCCGAGGACTGTTACCTGGGGCCGACCCTGGTGGTCCGCCGGGGGCAGCGGGTGACGGTCGTCTACGAGAACGGGCTCTGCTGGTACTTGCCCGTGACCGCGGTGCAGGTGGAGCTCACCGGCCTTCCCCAACCCGGCGCCGCCGACCCACTCGCTGCCAACGCCCCCGGCCGCGCCAACGCCCGGGTCATCCCGGGCACGGACCAACTCTACGCCTGGGCGGTCACGCACCTGCATGGCGGGCGGTCGGGCGCCATGTACGACGGCTGGACCGAGAACGCCATGCTGCCGCCGCGCACGGAGACCGAGACGGACGCGAAGGGGCGGAAGCACGAAGTGGAAATGCCGGGGAAGACGCAGGCGTCGGTCTACGAGAACGAGCAGCGCGCGACGATGCTCTGGTATCACGACCACGGCATGGGTGTCACGCGCTTCAACGTCATGGCAGGCCTGGCCGGGGCCTACCTCATCCGCGACCCCCGGGAGGAGAAGGCCCTGGCGCGGCGCGGGATTCATCTGCCCGCGGCGCCCTGCGACGTGCCGCTGGTCATCCAGGACCGGAACCTCGACGCGGCCGACGACGGCCGCCTCAACGGCCGGCTGCTCCACAAATCGACCAGCGCCACGGCCGAGTTCTTCGGCCCGTACACGCTGGTCAACGGCGTGATTTGGCCGAAGATGTCCGTCCAGCGGCGCCGCTACCGCCTGCGGCTGCTCAACGGCTCAAACGCGCGCACCTACTGCCTGAAGCTGGTCACGGACGACGGCGCGGGCAAGGCGACCGAAGTGCCGTTGGACCAACTCGTGCGCCAAATCGGTGGCGACGGCGGCCTCCTGGCCCAACCCGTGACGCTGCCGAAGGGAACCCCGGTCCCGGTCCCGGCGGACGGCAAGCCGATCCCGACGACGGACGGCTTGATCCTCGGCTCGGCCGAGCGCGCCGACCTGTACGTGGATTTCGGCAAGCTCGGGGACGATGTGAAGAGCGTTATCCTGGTCAACACGGCCTTCGCGCCGTTCCACCAGTTTACCGTCCAGCATCCCGATCCCAACCCGGATCCGACCCAGGTCGAGACGGACCCGACGACGGGTAAGCCTGTCCCGGCGGTGGCGGCGGGCAGGGCCGTCCCTGGAATGCGGCTCCCCTACCCCTGGGTGATGCGCTTCGACCTCGGCGCGCGGCCCGACAGTGACCCGGCCACGGACCTGATCTCTCCCCCGGCGGGCCAGGATCTGAAGCTGGTCGCCGACCCCGGACCCACCAGCCACCAGGATCTGCCCGGGGCGCCGGACCCGCACGGGCACCGGCTGGTGGCGCTGGTCGAGAACCCGCCCGGCATGCTCATGATGTACGAACTCGCCGAGACGACGGTGGGGCAGGCCGGGCAGTTCACCCCGCTAGCGGAAGGCGGCTTGATCACGGTGCAGGACGTGGACGACCAGGGGAAGGCCGTCTTCAAGACCTACGCGCCGGGAGCGCACGGCCAGTTCACGCCGGTCGGGAGCGGCGGCCCCATCGCCATTCAGGACGTGGACGAGCAGGGGAAGCCCGTCACGACAACTTACGCCCCCGTGGCAACCCGCTTCGAGGACCGGGTCGCCTTCTTCGCGCCGTACGGCCGTTGGGAGAACTGGAAGATCCTGAACCTGACCGGGGACACGCACCCGTTCCACATCCACCTGGTGCAGTTCCGCATCCTGGAGAGGCGGTTGTTCGACGTGAGTGGCTTCGACACGGCGACGGGCGCCACGCCGCCGGAGAAGCCGGTGGCGTTCCGCAACGCCCTGGGGCCGGTCGATGACAACGAGAAGGGCTGGAAGGACACGGCGCGCGTCAACCCCGGGGAGATGCTGTCGCTGGCCCTGCGCTGCGACGGCTTCACGGGCCGGTACATGTACCACTGTCACATTCTGGAGCACGAAGACCATGACATGATGCGGCTGTTCGTGGCGGCGCCCGGCCCCGTCATGAAACTGATGGACTCGCCGATGCTGGATGGGACGTCCGGTATGGGCGGTATGACAGGGGGACCTGCCATCGTCTCTGGCACCCGCCCTTCGACGGCTCCAGACACGAAAGCGGCCGAGGATGAGAGCGCGTCGGCCGCGAAGCTGAGTGTCACTTCCTCGACGGTGGTCTTGCGTACCCTTGAGGAGATCCCCCTGGAGGGGGGAAAAGACGTCTTCTCCCGCTCGCGGGTCGGACTTTCCTACGAGGAGGGCATGATGCCTCTGGCACCTGCCGACGCCAGCGAAGCTCCCGGACTGACTTACACAGTGTTCGTGGTAAACACGTCGGACTACCCGATTGTCGGCAAGTGGGTAGGCCCAACTGGCCAAAAACCACAAGAAGGGCAGTGGAAGAAACTCGATCCACGCATCGACCCAAGAACGTGCAAGGCTTCCTGTGATGAGTGTCGGCAGGCCGGCCCGCGCCACATCGTGCATCAATTTGCCCGCACCGACGACCCGTTTGACCTCTATCTTCTGGTCTGCCTCGGCCCTAAGGACTATCGTCCTTACAAATGCTACAAATCAATTGAACCGAAAAAACTGCAAGAAGACCCTTGGATCTGTGCCCAAAATGACCCCAAATTTGTCGTGTGGGGGCCGTGCGAATGAGGACCGCTACACCGCATCATTTCTTGTTTTTCCCGAAGGGGTCTTCTACCCTCGGCCCCAACTCGCGAAAATCCGTTCTACCTCCGCCCCCCGGACCGCCATACTCAAGCCGAAGAGGAACGGGAAGACCTGGCGCCGCTTGAGGCGTTTTCGCGGTAGCCAACGTGCCGGCGGCGGTGAGGGTCACGCGCTGGCCGTAGTACGGCGTGGTGCAGGCCATCCATTCCTCCCAGGTAATCTGCGCAGGCGCTTTACCGCACAGCGCGTCCTGGATCTTCTGCTCGACCCAGGGCCGGCATTCCGGCTTGATGACTCTCGGTTGGCTGAAGACGAGTTGGGTGGAGTTTTGTGAGGACCAATCCGGCGCCTGCAGCCTCTTGCTCGCCGCCTCTCCAGCAACCCCCGCAGCCAGTTGTACCGCACCCGCCACCCCGGCCGGGGTGGCGGCGGCTGTCGCCGAAAGGCTCTGGGCGATGAGAGACGCGACCTGTGTCGGCGAGGGACGGTTCGGGATCGGCATCTTGAGTAACGACTCGTGGACTTCCAAAATCACCAGCAGGGGCGGCGCGATATTGGCCCCGGCGTTTGGGTCCAGCGTGGCGATGTCGTGTAACACGAGGGTGAAGTCTGCAAGCCCCTCCGTGCCATCGGGCATGACCCAGACCCAGGTGGAGTCGAAGTGCCCCTTATGGCAGGCGCCGAGCGGCACGTCCTTCAGCCCGCCGACGTGCAGCCAACCCGCAGGCAGCCGGGCCAGCCGGTCTGCGACGCCGAAATGCGGCCCCGGCGACGGGTCCTGTGTCGGGCTATTCAAAATGCCTGGGGGGTCACCGTTGGCGTGCTCGGGGCCGTAGAGTACCCAACGGCAGGCGGCGCGCATCGCCTGCAGCTGGCTGTAGTCGGCCACCGGGTCGATGGTCCAATTCTCCTGCGGACTGTGGATTGCCGTCACCCCCAAGGTCTGCATGGCGAACGACCCCACCGCGCGCGTCCACGTCGTGGTGGAGCTGAGCGTCCCCGTGTCTGTGACCTTGGCCGCGCCGTCTGACAGGACCGCAAACGAGGGCAGGTTGGCAGGATCGGCGGCGACGGCCGCGAGGCAGTTGAGTGCCGCCCCGCAGCGGTAGTCCGCGGTGGAGTGAATCTGCGTTAACGAGTGCCGCTCCAGGGAAGCCGTCGTGCAGCCCACGCAGGCGGTCGCCACGGCGAGAATCCAGGACTTTTTCATCTTACCCCCTCGGTCCGGAGCGGACGCGTCGGCGCGGTTGGGCGACAAGGTCACGGTGAACAGGTCTCGCGAGGACAGCCGCTCTCCTGAGCACATCCGTCACGGGCGACCTGAAAAGCCCGGTGACGGTGTACCGCGCGCCGTGCGGCTCGGCTCACGGCGTAACGCTCGCCGCGCTGATCTTGCTGGTGAAGTGCGACTCCGTGCTCACATTGTCTACCCGCAAGGGGTAGTAGGGATTGGGGGGAACCGGTCGGTGCATGGGATCGACCGTGAGCAGCACCGAAATGGCCCCCGGGTTGCCACAAGGGCCCACGTCATCCCACGTGTCTGTGACAACTCTCACGACGCTCGTAGGAAGCGGGACGGCGAAGAGCGTTGGCGAATTGCTATTCACCCGGGCGATGTCCTGGACCACGATGGTGAAGTCGGCGAGTCCTTCCAAGCCCTCGGGCGTGATCCAGACCCAGGTGGCGCCGCAATGGCCCTTGTAGCACGCCCGGGCCGGCACGTCCTTCAGCGCGCCGACGTGCAGCCAACCCGGCGGCATGCGCGCCAGGCGGTCCGCCACGCCGAAATGTCGCCCGGGGGTAGGCGCCTGGTCGGGGCTTTCCAGGAGGCTCAGGCCGTCTTCGGAGAGATGCCCCGGGCCGTACAGCACCCACCGGCAGGCGGCGCGGATCGCCTCCAGCTTCTCCGGAACGACGATAGGATCGAGGGCCCAGTTCAGTGCCACCGCCCGGGTGAACTGCGGGTTTCCCGCTTGCGAAGCAAACCCGCTCTGGGGGCCCATGCCCTTGGCGTATTGCCACATCGTCGTTGATATCATTTGTTCCGTGTCGGTGACCTGGGCCGTCCCGCTATACACGGACGCGTAAGCGGGCAGCGTTGCCGGGTCGTTGGCGACCGCGGCGAGCCCGTCGAGTACTTCCTTGTAGCGCAAGTCCTCCGTAGACGCGGCCTGGGCCAGCGTCTGCCTGTTGAGTGAGGCGCTGGTGCAGCCCGTGCAGCCGACGGTAGACGCCAGGATCACAAGCCAGAGCCTCATAGTACACCTCGTTGCTCTCGGTTCCGGGCGCCGGCCACGGGTGGCTGGGCAAGCGATGCCGATCCTGTCGCGTTATCGGTTTGTGCCGTCTATATCGGCTATTCGGATTTCTCCTCTGCAATGTCGAATCCGATCGGGCGCCGACGGCCCTCGCGCTTCGCCGGCGGTGAGCGACGGGAACAGTCGCGGCAAGATCCTCCGGGCAACGGGGCAATACGGGCGCGAGTGGTTGTCCCCATCAACCGTCGGGGCCCGCGAAGCGATTCTTCGTGTGCGGATTGTAGCGATTCCTCTGAAACTGCCGATAGAACCGGATATCGCCCCTGCCCGAGCCGGTCCTGTGAGTCCAGGGAGGTGGGGCAAGCTCCGGCGGTGGCGGGCGACACGGGATGGGGGTCGATCTATGAACAAGGCGGTTCTCGCAGTCATCGCCCACCTGCTCGTCGGGGCCGGGCTGTCACTGGGCCAGCCGGTGCTCCCTCCGCCCGCCGATTCCTTAACCGGCGACCCCTCCGCCGGCGGCGGTCCTGATGTGCTGGCCCCGACCGTACAGCCGCCGCCGTCCTCCCCGAACTGGGTAGCGCCTCTGCCCCAACCGACTCCCTCTACGCCAGCGTCGCTGCCGCCCGCGGGGCCAGTTCTGCCCGCCCCGGCCCCACCATTCGTTGTGCCCCAGGTCCATCCCGCGGCCTTGCCCATAGACCTCGGCGCCCCCCCGTTCGTCGATGGCCAGGGATCCCCGGCCCCAGGGTCGTTGACGGGCCCGGGAGTCACTCGTGAGGCATCGCGGCGCCCCTGGCCGTTGATCGGACCCGGGGTCGCCCACGACGCCCCTGTCGTCGCTGACGGCGCCGACCCCGGCCTGTCCCATCCGAGGGAATTGCCCGGCACCTACCGCTCCTGGGCCGGCGCCGAACCCTTGTTCTCATGGGAGAAGAAGCAGCCGCTCCCCCCGGACCTTATCACCACGGGCTTGCCGACCGACGCCCGCCCCGGCGCCCTCGGCCAGCCAAACACCCAGGTTGTCTTCGCCCCCCACGACCTCGGCTACGGCGCCTTCGCCGGCGTCCGCGCGTTCGCGGGGCTGTGGCTTGACTCGGGCCAGGCCCTCGGCCTGGAGGCGGGCGGCTTCGTTCTGGAGGATCGCGGTGAGGGCTTCGGCATCAACTCGACCTCCGGCGGCAGCCCGCTCCTGGCGCTGCGCCGTCTCGACCCTCTCGACGGGCCCGACGCCTTCGTGATTGCCGCACCCCCGGTCCCGGGCGGTAAGATGGGGTCGTACAAAGGTGGCATCGCGGTCAACACCGACAGCCAGTTCTGGGGCGCCGAGGCCAACCTCCTTCACTCCCTGTACTGGTCGCGCGACTTCCGCCTGGTGGCCCTGGCTGGCATGCGCTACCTGGACCTGAGCGAGAGCGTTGGCATCGCGACTGACCGGGCCGGCCGGGGCACCACGCCGGTGACGTTTCTAGGCAAGAGCTTCGCCCCACCGGCCTTCGACCTGACCGATGACTCATTCCAGGGCCGCAACCAGTTCTACGGCGGTCAGATGGGTCTGCGCGGCGAATACGTCTTCGACCGGCTCTTCGTGAGCGCCGGCACCACGCTGGCCCTGGGCCAGACCGACGAGGAGTTGAACGTCCTGGGCGTCTCCGCGCTGCACGCCTCAAAGCCCGCCGTCCTCCAGACGGCGCCGGGAGGGCTGTACGCGCTGCCGAGCAACAGCGGCTGGTTCCGCAACTCGGACTTCGGCGCCGTCCCCGAGGTGCAAGTCAAGGGCGGCCTGCTGATTGCGCCGTGGCTGCGGGCGACGGTAGGCTACGACTTGCTGTACTGGACCCGAGTGCAGCGGCCGGGGGACCAGATCGACCTGACCGTGGACACCCGGCAGGTGCCGACCGACCCGTCGTACAAGGCGGGCACCGTCGCCGCCTTCCCGCGGCCGATGGCCAACCGCAGCGACTTCTGGATGCAGGGCGTCACTTTCGGCCTGGAATTCACCTACTGAGCCGCGCCCGAGAAAAGGGTCGGAGGTCGGATCGCTTCGCCCCCGGGAGAGACAAGGGTCGGCAGTCGTTTACGGACAAATAGAGGGCGAAAACGACTCTCGGCCCTGCGTCCCCTTTGTGCGCCGTCAGGGCGGCAACCGGACATCAGCCCCGGGTCCAGAGATCCAGCTTACCCGCCAGAGGTGCCGCCGCGGGGATGGACTTCTTCGGTAAGGCGGCCGGTGCAGGCCGGGGCGCGGGCGGCAACGGTGGCACCGGGTCACTGACCACTGCCAGAGTGCCGCGGTCCGTCCCCGATCCGTCCGCGCCGCCCTTCCCCCGAAGGACGGCGACGAGCGCGGCGACCACGCCGATGAGCACGACCGCCGCCCCGATGATCAGCGGCACGCGCAGGTGGCGCCTGCCGGCAAGAGAATCCCTGGACCTCGAACAAGCATAGAGCTGCGAAAAGGGGGCGCAGCTCGTTAGGACGTTATGTCTTGAGGAGTTGCGTCCCCTCTGTTGGCCGCTCGCTGGGGCCTGGAACAACAATCCACTTGCTTTCCCCGCTACGAGGCGTACAATCAACCTGCTTAGCGGAGCCCTGCGGAACTGTAAGTCGGCTCCGATCAATGTGCGAGTTGAAGTCGTCGGATGACTAGACGAAGGGCACCCCGGCTATGCCGGGGGGCTCGTTGACGAGTAAGCCGACGTGGTCGAATACCTCAGGGTGTTCCACCACGTCGGCTTTTTCTGTTTCTTTCAGGCATCTCACAAAGGAGAACACTCATGCAAAAGGGACTGCTTTTTTGGATCTTGATGCTCTTTTGGTTGGTGGTCGGGGTGTGGGGGTTCTGGCCAAGGAGTGAGGGCGTCCTGAATTACGGGCCGCTCGGCTGGGGTCTGGTTCTCTTTCTCCTGATCGGCCTGCTCGGCTGGAAGGTGTTCGGGCCGCCTCTGCAAGGTGGTTAGCCACGGGCGGCGGCCGGCCACAGCCGGTTGCCGCCCCGGTTCACTAGCCGCCGCGCCAGTGGGGGACCGGCTTTCCCTCGCTTCGGGGGGGGGGCCGAAAACGCCGAAACGGGGACGCAGTTCGTCAAGACGTTATGTCTTAACGAGCTGCGTCCCCGTTTTCCTTTCCGGTGTCGGCTTTTCTAAGAAACTGTATCAACAACCCTCTTGCCGCTTGCGGCTTCGCAGGCAAGATTGCGAAGCCGCAAGCGGCGAAGTCATTTTTGTCACAGTCTGGCAAGGGCAAAGCGGACCTTCTCCCTTTCGCGAGAAGCAAAAGGTCCCCGTTCCCCTCACCGTCAACCGTGCGGCGGCGGGACGGCCCGGACCGCCGTCTCCGGCATCCCCTGTACCGGAGGCGTCGCGTCCGCTTCCGCCGGGGCGGCCGGCTTTTTCGCCTCGCCTCGCCGGCCGCCGGCGACCCACTGGATCACGAAGAAGAACACCGGCGTCAGGAAGATGCCGAACACGGTCACCCCCAGCATGCCCGCAAACACGGCGATGCCCAGGGCGAAGCGCATTTCGGCCCCGGCCCCATGGCCCAGCATGAGCGGCACCACCCCCAGGATGAAGGCGAACGACGTCATCACGATCGGCCGCAGACGCACCTGGCACGCCTCCACCGCCGCGTCGAACGCCGACGCCCCTTCGTCGTACTTCACCTTGGCGAACTCTACAATCAAGATGGCGTTCTTGCTGGCCAACCCCACCAGGACGACGAAGCCGATCTGTGTGAAGATGTTGACGTCGCTGCCGACAAGGGCCACCCCGGCCAGCGCGGCCAGCAGGCACAGCGGCACCACCAGCAGCACGGCCAGCGGCATCGTCCAGCTCTCGTACTGGAACGCCAGGATCAGGAAGACCAGCAGCACCGCCAGGCCGAAGACGAAGACCGTGGTGTTGCCCGCCTTGATTTGCAGCAGCGTCAGCTCGGTCCACTGCGAATCGAGCGAGCGCGGCAATTGCTCCCTGGCCCGGGTGTCCATCGCCTCGATCGCCTGCCCGGTGCTGAAGCCGGGGAGCGTGCCGCCGGTGATGGCGGCCGCCGGCTTGGTGTTGTAGCGGAACACCGTCGCCGGCCCGCTGCTCTCCGTCACGTCGATCACCGTCCCCAGCGGCACCATCTGGCCGTCCTGGTTGCGCACCTTCAGCTTCCCCACGTCCTCCGCGCGCAGGCGGGCCCCCGGGTCGGCCTGCACGTTGACCTGGTAGTTGCGGTCGAACAGGGTCACGTCGTTGACGTACTTCGAGCCGAGGTAGACCTCCAGGGCGTCGTTAACCTCGCCGACGGGGACGTGCATCGACAGGGCCTTGTCCTCGTCCACGCGGACGGACAGCTGCGGGCTGCCGGCGCGGAAGCTGGTGTTGACGCCGACCAGGCCCGGCGTGTCGTTGGCGGCCCGCACCAGGTCGTCGGTCGCCAGCTGCAGCGTCATCAGGCCGGCGGCGCCGACGTCGCGCACCTGCATCTTGAAGCCGCTAGCGTTGCCCAACCCCTCCACCGGCGGGGCGCCGAAGGCCACTACCTGCGCCTCCTCCACCTCCGCCAGGCGGCGGCGCACCTCGGCCAGCACCTCGTCGGCGTGCGGGCCGTGGCCGCGCTCCTCGAACGGCTTCAGCACGATGAACATCGAGCCGAGGTTCGACCCGTTGGAGTTGGTCAGCAGCGACATGCCCTGCACGGCGACGGTGTGGGCGACGCCGCGCACCGGCTCGTACCGCTTGCCGCCCGCCGGTTTGGGGCCCTCGTAGAGGCCGCCCTTCTCCTTGTCGCCCAGGATGATGCGGTCCACGGTCTGCACCACCTTGTCGGTGCGCTCCAGCGAGGCGGCGTCGGGGAGCTGGATGCCGACGATCAGGTAGCCCTTGTCCTGCTGCGGGATGAAGCCGGCCGGCACACGGGCGAAGCCCAGGCCGGTCAGGCCGAGCAGGCCGACGAAGACCACCAGCACGATCACGCTCACGCGCAGCAGGCCGGCGACCCCCCGTCCGTAGACCCGGGTGGCGCGGTCGAACAGCTTGTTGAAACCGCCGAAGACCACAGCGAGGAAGCGGTTCACCGGCCGGATGAGCGGCCGGCCGACGACCCAGCCGATGGCCGCCCCCGGCAGGAACACGCCGGCACGGACCGACCAGGCGAACACCTCGTGGCCCAGTCCCTGCTCCGTTCCCGACAGGCCCAGGCGCTCGCCGAACAGCTTCGTCCCCGCCCAGAGCGTGAGCAGCCCGCCCAGGATGACGAAACTCCACCAGGGCAGCGCCTCCTTGTCGTGGTGGCCGCCCTTGAAGATCTGCACGGCCCGCGACGGCGTCATCGACATGGCGTTGATGGCCGAGATCATCATTGAGGCCGCGATCGTCAGGGCGAACTGCCGGAAGAACTGGCCGGTGATGCCGCCGAGGAAGGCGCTGGGGACGAACACGGCGCACAGCACCAGCGTCACCGCGATGATCGGCCCGGTGATCTCCTGCATCGCCTTGATGGTGGCGGTGTAAGGGTCGTAACCCATCGCCATCCAGCGCTCGATATTCTCCAGCACCATGATGGCGTCGTCCACGACGATGCCGATGGCCAGCACCAGACCGAACAGCGTCAGGTTGTTCAGGCTGAACCCCATCACCTTCATGACCGCCAGCGTGCCGATCAGCGACACCGGCACGTCAATCATGGGAAGGATCATCGCCTTCCAGTCCTGCAGGAAGAAGAGCACGACGATGGCCACCAGGATCACCGCCTCGATCAGCGTCTTGTAGACCTCGTGGACCGACTGGGTGATGAACGGCGTCGTGTCGTAGACGATCTTGTAATCCAGTCCCGGCGGAAAGCGATCCTTCAGCTCCGCCATTTTCTTCTTGATGCCGTCGGCCGTGTCCAGGGCGTTCGAGCCGGGCAACTGGAAGACGGCGATGGTCACGGTCGGTTGGCCGTCCAGGGTGCTGCCGACGTCGGCATTCCTGGCCCCGAGATCGACCCAGCCGACGTCGTGCAGGCGCGTGACCTGCCCCTGCGCCCCGCTCTTGATGACGATGTTCTCGAACTGCTTCTCGTTGGTGAGCCGCCCGCGGGTGTTAAGCGGGTACTGGAAGTTCAGGCCGGACGGCACCGGCGGCTGGCCGACCTGGCCGGCCGCGACCTGGGTGTTCTGCTGCTTGATGGCCGAGACGATGTCCCCCGCGGTCAGGTCGCGCTGGGCGACGCGGTCGGGGTAGAGCCAGACGCGCATGCTGTACTCGCGCTCGCCGAGGAAGGTGACGTCGCCGACGCCGGGGAGGCTGAGCAGCTCGTCCTTGACGCGCAGGCCGCCGTAGTTACTCAGGTAGAGCTGGTCGTAACGGCCGTCGGGCGCGACGAGGTTGATGCACAGGATGATGCTCGGCGACTTCTTCTTGGTGCTGATGCCCAGGCGCTTGACCGCGTCGGGCAACTTCGGCTCGGCCAACGAGACGCGGTTCTGCACCAGCACCTGGGCCATGTCCAGGTCGGTGCCGACCTCGAAGGTGATCGTCGTGGTGAGTCGGCCGTCGTTGGTACATTTCGACTCCATGTACAGCATCTTCTCGACGCCGTTGATCTCCAGCTCGATCGGCACCGCCACCTGCGAGGCCACGTCGCGGGCGTTGGCGCCGGGGTAGGTCGCCGACACCTCGATGGTCGGCGGCGTGATCTCCGGGTACTGGGCGATCGGCAGCGTCGGCAGGGCCACCAGGCCGAGGACGACGATGACGACCGACACCACCGTCGCCGCGACCGGGTGGTCGATGAAGAACTTCGTCATGGGGGGTCTCCTTCCGGGGCCGCTTGCGGCTATTGTTTGGCGGCGTCCTCGCGGTGGGCCGTGACCGTCACGCCGTCGCGGACGCGCAGCAGCCCCTTGACGACGACCCATTCCCCCGCCTTCAACCCCTTGTCGATGACCTGCATCCCGTCGTGGACGCCCCCCGTCGTGACGCGCCGGTATTCCACCTTATCCTTATCATCGACCACGTAGACGTATTTGAGTCCCTGGTCGGAGCCGACGGCCACCTCCGGGACCAGGACGGCCGTCTGCGGGGTGATGGGCAGCCGGACGCGGACGAACTGGCCGGCCTTCACGCTCCCCTCCGGGTCGGGAAAGGTGGACCGCACCAGGATGGTGCCGGTGCCGCGGCTCAGCTGCACGTCGATGTAATCGACCGTCCCCCCCTTGATGACCGTGCCGTCGCCGAGCGTCATCTGCACCACGCCCTTATCCCCCTCCCCGGGCTTGATCTCCCCCTTGCGCACCCGCTCCTCGTAGCGCAGGTAGGAGTTCTCGTCCACGTCGAAGTAGGCGTAGATCTTTTGAGTGGAGACGATGTTGGCGAGCACGGTGCTGTCGGCCTTGACGAGGTTGCCGACGGTGATCAGGTTGCGGCTGATCTTGCCGGTGATGGGGGACCTGATCTTGGTGTAATCGAGGTTGACTTTCGCGCCTTCCAGGTTCGCCTTCGCGGACTGAAGACCGGCGATGGCCTCATCGCGGTCGCCGACCATCTTCTCGAAATCCTCGCGGCTGACGGTCCCCTTGGCGGCGAGCGGGGCGTTGCGTTCCACGTCGGCCCTCAGCCGTTTCACCTTGGCCTCGTAGACCCCCACCTGGCCGGCGGCCTTGTCGTAGTCCGCCTTGTACATCTTGGGATCGACCTCGAACAGGACGTCCCCGACCTTGACGTCGCCCCCCTGCGGGAATTTGACCTCCTCCAGGTAGCCGCTGACCCGCGCCCGAATTTCCACGGCCTCGGGTGCCTCCGTCCGCCCGGGGAATTCGACGGTTTCCGTCACCTGGCGTTCGACGGCCTGGACGACCGTGACGTCCGGCGGCTTCTGCTGCCCCCCGGCCGGCGCGTGTTCGCAGCCGATCGCGCCCAGGGCGATCGGGACAATGAAGCTCGCAAAAAGGACGGTAACAGATTGGCGGTTCATGGAGGTGTCTCTGGACCCTGGGGGGCGCGACTTGGTGACACAGGGACGGTCATTGTAGGGTCGGCCGGCGATCGAGCAAGCTCCTCGGCCGACTTGCGGGGCCCATTGCCGGCGGTTATCCTCGACGGGGTCAGGTCGAAAACCAGGCCGTTTCCGGTGGCCCGTTCCCCTGCCCGTGCCCGTGCCCGTGCCCGTGCCCGGTCTGGAATCGGGCACGGGCACGGGCACGGGCACGGGCACGGGCACGGGCAGGGAGCGACCCGCGTTGGAACCAGGCCCTCGACGGCACGAGTGAGGTCACCGCAGGCAACTCCTCTTTCGGGATGGCGGCCATGAGCGACGAGACGATCTTCACGGCGGCGCTGGCGATCAGCGAGCCGGCCGAGCGAGATGCCTACCTCGACGCGGCGTGTGCCGGCGACGCGGCGCTGCGCCGGCGAGTCGAGGAGCGGTTGCAGGCGCACGAGGGGACCGGCGGCTTCCTCGACAGGCCGGCCGTGGACCGCGACGCCACCACCCCGCCGCCCCAGCCCCGCGGCGCGCCTCCGACCACGCTGCCGGCCGCCGGCACTGGGGTGCGGATCGGGCGCTACAAGCTGCTGCAGCAGATCGGCGAGGGCGGCATGGGCGCCGTGTGGCTGGCCGAACAGCAAGAGCCGGTGCGGATCGGCGTGTGGGACGCGGCGACCGGCCAGCGGCTTTGCGCCTTCGCGCCGTGGCCGGAGGCGCTCGGCCGGCGCGTCGGCAGTCACGGCCAGGCGATCTTCAGCGCCGAGGGCAAGGTGATCCTGATGCCGGCCCTCCTCGCGGAGCGGCCGGGCCAGCCGCCGGAAGGGATCGTCGGCGGCTGGGACGCCTTCAGCGGCAAGGCGCTCTTCACGATCGGCGGCTTCCGCGATGGTTGGCCCGACCGGCCGGTTGTCACCCCCGACGGCAAGCGCTTTCTTGCGGAGGCGATCGTCGGTGAGCCGAAAGACCCCGTGGTGGCGCTCAAGGTGTGGGACACCGCCACGGGGAAGGAAACGGCCCCGGTGAAGCTTCCCGGGGCGCGAGGGCGCGTCACCGTCACCGGCTTCGCCCTGAGCCGCGACGGCAGCCGCCTCGCGGTGGCCTACTGGCAAGGGGAGGGCGAACGGGCCACGAACCGGCTGCGGATCACGGACGGCGAGGGGAAGACGGAAATCGCGGCCGCCGACCTCCCCGGCGAGATCGCGGACCTGGTGTTCAGCCCCGACGGCACGCGCCTGGCCGTGATCCGCAAGTCGGCCGAGGAGTCGTCCCTCGGCCTGCTCGACGTGGCCACCGGCCAGGAGCTGACGCGCTGGAAGGGGCCCTTCGGCAACGCCCGGGTGGTGTTCAGCCCCGACGGCACGCGCCTGGGCTGTGCCGACACCGGCTCGGCGCTGGCGGTCTGGGACGCCGCCACCGGCCGCCGCCGCCTGACCCTGAAGGGGCACGCCGGCCGGGCGGAGAGCGTGGCCTTTAGCCGCGACGGCCAGCGGCTCGTCTCGGTCGGCTTCGACCGGACGGTGCGGACCTGGGACGCCACAGCCAGCGACGGGGCGACACGCCTGACGGGGCACCCCCAGTTCGTCGCCAGCGCCGTCCTCAACGCGGAGGCCACGCGGGTGGCGGCGTGCGGCCCGGCCCAGGGGGACGACGAAGCGGACGACCTGCGGGTCTGGGACCTGTCCGGCAAGCAGCTGCTGGCCGCCGAGCGCCGCTCGCCGCTGCGCGCGACGTTCATCCTGACGGCCCGCCCCGCGCTGAGCCCGGACGGCCGGCTGGTGGCCCTCGCCCGCGCCGCCAAGGCGCCCGGGGAAGGAGGACAGACGAGGACCGAGGGCGACCTGGGCGTCTGGGACGTCGCCGGCGGCGAGGAGCGGCTGCGCTTCACCGAGGAAACGGAGTACACGGGGGTGACATTCAGCCCGGACGGCCTCCAGGTTGCCGCGGCCTACCGCACGAAGGAGGGCGAGGTCAGGGTGTGGGACGTCGCCACGCGCCGGGAGCTGCACCGGTTCGCGGGGGCTCCTTGTGCCAGCAGCGCCCTGGCTTACAGCGCCGACGGCAGCCGCCTGGCTTTCATCGGCCGGCGCCTGCTGGATCAGCCGGTGGTCGTCAAGGTGTGGGAGGTCGCCACGGGGCGCGAACTGCTGTCGCTGACGGAGCCGTCCGCCAGGCCAGGCGAAACCTTCATGGCGGTGGCCTTCAGCCGGGACGGCGAGCGGGTGGTCTGGTCGTTCGGCGGGCTGGAGGACGGGGCCTGCGACGTGAAGGTCCACGAGGTCGGCACCGGCCGGCCGGTGCTGACCCTGCGCGGCCACGCCGGTCCGGTCGAGCAGATCGCCTTCAGCCCGGACGGGCGCCGCGTCGTCACCACGGGAACCACGTCCCGGACGAGTGAAGTCAAGCTCTGGGACGCGGTTAGCGGCCAGGAGCTGCTGACCCTCAAGGGCGAGGAGGGCGTCCGCCTGACGAGCGCGGTCTTCAGCCGTGACGGGCAGCGCATCTCCGCGACCGGGGTACTGACGTCCGGGCCAGAGGTGAGGGTGAAGGTGTGGGACGCGACGCCACGGGCGCGGGGTCGCACGCAGTAACGGATGCTCGATGGGCACCCGATCACTTCCCCCGTGGCCCGCTGGGCGCGGCGAATCCCTACGACCCGTCTCGCAGCGGCCGTCTTGGCCGCGGGCGTGGGTCAAAGGTGGGGGCGCCGAGGTGCCAGTCGCGGGGTTGGCAGGAAGGGTCTCTCCCTCAGCGCGGGGCCATCGTGCGCCACCCAGAGGCGAGTTCTGTGCCACCCCCTGGCACAGAACTATCCCCTTGTTGCCCTTCGGTTTACGGCGAAAAAATGTAACAGCTCAATAACCCAGGGTAAGTGTTCGCTAACTTTCGGCTCGCGCGTTGAAAAATAAGGACTTACGGCGACCAACGCAGAGCTTCACCCCAGGGT
>Ga0116224_10001082_pt1 | contig 18711 bp, 15 predicted proteins | sample Sb_taG_9_FD_89699 | JGI IMG/M metagenome (GOLD analysis project Ga0116224, IMG submission 89699) | Peat soil microbial communities from Weissenstadt, Germany - Sb_50d_b_LC metaG | ecosystem: Environmental > Terrestrial > Soil > Wetlands > Peat | place: Germany: Weissenstadt | collected 2010-09-21 | reverse complement strand
GCTCGACTTGCATGTGTTAGGCCTGCCGCCAGCGTTCGCTCTGAGCCAGGATCAAACTCTCAAGTTGGATGAGATTGATTCTGGCAGATCACACGTTTTGACGAGGTCCACCACTCCGACCGATCACTCGACCGGTGCGATGTACCTTAAACGTTGACCGCCAAGTCTCTTCCATGACCGCCCTCTTCGCGAAAAAGCCCGAACCTTTTACGGTTAAGCCTTCTTCGTTCGGGGAAGCGGTCCGCAAGGACTCCGCCGTCCACGTTTCTCTTTCTTCCGATTCACTTTTCAAACATCCCGGAACCTCGCGGTTCCGTCTCCGGCAAATGCCGGAGCCGCCGAAACCCGCACATCCGACATGGCCATAGGTCATGGCCGGATGATTCACCGCGAACAGTGAGGGGCTTCGCAGACGCGCCATCGCGCCGATGAGCAGCGGCGGCGCGCCAAGGAAATGTATATAGTCTTCGGATCCGGGCATTGTCAACGGTTCGACCGGCAAAATGGGCCCTGTGGATCGTCGAAAAAGCGGCAGTTTTTACCAGGTTTGCACCCCTCGCGCTTAACGCCGGCAGAGCGCAAACGGTCTCTCCGGCGCCGCGCCGTGCTCCGGATATCTTGCGCCGCACTGCGGCCACATTCCTCCGCCGTTCTTGCACATCCGCGCCGGGGATGCCGCAATGCGGGGGGAGCCCCATCGTCAGATAAGCTTTGACCTCGACGGCCTAGTCGCCTTGACCGGGCTGGCCTGAGATCGTGCTTCGCCTTTAAGTCAAGGCGTCGGCCGACTCGTCCGGCGGGGCGGACGTTGCGAACTCGGCGAGCCGCGGCAAGCGGCACCGAGTGCGATCGCGAGTGCAGGGGACGTTGGTCTTGGACCAGACACGGTTGGACCAGGCAAGGCTGCGCGGCGCAAGTCGGAGGCTCGAGGCCGAGGCTATCAGTCTCGGTAACGAGCCGCCGCTTTCGGCGGACGGCGGATCCGGCGGTCTGGTCGATCGGCGCCGGCTTTCGGTGCAATGGTTCAGCGGTACGATCCTGACCGGTCTTTGCGGCGCCGCGCTGATGGGGGGCGCCGTTTTTGCTTCGCTCGACGGCGAAACCAATTTCGCCGCGGCGCCGGAACGGGTCGAGATGGCGTTGCGCGGGGCGATTGCCGGCATCGGCGGCCGCCTGAGCGGCATCCGCAAGACCGACCGGCTTGCCGCGATCAGCGAGCCGAGCGTTGCCCGCCAAATCCTGCGCGTGCCGATCAGCACCAAGGTGCGCGAGCGCGAACTTATCCGTACGCGTTCCTTTGTGTGCGTCTCCGGCAATCTTTCCATGACGCTCTCCGAACTTTCCGCCAACATTCCGCCGTTCAATCCACAAAAGCTGCTGGCCGATGGCGCGGCGAATGCCGATGACGCGGCGCCGCCGGCCGCCGAGCCCGACGCCGAAGTCTCCTTCGTCACCTGCGATTTCCTCGGCGCCGGCGCCAAAGGCAAGGTGACGCCGGCGGTTTGCGACCTCAATTCGCTGTTGCCGAAGGTCAAGCCCTCGACGTTGCTCTCGTCCGATGAAATCGTCGCGCGCGTGCGCGACGTTGCCAACAAGGCGGCAGCCTCGCCGCTGCTCGCCAACGCCGGTGCGAGCGCGACGCCGGGCCTCAAGCTCAGTTACGCCGCTGAAGGCGATACCGACCCCTATATCGGCTTCGAGGCGCGCATCGTGCCGGAGAATATTACGCTGCGCCCCAAGACCAATGTCGGGACCGACTGGAGCGAACACGTCGTCCTGGTGAAAAAGGGTGAGACGGTCGGCTCGATCCTGCGGGAACTCGGCGCCATACCCGACGAGATCAAAAACGTGCTCGCGGTGCTCGGGCCGCGCGCCCGCGAAGGCGGCGTGAAGGAAGGCCAGAAGCTGCGGGTGCTCACCGCCGCCGCCGGGCTCGGGCACATGCAGCCGTTGCGCATCGTCATATCCGGCGACAGCGGGGTCGAAGCGGCGGTGGCGCTGTCCGACCGCGGAACCTACGTCCCGGTCGATATCCGCAACGTCGAGGCCGACCTTGCCGAATCGGGCGGAGACGATAACGGCGAAGACGACGGCAGCGGCGTTCGGCTCTACCAGAGTATTTACGAAACCGCCCTGCGCAATAACGTTCCCGCCGGGGTGATCGAGGAACTGGTCCGCATCTACTCCTACGACGTGGATTTCCAGCGCAAAGTGCTGCCGGGCGATTCGTTCGATGTGCTCTATTCGGACGACGAGAATAACGACGGCCGGAACGAGGTGCGTTACGTATCACTAACCGTCGGCGGCGAAACCAAGCGATACTATCATTACCAGACGGCGGACGACGGCTCTTACGACTATTACGACGAGACCGGCAAAAGCGCGAAGAAGTTCCTGGTGCGCAAGCCGGTACCGATCGGCATCATGCGGTCGGGTTTCGGCGAACGTAACCATCCCCTGCTGCACTATCTGAAGATGCATACCGGCGTCGATTGGGCCGCACCGTTCGGCACACCGATCTTCGCCGCCGGCAACGGCACCATCGAGGAGATTGGGCTCAAGGGCGGCTACGGAAAATATGTGCGCATCCGCCACGCCAACGGCTATGAGACCGCTTACGGCCACATGACCGCTTTCGCCCGCGGCCTCAATGTCGGTAGCCGGGTGCGTCAGGGCCAGATTATCGGCTTCGTCGGCTCCTCAGGACTCTCGACCGGCAGCCACGTGCATTACGAGGTCCTCATCAACGACCGCTTCGTCAATCCGATGACCGTCAAACTGCCGCGCGGCCGCGTCCTTGACGGCGTTACGCTCGCTTTGTTTGAAAAGAGCCGCGAGCAACTCGACGCCCTGATGGCGCACGTGCCCGGGCGGGTCGCGCAAATCCGCTAGCAAAGAGAGCGCGAGGAAGCGCCTTCACGCGGCCGCCGCCGTCACGGCCTCGCCGTTGAATTTCAATCCCTGCTTGCCGGCGCCGATGACGACCTTCTCGCCGTCCTTGATGCGGCCGGCGAGGATCATTTCCGCCAGCGGGTCCTGCACCCACTTCTGGATCACGCGCTTGAGTGGGCGAGCGCCATAGGCGGGGTCCCAGCCCTTCTCGGCCAGCCAGTCGCGCGCGCTCGGCTCAAGCTTGATGGTGATCTTGCGCTCCTCGAGAAGATGCGCGAGCCGCGCCATCTGGATATCGACGATGCGCGCCATCTCCGACTTCTGCAGCCGGTGGAACAGGATGATTTCGTCCACCCGGTTGAGGAATTCGGGCCGGAAGCTCGCACGCACGATCGCCATCACCTGATCGCGCACGGCCTCGGTGTCCTGGCCCTCGGGCTGGTTGACCAGAATCTCGGCGCCGAGATTCGACGTCATGACGATCAAGGTATTGCGGAAATCGACGGTGTGACCCTGGCCGTCGGTGAGACGGCCGTCGTCGAGCACCTGGAGCAGCACGTTGAACACATCCGGGTGCGCCTTCTCGATTTCGTCGAACAGCACGACTTGATAGGGCCGCCGCCGCACCGCTTCGGTAAGCGCGCCGCCTTCCTCATAGCCGACATAGCCGGGCGGCGCGCCGATGAGCCGCGCCACCGAGTGTTTCTCCATGTATTCCGACATGTCGATGCGGATGAGCGCACTCTCGTCGTCGAACAGGAATTCGGCGAGCGCCTTGGTCAGCTCGGTCTTGCCGACGCCGGTGGGACCCAAGAACATGAACGAGCCGATCGGCCGGTTCGGGTCCTGCAGCCCGGCGCGGGCGCGGCGCACCGCCGTCGACACGGCCTTGACCGCCTCGGCCTGGCCGACGACGCGTTTGCCGATCTGCTCCTCCATGCGCAGGAGCTTTTCCTTTTCGCCTTCGAGCATGCGGTCGACCGGAATGCCGGTCCAGCGCGAAACCACCTGCGCGATGTGGCTGGCGGTCACCGCCTCCTCGACCATGGCGCCACGGCCTTCGCCGGCTTCCATCGCCTTGAGCTTTTTCTCGATTTCCGGGATGCGGCCATAGGAGATTTCGCCGGCGCGCTGATACTCGCCGCGGCGTTGCGCGTTGGCGAGCTCGATACGCAATTGGTCGAGCTCGTGCTTGAGCTTCTGCGCGCCGGAGAGTTTTTCCTTCTCCGATTTCCACCGCGCGGTGAGATCGGCGGATTCCTTCTCCAGCGACTTCAGCTCCACTTCGAGCCGCTTGAGGCGCTCCTTGGAGCCCGGATCGCTCTCCTTCTTCAGCGCCTCCTGCTCGATCTTGAGCCGGATGATCTCGCGATCGATCGAATCGAGCTCCTCGGGCTTGGAATCGACCTGCATTTTCAGCCGCGCCGCCGCCTCGTCGACCAGGTCGATCGCCTTGTCGGGCAGGAAGCGATCGGTGATGTAGCGATGCGACAAAGTCGCCGCCGCCACCAGCGCACCGTCGGTGATGCGCACCCCGTGATGCGCCTCGTATTTGTCCTTGAGCCCGCGCAAAATCGAGATTGTATCCTCGACGCTCGGCTCCTCGACGAAGATCGGCTGGAAGCGGCGCGCCAAGGCGGCGTCCTTCTCAACATGCTTCTTGTATTCGTCGAGCGTGGTGGCGCCGATGCAGTGCAGTTCGCCGCGCGCCAGCGCCGGCTTGAGCAGGTTCGAGGCGTCCATGGCGCCGTCGGCCTTGCCGGCGCCGATCAGCGTATGCATCTCGTCGATAAAGAGAATGTAGGCGCCGGCCGCGGACGTCACCTCGGCCAACACCGCCTTGAGCCGCTCCTCGAATTCGCCGCGATACTTCGCGCCGGCGATCAGCGCGCCCAGATCGAGCGCAAGCAGCTTCTTGTCGTGCAGGCTTTCCGGCACGTCGCCATTGACGATGCGCAGCGCGAGTCCCTCGACGATGGCGGTCTTGCCGACACCGGGCTCGCCGATCAGCACCGGATTGTTCTTGGTGCGGCGGGAGAGCACCTGAATGGTGCGGCGGATCTCCTCGTCGCGGCCGATGACCGGATCGAGCTTGCCGTCGCGGGCGGCCTGGGTGAGGTCGCGAGCGTATTTCTTCAGCGACTCGTAGGCGTTTTCCGCCGACGCGCTGTCGGCGGTGCGGCCCTTGCGCAGCGCCTCGATGGCGGCGTTGAGGTTTTGCGGAGTCACGCCGGCCTGGCTGAGAATCCTGCCGGCTTCGTTGCCCTTTTCCAGAGCGAGAGCGAGCAAAAGGCGCTCAACCGTAACGAAACTGTCGCCGGCCTTCTCGCCCGCCTTCTCGGCGGCGTCGAACACCCGCGCCAGCGCCGGATCGAGATAGACCTGGCCGGCGCCGCCGCCGGAAACTTTGGGTCGCTTGGCGAGCGCCGCCTCCACGGCCACGAGCGCCGCCCGCGAATTGCCGCCCGAACGGTCGATCAGGCCCGCGGCGAGCCCTTCGGGATCGTCGAGCAGCACTTTGAGCAGGTGCTCGGGGGCAAATTGCTGGTGTCCCTCGCGCAGGGCGAGCGACTGGGCGGATTGGATGAAGCCGCGGCTGCGGTCTGTGTACTTTTCGAAATCCATGTCCTTCCCTTGGCCTATCCCGAACGCCCTTGCGGCGCGATCGGAACATCGTCATGGGGTTGCTTAACGGCGGGCGTCCCGCGGGTCCCTGATCCAGATCAAGGCGGATCGGGCAACGCCGGGAAGCCGGTGAACCCATAAAGGCATCCACCGCTGGTAAATATGGGAATTGGATGGCCCGGCGGAAGAGCCAAAGGGCCGTTCCGGGCAGCAAAATCCTCCGGTAAGGCGGCCTTAACTCCGGCCGCCGTAATCTTTGCCCCGCGCGTTCGGTCGCGGGGACAAAGATGGGCGAACGCCGCGGAACCAGACGAAACAAAAGCTTCTTGCGCGGCTTTGTCTATTTCGACAAACGGCGCGGGGTGATGAGCTGCCTCGTCCGCGATCTTTCCGAAAACGGCGCGCGCATCATCTTTTCACAGAGCGTCAACATTCCCGGCACGATCAATCTGCACATCCCGCAACGGGACCAGACCTTCCGCGCCAAGGTGACGTGGCGCCGCGGCGACGAGATCGGGCTTGCCTTGACCTCCGCCGTTCCCGTCGTGGCGGCGTCGGCGGAGAGCGAACTGATCCAGCGCGTGGCGCAGCTCGAGACCGAAATCATCGCGCTCAAGCGCACCATCAAGCAGCTCAGGCGCGAGAATCCGGGCGACGGCGAAGTCGAGGCGGCCTGACGCCGCCCTTCCGCCGGCCTCCCGCGTATCAGCCGAACATGCGCTCGCCCTGCAGGTCGACGAGCTGCCGCGCCTTGGCGAGCGAAAACTGAACGGCGTCCTCGTAGCTGGCAAAGGCGTCGGCGCGGATGAAACGGTGTTCCTTGCGCTCGCCACCGATCTCGCGCTCGATGACCCCCGCCGTTTGATATCGGCCTTCGCTCTTGTAGGGCGCGGCGCGGATGAGAAAGCCTTTATATTCGACCGGCTCGGAGACTTTTTCGCCCTCGCCGGAACGAGGCCCGCCGAACAAAGCGCGCACCAACGACATCACCCGCCTCCCGGGCTTTTATCGAGAGGAGGCAGGTTACTCCTTGCCGGCGCGATGTCGAGCCGGCGGTCAGCCGACCTTTCCGACGGCCGCGGTTTTCGGCGCATCCGCCGCCGCGGCGATTTCGTTCGATCGACGATCGAGCCGCAATGTCAAGCAGCAGGCCGAGCCGCCGCTGCGCAAAAACACCTCGAGCGGCGTGGTAACGACCGTGTAGCCGCGCTCGGCAAGCGCGCGCCGCAAGACCGCGCTGCAACGCGACATGATGATGGTGCGATCGACGCAAACCGCGTTGGCGGCAAAGCGCGCGGCGTCGGCGCGGCCGAGCGCGATACGGTATTCGGGCGCAACGCGCTCGTGGATCGAAGCCAGCGCCGCGGGCGTGAAGGCGTCCGGATAATGGATGACGCTGCCGCATGGGAGCGTGCAGAACGCGGTATCGAGGTGATAGAAGCTCGGATCGGCGAGCGGCAGCGGCACGCAGGGCGCGCCGAGGCGCCGCTCGATAAAGGCCGCCGCGGCGGCGTCCGAGCGAAAGCCGCAGCCCATCCAGAAGTGCCCGCGGCGCGCATCGAATATGCAATCGCCGGCGCCTTCGAGCGTCGTGCCTTCCGGCAGCGTCACGATCTCGTCGAACAGCCCGCGCGCCTGCAGCGCGGCAAAGGCCGCCGCGAATAACGGCTCCTCGTCACGCCGCTCGCCGTGACGGAACCGCGCCAGCACGGCTTTGCGGTCGAGCACGACCGCGCCGTTGGCGGTGAAGACGAGATCGGGCAGGTCGGCCGCCGGTTCGAGCATTTCGACCGCGGCGCCGGCGGCGGCGAGCGCACGGCGCAGCCCGGTCCACTGCCGGCCGGCCTCCTCATGCAAGGCCGCCCCGCTATCGGCCCAGGCCTTCGGGTCCATCCAGGGATTGATGCTGTAAGTGACCGCAAAATGCCGCGGCGGGCACATCAGGAAGCGAGGCTGCGAATTCTGACCGAGCGTCGCGTGGATGTTCATCGCGGTTTGAATCGTCCCTTCAAGGGTCGAGCGTTTGCCCGAAGCGAATCATTGCGCCAGCGAATGGTACCACGCGCGGGCAAAATCGCATTCAGGTCCGGCGCGGAAGATAGTGGTCGGTGCCGCGCGCGCAAGAGGCTGCGCGCGACGTTGCGTCGTTAATAGCCGCGCGCATACAGCGCGACCGCGCGGGCTTCATTGCCACCGGCGGCGCGATAGGCGCCGGCGAGATAGCGCACCGCGTAAGTCATGTTGGTTTCGGCATCGAGCAGGCCTGGGGCCCGTCCATAGCCCATGGCGCGCGCGGTGCCGGGCCGGATCTGCATCAGTCCGTAATTGCCGGCGTTGACGGCGCGCGGATTGTACCTGCTCTCGCGCAGGATCACGCGATGCACCAGCGAAGCCGGCACGCCGTTGGCGCTGGCCTGCTGCTCGACCAGGCCGTCGAGCTCCGCATGCCCGTTCACAGTCGGGCCGGACGGTCGCTCCGTGGCGGAGCCGAAATAGTGGCGCGCCTTCGGGCCCGCATATTGCGACGCTCCAAAGGGTCGGCATAGCCACCAAACGGGCCGTAGAATGGCGAGCCGGCGATGTCTTGCGGCGCCACATGCAGCAATCGATGCTGATACGCAGATGTTGCCGCGTGACGGCGAACATGCGCCTGCGTCAGTCCGGTTTGCAAAAGCAAGGTGGCGGCGCCGGCAGCGCATGACAGGTAGTGCGGGATACGCAGCATCAATTCGACTCCGTTTTGGTAAAAGCCCTCACCGGGACGCCTTGTCTCCCGCAAATCTCCCGCAAATCCGGCGGCGGTCCGACGCTACGACGCTCGCGCAGCGGCCATGTTGTGGCAAAACAAGTGCGCGCCGCAGCAGTACGAACAAACATACAAATATATAGAGGCAGCGCCCGGCGCTAATAACCGCGCATGTAAAACGCGACGGCGCGCAGCTCGTTACCGCGGGCGGCGCGATAGGCGCCGGCGAGATAGCGCACGGCGTAAGTCATGTTGGTTTCGGGATCGAGCAGCCCGGCAGGCGGGCCACGATAGCCGAGCGCGCGGGCGGTGCCGAGCCTGATCTGCATCAAGCCGTAATTGCCGTGATCGATAAGGCGCGGATTAAAGCCGCTTTCGCGCCGGATGATGCGGCGCACGAGCGCGACCGGCACGTCATTGGTGCCCGCGTGCTTGGCGATCAGCGCTTCCAGCACCGCATCCGCGGCGCGTGCCGGCTCGGCCAGCGGGGCCAGCGTCGTCGCCGCCAACAAACAACAAACAAGCGTGCGCAATTCGATCATAGTCCCCCGCGATGCGGCCGACATGGCAAAGTCGCCGCTTTCTGTGAAATGTCCCCGCGCTCACAAAGCGTTAACCTGCGCGCCAGGGGCCGGCGCCGCCGCATTGCCAAGCCGCTTAAGCGCCATTATATAGTAGGCTTATTCGCGATTGAGCTGAACTTGCCGTCTCGCCCAAAAGGGCCTTTCCCAAGAATCACGCAAAATCCGGATTTGGACCGAGCGAATGGTTCGCACGGCCACAAAAACGCATGAAGCGTTTTTCTGAAAGAGAGACCACCATGGCTACAGGTACCGTAAAGTTTTTCAACGCGCAGAAGGGCTACGGCTTCATCGTGCAGGACGCAGGCGGCCCGGATGTGTTCGTTCACATCTCCGCAGTCGAGCGCGCCGGCATGTCGAACCTCAACGAGGGACAGAAGCTGTCCTTCGACATCGAGCCCGACCGCCGCAGCGGCAAGACGACGGCAACGAATCTGCAATCGGTCTGATTGCCCGATAGTCAAGGCGCGCGATCGTCAAGATCGGCGCCGCGACAATGCACCGGTACCGGCGCCTTATTGGCGCCGGTATTTTCGTCTTTCTCCGGCGCCAAAGCGCGATCCCCGGGATCGCGCGCGACAGAGCAACAAGCGCGACAGAGCAACAACAAAAAAGCGAGACGTGTCATGCCAAGAAAGCCGGGACTGAATTCCGAATTCGTCATGTTCGACGTCGTCTACGAAGACGGCACGCAGCGCTCGAACCGCAAGGTGCCGCGCGCGCTCACCGGCGGCATCGACGGCGACACGCCCGCGCACGGCTTCCTGATCGAGCAAGACCGCGACATCGCCGAAAAGTCCGGCAGACCGCCCGCCAAGATCAAGAGCATCGTGCGCTCCGGCGCGAAGAAGAAAGAGCGCGATTACTCCGAGCGCCGCGCCGGCTGACGTTTCCTTCATCCTGCCCCGCGAAGCGGGGAAGGGGAACTACCCGACCCGCCTTCGCTCGCTCGGCGAGCTACGGCGGGTATAAGTCCGCCGAAGCGCACAGCGCGTTTGTCATTCCCGTACTCGGGTGCCGGCCCGCCCATAAACTCCAGAATGAATCCAGACGCCCACCACGGGCACAGGCGGACAAACCTTAGATATCCAAAAGCTCGCAGCTCTGCGACGGATCCTTGACCCCCGAGTCAAGCCCGGGGACTAGAGGGCTTCAATTGTCCAGAAAACTTCGCAGTTTTCTGGACCGGCTCGGATGCTTGAGCTTCCTCAGCGCCTTAGCCTCGATCTGGCGGATGCGCTCGCGGGTCACCGAGAATTGCTGGCCGACTTCTTCGAGCGTGTGGTCGGTGTTCATGCCGATGCCGAAGCGCATGCGCAGCACGCGCTCCTCACGCGGCGTGAGCGAGGCGAGCACCCGCGTCGTGGTCTCGCGCAGATTCGACTGGATGGCGGCGTCGATCGGCAGGATGGCGTTCTTGTCCTCGATGAAATCGCCGAGGTGGCTGTCTTCCTCGTCGCCGATCGGCGTTTCCAGCGACAGCGGCTCCTTGGCGATTTTCAGCACCTTGCGCACCTTCTCCAGCGGCATGCCGAGCTTTTCGGCAAGCTCCTCCGGCGTCGGCTCGCGGCCGATCTCGTTGAGCATCTGGCGACTCGTGCGCACGATCTTGTTGATGGTCTCGATCATGTGCACGGGAATGCGGATGGTGCGCGCCTGGTCGGCGATGCTTCGCGTGATCGCCTGGCGGATCCACCAGGTGGCGTAGGTGGAGAATTTATAGCCGCGGCGATACTCGAATTTATCGACCGCTTTCATCAGGCCGATATTGCCTTCCTGGATCAGATCGAGGAATTGCAGGCCGCGGTTGGTGTATTTCTTGGCGATGGAGATCACGAGGCGCAGATTGGCTTCGACCATTTCCTTCTTCGCCTGACGCGCCTCGCGCTCGCCCTTCTGCACCATGTGCACGAGCTTGCGGAACTCGCCGATCTCGAGCCCGGTCTCGGTGGCGAGCGTGTGGATCTGGGTGCGCAGCTCCTTGATGCGGTCCTTGTCGCGAGCGACGAAATTCTTCCAGCCTTTTGCCGAAAGCTTCGACACGCGGTTGAGCCAGCGCGGATCGAGCTCGTTGCCCTGGTAATTCTTGAGAAAGTCCTCGCGGATGACGCCGTGGCTCTCGGACAGCCGCATCAGCCGGCCCTCGTGGCTGACCAGCCTTTTGTTGATGTCGTAAAGCTGCTCGACCAGCGCGTCGATGCGCGCCTGATTGAGCCGCAGCGATTTCACTTCTTGAATAATCTCTTCCTTGAGCTTCTTGTATTTGCGCTCCTGGGCCGGCGACAGCGATCCGGTCGAGTGCAGCTTGTTCTGGATGTCCTGCTCCTGCAGGCGCCGCAGCCGCTTGAACTCGCTGGCGATGGTGTCGAAGGTCTCGAGCACCTTGGGCTTGAGCTCGGCCTCTATGGCCGCAAGCGACATCGAGTTTTCCAGATCGTCCTCGTCGAGGTCGGGCTCGCCCATGGCGGCTTCGAGATTTTCCTCGCCGTCGGCCGCTGCGCCGTTGGTGGCCGCGGGCTTGAACGGCGTGGCGGCGGGCGGCGCCGAAGGCGGCGCCACCGCCTGCGGCGGCATCGGCGCGAAACCGGGCACGCCGGCGGCCGCGGCCGCGGCCCCGCCGTCGCCGGGGGGCGCGCCGGGCGGCACGACGTTCTTGGCGTCGGGACTGGCATAGGTCGCTTCGAGGTCGATGATGTCGCGGAGGAAGACTTTTCCTTCGTTGAGCTCGTCGCGCCAGATGATGACGGCCTGGAAGGTGAGCGGGCTCTCGCAGAGGCCGGCGATCATCGCCTCACGGCCGGCCTCGATGCGCTTGGCGATGGCGATTTCGCCCTCGCGGGACAGAAGCTCGACGGAGCCCATCTCGCGCAGATACATGCGCACCGGATCGTCGGTGCGCTCGGACGGCTCCTTGGCTTCGGTCTTGGCCACCGCCTTCGGCGTGACCTCGACCAATTCGCCGGACTCGGTCTCTTCCTCTTCCGGCTCCTCGCGCGCCTCGCCTTCTTCCTCGGCTTCGGCTTCCTCGGTCTCGACGACGTTGATGCCCATCTCGCTCATCATCGCCAGCACGTCCTCGATCTGCTCGGAGGTGACTTCCTCCGACGGCATGACCGAGTTGAGCTGCTCATAGGTGACGTAGCCGCGCTTCTTGGCCTGCTTGATCATCTTCTTGACGGCGGCGTCGGAGAGATCGAGCAGCGGCAGCGGGGCGTCGGGGGTATCGGAGGCCTCTTTTTCCGGAGCCTCGCCGTCCTTTGGCGCGGGGGACTTTTGCGGCGCGAGCTTTTGCAGGGCAGCCCTTGCCTTGTTCGTCATCGTCTTGGTGACCGCGCTCTTGCTCGCCATTGTCTTCTCCACGAACGCCTGTCCCTACCGCCGCGCGGCTTCTGACCTCACCGCACTGTCCGGCGCCTGCCCTGAAGCTCGCCGCGCCCGGGCAGACGGACTTCCATTGCGGTCCCCCTACCCTATGGCGACTGTCCATGGGGGGCAGGCGAACGTCCACTACGGGCCCAGTATCCGGCTCAAAAGCCTCGTCCCAAGGCCAAAAGAACGCCCAAAAGGGGGCAGCGCCGGCTCCGACACCGCCCGAATCGAGCCCCTCACTTGTCGCGGAACTCCGTTAAGCTCCGACTAACCCTGTTATCCGCGCGAGCGCTCTCATATTCCCTCGCCCGCGAGGCGTCCAGCGCGCGTGCCGACGCCCTTTGACCCTCTTTACGTCGATCGTGCCGGGCGGCCGGACTGCTCGCCGAAGCCCTCGATCAGGGCCTCAGTTCCGTCGATCGAGGAAAGCCGGGCCTTCACGTCGCGCAGCCGCGAATAGTTGGTCTCGGTATTGTCCTGGCCGAGCGCCATTTCCGCGTCCTTCAGTTCCCTAGTTAGGGAATGCCATTGCCGATGCAAGGCAAGAAGCTGCCTCCACGTATGCAAAACATCGGCTGCGGCCGCCTCCGGGCGGGCCCCCCAGACCGACAGCGTGGTGATGGTGCGCTCGATGCGGCCGATGAGGTCGGCAAAGCCCCGGCGGGTCAGTTCGGCGGCGAGTTCCATCCGGTCGAGTTCGGCCTGCTGCCCGGCCCGCTGTTGGACCTCGTGCTCGGCGCCCTGACCGGCATGATGGGCCAGGATGTCGATCAGGGCCGCCTTCAGCTTCCTGGTGTCGGCGTGGCGAAACTCGGTTTCGGACAGCTCCTCCAGATGATCGTGCAGCAGCCACGGATAGTTGAGCGCGGCTTGCAGGATCAGCGCCTCCCGCCGTGGGATCGCCGTGCGATGGCCGCGATGCAGCGGGCTTTCCGCGAGGCGCGGACTCGCCGCCATGTAGCCCTCGTCGCGGTCGAAGGCCGTGCGCGGATAAGGCTTGCGGGCGCCGGGGCCGGGCCGGCGCGCCTTGTCGTCGAAGCCGCGGCGGCGGGCCGAAACCTCGATCGGCGCGAATAATTGGCGAAGCCGCGCGCCGAATTCGGCGCGGTAATAGCGGCGCACGGTTTCGTCGGCGATGGTCGCCATGATTTCGCCGAGCCGCGTCTCCAGCGCCGCGCGCCGCTCCGGCGTAGTGAACGGACCCGCCTCGCTCTCGCGCGCCCACAGCATGTCGGCGAGCGGCCGCGCCGCCGCGAGCACGTCCTCGACCGCCTCGCGGTCGCCGGAGCGCACCAGGTCGTCCGGGTCCTGGCCGTCCGGCAGCGCCGCGAATTTGAGGCTCTTGCCGGGCTTGACCAGCGGCAAAGCGAGATCGATCGCGCGGTACGCCGCCCGCCGGCCGGCTACGTCGCCGTCGAAGCACAGGATCGGCTCGTCGGCCATCCGCCAGGTCAAAGCCAGCTGCTCGGCGGTAAACGCGGTGCCGAGCGGCGCCACCGTCGCTTCGTAGCCCGCCGTCGCCATGGCGATGACGTCGATATAGCCCTCGACAGCAATCAGCCGCTGGCCGGCATGCGCAGCGGCCCGCGCCGCGGCGATGTTGTAGAGCGTCGCGCCCTTATGGAAGAGCGGCGTCTCCGGCGAGTTGAGGTATTTCGCCGGCACGTCCTTGTCGAGCGCGCGGCCGCCGAAGGCGATCACGCGGCCGCGCCAGTCGGCGATCGGAAACATCACCCGGTCGCGAAACCGGTCGTAGGGCACGGCGATGTCGTCGCCGGCGACCAGAAGCCCGGCCTCCACCATGTCCTCGACCGAAACCTTGGCGGCGCCGAGATGCTCCTTGAGCGCGTATTGTTCGGCCGACGCGCAGCCGAGCCGGAATTTCAGCTGCGTCGCCGGCGCGATGCCGCGGTCGGCGAGATAGCCGCGGCCGCGCGCGCCGGCACGCGAGGCCAAATTCGCTTCGAAGAATTTGGCGGCAAGCTCGACGATGTCGTTGAGCGTCTTTCGCCGCTCCTCATGCGCGGTCGCTTCCCGCGTCATCACCGGCATCGGCACGCCGGCCTGCCCGGCCAGCCGCTCGACCGCTTCCGGGAAACTCACCCCCTCGGTGAGCATGACGAAATCGAAAATGTTGCCGTTCTTGCCCGAGGAGAAGTCAAACCACATCGCCTTCTGGTCGTTGACGAAGAACGACGCCGTCTTCTCCTTGTTGAACGGCGAAAGCCCTTTGAACTCGCGGCCGGCCTTGCGCAATTTCACGCGCCGGCGGACGACTTCCGAGACTGGAAGCCGCGCCCGCAGCTCGTCGAGAAATTGCGGCGAGAATCGCATGGTGATTCGCGACCATAGCCGCGGAACATGGCGCTTGCATGGGCTTAATGGGGGCCGCTTGCCCCGCCGTCAGGCCCGGCGGCCCTTGTCCCGGTTATCCACAGACCTAACGCTCACCCCGCGAGCAGCTTCTTCACCATGGCGCTGGCCTTGCCGAAGTCCATGCGGCCGGCGAAACGCTCCTTGAGCGCCGCCATGGTGCGGCCCATGTCCTTAATGGTGGCGGCTTCGAGCTCCTTGATCAGCGCGGAGATGGCCTCGCCAGCTTCGATGTCCGAGAGGTGCTTGGGCAGGTAAGCGGAGATGATCGCGATCTCCTCGCGCTCGGCCGCGGCGAGATCGGCGCGGCCGGCTTTCTCGTAGATGTCGAGCGATTCCTGGCGCTGCTTGATCATCTTGCCCATGACGTCGAGAATCTCGGGATCGGTGAGCGTCAGGCGCGCGGCGGCGCTGGTTTCGCGCTTCAAAATCTCGGAATTGACCAGCCGCAGCGTGGACACGCGGCGGGTGTCGCCGGCCTTCATGGCCGCCTTCAGCGCGTTGTTGATCTCGTCGCGGAGCACATCCACCTCATTATTGTTGCGCGGGCGTGGAGTTGGCCCGCAACCACCACCGCCGTGCTGCGATCACCGCCCACACCGCCTCGACCAATCCGAACGGCCAGGCACCCTGCATAAATCCATAGATCGATCCCAATGCACAAGCGCCGGCGAAGGCCAGGACGAACACGGCGCCGCGGCGGTCCTCGAGCGCATAGCAGATTAGCATCGCCGTCACCGCCAACAGACCGAATGCCGACAGCCAGTCCACGGGGGTTGCGACCTCTTTGACGGCGCTTAAGCCTGTGGCTATGTAGGCCGCTCATGACGCACGAACAAGACGATTCCGGCTGGTCGGAGCCCTCTCCGACGGCAGTGTTGGTGCTCGCCGACGGCACCGTGCTCGAAGGCTTCGGCTTCGGCGCAACCGGCCACGCCGTCGGCGAGGTCTGCTTCAATACGGCGATGACCGGCTACGAGGAAATCCTCACCGATCCGTCCTATGCCGGGCAGATCATCACCTTCACCTTCCCCCATATCGGTAATGTCGGCACCAACGACGAGGACATCGAGACCGTCAACCTCGCGGCGACGCCGGGCGCACGCGGCGTCATTCTGCATTCGGCGATCACGCCGGCCTCGAATTACCGCGCCACGCGGAATCTCGATCAATGGCTGAAAAGCCGCGGCATCATCGGGCTTGCCGGCATCGACACGCGCGCGCTCACCGCCTTCATCCGCGAAAAAGGCATGCCCAATGCGGTGATCGCCCATGAGCCTTCCGGCCGCTTCGATCTGGCCGCGCTCAGGGCCGAGGCAAAGGCGTGGCCGGGACTGGTCGGCATGGACCTCGTGCCGCTGGTGACGACCGGGCAGCGCTTCACCTGGCGGGAGACGCCGTGGGTCTGGAACGAGGGCTATGGCGAACAGTTTGAGCCGCCGGCCTTCCACGTCGTCGCCGTCGATTACGGCATCAAGCGCAACATCCTGCGCCAGCTCGCCGGCAACGGCTGCAGCGTCACGATCGTGCCGGCGCAAACCTCCGCCGCCGACATTCTCGCGCTCAAGCCCGACGGCATCTTCCTCTCCAACGGCCCCGGCGACCCGGCCGCCACCGGCGCCTATGCCGTGCCGGTGATCCGCGCGCTGATCGAGAAGAAGCCGGTGTTCGGCATCTGCCTCGGCCATCAGATGCTGGCGATCGCGGTCGGCGGCAAGACCATAAAAATGCATCAGGGCCATCACGGGGCGAACCATCCGGTGAAGGATCTGGCGACCGGCAAGGTGGAGATCACCTCGATGAACCACGGCTTTGCCGTGGATCGCGCAAGCCTTCCGGCGCATGCGGTGGAGACCCACGTCTCGCTGTTCGACGGTTCCAATTGCGGGATTGCGCTCAAGGACCGGCCGGTATTCTCGGTGCAGTATCATCCTGAGGCTTCGCCCGGGCCGCGCGACAGTCACGGCTTGTTCAAGCGGTTTGTCGCCCATGTGCGCGAATTCAAGCGGGCGTGAGAGCGGGCGAGACTTTGTGGCGCGCATGATCTCCGATTGGCTCGCGTTCTGGGACACTCCACATTTCATTTACGTCAACGCGCGCCACAAGGACGTGCATTACCGGCTGATCGCGAAGGAAATCGTCGCGCTGGTGCCAGGTAGCGAGGCGCGCGTGCTCGATTACGGTTGCGGGGAAGCGCTCCATGCCGACCTCGTCGCGGCGGCCGCCGCCGAGGTGTTCCTCTGCGAAGCCGCCCCTGGCGTGCGCGCGAGCCTGCAAAAGAGGTTCGCCGACAATCCCAAGATCCACGTGATCGCCGCGCACGACATGGCACGGCTGCCGGAACATTCGCTCGACCTCATCGTCTTGCATTCGGTGGCGCAATATCTCACCCCCGCCGGCACCGGCGCGCTATTCGCGCTGTTTCGCCGGCTGCTCAAGCCCGCGGGCCTGCTGGTGGTCAGCGACGTGCTCCAGCCGAAGGTCGCGGCCGCAGCCGACGCGCTGGCGCTCCTGCAATTCGGCAAGGCCAAAGGCTTTTTCTTCGCCGCGATCTGGGGCCTTCTGCGCACATTGCTGTCGGATTATTGGAGGCTTCGTGCGCGCCTTGGGCTCACCCGTTATGCCGAAGCCGAAATGATCGAGAAGCTCGCTGCGGCTGGCTATACGGCACACCGCCTGCCGCGCAACATCGGCCATAACCAGGCACGCACGGCCTTTTACGCGCAACCGCGCTGAGGGTTCCGGGACCGGCGACGGCTGTGGTAATCTTTGGTACCGCAATCCAGTGTTCCCGGAGCCCTTAGGCAGTGCCGACCCAGAGAACCGTCATACCAGAGAGCCACTCGCGCAGGCTCGCAGCAATCCTGGCCGCGGATATCGCCGGTTATAGCGCCCTAATGGGCGCCGACGAGGGGCGCACGGTCACGGACCTTAAGGGCCATCAGGCCGTCGTGCTGCCGATGGTCGGCGAGTTTGGCGGACGCGTCATCGATATCGCCGGCGACGGCATCCTTGCCGAGTTTGGGAGCGTCGTGAACGCGGTCGAATGCGCGGTCGCCATTCAGCGCAAGATGGCCGAGCGCAATGCCACGATCGAACTGCCGCGGCGCATGCAGTTTCGCATGGGCGTCAATCTCGGCGACGTCATCTACGACGATACCCGTATCTTCGGCGACGGCATCAACGTTGCGGCGCGGCTGGAGGGAATCGCAGAACCGGGCGGCATCTCGATTTCCGAGGACGCTTGGCGGCAGGTGCAGGGCAAGGTGGCGGTCGACTTTATCGATCTCGGCGAGCAGAGCTTGAAGAATATTGCGCGGCCGGTGCGCGTCTATCGCGTCGAATTCGGTGGGCCAAATGCGGCACCTCAATCCGGGGCTCGTGTCCAGACTCCGGTCGTCGCCGACAAGCCGGCGATCGCCGTCCTGCCGTTCGTCAACATGAGCGGCGAGCCCGAGCAGGAATTCTTCGCCGAAGGCATCACCGAGGACATTCTGACCGAGCTGTCGCGCTTCCGCGAGCTGTTCGTGATCTCGCGCAACTCCGTTTTCGTTTACAAGGGCAAGCCGATCAACGTGCAAAAGGTCGCCAATGAGCTTGGCGTCCAGTACGTCGTCGAAGGCAGCGTGCGCAAGGCGGGCAGCCGCGTCCGCATCACCGTGCAATTGATCGACGCCGAAACCGACCGCCATCTCTGGGCCGAGCGTTATGACCGGGAACTCGCCGATATATTCGCCATCCAAGACGAGGTGACGTCGTCGATCGTCTCGATCCTGCCGGGCCGCGTCGCGGCCGCGGCGCACGACCGCGTGCAGCGCAAGTTGCCGGAAAACCTCGCGGCCTATGAATGCGTGCTCGCAGGCAAGCTGCTCCACCACCGTTCCACGCGGGCGGACAATGAAGAGGCGCTGCGGATGCTCGAGCGCGCGATCGCGCTCGATCCCGGCTATGCGCATGCACATGCCTGGAAGGGTTGTGTGCTCGGACAATCGTGCGTCTATGGCTGGTGCGCCGACCTCGACGCTACAACGCGCATCGTGATCGCGGAACTGACGTTGGCTTTGTCGCTCGACGAGAACGACAGCGACGTTCACCGCGTTCTCGCTGCCGTGAACCTGGCGGTGC
>Ga0116224_10001081_pt1 | contig 18744 bp, 23 predicted proteins | sample Sb_taG_9_FD_89699 | JGI IMG/M metagenome (GOLD analysis project Ga0116224, IMG submission 89699) | Peat soil microbial communities from Weissenstadt, Germany - Sb_50d_b_LC metaG | ecosystem: Environmental > Terrestrial > Soil > Wetlands > Peat | place: Germany: Weissenstadt | collected 2010-09-21 | reverse complement strand
TCTAAATCTGGCGCTTTTTGAAAGTGCTGCACAGTCAGCGAACCCAGAGGGCCACGGTCCCGATCTTCACGCCGAAATGCTTGCTCGTCTTGACGCGCTTGAACGTGGGATGATGCAACTTGGGCTTCTGCCGCCGCCAATCGGGCATAATCGCCCGCCCGAGGACGAGGTGCTTAGCCCGGAGGACCGCACCGCGATCTCCAACGCGATTGCGACCCTGAAGGCCCAACCTGCGCAACCCGCCGCTCGCCCTCCCGAGGCCACCGATGCAGTCGCGCTGTTACAATCGGTAGCTCGCAAGGTCTGGCCGTATTTGACGGATAAGGCGGCCCTCTTCGCTGACGAGTTCGTAAAGTCAGCCGGTGGGGAGTTGGGGAAGAGAGTGGTGCAATTCCCGTATTGGGCGGCTCTCTACTTTTTGCTCCAGCATGCCATTAACGCCGCAATGACTTGGTTGCAGGCTTTGCCTCCAGCGCCTTGAGGCGGCGGCGTGGGGAATGATGGTGGCAACGCTCCAAGAAATCAGAAAGCACGTCCTTGATGACGCTGATGAACTGACGGCTACGACTGGAATGGTTGTGCCTCTTCTCCGGGCGCAAATCGACGCGGGTGAAGCCTTCGCCCCGCACAGGTTTCTGCGAAGGCTCTTTGCTCGACACGTCATCCTGATCTTGATGAGATTGCACGAAGAGCCAGGCAAAAAACGCGTTGGTGAGACCGCTTCAATTGCATCGCTGTTGGAGCGCGCTACTGCCGATGAAAAACTTTCGCCCGAAGAAGCCGAGGAATTCCAATCCGTGCTCGGAAAGCTCGTCTCAAATCTTGAGGTTGATGGAGTGCGGTACTCTGACCTCAAGGATTTTCGCGTTGCCGAACTTGCTCATTCTGTCCATCCCCGAATTCCACGAACCGCGTCACTGCCATTCTCCGCGATATGGCGATTTGCTCACGACACTTTTGAAGTGGTTCTGGCAATAGATCAGAGGCTCAAAGCCTCTGGATGCCCCAGCATTGATGATTTGGAGGCGAGTTTCGACGTTTGGATTGATCGAGGCGATGCTTTTTGGGCTTCACGAATAAATATCACCGACTCCTAGAAAAGGGGTGGTGACGACGACAGCCAAGGAGAAACAACCGTCGCCGCCACCTTTCAGCGCGCGTCGAGCCAAGGAAACAAACTCGAAGCGCCAGCTTTCATGCGTCCTCAGTTTCTTTGGGCGGCAGAGCGCCGTCGGGCGAACACGCGGCAACCGCGTATTCGATGCGGCTGATTTCGTCGGCCGATACCGGCAGGCCGCGCTTCATGCACCTGTGAGCTTTGGAGGTTCCCTACACCAAATAAAAGCCGCCCAGGGCGATCCTGAGCGGCCGACTCTTGGGCTACTTACGCTCGATGCCACCACAGACGAAGCTCAAGGCCGATCCGCGTGAGCAGTATGCGCAGCCGAATTCACAGGACTCGCGGTATCGAGCGCGTCATGCTGCTCTCTTGCCCTCTATGGACGCGAGCTTCAGCTTGGTGGCTTCCATATCAACCGGCGACAGGCGGTCATTTATGTCATCCAGCCTATCCGACACCAGCCGGAGGCGGTCAGCGATTATCAAGGCGGGGTCGTCATCAAGTTCTACCCTGAGCCCGATGACGGCGAGCGCGGCAAGATCGATCTCGTTCCTGATCTCGTAAAGTCGTCGCGAGGCCGTGGCGGCCGGAAGGGCATTGACATGGGGTTGCCTGTAGCCGGAGGAGATTAGCGCCGTGGATGCGGCGCTATCTGGAGCCAGCCTCAGGCGCATGATGGTGAGGCCATGAACACGATCGCTAAGGTGACGATTATCGCGGTCATTGGGTTCTTCCTAGTGCTGGCACTGAGCGCATTTTGGCTGCAATAAGAATTGACACGCTTCGCGAAGCTGTGAGCCGGAGGCTTTAGAACCCGTCAGCGGTCAACGTCGCGCCTGCTCCCTTTTAGATCGCGTGCGCAAGCAGCCCTCAGCGGGGCGCTGTGTGGGCAGCTTTCAACCTCACTCCGGCCACTTTCGAAGGAAGAAATAGAACAATGACCACTGTGTTGATTATCGTCGCCCTTCTGATGGCCTCGGCGCTTTGGGGTTGGCGGGGAATTCGGCGGGGCTGAGTAGCGCCTACACAATCCACCCCAGCTCGCGCGCCTTGTCGTTGGCTCGGCGAAGCGCCAGCCGCTGCACATCAACACTGCCGGTGAAGCGGCCTGACATCATCTCTGTAGCTCAGTACAACCAGTGCCGATCCCAGGGGTTCTGCCAAACCCGGTAGCGACCACAGGGGTCGCACCAGCAGCCGTATCGGCCGCAGATGATCCTATGCCTAGCTGGAGGGCAGTAGGGCCGCCAGCACGTGATTTTCTCGACCGGTGAGAACGTTGAGACCGCACCAACCGCTCCCCCCAAAGGCATCGCATGCAGGTCTTCGGCGACGATCAGCACCAGAATTGCCGCTAAGGCACCGATCAGCTTGGGCATGGCTTTCTCTCCTTCGTGAGGCGGCTTGCAGCTCACCGACGGTCCTGCCGCAAGACAGCTGAAGGCTAGAGCTTCTGCCAAGGTCATGGTCGAGCGGCCCCCTACACTATCCACCCCAGCTCGCGGGCCTTGTCGACAGCCACATGCCAAACGCGGGCAAGTAGCACGTGGTCCCTGGTATCAGCGCGACCTTTAAGGATTAGCTGAGGCTCCTCTCTCCGCTTCTCATAGATCGCGTAGAAGCCAGTGTCCCGCTCCGTGATAATGATGATCTCGCCGTGGGCTTCGACGTTAAGATCAGTCATTTGCACCAGCCTGGGAACCCCAGGGGGACGCGGAGCGAGACTCTTGGAGTCGCTTATGGAGAGTTGAGTCGAGCTAGGGTGCTACCAAAAAGGGAGAGCTTGGCTGCTTCGCCAAGGCTCCCCCCATTTCCTCGTGCAGTTTTCCCTCTCGTCTTCGCGCGATTCGTTAGCGAGTAGAGTTAGCAAGCGTGGCAAATGTCGGGCGCGCAAGTGACCGAAAAAAGAGGAGCTCGCTGCGTCACCAAAAGATCACACACGTCCGCCCGAGTGAAATTGCGTCGTCCGTTAGGGGTTTGAACTGGCGCAAAAAAAAGCGCCTAACCGCTTGACGTGGTTAGGCGCCAGAAAGTCTCGCGCGACACGTCGGCGAACCTCTTGCCTGCCGAAGTGTCTCAGAAATGGCCAGACGCGGCGAGGACCTTTAGGCCCGCCGCACGCTGCATCTGCACTCGCAGAAGCTACCTGGGCTGTCGCGTGCGGTCGCTATCGCATCACCGCCGTCGTCATCTACATCCCGCAGCTCGACATAGGCCCGCCCGGTATCACGATCATATTTTGCGTGCACTAGCCTGAATGCCATTTCGCGCCCCCACGAGAAAAAGCCCCGGCCGTTGGGGGACCAGGGCTCTAGCTGAGATAAGCAGAGATTTTGGGCGAGTGATTTCTATCGCGGCCTGTGTCAGTTCGATCACAATTCGATGACACTTTTGGCGGTCTCGTTCGCAGCCGTTTTGGTAGGACTTCGAGGAATATCTTCAAAGCCTTCCATTAAAAGCCTTGCGACGTGAACCACTCGTCAATTTCCTTCCGGGCCTGATCCTTGGCTAAGCCGTAGCGCTGCTGGATCTTCCCTTCGAGCTCCTCACGTCGGTCATTGATGGCAGTTAGGTCATCGGCAGTGAGCTTGCCCCACTTCGCCTTGACCTTGCCTTCGAGCTGCTTCCAGCTTCCTTGAACACGGTTCCAGTCCATGATTTCCTCCATCATAGATTTTTGGTTGAAGTTGGGGGACCCAAAAATTCCCCCGGCTAACCTGGCATGTCAAGTGACGTCGAAGCTAACGGCTTATCACCGAAGCTATTTTTGGCGTTCATCCACCCGTAAACCGAGATGCTTCCAGTCATGTCCTTGGTTGCGCTCATTGCCCCAACTTTTCTGAGTCCGCACCTGAGCCATGAATGAAGCATCGCTGTGGCGAGCTATGCAACGTTTGGAAAGACGTTGCCCGTGGTGTTTTGCGTCAAAACCCCCAAGGGCATTGAGGCCCTGAAGGGGATGAGGCGCTCCTAGCAAGGGAGGCCGAGGAGAAGATCGTGAGCTACATTACACAGGTCCTACAGCCTGGGGAGACCATTAGATACCGAGGTAGCGTACGTTGGATTTTGTACCTCCAAGCGCTGCTTCTGGCCCTTGTAGGAGCGGTCGCGAGCCTATTAGGGCCTCCTTGGGGGTGGGTGGTATCGGCAATCTGTTTTTTCCTGGCGCTGATCCTCGCGCTGCGCGCGTGGTTCATCCGCTGGACGAACGAGATTGTGGTCACAGACCGCCGCGTCATCTATGCGCAAGGCTTCATCCAGCGCCACACCGTCGAAGTGCACATGGACAAGATCGAGAGCGTCGACGTCGATCAGACCCTGATGGGACGGATTCTCGATTACGGCGACGTGACCATCCGAGGAACGGGCACCACGCTTGAGCCCATACGCGACGTAGACCGACCCCTCGCGTTCCGCAATGAGGTGACGGCGCGATGAACCGTCCGCCACCCTTGCAACGGCTCATTGGCGTGAGCACCGTGCTCAATGACCTTGTCAAGCGGGGCATCGTCCAGCGTGGTGCCAAGCGCTAAAATATTAGGCAAATTAAAGCTTTAGCTATAGTTGCGTTTTGTACTTGACTCGACCATAAGCTGCAATTTTACTTGGCTGTTAACACAATATCTTAGCGGAAGACCCCCAAGGAGAGAAAGTATGCGTGAATTATCCAGCACCGAGCTGCAGGCCGTTTCTGGTGGTCTGATGATTGCTCGTCCTATATGTCGTCGTCCAGTCCGAGTCGTCTGCAGACCCGAGAGACCCGAGAGGAGATGCGGCGGTACTCCAGTTCTGGCCGCCCGGTAAACAGACTACTAGCTCTTTCGACACGAGAGACTCCCTCCATCCTTCTTCGGGCGGAGGGAGCCTCTTTTTCGCTTCAGCGGCTCACCCTCCGCAACGCTCTCGCTCGGAAACAAAAAAGTTAGGGCGCCGACCGAAGCCAGACGCCATTTTCCTTATTGAAGACTTCCGTTCGTTCGTACCTTCGTTCGTAAAATCGCGCTCGTCTATTCCTCGTCCCAGCGGTGGTCGTCCCGGCCGCGATAGCGCCAGGGTGCAGAACTGAACTGAAGCGTATGCCAATGCGGGTTATGGTGCGGATAACCGTAGGCATAGCGCCAGCGGGGGCCGACATGGTAGACCCCTGGGCCAACCCAACCGCGTCCTTGCCATCGTGCTGCCGAAACCGTGGCAGGCGTAAGCCCAATAATCGCAAGCGTGCATACCGCCGCTAAGCACGTAGTTGCGAATTTCATGGTTCACTCCTTGGTTTCGAGCGCCCTGAGACGCCGTGCTGATCGTGGGGTAAACTTTTCTCGGCTAGCCTTGGTTCGACATGGCGCCAGCCGAAGCCGACGCCATTTTGCGAAACATAACGAAGAAGCCCCGGCGGTGCACGAGCCGAGGCTTCTGGGATCGAACCGGCCCATCGCATGAGGGGCGCAGGGTGGGTAGGCCGGTTCTTATTGCTAAACCTGAGAGCCCGCGCGAGGTTCCGGAAAAACAAGAAGGGCGCCGACCGAAGCCGACGCCCCCAAAGGGCGGGGCATCTTTCGCCCCGACTATTTGCTCCGTGATCTTTCGACTTGCTTTAGCAGCTGACGCCCCAATTGCGCGGCCTGCGCCGGAGTCAGCATAGCTACAGGCCAGCCCGGTGCGATTGGTAGCGCGATGCGTGTCTCTTTCGAGTTTGGATCGATTTCAGGCTCCCGCAAAATCCATTCCGGTTTATCTCCTGCGCATCGTTCGATGCAGCGCATCGCCCACGCATTGCTCGACATCCCGGCGGTGCTTGCGGCCTGCTCCGCCCGCTGTTTGAGCGTCGGCGGGATTCGTAGGTGGATAATCGCCTCCTGTTCTGGCTCGGCCGATGCTTCCGGAAATTCAGTAAAGTCCTCGTCGATAATGTGAACCTCACCCCTGCGCAGCCATGCATTAGCCTCGTCACGAGTCATTGGGATGCACTCGTGGCGCGTCTTCTCCGCTGGCTCTCCTGCGTCCTCATCCCACCACTCGGTGACGCTGACCTTATGGAGAAAAATAGCGCCCTTCTTAGTCTGCTGAAGCGTGGCCTCGATACTGACCTTTCGGCCGAGATCGTCTTGCTCCTCCCACTCCTTCTCAGCCACTCTGGTTGAGGTCCCTGTGTTATACGCCACGCCATCAACTACCCATTTCATCAGATACATTTTCGCCTCCGGTTTACATAGTTGCGAATGGCGTCTCACAAAACGCAACCTAGTGAGTAGCGCGAAGACGATATCGTGTCAATAGCATCAGAGCGAAAGCCTGTGAATGCGATGATTTGGGCAAAGAAAAAGCCCCGAGCTGGGGCACGGGGCTAAGTCGCAGTATCAATGAGAATGGCCTTTTGGGACGAGGCCCAGACGGTATGATTGGCACTTCCCGGTTACCGGACTGTTACCGCCGCCGAAGCCGCTTGACCTCCTCAGGCGCCACGGCCTCGGCCAGAGCTGCGGCGCATTCCGCAATGGTGAGCAGGACCCCGCAGAGCAGAACCCTGGGCCAGTAGAGAGGGCTCACGGCTTTGCCTCGACGTATCGCTTGAGGGCTCCAAGGAGTTTTACGGCTGAGGGGATAATCGAGGCCGTCACCAATATCAAATTCGAGGTCTTCCCAGATCATGTCGAGGGCCGCGATGCATCCGCCTTCGAGCGACTGGGGGTCCGCTTCATCGCGTCCTCGGTCTTACAGAAAGTAGACAGCGCAACGCGAGTGGACTCGCCATTGCTCTCGGGTGAATTTGCAGGCAACACGGATTGGCCAAGGATAGTGTCCACTAAACTCCAGCCGCTCGTTGTGTTGGTGTCTGAGGAACTCCCGGCCGGCTCCACAAAAGGCATCTACGCAGGATAGGCAGCGTGGGTGCTTCTGGCTGCCAGACTGCGAAACGGTAGCAACGCTGCTTCAATCATCTGAGGGCCGCGCTCGCGGCAAACCCTAGCGGCAAGAGCCTCGCTTGTATAAAGCGCAAACATCGCCTTATTCTGTTGACGGGCGGCCATACCCCTGATTCATTGGGCTATTGGGGGCCTAGGGTAGGCAGTCTGTACTAGCAATGTGCCTCCGACTACCGATAGGAGTGCACCATGGACCTGAAGCGCCAGAGACTCGACCTGCGAACTAAGCTATTCAATCTTCTGAAGGAAAAGTCCTTTCGAAGGGAAAAGGTCATCCTCGCTTCAGGCAAGGAGAGCGACTTCTATTTCGATATGAAGCCCGCCATGCTTGATCCCGAAGGGGCCGGGCTAATGGCTGAGCTTATTCTTCACGAGCTCCAGGGGGTGAAGGCGGATTGCATTGGTGGCCTCGTAATGGGCGCTGTGCCTCTTGTTTCGCCTGTTGCGATGAAAAGTCACAAGTTTGGTCGTTCCTTGGTTGGATTCTTCATCCGCAAAGAAGCCAAGGATCACGGCACTAAAAAGCTTGTTGAGGGCGACAGCATCGAGGGCAAGAAAGTGGTCATCCTCGATGACGTGACAACTTCCGGGGGTTCGGCCATGGAGGCTGTTAGGGCCGCAAGGGAGGCAGGCGCTACGGTGACTCTCGTGCTATCCATAGTGGATCGTGGCGAGGGCGCGGCTGAACTCTATGCGTCCGAAGGCCTCGACTTCTATTGCCTTTTCCGCGCCGAGGAGTTTCTTGCGGCAGGCCGCTAGGCTCTAATTAGCCCCCGGCACACCCGGCGGATGCCGAGCCTGATAAAACAGGCAGATTACAGGCGCACTTTTGGCCCTCTTCGCCCTGGCAAATCGCTATCTGAGCGGCCTAACATCGTAAAATTCGTCCTCCACACACATCTTCATGGAACCACCATTGGAAAATATGTATGCGTGAGGGCGATAGGCATACCGATAGCTGTAAGAGGGCTAAGCCGAACAAATTTCGATAGCCAAGAGTCCGTCCGCCCTCTTGCAGAAAAAAAGCTTCGCCGGAAAGCGGACTCCCATTGAGAGTGATGTTCGTCAGCCTTGCCAGAACTCGCCCAACGGAATTGATAGACTTTTTTAGAGTGCCACCAAACACGCCAGCTGATACGGCACGGCACGAAATTTCTTCGTACCCCACCGCCCTGTCGACCAGCGTGTCTTCAAAGGCTTCTTGGCTGATAAGGTTTCCGTTCACACGGACTAGGCAGAAACTGGACGCGCTTCAAGCCACGCTCGACGACACGCCGCCGTCGAGCTTCTCTGAGACCGACGTAACACAAACTAGAATTACTTGCCTTTCGAGCAGGTTTTAGTCTTATCGTCCCACTTCCCGTTTGGTAAGTTTTCGCAGTCAGCCTTGCTGGCCGCCGCGTTATAGAGCTCACCTGTTTTGCCAGAGGCAAGCGTGGGGGAATTAAACGCAATCGTGAGACCCAACGCAACAATGATCGCAACAACGCTCTTCATTGGATGTTCCTCCTAATTTAACAGCCTTGGTAAGCTAACATCCTAGGGAGGAGCAGAGCATTGATCTGAATCAAGTATGTCACCTTGGCGATTCGGGGTACGGGCGAAGGAACGTGCGTCGCGTTTATGAAGCGAGCCGACGAGCTACCCGAGCCGATCCAGAACGCTAATGCCGCCGCCGCTGATCCGCTCAGTGCGTCCTGAAGCCAACGCGCCCCTTCCGCTCGGCTTGAACGCCGAGAGCGGTAGCACATGCGAGCCGGTTCATTGGAAACTACGATGACTCAAACTCCTTCCTCGCTCGCGCTTGGACGCTCGCCAACGCCAAGGCGCGTGAGCTGGGGTGGATTGTGTAGGTTGTGAGATATAGGCTCGCCGCATGTCACCCTTGAGTTCAGGTATGAGGGGATGCTTAGGATAGTCGGTTTAAGTGCTTCCGCGCTCGGGTTGCTGACTCGATGAACATGCTCCGCCACATAAGCTCGTGGACGTTGCTAGCGGTTGCGTTGACGCTAGGAACAACGTTGGCGGTCGCGGAGGAAGGCCAACCGGCGCCGAAGACGATGCTGCCGAAGGTAGCTCCCGCAGCTGGCGCCGCCGCGCCCGCGGCTGGTGCTGAAGGGAGTCCGGAAGACTTCGTGTGGGCAAAACTCTGCGACAAGAACGAGCAGACGGACAATAAGCAGATTTGCGTCGTCAAGCACGAGGGGCCCGACCCAAACACCGGGACAGTGCAGGCAACCGCCGCCGTGCGCAGCGTCGAAGGCGAGGATAAGCAGAGCCTGCTGGTCGGAGTGACAAGCGCCTATTCGCTGGTCATGCCCGCTGGTGTGGAGGTCAAGATCGATGATGGCGAGCCGATCTCGCTGCAATGGGACGTCTGCATACCCTCATACTGTGAGGCTCAAACAGAACTGACCAAGGAAAATCTCGACAAGATGCGCAAAGGGAAGCAGATCATCGTCGCTGCCATTAACATGCAGCAGAAGGGCATGGGTTTCCCGTTGCCGCTGACGGGGTTCGATAAGGCCTACGATGGCCCTCCCGCCGACAATGCCAAATATGCGGAAGCCCTTCGCCAGTTGATGGAGCAGGCCCGTCAGCGTCAGATCGAGCTTGCCAAAAAGGCGGCGGAACAGCCCCCAGCCGGAGCGCCGTCGCAAGCTGGCGCTCAGGTCCCGGCTCAGCCACCCGCGCACTAGTTTAATTGCGATGCTGAGGCTGATTCTTGCTCTTACGGTAGGGGCAATCGCGGCTGCAGGTTCTCAGATTTGGAACGCTGAGGCGATGACCTTTGGGGAAGCCCCAAGCCTTCCCGCATTGACGAAAAGCTACTTACCCATTGAAAAAGCCGCCTGTTACGGATGGGGTACCACCTAGCTGAGAACAGCTAGCAGACAGGTCCATCCAGGGACGATAACAAGATGCACGCCCCGAGCGGCGATTGCCCGCCTGGGAGGCACGAAATCGCTCACCCGTGCTTACTATGTGATTACTGGCGACGGAGGAGACGGGCCGTCTATCTGCTAAGTAATTGATTTATGGTGCCGCCGCTCAGGATTGAACTGAGGACCTCGTCATTACCAATGACGCGCTCTACCACTGAGCTACGGCGGCGGGAGGCGAGCCAAACAGCCCGGCCAGAGGGCCAAAGCGGGGCCTCTCCGATGGCCGGGGACCCTGCCATAGCGGCCCGATCCACGCAAGCTTTCGGCCGTTATTTCGCCAAGCGGGCGGGTAAGTGTAAGCTTGGTCATGACCGGACGGCAGCGCGATGCGACGAGGACCGTGGGCGGCGCCGAACCGCGCCGCGCCCGCTTGGCGGAAGAGCTTCGCGCCAATCTCGGCAAGCGGAAAACGCAAGCGAAGGCCCGCCGCGAGTTGGCCAAAACCGGGCACGACGATCGGTCAAAAGCTGACACCGACACGAATTGACGGCAGGATAACCCAGCTTGCGGGTCGAGGCTTGCCAGGGTAAATGGAAAGTTTGGCTTCAGGACACGCATCATCTTGAAAAGTTTTGAGACTTGTCGGGTAAGATCATGCGGAAAGTTAGGGGGTCTGGAGCGAAATCCTAGAGTCTTCGCGAGGATTTCGCTCCAGGGGGTTTGAGGTGAGGGAGGGACGCCATGGACCGCATCCGCATCATCGGCGGCGAGCACTTGAAGGGCACAATTCCCATCAGCGGGGCTAAGAACGCCGCGTTGCCCTTGATGATCGCGAGCCTGCTTACCCGCGAAACGCTGACCCTAAAGAATGTCCCGCGGCTTGCCGACGTCAACCTGCTCGGCCGTATTCTCGGCAATCATGGCGTCGACATCACCGTGGTCGGCAAGAAGGCGGGCCAGCGTACGAGCGACGGTCAAACCTTCAAGCTCACGGCCGCGGAGATCGTCGATACCACGGCACCCTATGAAATGGTCTCGCGCATGCGGGCGAGCTTCTGGGTGCTGGCGCCGCTCCTTGCCCGCTGCGGTGAGACGAAAGTATCGCTGCCCGGCGGCTGCGCCATCGGCATCCGCCCGGTGGATTTGCACCTGACGACGCTCGAGGCGCTTGGCGCCAAGATCGAGCTTGAAGGCGGCTACGTCATCGCCAGGGCGCCGAATGGCTTGACCGGCGGTAGGATCACGCTGTCGAAGGTCTCGGTCGGGGCCACGCACAATGCGCTGATGGCCGCGGTGCTCGCTCGTGGTGAGACGCTGATTGAGAACGCGGCGCGCGAGCCGGAGGTGATGGACCTTGCCGCCTGCCTCGTGGAGATGGGCGCGAAGATCGAGGGCATCGGCACCTCGACCTTGCGGGTGCAAGGGGTGGACGAGCTGCACGGTGCCGAGCATACGGTCCTCCCCGACCGCATCGAGACGGGCACCTACGCCATGGCAGTGGCGATGACCGGTGGCGAGGTGTTCTTGGACGGCGCCCGCGCCGATCTCTTGCAGCGGGCGCTCGACCTGCTGCGCTCGAGCGGGGTCGAGATTGAGGAAACGCCGACCGGCATCAGGGTGGCGAGGAACGGAGGCGGGCTCGGCGCGGTCGCCGTTGACACCGAGCCCTTCCCGGGCTTCCCCACCGACCTCCAGGCGCAACTCATCGCGCTGATGTGCATGGCGCGAGGCACCTCGACCGTGCGCGAGACGATCTTCGAGAACCGCTTCATGCATGTGCAGGAGCTGGCGAGGTTGGGCGCGCGCATCGAGCTCAAAGGCGATACCGCCATGGTCACGGGCGTTCCGGGCCTGCGCGGCGCGCAAGTCATGGCCACGGACTTGCGGGCGTCGGTCTCCCTGATCATCGCCGGGCTCGCCGCCCAAGGCGAAACAGTGATCGGCCGCGTCTATCATCTCGACCGCGGCTTCGAACGCATCGAGGAGAAGCTCGGCAAATGCGGCGCCCGCATCGAGCGGCTCTCGAGCTGAAGCCGGTATTCGCACTTTGGCCGTTTCTTGTGTTCCGAGAGCGTGCTACGCCCTAGCGCCAACGAATGATCGAGGTCTGTTGCCGCTTGCACCGAGGCCGACAGCACCCTGAGCCGGGATGTCCGATGGTCACCAAGCCGCTGAAGCTGATCGCGCTCGACGAGGACGATCTCGCCGTCGTGTCGTCGCATTTGCAAGACGCGGTGGTGCGGGTCGGCGAGATGGCCTATGTGCCTTCGCGGAAGCGCTTTGCCGCCGTCGTCAACCGCTTCAACTGGGAGCAGGCAGCGGCAGGCGGTTCCAATCAGGTCGCAGGCGGTTCCAATCAGGTCAATGAGCGGAGGCGCGCGGCGCTCCGCTTCGACCGGGTTCTCGGCGCGCAGCTCAAATCCCTCAAGCCCTCTGCGGCGGACAGGGTGCTGTCGTTGCTCGCCGTGCGCTTCGAACCGAGCGACCACCCGAGCGGCTATGTGACGCTGACTTTCTCCGGCGACGCCTCGATCCGCCTCCATGTCGAATGCATCGAGGCCGAGCTCACCGATCTCGGGCCCGCGTGGCGCGCCCGTTCAAGACCGCAGCATCCGGGCGGAGAGCCCGGTGGCGCGGACCGCTGACCTTAAGCCTCCCACACACCATGGTCTTGTGGCTGGAGCAGAGGACGGCGGATTTCGAGACCCGATTCACCCAGTTGCTGGCGGCGAAGCGGGAGGTCGCGGAAGACGTTAATGCAGCGGTAGCCGCGATCATCGCGCGGGTGCGGAGCGAGAAGGACGCGGGTCTCGTCGATCTCACTCTGCGCTATGACCGGGTGGACTTACGCAAATTGGGCATGCGCGTGCCGGCCGAGGAGATAACGCGCGCGCGTGCAGGCGCAGAGCCCAAGACCGTCGCGGCGCTCAAGCTTGCCCGCGACCGCATCCTTGCCCACCATCGCCGCCAGATGCCCGTCGACGACTTTTATGTCGATGAGCAGGGCGTCGAGTTTGGTTCCCGTTGGTCGCCGGTCGAGTCGGTCGGGCTCTACGTGCCGGGTGGCACCGCGAGCTACCCGAGCTCGGTGCTGATGAACGCGCTTCCGGCCAAGGTGGCGGAGGTCGCGCGCATCGTCATGGTGGTTCCGGCGCCGGACGGAAAGCTCAACCCGCTGGTGCTCGTCGCAGCGGGGCTTGCGGGCGTCGACGAAATCTATCGCATCGGCGGAGCGCAAGCGATCGCGGCGCTTGCCTATGGCACGGAGACGATCGCCCCCGTGGTCAAGATCGTCGGTCCCGGCAATGCTTACGTTGCCGCCGCCAAGCGCCAGGTCTTCGGCCAAGTGGGCATCGACATGGTGGCGGGCCCCTCGGAAATCGTCGTCATTGCCGACAAGGAGAATGACCCCGCCTGGATCGCCGCCGATCTCCTGGCCCAAGCCGAGCACGATCAGGCGGCGCAGTCCATCCTGATCACCGATGACGCCGCTTTCGGCCGCGCCGTTGCCGCCGCCGTGGAGGCGCAACTCAAAACGCTTCCCCGTGCCGATGTGGCACGGCCGAGCTGGCAGAATTTTGGCGCCATCATCCTCGTCGACAGCCTCGACCAGGCACCGGCCCTCGCCGACCGTCTGGCGCCGGAGCACCTGCAAATCGCCACGTCGGACCCGGACGCGCTCGGGAGCCGTATCCGCAACGCGGGGGCGCTGTTTCTTGGTCGCTACACTCCGGAGGTCATCGGCGACTATATAGCGGGATCGAACCACGTTCTCCCCACCGCGCGCAGTGCCCGCTTCGCCTCGGCGCTCAGCGTCCTCGACTTCATGAAGCGCACTTCCATCCTCAAGCTCGACGCCGATAGCCTTAAGGCGCTCGGTCCCGCCGCCATGACGCTTGCGAAAGCCGAAGGGCTCGAAGCCCATCGCCGTTCCGTTGCGATCAGGCTGAATCTGCGGGACTAGCCATGGCGCAAGAGCAGGAGCTATCGTCCGATCAGGCGCGCCTAGTCGAGGTAACCCTCGATTCCGGCTCGATCGGCCGCAACTCAACCGATGTCGACCATGAGCGCGAGGTCGCCATCTTCGACCTGCTGGAACGCAACTCCTTCGCGCTCGAAGGCCATGAGGGTGGGCCCTACACGCTGCATCTATCGCTCGCCGACAACCGCCTCGTGCTTACCGTGGGCGACGCCAACCGCGTCCCGATCCAGCATGTGATGCTGTCGCTATCGCCCTTCCGCCGCTTGGTGAAGGACTATTTCCTGATGTGCGAGAGCTACTACCAGGCGATCAAGACCGCACCACCATCCCGCATCGAGGCCATCGACATGGGGCGGCGGGGCCTGCACGACGAGGGGAGCCGGCTGCTCATGGAGCGGCTCAAGGGCAAGGTCTTGATCGACATCCCGACCGCGAGACGCCTGTTCACGCTGATCTGCGCCCTGCACTGGAAGGGGTGATGCCTTGGCGGGGGGAGAAGCCGATCTGCCAGGCGCGGTCCTCTTCGCCTGCAACCGCAACGCTGTGCGCTCGCCCATGGCCGCCGCGATCCTGCGCCACCTCGCCGGCAATCGCCTCTATGTGGAATCGGCCGGCGTCCGCGTGGGCGAGCCGGACCCTTTCGCCGTCGCCGCGATGGAGGAATTGGGCATCGATCTGTCGAGGCATCGCCCGACATCGCTTGCCGACCTGCACGACACCTCCTTCGATCTCATCGTGACGCTGTCGCCGGAAGCGCACCACCAGGCGCTCGCGCTGACCGGACGCTTTGCTGTGGACGTCGAATATTGGCCGACGCCGGATCCGACCGTGGCGAGCGGCAATCGCGAGCAGATCTTGTCCGCTTATCGCGCGGTGCGGGACGGGCTGTTCCTGCGCATCAAGCAGCGCTTCCCGATTGCCGGCGCGCCGACGGTGTAGCCGCATTCAGGGGTGAGGGGCTGCCTCTGGCTCGGCTGAGCCCCGGGCTTGCCTTCCGCCACGCTCGCGCTGCCCGTATTGACGATCTGCACGCGGCGGTTCTCCTCGGCGAACGGGTCGTCCCTGTTCTTGAGCTGCTCCTCGCCGAAGCCGATGGCCGAGAGTCGGCCTGCGTCGACGTGGTAGGTCTGCACCAGGAACGCCTTGACGGCTTCCGCGCGCCGCTGCGACAGGGCGAGATTGTAATCTTCGCTGCCCTTGGCGTCGGTATGACCGGCGATCAGGAAGGTGGCGTGTCCGAGCGCAGGGTTGCTCAAGGCCTTGCCGAGCTCGTTCAGACTGGTCAGCGCCTCTGGCTCGATGTCGGCGGAATCGAAGGCAAAGAAGATCTGCATATCGACATTCGGCGCCTCGCTGTCCTCGACGAGCTTGGCAACTTGGTCGCGTTCCTCGACCGTGATCTGCCGCGTCTTGAACTCACGCAGCTTGGCGTTCAGCTCTTTTTGCGCGGCCTCGTGCTGCGGCGCTGCTGGATCGAAGCCCGGTGTCTTGACCGGCTGCAGGCCTTTGATGATGTCATCCGCGCTCTTGACCTCCTGGGCTTGCGCCGCCGGGAGCTGGCAGAGGCCAGCAACGGTCAGCATTGGCCACCGCTACGCTCGCCCAAAGTGAGGGTGAGAACCGCATGGCTGCACCTCTGTCGTCTTTCCGCCGTTCCTAAACGCGAGATTAGACCCTAAAAGGGTCAAGCTGAACCGGCAATGAACGGCGTGAGGCGATCGGGTCGCGCCGGCGTCGTGCGTCCAACTCGTCAAACTCGATAGGATGATCCGGCTTGATTTTGCGTGGCCAGGCGACCATTCTCCGCCCAACTCGCGAAAAGCCGGAAGGAGCCTTATGGCGAAGGAAGAGATGCTCGAATTTCCGGGGGTGGTGACCGAGCTGCTCCCCAACGCCACCTTCAGGGTGAAGCTCGAAAACGAACACGAGATCATCGCCCACACGGCGGGACGCATGCGCAAGAACCGGATCAGGGTACTTGCGGGCGACAAGGTTCTGGTCGAGATGACGCCCTATGATCTCACTAAAGGACGGATCACTTACCGCTTTAAGTAGGCTTGGGGCCGCGAGCGCCGGGCCTGCCAAGAGCAAGGTCACGGTGAGTCCACGCGCTTCGAAGGCGAGCGGCTACCGGCCGAAGCTCGTTCTGGCGTCCGCCTCGCCGCGCCGGCTTGCGCTGCTTGAGCAGGTGGGTATCATCCCCGACGCGCTCCGTCCTGTGACCGTCGACGAGACCCCGACCAAAGGGGAAGTGCCCCGACACTTCGTGCGGCGGCTTGCGCGCGCCAAGGCGGAGGCCGCGCGGAAGCTTATCCGCGCCGAGCCGGACTATGCCAAATGCTTCATTCTCGCCGCCGACACCGCTGTCGCCGTTGGCCGGCGAATCCTCGGCAAGCCCGAGGAGGGCGACAAGGCCACCGACACGCTCGAGCGGCTCCGCGGCCGCAACCATCGCGTCCACACGGCAATCTGCCTCGTCACCCCCGACGATCGCATGCGCGAGCGCGTGGTCGAGACCCGCATGCGTTTCCGGAATCTGAGCGACGCCGAGGTCCGCGACTACATCGCCAGCGGTGAATGGAAGGGAAAGGCGGGAGCCTACGCCATTCAGGGCATCGCCGGCGGCTTCGTGGTGAAGCTCGTCGGCTCCTACACCAATGTCGTGGGCCTGCCGCTCACCGAAGTGGTGACGCTGCTCCAGGGCGAAGGGTTTCCCGTGAGCTTTTTCTGGCCCAATCTCGCCGAGATCGAAACCGAGTGAACGCGCCGCGACGATCCGGGCAAGACAAGACTGCGACGCGGGCGAAGAGCGGTAAAGGGCCCAACAAATGCCCGATCTGCGGCAAGCCCGCGTCCCAAGCCTACCAGCCCTTCTGCGGTAGGACTTGCGCCGATGTGGATCTCGGCCGCTGGCTCGAAGGGCGCTACGCCGTTCCGGGCGAGCCGGTGGCTGATAGGGGGAACGCCGAGGCGGAGGACTGATCGCGGCGCCAAGGCCCGCGCCGCTCTCGACAGGTGAGGGCCGATTTCCTATAAGCCAAGGCCTTGCCGCGCCTCCCTTTCCTTTTCGGGCGGGCGCTGGGGATGTCCCCTAAAGGCCCAGGTAGCTCAGTTGGTAGAGCAGCGGACTGAAAATCCGCGTGTCGGTGGTTCGATCCCGCCCCTGGGCACCACTTTTCTCAATTAATCCACTAGCTTGCTATATTACCAAATCTTAAGTTGTATGTAACGAATGACTTACATATAATGGGTTGGCTCTCCTCAAACGCGCTCGCTTGAACCCCTACGATTTGCAGGGTGTCCCCGGGATGCCCAACGCTCTCAAGATCTATCGGATTCAGGCGTCTCCATTTTGGCAAGTGCGTCTGTTCGTGGATCGACGCCTAAAGCGTAAGACCACTGGGTGCACCGATCGTCGCGACGCCATCGCCTTCGCCAAAAACTTTTATGATTCGGTTCGCCTCGCTCAACGCCTTGATGGCGGCGCTCATCCCGACACGGTTTACGCCTTTGCCAAGCATCTTGTCTCACGTCAGAACGCGATGGTCGTGCGAGGCGAACGCGACGGGCGCATCAACACTGAAGACGAGAAGAAGCTGAAGAAGGACATCTTGCCGTTTTTCGCGACGAAGGGAGTGTCATCGATCACAGCTGCCGACATTCAGGATTATATTGATAAGCTCACATCGAGCCGCCCAGGGCTTTCACCTTCTACCCTGTCCAAGCACGTTGTCGTGATTCGCAAAGTGCTCAACGAGGCTCGAAAACGTGGATTGCTAAGCTCGTTGCCGCCATTCCCAACGATCAGCCGCAAAGACAACCCTCGATCATATTTTGACGAGAGCGAATACAAGACGCTGCGAGACACGACGAAGCGTCTTGCCTCGGAGAATATCAAAGTCAGATACGTCCCGCTGACCGACGAGCTGTATGATTTCATTATCTTCGCGACAAACGTCTTCGTTCGTCTAAGCGACTTGAAGCTCCTGCAGCACAAGCACGTGCAGGTCATCAAGGAGAAAGGCGTCAAGTATTTGCTTATCACGCCGCCCGAATCGAAGACTGACCAGCGCGTTTTGTCGCAAAAAACCTGAAACCAGGCGAGCCGGTCTTGCTCTCCGACAATAAGATTGTTCTCTCAGCCGGTTCTTTCCCCCTCTCCAACGAGCGTGAACTAGAGGCCCTTAGAGCGGGTCTAGATGCGCTTGACGACAAGCTTAGCGCGGCGCCTGTCTGTTCATTTAGGATTAGCCGATCCGAATTCATTACATCCCGAAAGGCGATGACGATCTTTTTAGGCACGTCCCCACGTGCCACCGTCGTTGTACGATTGCACAAGAAGCCCCGCGGTGAGCCCGAATGCGAGCTTTCATTGATCCCGGATCCTTGGGGGCCGCCCGAGCTTACCCATCGGTTTTCCTGGCAACTTAATCGGTTCGAGGGTGAGGCCTTCGCTGTCTCAATGACGGATAAATTATACAAACTCTTGCCGCCCTCGCACTACGAGGTGACGGTCTATAGCTCAGGTGTCGCGGAGTGGATCGCGATGGACCCCCGCCCGACCTTCGTTATCGAGGAACGGGAGCCGAGGGACCAAACGGTCGAGCGTCGGCCAACGGCAGCATCGCCAGCGCCATCACCGAAACCCACGTCCAAGTAAATGTGGCACCTATCGCCAGCGAGGCTGAAGGGCACAGCAGTGAGCCGGCGAACAGAATTTGGGGTCTCTCTAACGAGAAGCGGTTCTCGCGGCCATCGAAGCGGCACGGTTGCGAGAGGTTCCAAGGGCGCTGCAGATGCGAGGGCGTCTGCCAAGTCTCTGCACAAGCCTGGCCC
>Ga0116224_10001071_pt1 | contig 18865 bp, 13 predicted proteins | sample Sb_taG_9_FD_89699 | JGI IMG/M metagenome (GOLD analysis project Ga0116224, IMG submission 89699) | Peat soil microbial communities from Weissenstadt, Germany - Sb_50d_b_LC metaG | ecosystem: Environmental > Terrestrial > Soil > Wetlands > Peat | place: Germany: Weissenstadt | collected 2010-09-21 | reverse complement strand
CCCCGGGGAGTTTCACGTTCGCTGCTACGCGGCGAGAAGAATAACGTGGGAGTTCCTTCGGCCTTTTGTAGCGGCGAACGTGAGACTCCCCGGGGCAAGCCCGGGGCATCTCGCACAGTAAAACTAAGGACTAATGACTAAGGAGGATCCGATGTCCCGCATACTCGTGGTCGAGGACAGCCCGACCCAGGCGTGCAAGTTGAGCATCGTCCTGGAAGAGGCGGGCTTCGAGGTGGAGACGGCCCCGAGCGCCGAGCGGGCGTTCGAGCGGCTGACGCGAGCGCCGTTCGACCTGGTGCTCAGCGACCTGAACCTGCCCGGCGACAGCGGCTTCGACCTGTGCCGCCGGGTCAAGGCCCACCCCACGCTGCGCGCCCTGCCGGTGGTCGTTCACACCAGCCAGGCCGACCCGGTCCACGTGCTGCGCGGCCTGGAGGCCGGGGCCGACGGCTTCATGACCAAGGACCGCGAGCCGGCCGAGATCGTCGGCCGCCTCCGCCGCGAGCTGGCCCGCGCCGCCCGCCCCGCCGAGGCCGCCCGGCCGCGCGTCGTCTTCCTCGATCACGAGTACGTCCTGTCGGCCGGCCGCGACCAGCTCCTCGACGTGCTCGTGTCGGCTTTCGAGGATGTTGTTCATCTCAATCAACGCTACAAGGAGGAGATCGACCAGCGGCGGCGGGCCGAGGCCGAGTTGCACAAGGCGCGCAAGGCCGCCGACGAGGCGAACCGCGCCAAGAGCGAGTTCCTGGCCCGCATGAGTCACGAGATCCGCACGCCGATGAACGGCATCATCGGCATGACCGAACTGGTCCTGGACACGCAGCTCAGCGCCGAGCAGCGCGAGTACCTTGACATCGTCAAGAACTCGGCCGACGCCCTGCTGACGGTGATCAACGACATCCTCGACTTCTCCAAGATCGAGGCCGGCAAGCTGGAGCTGGACGCGATCGACTTCAACCTGCGCGAGTGCCTCGGCGACACGCTGCACCTGCTGGCGTTCCGGGCCGCCCAGAAGGGACTGGAGCTGGTCGGCCGGGTCGCCGCCGACGTCCCGGATGAGCTGGTCGGCGACCCCGGGCGCCTGCGCCAGATCGTCATCAACCTGGCCGGCAACGCCCTGAAGTTCACCGAGCGCGGCGAGGTCGTGGTCTCTGTTGAGATTGCAGATTGCAGATTGCAGATTCAAATCTGCAATCTGCAATCTGCAATCTGCAATCTGCAATTCTCCGTGAGGGACACCGGCATCGGCATCCCCCCGGACAAGCACGGCCACATCTTCCAGAGCTTCTCGCAGGTGGACCCCTCGACGACACGGAAGTACGGCGGCACCGGGCTGGGGCTGCCCATCTGCAAGCGCCTGGTGGAAATGATGGGTGGCCGCATCTGGATCGAGAGCGAGGTCGGCCGGGGGAGCACGTTCCATTTCACGGCGACGTTCGCCCGGCCGCGCGGCTCCCGGGCCGAGCGGCCGGCGCCGCCGCCGGTGACGCTGCAGGGGCTGCCCGTGCTGGTGGTGGACGATAACGCCACCAACCGCCGCATCCTCGAAGAGGTCCTTGGCCACTGGCAAATGAAGGTGACGGCGGTGGACGGGGCCCGGCTGGCGCTGGCGGCCCTGGAACGCGCCGGGAGCAACGGCGAGCCGTTCGCCCTGGCCCTGATCGACGGCCACATGCCGGGCATGGACGGCTTCACGCTCGCCGAGCGCATCCAGGAGACGCCGCAGAGCGCCGGCACCACCCTCGTCCTGCTCACCTCCGGCGGCCAACCGGGGGACGTCGCCCGCTGCCGCGAACTGGGCATCGCGTCGTACCTCATGAAGCCGCTCAAACAGTCCGACCTGCTGCGGGCGATCGGCGGCGCCCTGCGGCTGACGGCGCAGGTCGAGCGGCCGACCGGGCCGGCGCCGCCCCCGCCGCGCGCGAGTCAACGGCCCCTGCGCGTCCTCCTGGCCGAAGACAACGTCGTCAACCAGCGGTTGGCCGTCCGCCTGCTGGAGAAGGGGGGCCACACGCCGGTCGTCGCCGTCAACGGCAAGGAGGCGGTCGCCGCCCTGGAGCGACAACCGTTCGACCTGGTCCTCATGGACGTTGAGATGCCCGAAATGAACGGATTCGAGGCCACCGCCGTCATCCGCGCGAAGGAGAAGGGGACCGGCCGGCACGTCCCGATCATCGCCATGACCGCCCACGCCCTCAAGGGGGACCGCGAGCGCTGCCTGGCGGCCGGCATGGACGGCTACGTCCCCAAGCCGATCCAGGCCCAGGAACTCAGGCGGGTGATGGACGAGCTGGTCTGCCCGCCCGCCCCGGCCTCGGGCGCCGCCGCCGAGGAGGTCCTGGACAGGGCAACCGTCCTGGAGTGCGTGGGCGGCGACCAGGCGCTGCTGGCGGAAATCATCCAACTCTTCCTCAGCCAGTGTCCGCGCTGGTTGGCGGAAATCCGCAACGCCATCGAGCGCGGGGACGCAACCCGGCTGCGGAACGCCGCGCACACGCTCAAGGGCGCGGTGGGCAACTTCCGGGCGCAGGCGGCCTACGAGGAAGCGCAGCGGCTTGAGACCCTGGGCCGCGACGGGAACCTGGCGCCGGCCGGCGGCGCCTGCGCGGCCCTGGAGAAACACCTGGGCCGCCTCCTGCCGGCGCTGGCCGCACTCTCCCGCGAATCCGGGCCCCGAATAGGATGAAGGGCAACAGCGAACGCGAGAACTACTCGGAGGTGTTCCGTGACGAGATGGGAATACTGCGACGTGACCTGGCAACCCCATCAGGTGATCCTCACCCGGTGCGCGGCGGACGGCAGTCCCGAGGTGGAGACGTTCGACGCGCAAAGCTGGCCGCAGACGCTGGCCGGGCTGGGCGCGGAGGGCTGGGAACTCGTTTCGACGACGGCCTCTCCAATGGGAGTACACGAGTATTATTTCTACTTCAAACGGCCGCTGGAATGATGAAGGGGGAGTCCGTGATGCTTCGGCTGCGCGTTCGCTTCCTCCTGCCTGAGCTATGAAGAGTGTCTCTCGATCCGTCAACACTTGGATCATCCGTTCGTCCTCGATGAGGTGATCGATTCTCTCGGCGTGCTGCTTCGGGGACATGCGGATCGGGCGATGGATGTGGTGAACCTCAAGATCAGCAAGTTCGGTGGGCTGACCCCGGTGAAGCAGGCCCGCGATCTGTGCGTCTCCCTTGGCATCGCCATGACGCTGGAAGACAGTTGAGGTGGCGACATCGTCACGGCGGCGATTGCTCACCTGGCCCACAGTACGCCGCATGCGCACGCACAAGCCCTCAGCACCGGCCGCCCCGAGTTCGCCATCACATTCATCCGCTTGTTGCTCTGCGACACGTCAGGCCCCGTTTCTCATCGCGGCGCGGAAGTCGGGCCACGTTCCTGCTTGCAGGGCGGCGTCGTACCAGCGGTCGAGCGTGCCGGGATCGTTGGTCCCCTCGATGGCGAGGCGGACTTCTTCCGGAACCGGATCGTGCAGCTTGGCGCGCAGCAGCTTGAGCAGGTCGGACCGGCCCCTCTCCACCACGCCCTGAACCTTGCCCTGATTCAGCCATCCCTTGATGTACTGCGATTCTTTCATTTCCCATCCCTCTAAACCGCGTTGCCAGTTGATCAATTCCCGCGTCAGCTCGGCGAAGACGAGGGCCATGTCGCGATACGTCGCCCGCCGCCCCGCGTCCGGCTCCCGCAGGGCGACCTGCTTCCATTCCTCGATCAGCGCCGGCTCGCCGCCACCGGCCATCAGCGGCAGCCACGGCAGGATGCTCACCCCCACGCGGCCCTCGGCGATGTCCGTCAGGGTCCGCCCGCCGTCCTCGCGGCACAGGTTCATCACCAGCGGCTTGACCCCCAGGCCCAGCGGCGCCCCGGCGATCGTCAGCGCCAGCCCACTCTCCGGCCGCTCCCCGGTCAGGTTGACGAGGGCGCAGCCGACCGGCGGCTCGTCCTCTGGGCCGGGCGGCGGCGACACCTCGCGCGACAGCAGCAGCCCGTAGATGCCGAGGCGCTGCAGCAGGTGCCGCTCGAACTCCGATTCGACCTCGACGATCAGGTAGACGACCTGGTTAAGGACGTCGGTACGGCGCAACACCGCGACGAGGTCGTCGGTGCGGTCGGGGCCACCAGGCAGCGGCAGGCGGCGGCTGTCATCCCAGCGCTCGAAGGTCAGCGGGGGCGGCGGCTGATAGCGGTGCAGCAGCCAGGCGCAGAAGGTGGCGCTGTCCAGCTTGGCTGCGGCCCGTGCGTTCTGGTCGAACATCCCCATGATCGTCCCCCTCCCTGGGGTGTCATTTTACCGCAGGACCGCGCCCCGGAGAACGCCAAGCTGCTACACCGGGGGCGCGAAAGGGGTGAAATTATCCGCACAGCCTTTGCCATCAAGTGCCTCGGTGAACCGTCTCTCTGGCGCTCTCCGCAAGCCGACCGCCCCGAACCCGATGACGAGGCAACGTGGAGGGGCTATCCGGGCACTTTCCCGATGTGCTTTTCGCTTGACAGCGACAAGCAGATCCGTTCTGCTGAGTGTGCGATGACCGGCGGATCGAGGCAGGCCTCCGATTGACCGGCGATGGCGAATTGCTTCTCCGGCCGGTGATCGGTCGTAAGCAATTGAGAACAACGCGATGACTCAACCCGTCACTACCCCGAAGTCCGGCGACATCGCCATCGCTATCGTTCCACAGGAGAATGGTCGCTATGTCTGTGAGGTGACGCCATCGCTGGACGGTCGGGCTGGTTCGACAAGGAGGTTTCACGGTCAAAGCCCGAATCATGCGATCGCCATTGCCCTGGAAAACCTGGCCCACGCGTTTCGGCTGCAAGCGGAGGCGGAGCAGAATATCGATTGGGACGCGGTGGATCGATCGACTTCGGGAAAGGGGATCGACAAACGGTTTCACGTGATCTTGCACTATGAACGGGTTGCCGAGGAAGAGTCGAAATTCGAGGCGCTGGAGAACACCCTGATGGGCAATACCGTCGTGGAAAACGCCGAAATATCCATCATCCAAGTCGATCCGGATTTGCCGATTGAGCCTTTGGAGATTCGGCGCAAACAATAGCGCCAGCGAGAGAACCCTCTCACTGGCGCTTCGGGCTTGTCTGTCGTCATTACGCCAGCAGCTTCTCGACCACTCGGCCCTCACGGAAGAGCTGAACCGGCCGGCCGGTCGGCGTCTGCAGTTCGGCGTGCGGGTCGATGCCGAGCAGGTGGAAGATCGTGGCCGACACGTCGTCCGGCGTGCAGGCTTCCGTCGCCGGGGCCATGCCCTGGGCGTCGGTGGTGCCGTGGGCGTAGCCGCGCTTGAAGCCGCCGCCCGCCAGGGCCACGGCCATCGACCGCGCCCAGTGATCGCGGCCGGCGTTCTTGTTGATCTTCGGCGTCCGCCCGAACTCGCCGGCGCAGTACACGATCGTCGAGTCGAGCAGGCCGTGCTGGTCCAGGTCCTCGACCAGGGCCGACAGCGTCTGGTCCAGCGGCGGCAGCAGCTTGGTCTTCAGGTTGGTGAAGTTCTGGCCGTGCGTGTCCCAGCCGCCGAGGCTGATCGTCACGAAGCGCACTCCCGCCTCCACCAGCCGCCGCGCCGCCAGCGCCCCCTGGCCGAACGGCGTCGGACCAAAGCGCTCGCGCGTCTCCTTGCTCTCCTGCGCCAGGTCGAACGCCTTCTTCGTCTTGTCGGAGCGCAGGATCTCCAGCGCCTTCTTGTGGAAGGCATCCAGGCCCTCGGCGACGTCGGCCGACTTGTCCGCGGCCCGGAACGACTCGTCGAAGCCCTTGAGCAGCTTGTCGCGGTTCTCCAGTTCCTCAAGGGTGAAGCCGGTCGGCAGCTGGATGCCGCGGACGCGCAGGTTGCCGGCCGCCGCCCCGCCCTTGCCGCCGCCGGCCGCCCCTTCCACGATGAACGGGTTGTACGCGGTGCCCAGGTAGCCCGCCACGCCGGCCGTCCCGCCGCGGATTTCGTTGAAGGCGACGTACGGCGGTACCCCTTCCTCGGGAGGCATCAGCCGCGTCACCAGCGACCCCAGCGACGGGTACTGCACCGCCGGCGTCGGCTTGTTGCCGGTCGTCATGAAGACTGTGGCCGGCCCGTGCGACGGGATGGTGTGGTTGAGCGAGCGCACAAGGGTCATGCGGTCGGCGACCTTGGCCGTCTTCGGCAGGTGCTCGCTAATCTGCACCCCCTTGGCGCTGGTTTCGATCGGCTTGAACTCGCCGCGGATGCCCTCCGGCCCCTCGGGCTTGAGGTCCCACATGTCGATGGTAGCAGGGCCGCCCCCGAGCCAGAGCAGGATGACGGCGTTGGCCTTGCGAGCCTTGTCACCGTTCTTGCGCGCGGCGCGGGCCTCCAGTTGCAGCAGCTGCGGCAGCGTCAGCCCGAGCAGGCCGGCGGCCCCGATCTTGAGGACGTCCCGGCGGTAGAAGCCCTCGCAGTCCGTCCGATTGCGCGATGCCATGATGATCTCCCCCCTGCAACAGCCACTTGCGGCTTGGCGCTCGCGGACGCCAAGCCGCAAGCGGCATGGATTAGTGATTCAGCACGAACTCCCGCGTATTCACGAGCGCCCACACCACGTCGGTGAACGCATCCGCCCGATTCTTGGCCCGGGCCCGGTACTCGGCGAACACCTTCTTGTCGGACTCCTTCGGGAAGCGCGACAGCGCCGCCAGGAACAGCTCCTCCAGAACTTCCTCGTCAGCCTTTTTGCTGTCAAGGAGCTGCTGCAAGCGCCCCTTCGGCGCCCGGATCTTGGTCAGCACGCCCGGATCGACCATGAAGTACAGCTTCTGCGGCAGGCCGGGCTCCATCGCCCGTTCGCAGTCGCAGGCGGTGGTGCGCGGCGGCCGGCCGAAGATGCGGAAGGCGTAGTTCACGTTGCCGTTGGCCACGCGGCTCGAGCCGACCTCGATGGCCCGGGCGCCCGGCGGCGCCTGGTCCTTGCCGAAGTCTTCCGTCGTCCCCAGCGCCGCGTTCAGCACGTCCACGACGACCTCGGCCATCATCGGGCGCAGGTAGGCGTGTGAGTAGTTGTTCTTGTCCAGCTTGTTCGTCGGGTTGGTGTCCGAGGCCAGCTGGTAAGTCCGCGACATCAGGACGGTGCGCTCGATGGCGCGGATGTCGTACTTGTGGTCGAGGAAGTCCTTGGCGAGCGCGTCGAGGAGCTTCGGGTTGGACGGCGGGTTGGCCAGCGAGAAGTTATCGACCGGGTCAACGATGCCGACGCCGAAGTAATGGCCCCAAACGCGATTGACGAAGGCGCGAGCGAACCAGGGGTTGTCCGGCAAGCGCAGCCACTCGAAGACCTGCGCGCGCGGATCCTCGCCCGCCTTGACCGTCACCTCCGGTCCGCCGGGGCACTGCGGGGGCAGCGGCCGGCCCGTGTCCGGGTGCGGCAGGCCCTTGCCGCCGCCGACCGCGCCCTTGCCGGGGGCCGGAGTGCCGATGAAGAGTTCCCGGATGGGGGTAAGGGCGTTCTTCCCGTTGGCCTTTTTCTGCCGATCCTGGTTCTCGGCATCGACGACGGTCTTCGCTTCCGGCGAGACGCCGACGGCGACCGAGGTGAAGACGTTGGCGAAGGCCCGGTAATCGACCTGGGTCCAGCGGTCGAAGGGGTGCTTGTGGCACTGGGCGCACTCCAGGCGCACGCCCATGAAGGCCGCTGCCGTCTTCTCGCCCCACTGGTCGATGGTCACCGGCTGCTGCCGCCGCCAGAACAGGTCGAGACTCGGCTTGTCCGCGTAGGCCGTGTCGAAACCCTTCGACAGCGTTTCCTCCTCCTCCTTCACCGCCTTGAGCCACTCCTCGGGTGACTTGCCGTCGCGGCTGGTCGCGCAGAGGATGCCGTGGACGATCTCGTCGTAAGGCCGGTTCTGGGCGAAGCGCTTGCGGAGCCAATCGTGCCACTGCTGGCTGCGCTTGTTGCGGTACTGCTGCGGGTTCTCCAGGGCGTCGGTGTTGTTGCCGGTGATGTCGCAGAACTTGGTCGCCCACAGGGCCGCGTGCAGCGGGTGGGCGAGCAATTCGTCGATCTTCTTCTCGCGCTTCCGGGAGTCCTTGTCGGCGACGAAGGCCCGGACCTCGTCGGGCGCCGGCAGCGAGCCGATGGTGTCGATGGTGACGCGGCGCAGGAACTCGGCGTCGCTGGCCAGGTCGGCTGGTACGATGTTCAGCCGCCGCAGCTTGGCAAACACCTCGCGATCGACATAGTTGACCTCCGGCACCTGCGGATACCGGGAGCCGGCCTCGGCGGGGTACGGCACCAACACTCGCACCGGCAGCACGTTGCCGCGGTAGGAGACGACAATGGCGGTGTCGCCGGCCCGCAGCCCCTTGACCTGACCGACGTTGTTCACTTCGGCCACGGCGTCGTCGTTGATGCGGTGCTCGCAAAACGGCGTGACGTCTTCCTGCGAGCCGTCGGCGAACGTCGCCAGGACGCGGAGTTGGCCCGTCTCGCCGGGGCGGGTGAAGGCGTGCTCCGGCGGATCGACGGCGACCGACTTGACCGCGCCGCTTCCCCGGGTCCAGGCGGCGCCGGCGACGATCCACTCGCGGAACACCTGGTACTGCCACGACTCGCGGCCAAAGCGCCGGCCGCCGCCGTGTGGGACGGCACCGGTCGCCTTGAGCAACAGCAGGTTGCTGTCGGGGTCGGCCGGGTTGACGCGACGGCCGAGGGCCTCGCGGGTCAGGGCGACGTAGTCCTTCTCGGGGTCGTAGCCGAACAGGGACAGGCGGAAGCCGCCCTTGCCCTGGAACGACCCGTGGCAGGAACCGGAGTTGCAACCGGCGCGGCCGAAGAGGCCCATCACGTGCCGCTCGAAATCGACCTTTTCGACCCGGCCGCCGTTGGGCAGCGGGACGGCGGCCGACGCCGGCAGGCAGAAGGCGAGGGCGGCGGCAAGGGCGGACACGGCCCGGAATCGGCAGATGCTGGCAGCTGGCATGCCTCGATCCTCCACTTTCTTCAATGGGTCCACGGTCCGATAACCGTGGTTACGCCGCCCCGGGCCGGTCCGCACAGGTTCGGCATACCCTTGCAGTGTTTTAGGAAAGTGAAGGGGTGTCAAGCGAATTCCGCGAAGAATGCGCGCGAACCCGGCGAACGGGAGCATGAAACGCTCGACCCCGAGGGCGCCGCACAGTTGCGGCGACCGCGGGGTCGGCCCGGACGGAGGGGATCGGTTAGGCGCGGGTGGCGAGGATCGCGGGCTCGCACACTTCGAGGTCCTTCCGGTCCATCTCGTCGCGCACGACGGGATGCCAGGAGGAGTCACGCTGTTCCGGAGGGACGTAGTTCTGGCGCGCCCAGCGGCGCAGGCGCAACTCTTCGATGAAATCCAAATCGACCTCGACCATACTCATGGGACCTTTCTCCCACAACCTGGATGGGGATCTCCCTCCCGAACGGGAAGGTAAGAAAAACTATAGCGGCTGGAAGCATAACGGCAAGCAAAAAGTTCACGCGATCGGTAAAGATACCAGCAACCCGTGCGGAAGGTATCACCTGCACCATTTACCGCGTGCCGGGCAGTGGTGCGACACCGCCGGGGCGCAGCCCTTCTTATTATCGTCACAGCCGACCCGCGACTTTAATCGACGGCGCCTCTCGCGGCGCCTGCGGAGTGAGGCCGGCGATTCTCTGGTTGATATAGCAAGTGCATGGCCACCTGTCCCGCCGAGCGCGTCAAGCCGCGCCCCAGCCACGTCCGCTACCTCATCATCGGCGTGGCAACGCTGATGGCGGTGAACCTCTACCTGGACCGTTACTGCCTGCCGTTCCTCGAGCGCTACATCAGGGACGACCTCGGCCTGTCAAACGACCAGATCGGCGTGGTGTTTGGCGCGTTCTTCCTGGGTTACGGGGTGGGGCAGGTGCCGGCCGGTTGGTTGAGCGATCGTGGGGGCATCCGCCGGATACTGACCTTGTACATCGTTGTCTGGTCGCTGCTGACCGGGCTCGTGGGTGCGGCCACCGCGTTTGTCGCGATCGTCGGCCTGCGCCTGGGATGCGGTCTGGCCCAGGCGGGGGCGTACCCGGCCGGGGCAAGTCTCGTCAGCTGCTGGGTCCCCATCGCGGGGCGCGGCTTCGCCAGCTCTGTCGTCGCCCTCGGAGGGCGCCTCGGGGGGGCGGCCGCACCGGTGCTCACGGCCTACCTGCTCGTCGCCTTCGTCCCCCAGGACGCGCCGGCGACCCTGACGCCGAACGACCTGTTCGACGTGCCGAAACTGGCCCAACGACTGACCGCGGAAGGCGACGAGTTTCCGGCGCGCTTTGGGCGCCGCGTCGCGGCGGCGATGCCCGATGGTGGTGTTGTGGTTCACGACCTGGCTGAGCCGTTACCGCAGCAGCTCGACACGCTGACGGCCGGGCTGAATCACGTCCTGGACTGGCCCGACCTGTGCGGTGCCGAGGAGGTCCGCGAGCTGCCGCTGCCCACGGAGGCTTTGGAACTGGCGAAGGTCCCGCGGCCGGAGTTGGCCCCGGCCCAGCTGCGGCGGCTCAACCGCCTGACCCTGGAGGCGGCGTACCCCGATCACGTGAAGAAGCTGTACGGCCTCGCCTGGCGGCCGGTGATGGCGGTTTATGGCGCCGTCGGGCTCGTCGTGGCGGGACTGTTCTGGCTCGGCTTCCGCGACCGCCCCGCGCTGCACCCGCGCTGCAATCCGGAGGAGGTCGCACTGATCGACGCGGGCCGTCCGGCGCAGGTGCCGGCGAAACCTCCTTCTCTGCCGCTGGCGGCGCTGCTGCGCAGCCGCAGCATGTGGCTGGTCTCGCTCAACCAGGTCAGCGCTAACATCGGCTGGCTCTTCCTTGTGACGTGGCTGCCGCGCTACCTGGCGGAGGTCCACAAAGTGCCGGTGCTGGAGCGCGGCCGGATGGCCGGCGTGCCGCTGGCGGTCGGCATGGCCGGCATGCTGGCCGGCGGCTGGCTGACCGATCGTCTGACGCGAGCCCTCGGCCTGCGCTGGGGACGCTGCCTGCCGATGGCCCTGCCGCGTTTCCTGGCGATGGGGGCCTTCGTTGCCTGCCTCCTGTTCGAGACGCCGTGGTCGGTGGTGCTGGCGCTGGCGGGGGTGGCGGTGCTGACCGACCTCGGCACCCCGGCCATCTGGGCGTACAACCAGGACGTGGGCGGGCGTTACGTCGCTTCGGTCCTCGGCTGGAACAACATGTGGGGCAACTTCGGCGCCGCCCTGTCGCCGTGGCTGCTGACGAAGGTCATCGACGGCTGGGGGTGGAATGCGATGTTCCTGACGTGTGCCGCCACCTACCTCTTCTCGGGACTGGTGTCGTTGGGGGTCGATGCGCGCGTACCCATTGCGCCGAAGGACGATCCGGTCGCGGCATAGCGTGGGCCGGAAAACGGACCCGGGCGATCCACCTGCGGGGGGTGCAGGCGAATCGCCCGAAGTCCGAAGGCACGGAGAGCCCCTCGGAATATGGGGGGGTGGAGTCCGAGGGCCGCTGCTCCGTTCCATCTTACATTCTTCCTACGGAGTCAAGGGATGGGAGGTTCGCGCGCCGCGCCATCGCCGCGACGGGGCGCGCGTGAGTGTCTCGGCCTATTTGCGGAGCCGGTCGAGCGCCGCCTTGGCCTGAATCGTCAGGAAAGCGTCGGGGCTGCCGCCCGCGAGGGACTTCAGCACTGCGACGGCCTCCGGCGTGCCGATCATTTCCAGCGTCTCCAGCGCCCGCATCACCTGCACCCGGTCGTCCGACGGGGTTGCCCCGCCGTGGCCGGCGAGGTGATCGTCGATCGTCCGCTTCTTCTCGGCGGACGGCTTGTTCTTGAGCGCCTCACGCAGTGCCCCCGCCGCTGACTCGCCGAGCCGGGCCAACTCCTTTTTCGCCTTCTCGCGCGTGTCGAATTCATCGGCGTCGAGGTCGGCGACGAGCCGGGCCAACAGTTTCGCGTCGGCGGCGACGGCGGGCTTCAGCCGTTCGCGCAGCAGCGGCACGGTCCTGGCCGGGTCGCCGGCCAGGCCGCACACCGCCTCATAGGCCCGGCCCGCGTCGCCGCCGACCAGCCCTTCCCAGAGGGCTTCGACTTTCTCCCGGGCCAGGGGCGCGGCCTGGTTCGGCAGCTTCTTGCAGACGGCCTCGGCGTCCCAGATCAGGGCCGTCGTGTCGGTGCTGCCCGTGGCCAGGCGCTTGCCGTCGGGGGAGAAGGCCACGGCCGTCAGCTGTCCGCGGTTTCCGCTCAACGGCGCCGCTTCCTTACCGGTGCGCAGGTCCCAGAGGTGGACCTTGCCGTCCTCGCCGGCGTGCGCGAGCAGGCGGCCGTCGGGCGCGATGGCCAGCGATGCCGGTTCGGCGGCCCCGACCAGCAGGGCACGGCGCATCACGGGGGGGAGCGGGCCGAGGTCCGGGTCGGTCTTCGGTCGGGTCTCGCGCTTCAGCACGAGGCGCGGCTTGCCCGAGGCCAGCTCGACAACCTGGATCTCGCCGTCGCTCAGCAGCATCGCCAGGGTGCGGCCGTCCGGGGAGAAGATGGCGTTGCGGAACGACGTCCCCTCGCGGATCGTCAGCATCCGCAATTCCTTGCCGGTGGCGGCCTCCCAGAGGTGCAGCCCCACGTCGGACACGGCGACGAGCCGGCCGTCGGGCGAGAAGAATACGCTCCGCTGCGGCGAGAAATCCTGGTCCTCCGGCATGTTCGGCAGCAGCAACTCGCGCTTCGACAGGCCGCTGGCCACGTCGTACAGCCGGACCTTCGACTCTTCCGAGTTGGCGACGGCGACGGTCCGCGAGTCGGGGGAGAACACGGCGAAGCGGCAATTCACCCCGAGAGCGCCTGCCGCAGGCACTTCACCCCCATCGGGCTTGAGGGTGTGAAGGTCCTTCCCCGTCGCGACATCGACCAGCACGACCTGGCCCTCGTAGTCGCTGAGCGCCCAGACCTTGCCGTCGGGCGAGAGGGCGATTGCCGCGCCCCGGCCCCGCGCGGGGCCGGGGCGCGCGGAGGCCAGGGCGCCCGCCGCCTTCCCGGTGGCCGCGTCCCAGCGCCGCGCCGACGCATCGGCCGAGAGCGTCAGGAGCGTCTTGCCATCGGCGCTGAAGAAGACGTCCCGCAGCGCGGCCGTGTGGCCGGTGGTGGTGTTGCGGTCCTTCCCGGTCGCGACGTCGATCAAGTGCAGCGTCGGCCCCTCGGACGAGGTGAACCACTTGCCATCGTCCGACAGCGCGAAGGTTCGGCCGCCGCGCGCGAGGGCGGCGGGCGCACGGACGGCGGGCGCGATGGCGGGGGGCGTGAGGGGCGCGGTCGCCTCCGTGCGGCCCTCACCCTTTGTGACCTTGCCGCTGGCCACGTCACAGACTGAGGCGCTCTCGCCGGTGCCGGGGACCACGACGAGGGACTTGCTGTCGGCGGTGAAGGCCAGGGTGCCGCGGCGGCCGTCGCCGGCCCCCTCGATGCGCCGCGCTTCCTTGCCGGCAACCGGGTCGAACAGGACGATGGTCTTCGCGTCGAGCGGGAGCGCCGCCAACTTGTGGTCGGGTGACACGGCCGCAACGATCAGCGTGACCCCGCGGCCACCCGGTCCCGCGCCGGCCGGGGTGGGCCACTCGTCGTACCGCTTCAGCTGCTTGGCGTTCTCGACGTCCCAGATGACGAGGACCATCTTCATCGCTCCGGCGCCGTCCCGCTCGGCGGTGATCAGGAGCATCGTCTTACCGTTCGGGCCGAACTCGGTGCGGTAGGGCAGGCTGCGCACCCCGCGCCCGCCGGGCCCGGGCGCAGGCGCGGCCGCCTCGCCGAACTGCTTCAGCGCTTTGCCGTTCGTCGCGTCGTGGACCGTGGTCCGCTGGTTGAAGGAAGTCCGGGCGAGCAGCTTGCCGTCCCGCGACAGGGTCAGGGTATCCAGTTGGGGCCCCCCAAATCCGGGATCCTCGTGCCGGGCCAGCCGGGCTTGCTCCTTGCCCGTGGCCACGTCCCAGACGCGCACGACGCCGTCTTTCCCCGTCACCGCCAGGGTTTTGCCGTCGGCGCTGGCCGCCACGCCGCGGAGTACGGGGGAGAAGTACCGGCGTGAAGCGGCGGCCGGGGTGTTGCCGGTCTCCCCGCCCGAGACGTCGAAGCGGCGCAGCTCCTGGCCGGTCGCCGCGTCCCACACCTGGGCGACGTGATCCTGCGCTACGGTCAGCACCGACTTGCCGTCGGCCAGGAACGCGCTGAGCGCGATGGGCGCACCCGCGCGCCAGCGGACTGTGCCGGCGCGGGCGACGGCCCCGTCGGGCAGCGGGTCGCCGTGGACGTCGGTGCGGGCCGCGTCGGCCGCGAGGCCCGGCGCCGCGGCAAGGGTCAGGACAAGGCAGGCCAGGGACGACCGAAAGCGAGTCGATTTCGGCGGCAGCATGGAAGGAATCCTCCAGTGAGAGGCGTGAGCTTGCCTGACACTATACTCACACCGGAGGGAGACAGAAAGAAAAATCGGCTTCGGGACGAACTGTAACAAGAATGACTTCGCCGCTTGCGGCTTCGCAATCGTTCCTGCGAAGCCGCAAGCGGCAAAAGGGTTGTTGATGCAGTTTCTAAACGGAAGTAGTTCTTCGATGGGCCCTAAGTTTGCCGCCGTAGATAAAAACGAACGGAGGGCCGAGATCCTTCCCCGGCCCTCCGATGCGTCATTGATGCTCACTATCACTATAGAGCGCCTTCCCGGATCGTGCGCGGGCAGAGCGACATTTTTTCATTTTTCCCCCGCCAGCGCTAGCCCTTTGCCGAGCTTCCCCCGGCTTTGCAGTTGGCGTTGATTCTTCCCGCACGACGCGGTACTACAGTCTACCCTGAGTACCAACCTTGGAACGGCGAGGAGTCGCCGGGGGCGAGGCATGCAGGTCGTGATCTTGTGCGGCGGCCAGGGGACCCGCATCCGCGACGTGTCGGACGACGTCCCCAAGCCGATGATCCCCATCGGCGGCCGGCCGATCCTCTGGCACATCATGAAGCACTGCGCCCGACACGGCTTCAGCGACTTCGTCCTTTGCCTGGGCTACAAGAGCTGGGTCATCAAGCGCTTCTTCCTCGACTACCACCTCGCCGGCGCCGACTTCAGCCTTCGCCTCGGCCGACCCGAGGCGCTCGACCTCCACGGCGACTGGGCCGCCGAGGACTGGAACGTCACGCTGGCCGAAACCGGCCTCGACGCCATGACGGGGTGTCGAGTCAAGCGAGTCGAGAAGTACATCACCGGCGACACCTTCCTGCTGACCTACGGCGACGGCGTCGCCGACGTGAACCTGCGGCGTCTGCTCGAGTTTCACCAGTCGCACGGCCGGGTCGGCACGGTGACCGCGGTGCAGCCGCCGGGCCGCTTCGGCGAGCTGGAACTGGAAGGGGAGCGCGTCGCCGAATTCAGCGAGAAGCCGCTGCTGGCCCGCGGCCGGATCAACGGCGGCTTCTTCGTCTTCCACCGCACCCTCTTCGACCGCCTGCGCGACGAGCCGGCGCTGGTCTTCGAGAACGAGCCGATGACGGAGCTGGCACGAGACGGCGAACTGATGGCCTACCGGCACGACGGCTTCTGGCACCCGATGGACAGCAGCCGCGATTACAAGTTCCTCAACGACCTGTGGGCGGCCGGCCAGGCCCCCTGGGCGAGTTGGGAGGCGCCGCCGCTACGGGTGGCGGCATCACGTTTACCCGGGAGCGTCCCGCGAGCGCTTGAGAGAAGCGCTCGCGGGACGCTCGCGGCTAAACGCTGAGGGGGGCCGGCATGACACCCACGGACGGGTTCTGGCAGGATCGGCGGGTTTTCGTGACCGGGTGTACCGGGTTGGTCGGCGCCTGGACGGTGCGCGCCCTCTTGGGGCACGGCGCCCACGTCGTCGGCCTGGTCCGCGACCAGGTTCCCGGCTCCGAGTTGGTGCGCGGCGGCCTCATCGACCGCATCGACGTCGTGCGCGGCGACGTGGCCGACGCGGCGCTGCTCGAACGCGCCCTCGCCGAGTATGAAATCCAGACGGTGATCCACCTGGCGGCCCAGACCATTGTCGGCATCGCCAACCGCAGCCCGCTCTCGACCTTTGAAACCAACGTCAGGGGGACGTGGTGCCTCCTCGAGGCGGCCCGGCGCTGCGGCCACGACCCGGACGTCGTCGTCGCCTCCTCCGACAAGGCGTATGGCGAACAGGCACAACTCCCCTACACCGAGGGCGCCCCGCTGCAAGGGCGGCACCCCTACGACGTGAGCAAGTCGTGCGCGGACCTCCTGGCGCTGACCTACGCCCACACCTACCGGATGCCGGTGTGCGTGACGCGCTGCGGCAACTTCTACGGCGGCGGCGACCTGAACTGGAACCGCATCGTGCCGGGCACCATTCGCTCGGTGCTGCGCGGCCGGCGGCCGCTGATCCGCTCCGACGGCACCTTCGTCCGCGACTACTTCTACGTCAAGGACGGCGCCGCCGCCTATTTGCACCTCGCCGAGTGCATGGCGCGCCGGCTCGAGGTACACGGCCACGCCTTCAACTTCTCGACCGAGGTCCGGGTGACGGCCCTGGAAATGGTCGAGCGCATCCTGCGGCTGATGGGCTCGGCCCTGGCCCCGGACGTGCGCGGCGAAGCGACGAATGAGATCAAACGTCAATACCTATCCGCGGAGAAGGCGCACCGCGTGCTGGGGTGGTCGCCGCGCTACGGCCTGGACGAGGCGCTGGCCGAGACCGTGGCGTGGTATCGCGAGTATTTCGCGGCGCCGGCCCGGCCGCTTGCGGCTTAGCGCCGCAACGTGCGTCGTTTAGAAACGGTAACACAAATGACTTCGCCGCTTGCGGCTTCGCCATCTTTCCTGCGAAGCCGCAAGCGGCAAGAGAGTTTTTTCACACAATTTCTAAACGGACCTGGGACACGGAGACGTCACGCATGCCCAGTCGGGAGCGGGTTCTGATCAGCGGCGCCAGCGGCTTCATCGGCGCCTGCCTGGCTCACGACCTCGTCGCCGAGGGCCACGACGTCCACCTGATCCTGCGCCCCGAGGCGAAGACCTGGCGCCTCGCCGGGCTCCAGGGGCGCTGCACCGCCCACGCCGCCGACCTGTGCGACGCCGACGCGCTGCGTCGGGCCGTCGCCGCTTGCCGGCCGGACGTCGTCTATCACCTCGCCGCCCACGGTGCCTACCCGTCACAGCGCGACCGCGCCGCCATTTTCGCGACCAACCTGGCCGGCACCGCCAACCTGCTCGACGCCCTCGACGGTCACGACTACCGCGCCCTGGTCCACACCGGCAGTTCGTCGGAATACGGCCACAAGGCCGGGCCGGTGCGCGAGGACGACCGCCCGGAGCCGCGCAGCGACTACGCCGTCGCCAAGGCCGCCGCCACCCTGCTCTGCCAGGCCGAGGCGCACCGCGGCCGGCCGGTCACGACCGTGCGCGTCTTCTCCGCTTACGGCCCGTGGGAAGGGCCCAGCCGCCTCGTCCCCTACGTGGTCGGCTGCTGCCTGCGCGGCCAGCCGCCGCGCGTCACCGCCGGCCGGCAGCCGCGCGACTTCATTTACGTCGCCGACGTGGTGGACCTGCTCAAGGTCGCGGCCCATCACCCGCAGGCGCCGGGACAGATCCTTCACGCCGGCACGGCCCGGCAGCACACGGTCCGCGACATGATCGAAACCATCGTCGCCGTCTGCGGCGGTGGGCGCGTGCGGCCCGATTACGGCGGCGCGCCGGCGCGCCCCGACGAGCCGGCGACCTGGGTGGCGAGCATCGCGCACACGACGGCGCTGACCGGCTGGCGGCCACGGCACGACCTCAGCGCCGGCATCCGCCTCACGCGCGACTGGACCCTGGCGAGGTCAACCGCGGCGGCCGCCGTCGATTGATCGTTTCGCGAACCGATGAATCCGCGAAACGATCAATCGCGGGCGGCCGCTCAACTTTCACGAGAAACGCATTATGACTAGCGAAAATAGGCTGTTCAGCATGGTCGTCCCGGTCCTGAACGAGCAGGAGGTGCTGCGCGACACCCGGGCGGCGCTCGAGCGCGTCCTGGACGGCGTCGGCATGCCGTTCGAGGTCATCGTCGTCGATAACGGCAGCAGCGACGCGACCCCCGCTATCGCCGAGGAGATCTGCGCCGCCGACCCGCGCTGGAAGTACGTCCGCCTCAGCCGTAATTTCGGCTACCAGAACTCCATCACCGCCGGCATGCTCGCGGCTCGCGGCGACGCCATCATGGTCATCGACGCCGACCTTCAGGACCCGCCGGAGTTGATCCCGCAGTTCATCGCCAAGTGGCGCGAAGGTTACGACATCGTCTACGGGGTGCGCCAGAAGCGCACCGGCGAGCCGTTTTACCGCGTCATTCCGACCATGCTGGCCATGCGCTTCATCACCTGGATGAGCGACGACGTCAAGTTGCCGCTGCACAGCGGCGATTTCCGACTCATCACCCGCCGCGTCCGCGACGCCTACGCCTCGCTGCGCGAGTCGAATCGCTACGTCCGCGGCCTGGTCCACTGGCTCGGCTTCCGCCAGGCCGGCATCCCCTATGTCCGCGTCGGCCGCGCCAAGGGTCGCACCAAGTCCACCGCCCTGTACCTGGTCGGCTTCATGCTCAACGCCGTCTTCAACTTCTCGATCAAGCCGCTGCGCCTGTTCAGCCTGTTCGGCCTCGGCGTCCTCGCCGCGACCGCCCTGCTGGCGGTGGTCTACGTCGTCAGTTCGTTCCTGACCGACCCGCCCCCGGGCCTGACGACCGTGCTGCTGCTGCTCTTGACCAACCTCGGCGTCACCTGCCTGGGCATCGGCGTCCTCGGCGAGTACCTCGCCAGGATCTATGCGGAGAGCAAACAGCGGCCGCTCTGGCTCGTGGACCGCACGATCAACCTCGACCCCGGCGACGGGCCACCCCTGCCGTG
>Ga0116224_10001066_pt1 | contig 18978 bp, 15 predicted proteins | sample Sb_taG_9_FD_89699 | JGI IMG/M metagenome (GOLD analysis project Ga0116224, IMG submission 89699) | Peat soil microbial communities from Weissenstadt, Germany - Sb_50d_b_LC metaG | ecosystem: Environmental > Terrestrial > Soil > Wetlands > Peat | place: Germany: Weissenstadt | collected 2010-09-21 | reverse complement strand
GTGGTGCTGGGCACGACGCGGTCTTCCAGCCGCTCCGGGAGAAGTCTACGAGGGGGGGGGGGGATGTGCTTATTTCGGCCGGGGCGGACCCGGGAGCGCAAGCGGCTGCGGAACAGGGAGAGGATCCAGTGGCGCATCGTGACGCTCCTGTCAGCCGAACGGGCATGAGGACGGTTCCTCGAGAAAGGAGAACCGGGCCTCGGGAGAGAACCACTCGCAACTCAACACTCGGCAAGGGAAGGCAACTGCCGAGGTTGAGGAATGTAGCGAATAGAGGGGATATTACCCGGAGGCCAGCGACAATGCAAGCGCTTTTGCGAGATCAATCAGTGAAGGTCGTGTGAAGGATTCGGCGGCGGCGTGGTTCCCGGAAGGTTTCGGTGGGCGGTGCGGGGTTTGCCCTGAGCGCGGCGAGAGGAGCACCGTCCTTCCGGGGTAACCACCCCATGTCGTCGTAGGCTATGATTCCCTTGGTTGAGCGCAACGAGATGAGCTACCCCCCCTTCCGGGGGCCGGATTCAAACCGGGCGACAGTCGGTGGGTTCGCTCCCCGGTTGAGCTGGAGGTTCACAGCGCCCGTCGAGGCGGCCCAATTTCCTCCCTGCCGAATCGTTTCATTGCCCCCCCCGAAGTGTGTCTACCAAATGGGTTTCCGGCGGCGCAAGGCGGGGAGGGACAAGGACATCGGGAAACACAATTCGTTTCACCGGCCCGTGAAACGAATCGGCCCCTGGCACACCCGGCGAGGCAAAGGAACGACCGGCGCGGCCGGGGGCGCGGGCCGTGTGGCCGTGCCACAGGAGTGTTACCCAGCGGCCCGCGCCCTTGAACCTCGCGAGCTTGAACCATCAGGCGGCGCCGGAACTTGTGTGCCGGCCCGCGGTTTAGTATGATGACCTACCTGCCAAACGCCCACCTGCCGGTTGCCTACCTGATTGACCCACACTGTTCGCCTCCCACCCACCACCGCACCCATGAGCCGCACCAACATCTCGCTTCGCTCCCTCGGCGGCCTCACGGCCTTGCTCCTGGCCCTGACCTTCTGGATCCCCGCGTCTTCCCTCGCCATCCGTCCACCGGTAGCGGTCGGCGACGAGGCCGAACCTCGCCAGGCGGCTCCGGCCGCTGCCGCGGGGCCGCGGGAGCAGCTGCTGACTCGGCTCGGGGTTGATCGCTGGCTGGCGGCCGGAGTCCGAGGCCGCGGCGTCAAGGTCGCGATCATCGACACCGGCTTCCGCGGCTGGCGCGATCAGCTCGGCAAGGTCCTGCCGGCACACGTCACCGCCCATTCGTTCCGGGCCGACGGCAACCTGGAGTTCCGCGACAGCCAGCACGGCATCCTGTGCGGCGAGGTCATTCACACCCTGGCCCCCGACGCCGAGCTGCTCTTCGCCAACTGGGACCCGGGTCACGAAGACCAGTTCCTCGCCGCGGTCCGCTGGGCCAGGGAGCAGGGCGCCCGCGCCGTCTCCGTGTCGGTCATCACCCCGAGTTGGAGCGACGGCGAGGGCGGCGGCGCCGTGCATCGGGCGCTGTCCGACCTGCTCGGCCCCGGCACGCGGCCCGCGGACCTGCTCTGCTTCGCCAGCGCCGGCAACACCACCGACCGCCACTGGGCCGGGCACTTCCGCGACGGCGGCGACGGCTGGCACCGCTGGCAGGACAAGAAGGCCGACAACGGTTTACGGCCCTGGGGCGACGACGACGTCTACGTCGAGTTGTACGGCCGGGCCGGGGCGTCCTATGAACTGTGCGTTTTCGACTCCGACACGGGTCGCGAGGTGGGGCGGGCCGCGACCGACCCGCACCAGTCCGACCGGCTGAGCGCGGCCGTTCGCTTCGCGCCCACGTCCGGCCACTCGTACCGGGTGCGCGTTCACCACGTCGGCGGGCGGGCCGGCGACTTCCACGTCACGACGACCTTCGCCTCGCTGGACTGCACCACGGTCGGGGCCAACGTCTGCTTCCCCGGTGACGGCAAGGAGGTCATCGCCCTGGGGGCGGTCGATAAGGACGGGCACCGGCAGGATTACAGCGCTTGCGGCACGAACCTGCCGCGGCCCAAGCCCGACCTGGTGGCGGTGGTGCCGTTTCCCAGCGCGTTTCGCGACCGGCCCTTCGGCGGCACGTCCGCGGCGGCGCCCCAGGCCGCGGCGCTGGCGGCGCTGTGTTGGTCGCGCCACCACGACTGGAACGCCGCCCGCGTCCGCCAGGCGCTGCAAAGTGCGGCCATCGACCTGAACACGCCCGGGCCCGATTACGAGACCGGCTACGGACTGATCCATGTGCCGGCGGAACCGTAACCCTGCCAATGACTTCTGACGACGCGCCGCCCGATCCCAGGGCATGGTTCAAGAGTAGTTTTACTGTGCGAGATGCCCCGGGCTTGCCCCGGGGAGTCTCACGTTCGCCGCTACAGAAGGCCGAAGGAACTCCCACGTTATTCTTCTCGCCGCGTAGCAGCGAACGTGAAACTCCCCGGGGCAAGCCCGGGGCATCAACACAACAAGCCTCTCGCCGCGTAGCAGCGAACGTGAGACTCCCCGGGGCAAGCCCGGGGCATCAATACAACAAGCAACTCGCACAGTAAAAGCAGGGTTTCGGGGGGTAACAGTCCTGGGTGGGGCTGGGGGGAGGGGTTTGCGCACAATGGGGGGGTGTGCGCACAATTCCCGGGGAATTGTGCGCACACCCCTCACTGGCGCAACCGCTTACTGGACTGTCGCTTGCGCCTTCACATTCCGGCCCGGAAGGGGGGTTTGCTCATATTGTGGCGCTCTGCGCAAACCGCTCCCCGGCAGCAATCATCCCCGGCAACTGTCACCGGCCCTTGAACCAGGCCGATCCCAGGGCGCAGCGTGCCGGTCCTTGGCCTTTCACTTGCCAGGCCGCGGCGCACGGCGCACAATGGACTGCGCCGGCCGCCGGGGGAACACAGGCCCAGTTTCGGCGGCTGGTTAACCGTCTGGCGGTCGAGGTACCCACCAGTGAGGGGGGATGCAATGCCGAAAGAGGCGGACCCGCTCGACAGGGCGGTGGAGGTGTTCAACCAGCTGCCTGCGATGACTCGGCGTCCGGATCAGGATGATTTCGACGCGCTGGTCAGGGAGTGGAGGGCGACCCGCGGTCACACGTCATCGGCGGCGAAGATGGCGAAGAACGCCGCTTACCAGAGAATCATCGCTATGGGCAACGCGGCCGTCCCCTTAATCTTGGCCGAACTGCGCAAGCAACCGGACCACTGGTTCCTGGCAATAAACGCTATCACCGGGGCCAACCCCGTGCCGCCGGGGAGCCGTACGGTCAACGAAATGGTGGATGCCTGGCTGACCTGGGGCGCGGCCAACGGTTACATCTCGTAGACATGCCGATCAACCACGACCTGCTGCCCAATCTCAAGCCGGGCGCGTACCGGATCATGAGCCCGGAGGCGACGCAATACAACGGCATCGCGGGGGCCGCCGGAATCAGCGAGGAATGGTGGGACCCGGCAATGGGCTACCCGTGGCCAGCCGACTTGCCGCATGACGTGAGCGTCGAAACCCTGGGAAAGGTCTACGAAAGGTGCGGTTTTGTCGTCTGCGACAACGCCGAACTCGAACACGGCCTTGAGAAAATCGCCATCTACGGGGCTTCCGGAGAGTGGGAACACGCCGCCCGGCAACTCAGTAGCGGGAAGTGGACGAGCAAGATGGGACCGGACGAGGACATCGAACACGACTCGCCGGAGGACCTCGCTGGCGGGGCGTTCGGGTTGGTCGTTCGCATCATGAAGCGGCCGATTGCAACCCCGGCTAATGGGAATGCCTTCAGGATGGCCTCGGCACTGATTGCCTCCAGGCCGGACGGCTAGCCCACCAGGAGTGGGAACGATGCCCATTCGATTCAACTGCTCATGGTGTCGTGCGCTTCTCATCGTCGAGGACCAGCACGGAGGCAGAACGGCGAGATGTCCCGGGTGCCACAAGCAGGTTCCGGTCCCTGCCTCGCCTCCTGCCACGCCCGCCGCCAAGCTGCTAATGGTAGTCGCCCTCTTCGCCGTCATGCTCGCCGTCCCGGTCGCTGTGCTCTGGACGGCTCTGGACATATCTCCACCCAAGGGAAGCCACGTCCTTTTGGTTGCTGGCAGGGGCGCTTTTGCTCAACATCACGGTCTTCTCTTTCTTGTTCGTATGGGGGATGTACCAGACTCGACAGAAGGTATAGGAAGCCGAGCAGAAGAAGCGTGAACACGAAGCATGGTTACAGACGCCAGCAGGCAGGGCCTGGCAGGAGGAGGAGCGCGAGAAGCTCAGAAAGCAGAGAGAGGAAGAGGAGCGCCGACGTAAGGAAACGGAGCGCCGACGCAAGGAAGCCGAGGAATCGGCCGCTCGGGCCAAGTGGAGGCTGTACTACGAATCGAAAACTATGGATGAACTAGCAAGGATGTCCGGCAAGCAGTTCGAGGAGTTCTTGGCGCGCCTCTTCTCAAGGATGGCTTACAGGGACATCACTTTGACGCCGACGAACGATCAGGGAGGCGATTTGCTCTGTCTCTCCCCAAGTGGCGCGCGCGTCGTCATTCAAGCGAAGCGCGGGCAAGGCACGGTAGGTAATGGTGCTGTACGAGAAGTGTACGCTGCAATGGCGCTCTACAAATGCTCCGAGGGCATGGTTGTCACCAACAGTACATTCACCGTAGCAGCGCACGAACTTGCGAAGGCTACTCGTATCACCCTCCGGGATGGACGATGGCTTGCGGAGCAAATCAAGGCGTTCCTGCCGCCCGAAATACCAGAGTTCAATTGGGAAATTTACAACAAGGTGGTGAAGGACTGGCAGCCCTTTCGGGCTGGCGGGACGAGGAAACCCAACTCCCGTCGCTACTGGAGACGCCGCTGGTAATGACAGCCTGACAAGTCGTCACCGGGCAGACTGTTGTGGTAGTCGGGGCGGCGACGCAACTCCCTGTCCGTGCAAGGGGTTGCGGACGGATGAGGACGATTGCGAGGGATTGAGAGAACGGTTTGCCACCGGGCGTGAGCCGGTGTCGCCCCGATTACGAGACGGGCTACGGCCGGCAGGTTGCGGGCGGGCGTGGCGTGGCGCAGCGTGCCGGTCCTTGGCCTTTCACTTGCCAGGCCGCGGCGCACGGCGCACAATGGACTGCGCCGGCCGCCGGGGGAACACAGACCCAGTTTCGGCGGCTGGTCAACCGTCTGGCGGTCGAGGTGCCCACGAGTGAGGGGGGATGCAATGCCTGAAGAGGCTGACCCGCTCGACAGGGCAGTGGAGCTGTTCAACACGAAATTCCCGGACATCCGCTGCCCCGTCTGCGGTCACACGGACTTCGGTTTAGCTGAGTTGGCAATGGCCCCCCTGAGCGCGGGCCGCGCGATTCCGATGCTGCCGGCCATCTGCTCGAAGTGTGGGCACATTCTGTTCTTCTCCGCGATCGCGCTCGGCTTGGTCCCTCGTGCAACGCCACAGCAACCCCCAGACGGGGCAACAGCAGGAGAAGTTGATGTCAACCGTACGCAAACTTCGCCGGGATGAATTCTCAATGAGCCCTAGTGAAATCGTGTTCGACGGGCCTTCTATCGTCGCAACGTGGGTCCAGAAGACGGAAGGCGTCTGCGGCGGGGCGACCCGCATTCGCAACACCCGTCACACCGTCTGGGGCCTTGTCGAGTGGCGACAACTCGGGCTGTCGGATGCCGAAATCCTGAAGCGACACCCCGATCTGACTCAGGCCGATCTGAACGCGGCTTGGGCGCACTACGAGCGGAACCGCGAGGAGGTGGAGCGTGCTATCCGACAGAACCAGGAAGCCTAACCCATCATGGCCCGGCTCTACGCCGACGAGAACTTTGACTTCCCCGTGGTCGTTGAACTTCGGCGACTCGGCCATGACGTGCTCACCTTGCAGGAAGACGGCAGCGGCGGCAAGGGTGTCCCCGACGAGAGTGTGGTCGCGATAGCGAAGCACATCGGTCGGGCGGTGTTGACGTTCAACCGAGGCGACTTCATTCGACTGCACAATCGGAGTGCCGAGCACAAGGGCATCATCGTCTGCACTCGCGACCCGGACGTGATCGGCCTCGCCGCGCGGATACATGCGGCCGTCGAGGCCGCACCGCGCCTTGAGGGCGAACTTCTCCGGGTCAACCGCCCTTCTTGACTCCGAAAGCAAGCGGCCCAAGGCGATCTCAGGCTGCACGCTTGCCAGGAACTGAGCCACTTCCTCGCCAGGTTCTTGGCGTTCCGCCATACCGAAGCCGACCGGGCGTGAGCCGACGTCGCCCCGATTACGAGACGGGCTACGGCCTCATTCACGTGCCGGCTGAGTGACGCGAACGCTAAGCTGCAAGCGGCTTCAATACGTCGCCCGCCCGCCGCTGATGTCGTAGCACTGCCCCGTCGTGAAGCTCGCCTCGGCGCTGGCCAGGAAATGCACCAGCGCCGCCACCTCTTCCGGCCGACCGGTGCGCCCCATCGGGATGCGCGACACCATGTAATCGACCGTCGTCTGCGGCAGGCCGTCGAGGATCGGCGTCGCGATCACCGCGGGCGAGACGGCGTTGACGGTGACGTCGCCCTGGCCAACGACCTCCTTGGCCAGCGATTTCGTCAGGCAGATCAGGGCGGCCTTGCTGACCGAGTACGGCCCCAGCGACGGGTTGCCCTCCTTGCCGGCGATGGAGGCGATGTTGACGACGCGCCCGTAGTGCCGTCGCAGCATGCTCGGGACCACCGCCCGACACCACAAGAACGGCGCCACCAGGTTGATCGCCAGCACCACCTCCATGTCGGCGCGCGTCAGCTCCCACGTCTTGGCGGAGCGGCCGGTGATGCCCGCGTTGTTGACGAGGATGTCGATGGGACCGGGCGCCTCGGCCAGGGCGCGCGCGATGTCCGCCTCGGACGCCACGTCGCCGGCGACGGCCAGTCCACCGACCGCGCCGGCGACACGGGCCGCGTTCTCGGCGCTGAGGTCGAAGACGACGAGCTTGGCGCCGGCGGCCGCCAGCCGCCGGCAGATGGCCTCGCCGATGCCCTGGCCACCGCCCGTCACCAGGGCGGTCCGGCCGTCCAACCGGAAAAAGGATTCGCTCGCCACGAGAAGTCTCCTGAGTTTGCCGGGGCCGACCCCCTTCACGAACCAAGGTCGCGGGGCTAACCTGCGGGTGTCGTGCCAACGACACGAAGTTATCCTCCGTCCGCCGGTTTCGCCAGTCCCACCTTGCGGAGACGCGCCATGCACCTCCCCCGCCTCGTATCCCTCGTGCTCGCGATCCTCTTCGTCGTCCCGGCCCGCGCCGACGACGCATCGACCTGGAAGGCCGGCGCTGCCCGCGTCAAGATCACGCCCGACAAACTGATGTGGATGTCCGGCTACTCCAGCCGCACCAAGCCGGCCGAGGGGACGCTGATCGACCTCTGGGCCAAGGCGCTCGTCCTCGAAGACCCCGACGGCCGGCGCGTCGCCCTGGTGACGATGGACCTGGTCGGCATCCCGCGCGACCTGTCCGTCGCTGTCTGCGCCGACGTCACGAAGAAGCACAAGCTGCCGCGCGAATGTATCTGCCTCGCGGTGTCGCACACGCACACCGGGCCGGTCGCCGGCAACAACCTCAAGGCGATGTACTTCCTCGATGAGGTCCAGGAAAAGCTGGTCGATGACTACGCGAAGTCACTGCACGCGAAGCTGGTGGACGTGGTCGGCGCCGCGCTCGCCAACCTGGCGCCGGCCGACCTGGCGCGCGGCAACGGACACGTCACCCTGGCCGTCAACCGCCGCAACAACAAGGAGCCCGACGTGCCGAAGCTGCGCGACCAGGGGCGGCTGAAGGGGCCGGTCGATCACGACGTGCCGGTGCTGTCGGTTCGCGACAGGGAGGGCAAGATCAAGGCCGTCGTCTTCGGCTACGCCTGCCATGCCACCGTGCTGTCGTTCTTCCAGTGGTCCGGCGATTACCCGGGCTTCGCTCAGCAGGCCCTGGAGAAGGCCCACCCCGACGCGGTCGCCCTCTTCTGGGCGGGCTGCGGCGCCGACCAGAACCCGCTGCCGCGCCGCAGCGTCGCGCTGGCGGAGCAGTACGGGCAGGAGCTGGCCCACGGCGTCGATGCGGTGCTGGCCGCCCCGATGACGCCGATTGGCGGCAAGTTGGCGGCCGCCTACGCCGAGGTGCCCCTGCCCTTCGCCGACCTGCCGACGCGCGACAAGCTCGTCGAGGACTCCACTAATCGGGACCGCTACGTCGCCGCCCGGGCCAAACACCTGCTCCGGCAGATCGAGGACAAGGGGTCGCTGGCCGGCACCTATCCCTACCCGGTGCAAGCGTGGCAGGTCGGCCCCGACCTGACGTTCGTGGCCCTCGGCGGCGAGGTGGTGGTCGATTACTCGCTGCGGCTGAAGAAGGAACTGGGCCGCGACGGCACCTGGGTCGCCGGCTACACGAACGACGTCATGGCCTACATACCATCGCTGCGCGTGCTCAAGGAGGGCGGCTACGAGGGCGGCGGGGCGATGGTCTATTACGGACTGCCGACGGTGTGGGGGCCGAAGGTGGAAGAGGTCATCGTTGGCGCCGTCCACGAACAGGTCAAGAAGGTGCGCGGGCGCTGACAGCCGCTTGCGGCTTCGCAGGTCAAACTTGCGAAGCCGCAAGCGGGCTGGGTGAGCGCAGGACGGCGATCCACCGGCCGGCGGCAATCAGCAGCAGCGTGAGCACACAGGCGATCACGAACACCATCAGTCCGATGTTCAGCGCGCCCTTCGGCAGGCTCCACGCGCGTGTCTGTACCTTATCCACGAACTGCGGAATCATTTGCCCCGCGGCAGTCATCGTCGTCACGGTCACGAAGATCATCGGCAGCAACGTCACCGGGGCATAGCGAACGCGGCCGCTGTTGATGAGCATGGTCGTCACCAGGCACAGAGCGATCACCGCCAGGAGCTGGTTGGCGATCCCGAACATCGGCCAAATGGTGTCAATCGACCCGCTCCACACCAGCACTCCCCAACCGGCCGTCACCACCGCGGTCGCCAGCACCGCACCCGGCAGCCAGTCGGTCTTGCCGAATTGCGGATGCACCGCACCCGCCGCCTCCTGCAACAAGAAGCGCGCGATGCGCGTGCCCGTGTCGATGGTCGTGAGGATGAACAGCGCCTCGAACATGATGGCGAAGTGATACCAGTACTTCATCATCCCTTCGAGGGCCACGCCGGTCCAGCTGAACGCATTCGTCAGGATGTCCGACATGCCGACCGCGAGCGTGACGGCGCCGCCGGTGCGGCCGCGCAGCGACTCGCCGCCGACCATGCGCTCCACGTCCGCCAAGGTCCGCTTCTCCTCGACCGGCAGGTGCGTCGCGTCGGCGCCGCCGAGTTGTTGCGTGAGTTGATCGACCTTCGGCTGCCAGGCCGCGGCTTGCGTTTGGTCGATGTTGATGTCGAAGTACATCTTCGGGTCCATTGACGCCGCCGCGATCAGGGCGACCACGCCGACGAGCCCCTCGATCAGCATCGCCCCGTAGCCGATGGTGCGGACTTGCGATTCTTTATCGATCATCTTCGGCGTGGTTCCCGACGAAACGAGGGCGTGGAAGCCGGAGATGGAGCCGCACATGATGCAGATGAAGACGAACGGGAAGATGCCGCCCCAGGGGAACGTCGGCCCGCCGCCGGCGAAGACCTCGTTGATCGGCGGTGCCTGCATCGGCGGGTTGGCGATGATGGTGCCGACGACGAGCAGGGCGATGGTGCCGATTTTCAGGAAGCTCGACAGGTAGTCGCGCGGGCACAAGAGCAGCCACACCGGCAGCACCGAGGCGATGAAGCCGTAGCCCGTCAGGGCCAGGATCGTCTGGTCTTTCGTCAGCGAGAAGGTGCCTTCCAGGGGCGAGCCGGGGACCCAGTTGCCGGCGACGGTCGCGGCCAGAACGCCCGCGGCGCCGATGAGCGACGCCTCGACGACGCGTCCCTTGCGGATCTTGTACATGTACAGGCCCACGAAGAGCGCGATGGGGATAGTGCAGGCGATGGTGAACGTGCCCCACGAGCTGCCGGGGACGAGTTGCTGGCACCCGGCCGGGAGAGTCACCAGGCCTTCCGCGGGCAGGGAGGCAGTCAGCGGCACGGCGACCAGGAACGTCTCCGGGCGCGTCACCGGCTCGCTCCGGGGCGTGTAGTGGAGCGCGCAACCTTCGGGAAAGCGGTAGACGGCCTGCTCCGCGGTGCTCCTGGCCGCGTCGCGCTCGACACGCTTGCCGTCGGGGAGCGCGATCTGCATGCCCTCGGCGAGCTTGACCTCCTCGCCGCCGAGTGCCTTGACGACGACAAAGCCGAGGCCGGCCAGCGCGATCACTACGATGAACAGGATGGCCGCCGACACGACCACCGCCGCCGGCTTGCCGAGTTCGGTGCGGGCGATCTCGGCGAGCGAGCGTCCACCGCGGCGCACCGAGGCGGCCAGGACGAGCATGTCCTGCACCGCGCCGGCGAGACAAACGCCGATGACCAGCCAGAGCAGCCCCGGCATGAAGCCGTACTGGATGGCCAACACCGGGCCGATGAGCGGCCCGGCCCCGGAGATGGCGGCGAAGTGGTGGCCGAACAGCACCCACTTGTTGGTCGGGTGGAAGTTTTGGCCGTCGTTGTACGTGTGGGCCGGCGTCAGGCGCGAGTCGTCCAGCGCCGCCACTTTCGCCGCCAGGAAAGCACTATAGTAGCGGTAGGCGATGGCCAGCACGCAGAGGACGCCGAGCAGCAACGGCATGGCCCGCAGGACGGTGCGGCCGCCGAGGGTTTCGGTGAAGATGTTCGCGAGGAGGGTGTGGTCGGTCATGAGATGGGAAAGCGAAAGGGCCGCTTGCGGCTTCGCAATCTGCGAAGCCGCAAGCGGCACAGGCGGTTGTTAGTGCGTGCCCGCCGTCTCGCGGCCGGCGGTGCCGTGCGCCCCGCCGCCGCCGCCGCCGCCGCCGGCTCCCTGCGGTTCCGTTTCCTTCGGAGGAATCCGCATGGCGTAGAACGAGCGCCACACGAACACCAGCGCGATCGCCAACATGACGACACCCACGAAGGGGGCGTAGTTTCCCCCGCCTTGTTTGATGTGGACCGCGATCTCCACGGCCAGCAGGCCGAACAGCGTCGAGAACTTGATGATCGGGTTCAGCGAGACCGAACTCGTGTCCTTGAAGGGATCACCGACGGTGTCTCCGATGACGGTCGCCGCGTGCAGCGCCGTACCCTTTTCCTTCAGATCGACCTCGACGAGCTTCTTGGCGTTGTCCCACGCACCACCGGCGTTGGCCATGTAGATCGCCTGGAACAGGCCGAAGACCGCGATGGATATCAGGTAGGCGACGAAGAAGTTCGGGTCGAAGAAGGCGAAGGCCAGCGTGAACGACATCAGGGCGATGAAGATGTTCCACATGCCGGCCTGGGCGTACTGCGTGCAAATCTTGACGACGGTAATCGAGTCCTCGAGGTCGGCCTCCTTCTTGTCGAGGTTCATGTTCCTCTTGATGAACTCGACGGCCCGGTACGCCCCGGTCGTCACGGCCTGCATCGACGCGCCGCAGAACCAATAGACCACGGCGCCGCCGCAGATAAAGCCGAGCAGCACCGGCGCCTGGGTCAGCTCCAGGTGGAGATATCCAGCCTTCGCCAACAGCAGGATGATCGAGAAGATCATGGTGGTGGCGCCCACCACGGCGGTGCCGATCAGCACCGGCTTGGCGGTCGCCTTGAAGGTGTTGCCGGCCGAGTCGTTCGCCTCCAGGTAATGCTTGCCGCGCTCGAAGTCCGGCGCAAAGCCGAAGTCGCGCTGGATCTCGTCCTTGATGCCGGGGATGTGCTCGGTCTGGGCCAACTCGAAGACGGACTGGGCGTTGTCGGTCACCGGGCCGTAGCTGTCCACGGCGATGTTGACCGGCCCCATGCACAGGAAGCCGAACGCTACCAGGCCGAACGCGAAGATCGACCCGACGCCCACGAGCTTGGCCGGGTTGGCCGGGTCGAGGTTCACCTTCATCACCTCGTCGAGACCCAGCGTGCTGACGCCGAACGCGCCTGCCATCAGCCCCGCGATCAGGAGACCCATCCACAACGCGCTGAAGTTGCCCGCCACGATGCCGGAGAGGATGGTGAGCGAGGCGCCGCCTTCGCGGGACGCCGTGACGATCTCGTGAACGTGCTTGGAGTGCGAACTGGTGAAAACCTTGGTGAATTCGGGGATCAGCACCGCGGCCAACGTCCCGCAACTGATGATCGTGGCGAGTTGCCACCAGAGGTTCTCCGTCTTCGCGAGATCGACCCCCGGCACAGTCAGGCCGCGGATGAGCAGCCAGCTCATGAAGAACGACGTGCTGATGCACAGACCAGCCGCAATCCAGATGAGCCGGGTCAGCGGCTTCTCGAAGTCGAACTCGGTCAGATGGCCGTACTGCTTTTCCGAGATGGCCTGGTTGATGAAGTACGACACGCCGGACATGAAGTCCATCAGGAAGCGCATGGCGAAGATCCAGACGATCAGCATGGCCTGGATCTCGATGCTTGGCACGGCCAGGGTAATGAAGGCGATGAGGGCGACGCCGGTGACGCCGTAGGTCTCGAAGCCGTCGGCGGTCGGGCCGACCGAGTCGCCGGCGTTGTCGCCGGTGCAGTCCGCGATGACGCCGGGGTTGCGCGGGTCGTCTTCTTTCACGTTGAAGACGATCTTCATCAGGTCGCTACCGATGTCGGCGATCTTGGTGAAGATGCCGCCGGCGATGCGCAGGGCCGAGGCGCCGAGCGACTCGCCGATGGCGAAGCCGAGGAAGCAGACGCCCACGATCTGCCGCGGCACGAACAGGAGGATGATGACCATCATCACCAGTTCGAGCGAGATCAGGAACAGGCCGACCGACATGCCGGCCCGGAGCGGGATGTTGACGACGTCCCACGGCTTGCCGCGGAGCGAGGCGAAGGCGGTGCGGCAGTTGGCGTAGGTGTTGACGCGGATGCCGTACCACGCCACGCAGTACGAGCCGCCCATGCCGACAACCGCGAACAGCAGGACGTAGAGCACCTTCAGCACGGAGCCGATGGGGTCCGGGGCGGCAATCTCGGTGATGGTGGCGCCGTGGTCGTCCCACTCCTTTTTGGAGAGGCGCCCGGAGAGCGTTGCGACGAATTCCTTCTTGCCAGTGACTTTAACTTTGTCGTCCGCCAGCGGTTTCAACTTGGCCAGGACGTCCTCGGGGATTGTCTTCGATTCCTTCGGGTAACGTTGCAGTTCCTGATACGTCCGGTCGCTGAACTCGTACTCGTCCGAGTGGCCGAAGCCGACCAGGTAGTAGGTGATGGCGACGGCGATGATGGCGAAGAGCATCAGCAGGAACTTGCCCTGCTGGAGCAGGTAGGTCTTGCACGTCTGGAAGATGATCTCGGCGACGTTCAACATCGACTTGTGCGCCGGCAGTCGGTGGATCTGCGTCCGCAGGTACAGGCTGATGCCGAGGGTGCCGCAGATGACCCACGCGCCCCCGAAGAGTAACCACCAGGCGCTGAGACCACCGAGGTTCGCGAAATGGCCGGCCTCCAGATCAGGAATCGGCAGGTCCGCTTCGCTGGCCCGGGCCGGGGTTGCGGCGCTCAGCGACACGACGACCGCCAGGCAGCTGAGCATCATCCAGAGCCAGCGGTTCGACAGCAAGGGCTGCCGGGGAGAAGGTTGCTTTGACATAGGGGGTAGAACACTCCGCGGAGGTTGTCGTTGACCCGCCGGAACGCCATGCCACGCAAGCGGGTTGCCCATTCAGGTATGGGGTAAGGATAGGTACCGCCCGCGGGCAAGTCTACCGGCTGCGCAAAATATGCCGGAGGAGAATGGATCGGAATTCAGGCGGGAGTACACGGGAACGATGGGGTCGAGTTTCGGCTGGGGCAGGGCTCACTTCGATCCCGTCGGCTTTGTCGTGCCGATCCTCGCGAGGGCTTCCGAGACGGCCTTGCGGACCAGAGCATGGGAGTCACGGCGGCAGAGGCGCAGGGCCGGCTCCGCCGTGGCGGCGGGGGGCCCGATCTGCCCCAGGGCCACGGCCGCCTGCCGCCGCACCACCCACTCGCGATCCGCCAAGGCACCCGCGAGCGCCGGCACCGCTCCCTCCTCGGCGACGCCGATCTGGCCCAGGGCGCCGGCCGCCTGCTGCCGGACCACCACGTCGGGCGACCCCAGGGCCCGCAGGAGGGCGGGGATTGCCGGGCGGGCCTCGGCGCCGTGCAGGCCCAGGCCCAGCGCCCCTTGCGCCTGCACCTTCACGTCGGAGTCGTCGAGCATGCCCTCCAGTTCGGCGACGCTCCGTCCCTCGTAAGGCGGTTTGCGGGCGCAGCCCGGCGTCAGCAGGGCGACGAGCAGCAGCAGCGCCAGTGCCGGCCTCATGAGCGCGTTCCCATTCTCGTTTAGCCGCCGCCCTCGGGGCGGCGCGAGCGCTAAAAGTCCGTTTCCGGCACGACCTCGCCGCCCGCGTAGGTGGACAGGGCGCGGTACGTGCCCGGGGCGATGGACTGATGGACGAAGTGAACGCTGCCGTCGGCGAAGAGGAAGTTGCAGCCGAGCGTGTGCATGCTGCGGAAGCCGCTGACCCTGTCGCGGCCGCTGACGTTGTAGCCGGAGGTGTCGGAGCCGATGATCGTCGGCGTCCCGGGTCGGCGGTTCATCGGCTCGTCGGCCGGGTCGGGCGGCAGGCCGTACTGGGCCGTGACGCCGAAGATGCCCGCGTACCACGGGTGGCCGGGGTCGCCCAGGCTGGCCGCGGACCAGGCTTGATCCATGACCGCCGGGCCGTTGACGAACGGCTCCGTCGTCGGCTGGCTGGGGTCGTTGAGGTCGGCCACCAGGTAGTACGGGTTGCCGCCGGCCGCCTCGCCGATGGCGATGGTGGACGACAGGCCGTCGCTGATGTCGCTGAAGCGCACGCGGAACTGCGGCGTCGGCCGCCAATCGAGGGCAACTTGCTGCCCCTGGGCGGAGATGCTCACGTTGGCCTGGGTGATGTTGAACAGGCCGCGGGCCGCCGGCGGGATCAGGCTCGGGTCGCCCCCCAGCCCGGCGTTGGCCCCCTTGCACAGGACGTAATCGCTGGCCCCGACGAAGGGCGGCATCGGCGAGCCCCACTGCTGGCTGAACGGCCTCAGGTCGATGAGGCCGCCCGGGCGGTTGCTGGGGCAGTAGAAGCCCGGCACCTGCTGCCCGACCGCCACGTAGTTCGCCGAGTCGTACCACTGCTTGTCGAAATGGTACACGCGCTGGACGTTCTCCTGTTCGAGGCACGGCAGCAGGTAGGTGAAGCCAGTGTGATAGGAGTCCTGGATGTCCAGTTCGGTGAGCATGCCGGGTGGCAGGTAGCCCTCCGCGTCGTGGAAGTTGTGCAGCGCCAGGCCGAGCTGCTTGAGGTTGTTCTGGCAGGCCATCCGGTTGGCGGCTTCGCGCACCTTCTGCACGGCCGGCACCAGCAGGGCCATCAGCACGGCGATGATGGTGATCACCACCAGCAGCTCGAGCAGCGTGAAGGCCAGGCGCGGGCGTCGGGCCGGGGTCGCGGGCCGACTCATCGGTTGCCTCCCTCTCCGTTGGTGCCGCAAGACGTGCCAGAGGTGAGGGTAATTGTACACCGTTGGCAACTATCGGGCAAACGCCAGCCGCCCCGGCGGGTTTTTCGTTGACGGGAGTGCCGCCCGAAGACATCATAGGCGGACGGTCGAACTACAAGACCCCCGTGCAGTGTAGCATCGGGAACCCCACGAACCGGCCTCGGAGTGCCATCATGGCTATCCGGATCGTCTGCCCTTCTTGCGGTGAAGTCCACAGCGTCGAGGGATCTCTGCGCGGCCAAACGGTCCCCTGCCGGCAATGCGACCGGCCCATCCCGGTCCTGCCCGACCCCCGCGTGAGGCATGCCCGCCGGCGCGACGATGACGACGAGGACCGGCCGCGTCGCCGGAGCTGGGGTCGCTCCCGCGACGACGACGAGGACTACGACCGGCCACCAAGGGACACGGGCGGGAGCGGCGGTGCTCTCTTTTGGGTCCTCCTGATCGGCGGCGGTCTGGGGGGGCTGCTCCTGATCGGCTTCTGCCTGGTCGGGTTGCTCTTCCCCCTCACCGCCCGCCAGGCGGCTCAGCAGGCGCAGGCCCAGGCTGCCGCGGAGCAGGCGGCAGCCGACCAGGCGCAGATGCCGGTGGGGCCGCCGCTGGCGCCCGGACCGGTGCCGGCGAACATGGACCCGGCCACCGTGACCCGGGTGAAGGACTCGACCGTCTACCTCCGCGTCCAGCTTCCCAATGGAAGCGTCGCCGAGGGGAGCGGCTTCCTGTGCGTCGAGCCGGGCATCGTCATGACCAACGCCCATGTCCTGGGCATGCTGCAGGCTGACGCCACCCCGCCGTCGCGCGTCGATGTCGTCGTCCACAGCGGCGAGGTGGGCGAATTGAAGACCGTGGCCTCGGTCCTCGGCGTGGACCGCACCAACGACCTCGCGGTCCTGCGCGTGGCTGGCAACCCCGCCCGCCTGCCGCCGCCGCTCGCGGTCGATTCGGCGGCGAATTTGATCGAGACGCAGAAGGTCTACGTCTTCGGCTTCCCCCTGGGCGCGCAGCTCGGCAAGAACATCACCGTCAGCGACTCGTCGGTCAGCGCCCTGCGCCGCGACGAGGCGGGCGGGCTGAGCCAGATCCAGGTCAACGGCGGCATGCACCCGGGCAACTCGGGCGGCCCCGTCACCGACGCCCGCGGCGTCGTGATCGGCGTCTCGGTGGCCATCATCCGCGGCACGCAGATCAACTTCGCCATCCCGGGCGATTTCGTGAAGCAGCTCCTCGACGGCCAGTTCGCGGCCAGCGAGGTCGGGACGCCCTACCTGGTCGATGGCTCCCCGACGCTGCCGGTGAAGCTGACCTGCCTGGACCCGCTGGGGCGTCTCCGCAACGTGAAGGTGACGCTGTGGACCGGCAATCCAGGCAATTCGCGCCCGGCGACGTGGCAGCCGCCCCTGGCGCAGGCCGGCGACGGCCACCGCGCCTCCTACCCCCTCGACGCTCGCAACGGCACCTACGTGGCGGAAATCCCGCTGCCGCCGCTGGAGCAGGGCAAGGTCTACTGGCTGCAGCCGACGCTCGTCAACGCCGCCGGCGCCACGCGCTGGGACGCCGCCACCCCGGTCTCATGGGATGGACAGATGGTCGTGGAACGCAAGCCGGCTGCGCTTCGCTTCAAGCCCCCTACCGGCCCGATCGAACGCACCCTCAAGATGAACAGCATCGTGACCTTCAATGTTTACCGGGGGAACGAGGCCGCGACGGTGCTGAGGGAAAAGATGGAAGGCGACGTGTTGGAGTCGCTCAACCCCGACACGCGCGGCCTCGGCACGGCGGTCCGTTTGACGTTCGGCAAGTACACGTTCAACCGCGAATCGAAGGGCAAGGCCCTGGTGCCCCCGGCCCAGGCGGCGGGTTGGCTGGGGCAGTATTCGCCGACCTTCCTGGTGGACGCCGCCCACGCCTGCAAGGAGCGCGGCAACCGCGACTTCCGTCCGGTGCCGAACGAGCTGCGCGACACCGTGGTACGCATGTACGAGACGATGTGCAACACCTTCGAGGCGACCACGTTGCCCCTGCCGAATCGGACGGTGCAGCCGCGGGAGAGCTGGCCGACCCAGGTGCCGATGCTGGTCCTGTTGGACGGCAAACGACAGGTCCAGGACATCCACCTGACCTGCACCTACGAGGGGGTGCGCTCCCTGGCCGGGCAAACCGAGGGGTTCATCTCCCTGGTCGGCGTGGTCAAGGGCCGCGGCCCACGCGCCGACGCCGTTCTCGGCAAGGTCCGCGGCCACGCTCTGGTGGACGTGGACAAGGGCTTCTGGACGCTGGTGAAGGTTACGACCGACAGCGAGATCGAAGTCGAGGACAAGGGGGTCCGCGTGCTGGTCAGCGACGAGAGCACCGTCATTCGCGCCGACGGCAACTCCCTGGGGATCGTGGCCGCCAAGACCAATGGGCCGGGGGCCAGGTAAGAGAGGGTGCCACGATACCGTCACAGGCCCCGTGGCACCCTCATGGCACCCTTGGCACCCTGAGGCGTGACGCCGCTTGGAACCAGGCCCCCCTCCCCGCCTGGTTTTGGGGAGGGTGACAGGAGCGGCGCAAGGCAGCGCAACGAATTCCGGTCGTAAGTCTCGTTGCCTCAACTGCTTAATGGATTGCATTGCGCGCGCGACACACACAGCTTCCTTCACGTGCCACCCTCAGGTCGCGACTCGTGAACCATGCCGCCCGAAGGGCAAGGTTCCAGAGCGCGGACCGCTAGGTAACACTCGCGTGGCACTGCCGCACGGCCCGTCGCCACCCCGGCCGCGGCGGCCGTTCCTTCGCCTGGCCAGGTGTGCCAGGGGCCGATTCGTTTCACGGGCCGGTGAAACGAATCGCGTTTCCCGAAGTCCTTGTCCCTCCCTGCCTTGCGCCGCCGGAAACCCATTCGTTTCACGCCTTTGCTAGACACCCTTCCGGGAGGCAATGAAACGATTCGGCAGGGAGGAAATTCGGCCGAAGCGACGCGCGGGTAAACCTCCAGCTCAACCGGTGAGGGGCCCCGCCGACTGTCACCCGCTTTTCAACCCGGCCTGCTTGGCAACGCGGCCAGGTAGGAGTGGCCACGCTGTCCCAGCAGCCGCCGCGCCGCCTGCGCTGGCTCCGGACTCACCTCGCGCCAGATCGTCCTGGCGATGTGCTGCTGACTGTGCGTCTCCGGCACAGGGGACTGTGCGGCGCCGTCTCACCCCGTCTGCCGACCTTTAGTGGCTGGGCGGCTGGCGGCTGGGCGTGCAAAGCGCGACTCGTAACGGCTCAATAGTTCTTGGTAAGTTCGATCTGCTGGCCTGGCGCGCAGGGCCATTGCGGGGGCGGCGGGGACTGGGCTTGGGCTTACGCCGCGCCGGCCCTCCCTTACGCCGGCGCGG
>Ga0116224_10001061_pt1 | contig 19057 bp, 18 predicted proteins | sample Sb_taG_9_FD_89699 | JGI IMG/M metagenome (GOLD analysis project Ga0116224, IMG submission 89699) | Peat soil microbial communities from Weissenstadt, Germany - Sb_50d_b_LC metaG | ecosystem: Environmental > Terrestrial > Soil > Wetlands > Peat | place: Germany: Weissenstadt | collected 2010-09-21 | reverse complement strand
GTCGTTCTCATGGGTGGGCGCGCCGCGGAAAAGCTAGTGTTTGCTGGCGATGTTTCAACCGGTGCGGCAGACGATCTCCAGCGGGCGACAGAGATCGCCCTCGAAATGGTCACGCGCCACGGTCTGCTCTTGAAGCGAGAAACCTTGACAGCTGACGAGTTCCCCGCAATCCGCTCGGTCGTCGCTGAAGACCGCGAACGCCTACGCGCTTAAGCACTTACAGAATGCCGACCCTGCAACAAAATCCGCCGGGGATTGCTTCGGATTCAATGTCTTCCTGTGTTGCCTTGCCCATCGCGTCCCGGGGCCATGGCGTAAATGAGGATTGCCGCGCTGGCGGCCACGTTGGTATTCGCATCGGATCGCACCAGATATTCGGTGCCCACGCCACCGCCTTGGCCGGCCCCTTTGCCAGAACCAGGCGGCCATGAATGTCGCTAACGTCGTCCCCTGGCTCTTCCCGAAGCTCGGCAAGGAAGCCTTCGGGAGCGAGATACCCCACACGCCCGTCCAACAGAGAAATTCCGACCAACGCGATCCCCGCTCCGCGCTGCCGGACCACATGGATTCGACGGCATGGCGGACCTATCCTAGGTTCGCACGAACGCCATCGTCAAACACGCCCGGACGGAAGGCCATGGCCGACGTCGGAATGCTGGTCCTCATCACCGTGGCTTTTGGCCGCCCTCACCTTCTTCCCGGCCATCGTCCTTGGCCCCGTTGCCGAACATCTCTTGATGCAGGCCGGCACGGCCTTTTGATGGCGGGTCCGATTGGTCAGCAATTTCGTGCTCAGATTGGAGAGGTCGCGTCGTGATGAACCGATTGCTTCCCCCGCTCCGCACCGCAATGTATGCGCTGCGCGGTGGGTTTCTTGTGCGGCCGCTGCTGATCTCCATCGCGCTCGGCCTGCTCGGCGCCGTGCTTTCCTCGCTCGAAGAGACCGTCCCGGCGCTGAGCGCCTGGGTTCCCACCGTCCTGTTTCCCTCCCGTGCCGATCCCCAGGTCGCTCAGATCGTCCTTGCTACGATCGCAGGGTCGATCATGACGGTGGTGTCGATCGTCTTCGCCATCCTTCTCATGACGCTGACGCTCGCGTCGATGCAGTTCTCCCCTCGGATCCTCGTGAGCTTCGTCAAGGATCGCGTGACCCAGTGGACGCTGGGTATCTTCCTCGGGACCTTCGCCTATTGCATGGCCGCATTGCCCGCAGCGCGCTTCCTCCCGCAACCCTTTGCTCCGGTTGCCACGGTCACCGGCGCCATGTTGCTCGCGCTGACCTGTGTCGCATGGTTGATCTTCTTCATTCATCACATCTCGCAGGCGATCAGCGTCAATCAAATCGTCGATCGGATCGCGCGCGAAACCGAGGAAGTGATCGACGAAATCATGCCGGACCGACAGCGATACATCTACGACCCGACCGGCGTGCCGTTCGATGGCAACAAGCGCGAGGTTCCGGTCGACAACGAGGTCTCCGGCTACATCCGCTATGTCGACACCGGACGCCTGCTCTACCTCGCGAAGGCATTCAAGCTGCGGGTGCGTATCCTCCGCCGGGTCGGACATTTCGTGCCGGCGGGCGTCGCGCTGTTCCGTGCCTCGCCCGAGGAACGGCTCGATCCCGAGCGTGCCCGCGAACTGCGCTCGGCGTTCGATATCGGACCGACGCGGACGATGCAGCAGGACGTCGAGTTCGGGGTCATCCAGATCGTCGACATCGCGCTCAAGGCGATTTCGCCCGCGGTCAACGACCCAAGCACCGCGATCACCTGCATCGACCAGCTCGGGCGGATCCTGATCCGATTCGTGAACCGCAAGGCCCCGGTCTCGCTGCTTTGCGATCCACCGCACATCGTCAGGGTCATCGTTCCGTGGATCGAGATCGAGGGCCTTCTCGATACGGCATTTGACCAAATCCGCCACTACTCGATGTCGGATATAGCGGTCAGCCTGCGGCTCTTGCGCGCCCTCGACGACATTGCGTCAACGTGCAGCGACCAAGGCATCATCGAGCCGCTCGTCACGCGTGGCCGGCGGATCGTGGCCGGTTGCGCTGAGCGACTGAGCGTGGACCAGATCGAGAAGGCCCGGCAACGACTCAGCGCGCTCGAAGCGCGGATGGATCCTTTCAGAACTGCCAACACTGGCGCGGCTTCGCCTCAGACCGACAAGGCGTGTAGAGTACCGCCAGCATAGCCGGCGGTTGGTCTCGCTCATCGACGCATTGACACGACGGTCAAATAACGGCTTGGCTTGCCAAAGTCCGTTCTAGGCTCCGTTCGGTTCGAACGTCCGCTTTGGGTCATAAGCGGACAGACCGGTGACCATCACCTAGACCACGCTGGGCTCGGCAATGGCACGGTAAAGCGCCTCGTTGTCACTGGCACCCCTAAGACGCCGTAGCGCCTCTGGGTCTCTGAGCACCCGAGCAACGCATGCCAACGCGTTGAGCTGTGCGCCATCGGCTGATTCGGGGAGCAGGAGCAGGAAGACGATATCGACCGGCTGGTCGTCGATGGCCGCAAAATCGATAGCTTGGCGCAGACGGGCGAGGAGGCCGAACGGCGCCTTGAGGCCCCTCAGCCGCGCGTGAGGAAGTGCCACGCCGTTGCCAACGCCGGTCGATCCAAGCTCCTCGCGCTTGGCGATCTCCTCGGAGACTTGGTCTGCGTCCAAGCCGACTTCAGCCGCTGCCCGCGTGGAAAGCTCCCGCAGAAGGCGACTCTTATCTTTGGCGCGGACGTCGAGCATGATGTCGGCCGGCGAGAGCAAATCGCTGATTTTCATAAGGGCTCCGATATACGATGCGGGGGTTAAGGCTTGGTGGCCGCGAAGGAGGCGCGCTCACGGTCTAGTCGGGCGCCCTTAGCCGATAACCGATGCCGGTCTCCGTCAAGATGTATCGCGGTTGTTCGGGATTTGGCTCGATCTTCTGCCTAAGTTGCCGCACATAGACGCGGAGATATTGGGCGTCGATGGGCATGGCCCAGAGCTCGTTGAGCAGGAATTTGTGGGTTAGCACTTTGCCGGCATGCTGCACCAGCAGCCGCAGCAGCTCGTACTCTTTGGGCGACAGCTTGACCTTCTCATCGCGGATTTTGACGATACGGCGTACAAGGTCAACGGATAGCTCGCCAGTACGAAAGATCGGGCGCTCGCCGTGAATCTGGAGCTGGTGGCGAAGGGCCGCTCGCATTCGGGCGAGGAGTTCATCCATGCCGAACGGCTTTGTCACATAGTCATCGGCCCCGAGATCAAGCGCCTGAACCTTGCCGGCCTCGTCACCGCGGCTGGACACCACCACGATCGGCACGCTCTCATTCCGCACGCGAATCATCCTCAGCAATTCGAGCCCCTGCATGTCGGGAAGGCCAAGATCGAGAATGACCAGGTCGGGCTTTTCTGCCATCAGATCGAGAGCGGCCTTTGCATTTGGCGCGTCGATAGTCTGATAGCCTTGCGTGCCCAATCCCATGCGCAGCAACTTTCGGATCGGCGGCTCATCATCAATCACCAGGATCTTGAGTGGGGCCGCGCTCATGCAGCAGTGTCCAGCCGCTCGGTCAGCTTCGGTATGGGCAGCGTGATGGTGAATGCCGAGCCCTGTCGATCGGATCTGTTCGCTGCCGTTATGGCCCCGTGCATGGCCTCTATGAAGCCTCGCGAAATGGCGAGGCCAAGCCCCGTGCCGGCTCGAACCTGGTCTTGTTTCTGAGCGCGGTGGAACTTGTCGAAGATGCGCTCAAGATCCTCTGGGTTAATGCCGCTGCCCTCATCGAGAATCTGCAATTTGACGGTATCGTCCTCCCGCCAGGCTACAATGCGAACCGTCGTTTCGGGCGGTGCATATTTCGCGGCGTTGTCGAGGAGATTGAACAGCACCTGCTCGAACAGGACTGGATCGAGCTCCAGCATTGGCAGGTCGGCCGCGATCTCAACCTCCACATTGTGGCCGGAAAGGATTTTGCTAGCGCGCTCGAGCGCGGTGCCAACGATCTCGCCGATATCGTAGCGCGCCGTGTTTGGCTTGATTGAGCCGGCTTCAAGCTTGGTCATGTCGAGCAAATTGGCGATGAAACGGTTGAGTCGCTCCGACTCCTCGATAATGGTCCCAATCAGCTCCACTTTGCCTTGGTCGTCCAATTCGCGCGCAAATCCCTTGAGCGTGCCGGCAGCTCCGAGGATCGCCGCAAGCGGCGTCTTTAAATCATGCGAGATGGAGGTGAGCAGCGCCGAGCGCAGGCGATCGGCCTCAACCCGGCGCTTGGCTTGGTCGAGATCTTCAACAAGGTGCACGCGCTCAATCGCCAGAGCCGCCTGGTCGATCAGCGCATCGAGCAAGCGGCGTTGGTCCGGCGTCAGAAGCGGGCCCGGCTTGTCGCTGTCGATACCGACGACACCGATGGCACCGCGACCGGTACGCATGGGCAGGAAGAGCCACTTAGCACCTGGCAGCGTGTCTGACCCGCGCCCGGCCGCACGATTGTGCTCCCACGCCCATTTGGCGGCGGCGACATCGGCCTCGTCGAGAATATCCTCGGGCGGATAACCCGCCTTCACCGTGATCGAGCCATCCTCCGGCAGCAGCAGCACGACTCTGACTTTCAACAGCGAGGCCGCCTGATACGCCGTTGCCCATAGCACGTCGTCGAGGGTGCCGACTCCTGACAATTTGCGGCTGAACGCATAAAGGGACTCCGTCGTGCGTGCCCGCCCCATGGCTGCTACCGCCAATCCGCGCGCCCGCGCTGCGAGATTGGAAACCACGATGGCCACGACGGCAAAAAAGACGACGGCTATGACATCCCTCGGGCCGGCGATCGAGAACGTGTAGTAGGGCTCTATGAAAAAGAAGTTGTAGCAAAGCGCCGACACTGCGCTGGCAAGGAGCGAAGGCCACAGGCCGAAGCGTACCGCAATGCCAACAATCGCAGTGAGTAACACCAGATCGGTGTTCTCAAGCCCGATCCACGGCCAAAGCAGCTCGCTGACGCCAATCGCCACGCCCACGGCAACCAGCGCGAAGACATAGGGACGAGGTTCAAATGGCTCGGTCTTCTCAGCTGGGCGAACCATCTTCTTTGGAATTGGCTCGCCCGCGATCGCGTCACCCGCGATGACATGCACGCTGATGTTCCCGCACCGGCGCACGAGATCGCGGACAACAGAGCCATGCAGAAGCTCGAACCAACCTGATCGCGTGGATTTGCCAAGGATGACTTGCGTGATGTTGTTGGCTTGCGCAAAGGCGAGCACGTCGTCGGCGATGCGGCGATCGCCGCCCGGAATCGTAACCGGTTCACCTCCAAGGGCTTGCGCCAGCCGAAGCGTATCGGCGATGCGATCACGCTCTTCCTCGGTCAATTGGAGAGCGCGTTTGGTCTCGACATGGAGTGCCGTCCAGGGCGCATGCAGGCGGTCCGCGAGGCGCTTGGTGTAACGGATAAGCCCCGCCGCGCGTGAGTCCTCGCTCACGCAGATCAGAAGCCGCTCGCCCGCTGCCCAAGGCCCGGAGATGGCACGCGCCTGCATCTCGTTAAGCAGTTGCTCGTCCACGCGCTCGGCGGTGCGACGCAGGGCCAGCTCGCGAAGAGCCGTGAGGTTGGCGGGCGAGAAGAAATGCTCAAGGGCCCGGACGGCCTGCTTGGGAACGTAGACCTTGCCTTCCCTGAGGCGCTGGATCAGGTCGTCAGGGGTAATGTCGACGAGTTCAATCGCATCCGCGCGGTCAAGGATCGAGTCGGGTACGGTCTCGCGGACGCGGACGCCAGTGATCTGCGCCACGACATCGTTCAGACTTTCGATGTGCTGAATATTGAGCGTCGTGTAGACGTCGATGCCGTTGCTCAAGAGCTCTTCGACGTCCATGCAGCGCTTAGGATGGCGACTGCCCGCTACATTGGTATGGGCGAGTTCATCGACAAGCGCCAGTCGCGGGCCGCGCGCAAGCAGAGCGTCGAGGTCCATCTCCTCAAGCCAGCGGTCCTTATACTTAAGGCGGTGGCGGGGGATGACCTCCAGCCCCTCTATCAGCGCTTCGGTTTCCTTGCGGCCGTGCGTCTCGACGACGCCGACGACCACATCGGCGCCCTCCTTCCGTCTGGCGCGCGCCTGCTGCAGCATTTCATAGGTCTTGCCGACCCCTGGCGCCGCGCCGAGGAAGATCTTGAGCTTGCCGGTGTGCCTATCTTCTTTTCTCGCCGCTTCAAGCAGTGCATCCGGTGACGGACGCTGGTCGAGATCGCGACGCTGATCGGCCATGAATCATGGGTTCCTGATGCGGGCCGGACCGCCGGCCAACGCATCACTGGGTGCCGGGGGTGCCAGCGCGATCCAATGCAAGATTCAGCGCCAGCACATTGACGCGCGGCTCTCCGAATACGCCGAGCGTGCGGCCCTCGATTTGCTCGCCGACAAGCTGGCGAACGCTATCTTCGGACATGTTGCGCGCCTTCGCAACGCGTGGCACTTGAAAGAAGGCTGCCTCCGGCGAGATATGCGGGTCGAGGCCGCTGCCCGAGGTCGTCACCATGTCGACCGGGACTGGGGCTGAAGGATTCTCAGCTTTCAGCTTTTGGACATCGGCCGTGACCCGGTCGATCAGCGCCTTGTTGGTGGGACCGAGATTCGAGCCCATGGAGTTGACCGCGTTGTAAGGCGCAGCGACGGTCTTGCTTGGATCCTTGGGGTCGGGGCCGGTGGTGGCCGAGGGCCGGCCGTGGAAATAGTGGTCGCTCTCGAAGGCCTGGCCGATCAGGGCCGAGCCGACCACCTTCCCGTCCTTCTCGATCAGGCTGCCTTGCGCCTGATAGGGGAACAGCACGCCGGCAATGCCGGTCATGACCAGCGGATAGATGAGGCCGGTGATGAGCGTGAGGGCGATGATGAAGACGATCGCGGGGCGAATTTCTCTCGACATGATAGCTGTTCCTTAAACGAGGTGTAGGGCTGTGACCACAAGGTCAAGGGCCTTGATGCCAACGAACGGGATGATGATGCCGCCGACACCGTAGATCAGCAGGTTGCGGCGCAACAGCGGACCGGCTCCGATGGCCCGGTAAGCAACACCCTTCAGCGCGAGCGGAATCAGCGCGATAATGATCAGCGCATTGAAGATGATCGCCGACAGGATCGCGCTTTGCGGCGTCGCCAGATGCATGATGTTCAGCGCCTGCAACTGCGGATAGAAGGCGAGGAACATGGCCGGGATGATGGCGAAATACTTGGCCACGTCGTTGGCGATGGAGAAGGTGGTCAGCGCGCCGCGTGTCATCAAGAGCTGCTTGCCGATCTCAACGACCTCGATCAGCTTGGTGGGATTGGAGTCGAGGTCGACCATGTTGCCGGCTTCGCGCGCCGCCTGCGTGCCGGTGTTCATGGCGACGCCGACGTCGGCCTGAGCCAACGCAGGAGCGTCATTGGTGCCGTCACCGCACATGGCAACGAGCTTGCCCTTGGCCTGCTCGGCGCGGATCAGCTTGAGCTTTTCCTCCGGCGTCGCCTGGGCGAGGAAATCATCGACGCCCGCTTCCGCGGCGATCGCCGCCGCGGTCACGGGATTGTCGCCCGTGATCATGACGGTGCGGATGCCCATGCGCCGGAGCTCAGCGAAGCGCTCGCGGATGCCGCCTTTGACGATGTCCTTCAGGTGGATGACGCCGAGCAGCTTTCCATCCTTGGCCACGGCGAGTGGCGTGCCGCCGGATTTCGCGATCGCCTCCGCAATGGCATTGACCTCGCGCATTATCTCAGCGCTGACCGTTGTCTTGCGCGCGGCGGCGCCAGCGGACGCGGCCTTGGGTGAGGACGTCTTGAGGTAATCGAGGATTGCGTCGACCGCGCCCTTGCGGACCCACGAGTCGCCGATTTCCACGCCGCTCATCCGGCTCTGCGCCGTGAATGGGATGAACTTCGCCCCCAGCTCCTGGATGTCGCGGCCGCGGATGCCATACTTCTCCTTGGCGAGCACGACGATCGAGCGTCCCTCGGGGGTCTCATCGGCGAGAGAGGCGAGCTGCGCCGCATCGGCGAGCTCCCGCTCGGTCACACCAGAGACGGGCCTGAACTCTGCCGCCTGCCGATTGCCGAGCGTGATGGTGCCCGTCTTGTCGAGCAGCAGCGTGTCGACGTCGCCTGCGGCCTCGACCGCACGGCCCGACATGGCAAGCACATTGAAGCGAACGAGGCGGTCCATGCCAGCGATGCCGATGGCCGAGAGCAGCGCACCGATGGTCGTGGGGATCAGCGTCACGAACAGAGCCACCAGAATGACGACCGAGACCGCGCCGCCGGCGTAGGTGGCATAGCTCGGGATGGTGACCGTCGCGAAGACGAAGATGATGGTCAAGCCGGCGAGCAGGATATTGAGCGCAATCTCGTTCGGCGTCTTTTGGCGCTCGGCGCCCTCGACCAGCTTGATCATTCGATCGAGAAAGGTCGAGCCCGGGGCCGCAGTGATGCGCACGCGTATCCAATCCGAAAGCACTTGCGTGCCGCCGGTGACCGCCGAGCGGTCGCCACCCGACTCGCGGATGACCGGCGCGGACTCACCCGTGATCGCCGCCTCATTGACGGAAGCGATGCCCTCGATCACCTCACCGTCGGATGGGATGATGTCGCCAGCCTCGACTAGAACCACGTCGCCGACTTTCAAGCCAGCGCTGGGAACGAGTTTCCAGCGCTCAGAGCGCTCGCCCGTTAGCAGCTTGGCTTGCGTTTCCGTGCGCTGGCGCCGTAGCGTTTCCGCCTGTGCCTTGCCACGACCTTCGGCGATGGCTTCGGCGAAGTTGGCAAACAGAACGGTGAACCATAGCCAAAGGATAATCTGGAACTCGAAGGCGATGTGTGCACCTCCCGTGAAGAGGTCGCGGACGAGGATCACGGTGGTCAGCGCCGTCACGACCTCAAGCACGAACATCACCGGATTCTTCATCAGAGTTCGCGGATCGAGCTTGACGAAGGCCGAGCCGATCGCAGGGAGCACAATCTTCGGGTCGGTCAGGGCCGTTACCGGCATCCGTTTGCGGAGTTTGGCAGTCTGCATTGAAATGACTCCCGAGGTAAATCCGATCAGAACAACGTGCCCGCGATCATCGCGAGATGCTCGACAAGGGGTCCAAGCGCGAGCGCGGGGAAGAAGGTGAGACCGCCAATGATCGCGATCACGCCAACAACCAGGCCGACGAACAGCCCGCCATCGGTTGGGAACGTGCCCGCAGACGGCGGAACTGACTTCTTCGTCACGAGCGAGCCCGCGATCGCCATGGCCGGGATGATCATGAAGAAGCGGCCGACGAACATCGCCACCGCGCCGGTGACATTGTAGAAAGGCGTATTGCCGTTGATGCCGGCGAAGGCCGACCCATTATTGCCGTCGCTTGACGTATAGAGGTAGAGAATCTCCGAGAAGCCGTGCGGCCCTGGATTGGCGATCGAGGCGACCGCGGACGGCACCACCGTGGCAACTGCGGTCCAGCCGAGATACATCAACGGCAGGACGAGGATCGCGAGCATGGCCATCTTGACCTCCTTCGCCTCGATCTTTTTGCCAACATATTCGGGGGTGCGGCCCACCATGAGGCCGGCGACGAAGATCGCGATAATGACAAACAGCAGCATGCCGTACATGCCGGCGCCGACACCGCCGACGATGATCTCGCCGAGCTGCATGTTGATCAGTGGCACCATGCCGCCAAGCGCGGTGAAGGAATCATGCATGGCGTTGACGGCGCCGCACGAGGCGTCGGTGGTGATCACCGCGAACAGGGCTGAGAGCGGAATGCCGAAGCGAAGCTCCTTGCCCTCCATGTTGCCGCCGGTCAGCCCAAGCGCATTTAGCCCGGTGGTCCCCGCGGCTTCGGCCCAGTAGCAGACGACGACACCCGCGAGGAAAAGGATGCCCATCACGGCGAGGATGGCCCAACCTTGGCGCTGGTTCCCAACCATGCGGCCAAAGACGTTGGTGAGCGCGGCGCCGATGGCGAAGATCGAGATGATCTGAACCAGATTGGACAGCGCCGTCGGGTTCTCGAAGGGATGCGCAGCATTGGCATTGAAGAAGCCGCCGCCATTGGTGCCGAGCATCTTGATGGCGATCTGCGAGGCGACGGGGCCTACGGCGATGGTCTGCTTGGCCCCTTCAAGCGTCGTCGCATCGACGTAAGGCCCAAGCGTCTGCGGCATGCCCTGCCAGACCAAGAAAAGGGCGTAAGGAACGCAGATCGGGATGAGGATGTAGAGCGTGCAGCGGGTGATATCGACCCAGAAATTGCCCACCGTCTTGGCCGACGCGCGCGCAAAGCCGCGGATTAGCACCATCGCAAGCACGATGCCCGTGGCTGCGGACAGGAAGTTCTGGTGGGTCAGGCCGAGCATCTGCACGAGGTAGGACATCGTGCTTTCGCCACCATAGTTCTGCCAGTTGGTGTTGGTGATGAAGCTGATGGCCGTGTTGAAGGTGAGGTCCGGCGCCACGGCGGTCATGCCCGCCGGATTGAAGGGCAAAAGGCCCTGCACGCGCATCAGGACATAAAGGATCAGAAAGCCGCCGACATGAAAGAACAGCATGGCGACCGTGTAGGTCAGCCAATGCTGCTCCTTGGCCTCGTCAACCCCACCGACCCAATAGAGCGCCTTCTCGACCGGACGGAACACCGGTGATAGAAACGTTCGCTCGCCTGCAAAGACGCGCGTCATATACCAACCGAGCGGCTTCACCAGCGCCACGATGAGGACGCAGTAAATCGCGATCTGAATCCAGCCATTGAGAGTCATGGTCGTTGCGCCCCTTTAGAATTTTGCGCGCTTTTAGAATTTCTCGGGCCTGAGCAAGGCGTAGGTGAGGTAGACAAGCAGCCCCGCGGAGACGATGCCGGCGAGCCAATAGTCGAAGATCATGGGAGTTATCCTCTAGAGACGATCACAGGCGTAGGCGTAGGCGACCGAGGCTATGAAGAAGCCAAGACCGAGAGCGATTAGGATGACGTCCAACATAGGATGCTCCTTGCAAGCTATAAGGCCAAGTTCAACACCATGAACTTCCGCTGGTCTGACAGCCTTGACGCGGATCAAGCCGCGACGAGTTATTTCAGCCGACGCTGATTAGCGCGCTGTCGCGTATGTTTTCGAGATGGATTGGAGATCAACGTTATAGGAATCTCATATAGATTCAGTCGCTGACGACACCTTTATGAAATCCCTATTTCGCAGCACCCCGTTCCATCTCGATTTTTTATGGCCTTTGGCCCCATCTTACGATGCAGTCGTGTTGATCCCGTGAGATTGCGTCATGTTGTTCAATCCGAAACAGAAGGAGCACCTTGATGCGCTGCAGGAACAGCTTCGTCGTGCCCACGGGCTCACGCCCGATCTCATCTTCAATGTCATCGCGGACGCCTGCACACGCCTTCCGGTGCTGAAAAGAGCTGGAAAGGCTGCCCGAATCAATCAGTTGATCGAGGCTGGCGCGTGGAATGACGCGGCGCTTGCTCTGGTCGAGCTTGAACTGCCGGCATGGAAGCTGCGCCGCCTCGTCTACGAGGATGGCGAGTGGCACTGCTCTCTTTCGCGGCAGCCGAATCTGCCTGTGGCGCTCGATGACACTGCAGACGCGAGTCACGAGGTGTTGCCTCTGGCGATCCTAAGTGCATTCGTCGAAGCGCGCCGTAGGGCTAGCGCTATGCGCGAAACCAGTTTGCAGACAGTGCCACACGTCCGTCCAACATCAGGCTATGCGATTTGTTGCGACAACTTCGCCTGAAAGGCCTTCGCCGAGCTCGCATTCACTTCGAGATGATTCGCGCCAATAACAATAATAGGATTGGCTGGCTTGTGGACTCCGTCTTGTGGACTCCCTAGTTCGGATAGTTTTAACGAGCAAAAAGTTTCGTGTGTGTCCGCTGCTCTTCCCAAAGGCTCATGTCGCTCCAACATCGCGTAGGCGAGTAAAGCAATGCGCAACCTTGTCGTGCTGTCTGTTGCCGCCCGTGTCGCCTTGACCATATCACCGGCTTCAGCGGATGAGTTGATGCAGAGGGCTCAAGAGACCTTCAAGCCGATCCCGTCGGTGGTGCCTGCCATCAAGGGCAACGCGGTCACCCGCGATAAAATCGAACTCGGCGAGATGCTCTTCTTCGATCCCCGTCTGTCGGCCAGCCAGATCATTAGCTGTAACAGCTGCCACAATCTCGCCGCTGGCGGCGTCGATGCCGGGCCAACCTCAATCGGCCATGGTTGGCAGAAGGGGCCGCGCCGAGCCCCGACCGTCCTTAATGCGGTGTTTAACATCGCCCAGTTCTGGGACGGCCGGGCCGCGGATCTGAAGGCGCAGGCCAAGGGGCCGGTCCAGGCGAGCGCCGAAATGAACGCTACGCCGGCTCTCGTGGAGAAGACGCTCGCTTCCATGCCGGCCTATGTTGATCGGTTCAAGAAGGCGTTCCCGGAAGACGCCTCGCCGGTGACCTTCGACAACATCACCAAGGCGATCGAAGCCTTCGAAGCTACGCTGATCACCCCCGCCTCCCGCTTTGACCAGTTCCTCGAGGGCAATGCCGGAGCGCTCACCGCCGAGGAGAAGAAAGGCCTCAGCCTCTTCATGGACAAGGGTTGCTCCAGCTGCCACAACGGCATCAACGTCGGCGGCGAGGCCTATTTTCCTTTTGGGGTGGTCGAGAAACCAGGCGCCGAGATTCTGCCGGCCAATGACAAGGGCCGCTTCGCAGTGACCAAGACGGCGAGCGACGAGTACGTCTTTCGCGCCGCGCCGCTGCGCAACGTCGCGTTGCGGGCTCCTTATTTCCACTCCGGCCAGGTGTGGAACCTGAAGCAGGCTGTGGGCATCATGGGTGCGAGCCAACTTGGGCAAACGCTCACTGATCAGGAAGAGGACGCCATTGTCGCCTTTCTGCAAACGCTGACTGGTGAGCAGCCCAAGGTCGAGCTGCCGATCCTGCCGCCCAGGACCGACTCCACGCCGCTGCCCAAGCAATGAACGAGCAGGCTGTTAGGGTCATCCTCGAATGCGATGGCAAGAACGTGGAGCGGTAGGACTTTAGCCGCCCAGCAAGAAGTCGCGCGAAGACCGCCGCTGCGGCCGACATCAGGTTATGCGGTTTGTTGCTTGAGCGGCCTTCGCCGAGCTCGCATTCGCTTGGGATGAGACGCGCCTCGGTTAGCTGGCTAGTTGGGCGAAATACCGAGTGGACTTCTGGAGACAACCCGAGTCCAGTCATCATTAAGGAGAACCGCCATGAGACAAGGCGAATCTTCTTGCTTTCTGATAGGCCAGAGGGTGCCGCCAGACTTGGCCAAAGCATGGATACGTGCAATCTCCCGAATCGACGACACCAGCACCCCCCCATTTGCCTATCCTCACCGACGGCGGCGCGCTTCGGCCGCAAGTTTAGAACGGTGGCCGCTTCGGCCAAGCGATGAGCCCGGAAGCCGTCATCAGGTCGTGCCGAGCGCTGCCCGGATTTGCGATCCGGTTTGAGATCTGCCCCGATCGCCTGGGCGCATGCGCTCACCGGAATTGCTCCGTGGTGAAAATGGCTGTGGGTCACGCCGTTTCAGTATGACTGGGGCCAATTCACGGAGGGAGTTCGGTGCAGTGCACGTTCTCTTTATATCGCCTTTATGACGAGCACCGCCGTTACATCTCGAATTCATATGCGGTCTTGAGCACATTTGCGGCACGGGTCGATGCATGTCCAGCGACAAGTGTGCAAGCAGGACGACTTCAACCAATGATCCGGAGATTTGATATGCCGGTCGCGCGCTCAAGCTGTTCCGCAGATCCTGAGTCGGTATCATCCAACCCCTTGGACCTGGGCATGGTGTGGCTGCGCGCAACACGATGGGGCGTAGCGATGGTGAAGCGCGCCTACCCGTTCATTCGCAATCTTCGGCGCCATTCTTGCGGGAACGATCCCGCTCCGAATCGCGATCTGGCTCCCCGCCTTTGGCCACTAAGTGGGCTTCTGGAGACAAACCGACTCCAGTCATCGTCAAGGAGAACCGCTATGAGACAAGCCGAACCTCCCTCGAGTTCGAGATCGTCGCTCTTTCTGATCGGCCAAAACAGCCGGGGGAACTGGGTTGTTCAGGACCAGCGCGGCGTCTGCGGCGGACTCTTCGTCGATCGTGCCGAGGCGCTCCGGTTTGCGATGTTTGAGAACGGAAATCGGCCGCAAGCCGTTGTCATGGTTCCCGGTGTTTTCGAGCTCGATATGAGTCGTAAGGCGGGCACAGCGTATCTGCCGCTCAACATCGACGCTCCTCGCAAGCGACGGGTCGCCTAACTTGGCTTAAGGCGCTTCCATCCTTCCAAACGGCGGCTCTGATTGTTGGCATCTGATGGAGGAGTGAACTGCCCACATGCGTGATGCTGCCGCTCACGAAGAGCGGCGGACTAAGAAGGTCAGGGATTGGTTGCTGGCCATTTTGCGTTTCGCCGTGACGCTGGAACAAGCCGACAGAACCACCGTGTTGGTGATGGCCAGAGAAATGGATGGTTCTGGATCGGGCGACCAGACAGCGTTCGCATTCTTTGTCAGGACGAGCAGCAAGTTCTGCAACGCCATCGCCAACAAGGACGAGCCCAAGAGGGTCGCCACCTTGCGTCATTATCTCAGGAGAGTTTATGACCATCGCCTACAGCGAGCCCTTGAGGCCGCAATAGAATTCGAGCAGGCAGGTGACGGATGAGCGCCTAACCCAAATTGCGAAGGCCTTTGCCATGACCCACGAGGAAGCACACTGATGAGCGTCGTCGGCTGGGGACAGATCGGCCTGCTCGCCCTTCTCATTGGCGTTCTCGTGAAGCCGTTGGGCGGGTACCTGGCTCGCGTCTATGCCGGCGAGCGAACGGTGTTGAAGCCGATCCTCGGACCGATCGAAACAGCGCTTTACCGATTGGCGGGACTCGATGCGTCCGTCGAGCAGAAATGGCCCGAATATGCCGTCGCCCTTCTCGTCTTCAACGCCGTCGGGACAGTTGCGCTCTATCTTCTCCTGCGCATCCAAGGTCTGCTGCCGCTCAATCCGCAACAGCTTTCAGCGCTTTCTCCGGATCTAGCGTTTGATACGGCGCTAAGCTTCGTCACGAATACGAGCTGGCAATCCTATTCCGGCGAGGTCACGCTTTCCTATTTGGCCCAGATGGTCGGGATCGCCGTGCAGAGCTTTCTCTCCGCGGCTACGGGCATGGCCGTCGCGATGGCATTGATCCGCGGCTTTGCACGCCGCTCCGCCAGCACCATTGGCAATTTCTGGATCGACCTCACGCGCGGTACCCTCTATGTGCTGCTGCCGATCTGCGTTGCGGCAGCCGTGTTTTTCGTGGCGCAGGGCGTGCCGCAGACTTTGGCGCAGTACATCGAGGCGAAAACCATCACGGGCGGAACGCAGCTCATCGCGCTTGGCCCAGTCGCAACGCAGGAGGCAATTAAGCTGCTAAGCGGCGATGGCGGCGGCTTTTTCAATGTGAATTCGGCCCATCCGTTCGAAAATCCGACGCCGCTCACGAACCTCGTGGAGATGGTGTTGATCCTCTCCCTCGGCGCGGCCTTGACCAACACGTTTGGCCGCATGGTCGGGAACGAAAAGCAGGGTTGGGCCCTCCTCGCGACCATGACGATTCTGTTCGGGCTCGGCGTTGCTGGCCTGTATGCGTGCTAAACGGGCGCCAACCCTGCACTAACGACCGTGCAAATCGATCAGGCGCCCGAAAAGCTGCAGGTGGGGGGCAACATGGAAGGAAAGGAGGTGCGATTCGGCATAGCCGCCTCGGCGCTCTTCGCCGAGGCCTCGACGGCGTCATCAGACGGCGCGGTTGATGCGATGCACGACAGTTTCTTGCCGCTCAGCGGCGCTATCCTGTTCGGCAACATGATGGTGGACGAGGTCATCATCGGCGCGCCCGGTTCTGGTCTATGGGGAATCCTACTGTTCTGCCTCGTCGCCGTATTCATTGCCGGCTTGATGATCGGACGAACGCCGGAATTCGTCGGCAAGAAGATCGAGGCGCGCGAGATCACGATGGCAATGTTGGCCCTGCTCGCCGCGCCAGCCTTAATCCTCGGCCTGACCGCATTGGCGAGCGTCGTCGCTCTAGGGCTGGCCGGACCAGCCAATGCTGGACCGCACGGCTTCTCCGAGATCCTTTACGCCTATACATCGGCGGCGGCCACCAACGGCAGCGCCTTTGCCGGGTTGAACACGAACACGCCTTTCTACAATCTGACGCTTGCGCTGGCGATGTTCGCGGGTCGGTTCTTGATCATCGTGCCGGTGCTCGCAATTGCCGGCTCGCTCGCGGCCAAACGGTCAACACCGCGCTCCGCTGGTACCCTGCCGACGGAGGGCCTTCAATTCGTTCTGCTGCTCGCCGGGACGATCGTGATTGTCGGCGGTCTCACTTTCCTTCCGGCGCTGTCGCTCGGGCCGCTGGTCGAGCACTTCGCCATGCAGGCGGGAGTCACCTACTGACTTTCGGCTCCTGGGATGACAAATTTGGCCTCAGGTTCTGGGCTTCATGCTCTCCAGGGCCTCGGCCATGAGCCGGCCAAGCTCTTGGGCCTGATGTGCGTAAGACTGGATCTGGGTCTGGGCATAGCGGCTTTGAAGGGACAGCACGCCCTGGATGTCTTTGGCATTGGCGAGTTCTTTCGCCAACGCGAAGCCGGCCTCTGCGTTCTCCTTGGCAAAGCGGATCGCCAACTCCTGGATATCCCTGAACCCAGACGTGATCACGTTCGATGGAGCCGTCGACCACGCACTCGTCGCTTGCGTCATCGCGTCCATGAATTGAGCGTAAGCCGCACGGACTTGCTCGACATTCTTTTCCGCAAGCTCACGCAGCTGCTTAGGCAACTCGAAAGGCTGGTTTTGGGCCATAAGGTCTCTCCGTTTCCAAGGCCGCGGCCTCCGGGAGAGTGAAATCCTAATGAACGGCCTTGCCATGACATTGATCTGGATCAGATGGGGTCGTCGCCAAGGAGAAATGTCCGCTTTGGGTCAGTTGCTGACGTAGTGACGCGTCATCGAGTCGGTCTGCTATGTGCCAGAAGCGGAAAACACCGCTCTGTGCCCGCATCTCCCCGACACCTTGCTAGAAGCAGAGATTGAACTCGCCGAAGCGGACTGCGAGGAGGGGGTCGTTGATTGACCTCTATTCCCGCCTAGCCGTCGATATGCCCAATGAAAATGGTGCCCAGGGGCGGACTACTCTAAGTCAATAAACTCAGCGGCTTAGCAAAAAGTGGGACACTCAATCTTCCCACACGATCATTATGCTTTCTGGCGCGAGTGTCCCACCGTCGAGGGCCTGCTCTTCCCAGCGCGCGAAGCATTCGTAGATGGCTCGAAAGCGGACATTGGGACTGCCTGCCTGAACGTCCGCTAAGTGCCACAAGCGCACTTGAAGCACTTTGTCGCGACAGCGCTAGCTAAAGCCTCAACACCACGCTGAGACTCAGAAAAGACTCCGTCGGAGCGACCCATCACCCCAACTCGTCGCACACAAAAAAATTCATTCGCGCTAACGGGAGGCGCGCGACATTCATCTGGAAGGCTCGGGAGGGTCTATTGGATTGGCGGCATGGCGGCGACAAGCTTGTTGTAGTTCTTCACCACGAGATCGATATTGGCAGGGAATTTCACGGGCTCGGCGGGGGCTTTCAGTTCTGACTGCAATTCATCGAGTTGCCCCTTCTTGTCATTCGGTGCCAACTTTTCGCTATCGACCGAGGCGATCTCCTTTTTAATAACAGCTTCTTCACCGACGTATTTTTTGGTGTCCGGATCGATTCCGCTCATAACCAGGCCGATGTTCTCGGCAACATCATCGTATTCATCGTAATTTGCGAATTTGTATTTCTTGGCCACGGTTTCAAGCTGCTCCATAACTTTGGGGTCCGGTTGGTCCCCTTGAGGCGCCTTGGCGATGATTGGCCCGATATCCTTCTGCGCGGCAATGAAATCATCAATCTGCGCATCGGTCAGGGCGATCTGCTTCACGCTCTCCTCGGGCGACGCTGCTTCTTGCGCAACGACATTTTGGCTCAAGGCACCCAGGGTCAACGCTACCGTGAGTGCCATGCCGAAAACCAATATGAAGGGGTAAGTGGTGATGCGCATGAGGTCTCCTTACAGTTGCTGGATATCCAGGCCGTCATCCAGAGTAGTGTCCGAACTAAAGTTCAAATCGCGATTTTGAGGCAACGACAAGGCGTGCGAGCCGGGGTGGACTTTGTGACTGGGCCTGTGTTTCGCGCTCAGCCAACCACCGACGCCTTCCGTCCATATCCGTCCCCCCGGCATACCAAGTCAAGACAATCGTCTCCTCATTTGAGGATCGGGTGGATTCAGTACGGCAAGCAGAGCCCATACGGACCAAGGTAGTAGCCGTATGGGCACACAATCGGTGAGACCACCACAGGCACAGCCGGCACGACTACCACGGGCGCAGCCGGCGCGACTACCACGGGCGGCACATACACCGTGCCGTTGCGAACACAGTAGCCGTATGGGCCGCGGTGAAAGCCCAGCCCACAAAAGTCGCGTACCAACGTGATAACAGGTGCCGCGGTTCGCGCAGCCCCGGACAACGCGGGTAATGCCCGGACGTCTGATGAAAATAACGACACCAGCAGACCGCACGCCAGAATCAAAGCTAACTTTCTTGACATCGGCAAAACTCCTTACGCTTTTCCGTCCGTCCTGATCCGGTGCACGGTTCTCCAGCTAGGAGGGTTCCGAAGTCGCCGGCTCAATCTCAATCACACTGGGTGGATCAACATGAAAACGGGAAGCTCCGATGTCACTCTACACGGGATTTCGCTTTACTTGCCATGCAAATTCGGCGCTGAAGTAGGCCCCACTCATCTCGTTCTCAAGCACCCGGCATAGACCAAGACGCCCGAGCAGCAGAGCTGCTTGATGCTCCATCGCACGCGCCATCTGTTCATCCGCCAGCAGACCGCGGTGATCAACGCCATCCGTGCCCATCTTGCCGAGTTCGGGGTCGTTGCGCCGGTCGGACGCAATGGCGTGGAGG
>Ga0116224_10001060_pt1 | contig 19068 bp, 17 predicted proteins | sample Sb_taG_9_FD_89699 | JGI IMG/M metagenome (GOLD analysis project Ga0116224, IMG submission 89699) | Peat soil microbial communities from Weissenstadt, Germany - Sb_50d_b_LC metaG | ecosystem: Environmental > Terrestrial > Soil > Wetlands > Peat | place: Germany: Weissenstadt | collected 2010-09-21 | reverse complement strand
AGGAGCGGCCGCGCCAGCCTGAAGGAAGGCCGGCGCGGCAGGAAACCCGCTAGCCGTCTCTTGCTCCGCGCCTCGACCAATGGCCCTGCGCGCCGATTTCCCCCTCACTTCTGAGCAGTTACGCCTCGTCGTTCTAATCACTGATCTGGTAAAGGTTTGCTACGATTCCGACCGCCCGGTTCTCGGCAGCTGCACAAATTTTCCATCTTTTCCAGCGTTTTCCCTTGCTTGTCTGCGCATTCGCTAACCAAAGCTGACAGGTTGACAACGAGATTCTAGGGGATGTTCGCTGAACGGCTAGCAGCCCGTTGAAAAAGTCCCGAGAAGCTGAACCTCATGCGGAGAAATCCGCCTCTCCAGCAGTCGAGCTTCGGCTGCTGGAGGGGTTTTTCAACGGGCTGCTAGAGCAGCCCAGCGCTGCCGCCGGGCCGAACAAGGCCCGGGCGAAGTCGTTGTCGAACTTCCCCGCGCCGTCCTGCTCGCGCCGCACCTTCTGGAACTGCACCAAACGGTCGGCGAACATCTCCCGGAGGTTCTCCGGCGTCGCCCAGGTCGCTTTCCCCAGGTGAAGCTGCCCCCCGTAACGCCGGAAGATCTGCTCCCCCTCCCGGAAGATCTCGGTCGGGTCGCCCGATAGCCCAGGCGCCAGCTCGATGAAACAGGTCCGCCGGCCCACCCCCGGTCCCAGCAGCCCCTGCGAGCGCTCGGGCGTGAAGCGCACCTCGATGATGCTGACGTACTTCTTCCGCCGCAGCATCGCGCGGATTTCGGCCAGGCACTCCCGGTAACGCTCGAACGGCACGCCGTACTCCATCTCGTCGTGGCGGTAGAACAGCTTGCGGCGGAAGCCGACCGACGACGGGTAGACCGTCTTGTGGCCGTTCATCGTCAGCTTGAAGAAGGCCAGCCCCAGCCACGCCGTCAAGTTGGCCGCCTTCATTGTCGGCGCCAGGCCGATCACGTAGCCGGTGAACAGCATGTCCACCAGCTCGAGGTACATGTCGCGCCAGGGGTACGAGCGCTGGGGCGCCTGCGACGTCTGGTCCCAGACGTTCATACGAATGTTCTCGGCATCGACGCCGCCCAGGTAGTAGAAGCTAAGGTGGTCGTGCTCCTGGAGCAGCCGCTCGATGTTCTCCTCGGCCCAATCACGGCGGACGATCTGGATCGACTTCTTCAGGTTGTAGGCGTCCACGCACAAAAGCTCGACTTCGGTCACCACCCCGCAACAACCCAGGCCGCCGAGGATGGCGTGAAAAGCCGCGTCGCCGCGGCGGACGGTATGCGCCTCCCCGCGGGCGTTCACCACGCGCAGCGACAGAACCTGCTCCGACAGGAAGCCGTGGTCCCGGCCGGTGCCGTGCAGGTCCGTCGCCACGAGCCCGGCGAGGCTCTGCGCGTTGGTCGAGCCGAGCACAGGCAGGTCCAACCCGTGCGCTTCCAGCTGCGGCATCAGATCGCGGAGCCGAATCCCCGCCTGCGCCCGAACGACCTTCCGGTCGCGGTCCACCGCCAGCACCTTGTTGTAGCCGTCCAGGGAGATGAGGGTGTGCTCGGTCAGCGGGCTGGCGTTGAAGGTGTGCCCGCCGCCCACGACCCGCACCCGCTCGGCCGCCCCGACGGCCTCGCAGATCTCTGCCTCCGAGGTCGGCCGCACATAGCGCCCCGGCCGGGCAGCGAAGGTGCGATTCCAGTTGCTCCAGCGGCGCGTCAGCCGGCTGTACTTGCCCTCGTGAAGCGTCACCTCCCCCAGGGACAGGGTGTACACCGCGGTGTTGAGGGTGTTGATCGCCCACGTCCGGGCCCAACGCCCCACGCGATCCCCGATTCCGCTCACGTCCGTCCTCCCCCGGGGCTGAGGGGGGCGGCTACGTCGCCGAGGGTCTGGTTGACGGCCGCTTGCCACGGGGGCCACTCGGCGTCGCGGAACGTCCGGCCGAAGGGGGGAAGGAGCATAGGCATACCTCATAGGTCCGGGAGAGGGCGCCCTGCTCTTATAAGTCCCCCGGGCCGCCGGGGGAAGAACAACCCGGAAAGTTTCCTTGAGTCGTCCGAAAAAGTCGGTGACTTGATGGCCGCCGCCTGGTATAGTCACCCAAAGTTCCGCCCCCGAAATCTCCCCCGTCTCGCGAGGCCGACTCATGGCTCTCCCCCGCGTGCAGGCTCCCCTCGTCTTGGTCCACGGCATCCTCGGCTTCGATCGCCTGCGCGCGCTCGGTTGGCCGATTGCCACGTACTTCAACGGCATCCGGGAGGCCCTGGAGGCCGCGGGCAACCGCGTCTTCACCCCGTCCACCTCCCCGACGGCTTCCGTGGCCGAGCGGGCCGGCACGCTGAAGGGGTTCCTCGACGCCAACCTGGCCGACGGGCCGCTGCACATCATCGCCCACAGCATGGGCGGGCTCGACTCGCGCTACCTGATCTCGCGCCTGGGCATGGCTGGCCGCGTGCTGACCCTGACAACTCTGGGGACGCCGCACCGGGGAACGGCCTTCGCCGACTGGGGGACCGACAACCTCGGGCCGGCGGTGCAACCGTTCCTCGACCTGTTCGGCATCCCGGCCGAGGGCTTCTACGACCTGCGGCGCGACCGCTGCGCCGAGTTCAACGCACAGACGCCCAACGCCGAAGGCGTCCGCTACTTCTCCATCGCCGGGGCCTTCGTGCCCGACTGGCTGTCCTCGCAGTGGTTGCTGCCTTACGGCATCATCGCACGCGAGGAGGGTCCCAACGACGGGCTGGTGAGTGTGGACTCCGCCCACTACGGCGAGCAGTTCGAGCAGTGGCCGGATTGCAACCACGCCGACCTCGTCAACTGGCCGAACCCTGCCGCCCAGCTCCAGGGCCGCTGGCACGACCGCGCCCCCGATTACCTCGCCATTGTCGCCCGCCTTGCGGCCGAGGGCTTCTGAGCGCGCGGCCGGCGGGGCGGTCGGTCATGAAGGCCGACCAGGGGACAGCGTGTATTTCCGTTGGAGATTCCCGCTGGCCCCTCTCAAGACGGTTGCGCCGCTTCCTTGAGGCGCGACAGCGCCGCCCGCGCCTCGTGGACCAGCGGGTGCCCATCGTAGGCCACCACCTGCTCGTAGGCCTTCGCCGCCCGCGGCAGGTCGCCGAGCATCTCGTGCGCCTGTCCGATCTTGTACAGCGTGTCGGCGCCGCTCTTGGAGCTGTGGCGGAAGTCCTTGTAGCATGGCAGGGCCAGGTCGGCCCGGCCCAGGTCGTGCAGGTACAGGTCGCCCAGCAGCCGGCACGCCGCGTACCACGACTCCTCGTCGTCGTTGCTGAACTTCTCCGGCTTGTGCGTGTGGATCTCCTCCAGAAGCGCGGCGGCCTGCTCCTTCTCGCCGCGGCGCAGCTTGGCCCGCGCCAGCAGCACCCGGGCCGTCACGCTCTCCGGCTTCACCGCGTAAGCCACGTCGGCTAGGTGCTGCGCCCAGTCGAGCGTGTCCAGGTCGATCTCGCGGAGGTTGAGCAGGCCGCGCGACTTGTCCAGGCAATACTGCAGGTCGAAGCCGCGCGGGACCCGGTCGGGGTGGCCGCGGAACCACTGGGGCATCACCGAGATGTAATACCTGTCCTTGCGCTCCAGCAGGTCGCGGTCCTTCGGGTTGTAGAGCAGCGCCTTCTCGGTGGTGAGCAGGGCCGCCAGCACGTCGCCTTTCTGCTCGTGCAGCTTGGCCAGGGTGCGCAGCGTTTCCAGGCCGCTGCGCTCCGACTCGCAGTAGAGGTGATAGTTCTCGATGGCCAGGTCGGGCTGCCCGGCGGTCATCGCCGCGTCGCCGAGCATCTTCACCGTCGCGAAGTACGTCTGCCGCTCCTCGTTGCCGAGGTTGCTGACGCCGACCGACAGGCCGGCGCGCTTGGCCAACTCGTAGTTGTGCCATGCTTCTTCGGGGTGGCCGGCGCGCTGGTGCGCCTGGGCGATCTGCACGAAGATCGACGGCCCCATCGCCGGCAGGCCGCGCGCCGCCAGCCGCAGGTACTCGCCGCCGCGCTGCCAGCGCGCCGGGTCGTTGATGAGCGCCAAGCCGAGCTGTTGGACGTAGGAGTGGTCGAACTGCTCGACCGCCAGGCCGGCGCCCGGCGCCGCCTCCTCGTACTCGGCCTCGGTCACGTCCTGGTAGAGCAGGCGCTTGAGGCCCCACGCCGCCGCGTCCTCCGGCTGAGCGGCCAGCTGCCGCTCGACCGCGGCGATGGCTTCCATGCGCCGGCCGGGTTTCTGCAACTGCGGCAGGCCGACGCGCTGGCGTAGCCCTTCGTGCAGCAGCAGCGCCAGCTGCCACGCCGGAAATAGGATCGCGCCGCGCTGCGGGTCGTGGGCGCCGGGCTGCGAGGGGTCGAGCACCTGCTCCAGGTCCGCCGCCGCCTGGTCGATCTCGCGGATGTGGGTGTAGGCCACCGCGCGCCAGTAAGCGACGGGCGCCTTCATCGCCGGCCGTTGACTCAGGACCAGGTCGAGCAGGCGGTGCGCCTCGGCCAGCTTCTCGGGCGCCGGGTTGGGTTGCAGCAGCAGCGAGCCGGCGCGTTCGAGGCACAGGTCGAAATCGACCAGGGCGAGCGTCTGCGAGTCACCGGCGAGCTTGTAGAGGTCGAGGTCGCAGTGGACGTTCCAGTAGCCGTTGCGGGCGGTCGCGTTGTTCGGGTCGAGTTGCAGCGCCCGCCGAAACGCCTGCAGCGACCGGCGGTGCATGCCGGCGCGGCCATAGCCGAGGCCGCGGAAGGTGTGCTTGAAGATGCGCAGGCCGGGCAGCACGCGGATGGTGTAGGCGATGTACAGCAGCAACGGCAGCAGCAGAGGCATCGAGCGGAAGGCGGGGTGGTTGCTGTCGTGCAGCAGCATGCCCAGGGCGACGCCCAGCACGGCACAGATGGCGCCGATTTCGACCTCGGTCTCCTCCTCGTGCCCGGAAAACGTCAGCAGGTAAAAGAACGGAATGCCGAGCAGGATCTGCACCGCAAACACGGTGAGGTCCGGCGTGACCCCCGCCGGGAAGGGATTATTGAACGGCGACTTGATGCCGAGTTCCGCGAGCGGCCCCAGCAGCGGCCCCAGCCAGGCCAGGGCCGCGCCGCCCAGGAGCACGGCCAGCAGGAGGCACAGGCCGAGCCGCGTCAACCGCTGGCGCACGTCGCGCAGCGAGCGGAAGATGATGCCGAGCGCGACGCCGCCGAGCGCCGTCTCGAACAAGAGCCACCGGTCCTCCTCGGTGTGCAGTAGCGTGGAGGCTCCGGCGATGAGGCCGATGAGGATGCCGGCATAAACCAGGCCGGGACTTTCGAGGAAGAGGAAGACGACGAAGGCTGGCACCCGGCCGTTGAGCCGGTAGCCCTCGCGCAGTTTGCGGACGGCGGCCAGGGCCAGGCCGATCACCAGGCCGACGAGGGTGAAGAGCGTGACCTGGGCCACGGCCGGCCAGCTGGGCTCGTCGCCTTGCGGCACGGCCTCTTGCCGGGCGGCGAACAGCAGCACACCCAGGAAGAGCCCCTTGAGGATGTACTCGACGTAATCGGATTTGAGCCAGCGCATGGTGCGGGTCCGGTGGGGGGGCGCGTGTCGCTACCAGGGTCCTCGTTGAAGGTAACGGGTTGAGCCGGCGAAGGGAAGGGGACGGCACCACGGCCGCAGGTCGCCCCGAGAAAAAGAGAACTATTTAGTAACCGCGGCTCCCCATCCGGGCAGTAGCTTTGCGGAAGCGAGCGGGTGAATCCCCCTGAAGGCGGTCCCTCCCCGGCACGCGGCGTCGATGCCCCGCGGCGCCCCCGGTCGTGGTCCGTCCTTTGTCGCCCGGGCCCGGCATTTGCCGCGGCCCCCCGCCGTGAACCCCCTATCCGACGGAGGACCTCCCATGGTGCGAGCGCGCATCCTGCTGGCGGCGGCAACTGCCCTGTTCCTGCTTCCCGGCGCGTCGCCGGCCGCCACTTTCACGGTCACGCCCCTGGTGGCCGACCGAACCGGCGTGGCCGACGGCTTAGGCTTTGGCCCGGCTCCGGTCCTCGATCCGAACCTAGTGAATCCCTGGGGCGTCTCCTTCTCCCCCGGCGCCAACGGCAGTCCGTTCTGGGTGTCCGACAACGGCCCCTCGCTGACCCCGCCCAATAACAGTAACTCCACCCTCTACCGGATCACGAACGGTCAGGCCGTGACGCAGGGCCTGGTCGTGCAAATGCCCGACTCGCCCTCCAACCGGGCCAACATCACGGGACAGGTGTTCAACGGCACCGGCGCCTTCGGCGGCCACATCTTCCTTTTCTCCTCCGAAAGCGGGGGGATCTACGGCTTTCACGGGTCAACGACGGCGAACGTACTCCAGGCTCAGGATGCCAACTCGACGGTCAGCGGCCCCGTGTACAAGGGGCTGGCCCTGACGAGTGTCAACGGCGTGCAGACTCTCCTGGCGACGAATTTCAGCCAGGCCCGGATCGACGCCTTCAGCAACACGGGTTTCAACGTCGGCACGCACACGCTCGGGGCGCCCACCCAGCTCAACCCGACCCTCACCGACACGACCCTCCCCGCCGGGTTCGCCCCTTTCAATGTCGCTCAACTTAGCAACGGTAAGGTCTACGTCACCTTCGCCAAGCAGGACGGCAGCCCGAACAATCACGACGATCAGGCCGGGCCGGGCAACGGCTTCGTGGACACCCTCACCTTCGACGCCATGGGTCACGCCACGTTCACCCGGCTCATCTCGCAAGGCAAGCTGAACTCACCGTGGGGCCTGGCCCTGGCCCCGGCGGACTTCCCCGGGTTCGGCGGCGACCTGCTCGTCGGCAACTTCGGCGACGGCACGATCAACGCCTTCGACCCGAACACCGGCGCCTTCCTCGGCACCCTGACGGGGGACAACGGCAACCCGCTGATGATCGAGGGCCTGTGGTCGCTGTCGTTCGGCAACGGCGGCAAGGCCGGGCCGGACGACCGGCTGTTCTTCACCGCGGGCCCGAACGGGGAGACGGACGGCCTCTTCGGGGCCATCGACCCGGTCCCCGAGCCGACTTCGGCGGCGCTGTTCGTCCTGGCCGGCGCCGGACTGTGGCTGGTGCGTCGGCGCAGGGCGCGAGCGGCGTAAGGGGTCGCCGCCGCGGCGTCACGGGAACATTCCCCCGTGACGCCGCACGCGCCGGCCGTGCTCCGCGAGGCGCTCGTAAGGGAGAGGGCTTTCACGGCCGACTCAGCTCTGCTAGACTAACTCTCATGCCTCCGACGTTCGTTGATGTTGATCCGCGCGAGTTACGGGTTCCGACATCGCGTCCCGGGGGAGCCGATCCGATCAAGTTGCACAGGCAGATCGCCCGCTTCGGCGCTTCCATCGCAGGCATGCCGCCGATTTGGGCCTACGAAGGCTCGGACGGTGTCCTGGTTATCTTCAACGGGGTAACACGAGCAACGCGAATTGCCAAACTGGCTCCCGGGACCGTGGTCCGTGTCGAGGTAATTGGCAAGCTGCGCCGGGCCTGTGCGCCCCTTCCGAAGATCGGAGACCTGATCCCATGATCCATCCCACGCGGCTAGAACTCCTTCGCCAGTTGGAGCGCCTGAGCGAGCTCGCGCCCGACGTGCGCCTCGGTCAACTGCTCGCCAACCTGGCGTTCCTGGCAGCGGGTCCGTGGGACCAAACCTTGTGGGACCTCGAAGACGAGCAACTCCTCGCCGCAATCCAGCAGCACATGGCCGACTTGTTGGGCCGGCAGCAGAACGTCGCGTGACCGACCAGGCTGGGTCAGCCGCCCGGCGTCACGGGAAGCTGCCCCCGTGACGCCGCACGCGCCGACCGTGCTCCGCGAGTCGCTCGTATTCCTCCGCAGGTAGGGGACCGGCTGCGTCGAGCACCGTCAAGTCTTCGTCCAGTTCGTCGCGGCCCTCCGGGGACATGAGCGCCACCGTGACCGACGGCGATTGCAGCGCGAAGCGATACCACGCCGGCGCCCGCGGCACCACAAAGCCCGGCGGGTCGTCCGGCGTCGGCCGCAGCAGGGCGCCCCAGCGCAAACAGGTGTAGGCGACGACCGGCAACCCCAGCGCGTCGCTCGTCGGAAAGACCTCCGTCTCGGCCCCCCGGTGGGCGGCGTTGTAGCGGATCATGAGCAGGTCGAGCAGGCCGCCCCGCGCCATCTCGGCCGCGAGCGGGCGCTGGTGAGTCGTGACGCCAAGCGCGCTGACCTCGCCGCGCCGCTGCGCCTCCCGGCAATACTCCAGCGCCCCTCGCGGCCCTACGATCTCCTCCCATTCGGACGCTTCCTCGACGTAATAGAACGTCAGCACATCGACGTAATCGGTGTTCAGTTCGGTGCGAATCCGTGCCAACTCGTCCCGCGCGTCGCCGGCCGTGCGCGCCTCGAACTGGACACAGACCATGACCTCGCGGCGGCGCGGGCCGAGGCCGGCGATGGTTTCGCTCAGGCCGTCGGGGGTGCCGCACCAGTTGAGGAAGTTGACGCCGCGGTCGAGCGCGAGGCCAATGTCGGCCGGCGTCAGGGGATTGCTGCCGCGCGTGGCCAGGCCGAGACGGCACAGCGGCCGGTCGAAGGTGAAATGCGGACTGCGGAAGGTGGTGAAAAACATCACGTTTAGCGGGCGCCCTCGGGGCGGCGCAGATTCATCGTTTCGCGAATCGATAAATCGACGGCGGCGGCTAACCAACGTCCTCTCGGCCGCCGCGCTCGGCGTACTCCTTTTCCAGCCCCTTCATCAGCGCGTCCAGCCGGTCCATCAGGCGGCGCGGCGTGCGCGGCTTGCGCTTGGCCAGGGCGTAGGCCGTCAGCAGCGGCAGGGCCACCGTCGAATCGAGGTAGCATGTCACCGTGTCGGGCAGCTGCTCGGGATCGACCTTGCCCCAGGTCATCGCCTCCTGTGGCGTCGCCCCGCTCAGGCCGCCGGTGTCGGGGCGGGCGTCGGTCACTTGCAGGAAGTAGTCGTGCCCGCTCTCCTCCAACCCCAGCACCTCCTGAATCTGCGGCTCGGTCTGCAGCATGAAGTTCTTCGGCGAGCCGCCGCCCAGGATCAGCACGCCGCTGCGGCCGGCCTTCTTGGCGTCGTAGACGATGGCCGCACTCTGGTTCACGTCGCGCAGCGGGTCGATCCGCAGCGCCGACCCTTCCAGCTGCAGCGCCGCCAGGTTCATGCCGATGGAGCTGTCGCCCGGCGACGACGTGAAGATCGGCACCGCCGCCCGGTACGCCGCCGCCACCAGGCTGCGCCCCTTGCGGCCGGCCTCGTCCTCGCGGGCCGCCAGGTACTTGCCGACGAGGTAGTGGAATTCGGCGGTGCCGAACGTCTTCTGGAACGGCCCGGCCCGGCAGAGGGTGCGGTAAAAGCGGTCGGTGCCGAGGAGGTTTTCGTAGTCGAAAACGATGTCGTAAATGCGTATGACCTGGTTCGCGCGCAGCTCCAGGTCGTCCAGGCCGGGCCGCGACTGGTGCATGTCCATGCCCAGCGCGAAGTGCGTGTCGTGGTAGAGGTTGGCGCCGGTGCTGACGATCCAATCGACGAAGCCGGCCTCGAGCAGCGGCACCAGGCAGGAGGCGCCCAACCCGGCCGGCGTCAGCGCCCCCGACAGCGACAGGCCGACCACCGCGTCGTCGGCGAGCATCTTGCCGACGAACAGGCGGCAGGCCTCGCGCAGCCGGCCGGCGTTGTAGGAGAGGAACGCGTCCTCGATGAGCTGCGTCAGCCCAGTGGCTGGCGTCAGTGCGGGCGGGTCGATGAGCTTGTGGCTGATGCGCCGCAGGTACTGCTGCCGGGTGTCGCCGGGTTGCACGGTCCTGTCTCCTGGGTGTCGCCGCTGGCGGCCTGGGGTTCACGATATCCGCGCGACTTTTTGCTGGCAATCGCGGGAGGGCCGGTTATAATGCTATCGAGTTGACCACGGAAGCCGCGGCCGGGGGCCGCGGTCCTCCCTTCGAGGAAAGGAGTCCTCCATGTCCGCGACTCAGCCTTCCCTGCGTATCGGTATCTTCGGCCCCGACGGCGCCGCCGGCGACGAGCGCCACGGCTGCGGCCTGTGGGCGGCCGGCTACCGCAGCGTCATCACCGCGGCGGGAGCCAGCCCCGTGCCGCTGGGCGAATCCAGCCGTGGCCGCCCCTGGGGCGACATCCTGGAGGGGATCGATGGCGTCGTGCTCTCCGCGGCCGAGGCGCCGACGCCCAAGCAGGCCGCCGACGCCGAGGCGCTGTGCCGCTGGTGCGACAAGCACGGCCTGCCCCTCCTGGCCATCGACACCGGGTTACATTTGCTCAACGCGGCCTACGGCGGCACCCTCTTCGCCGACCTGCCGCGCGAGCTGCCCGAGGCGCTGCAGCATCGCCACCCGCCGGAGAAGGGCCTGCGCCACGCCATCGCCGTCACCCCCGGCAGCCGCATGGCCGACCTGTACGGCGACGGCGAGGTGATCGTCAACAGCGAGCACCGCAAGGCGGTGCAGAAGGTCGGCCGCGGCTTCCGCGTCGGCGCTCGGGCCCTGGACGGCGTCGTCGAGGCCATCGAGGCCGAGCGCGACGCCTGGTTCTGCGTTGGCGTGCAGTGGCAGCCGGCTTCCGCGACCGCCTCGGGGCTCGACATCCAGCTCTTCCGCGGCCTCGTCGAGGCCTGCCAGCGCCGCGTCGAAGGGGGCGTCTGCGCCGCGGCCTGAACGAGCCGATTTATCGTTTCGCGCTCGCAGCGTCGCGCGCGAAACGATAAATCCAATCGCTCACCCCAGCATCTCCCCCAGCATCTCTACCTCCGTCCGGCTGCCCACGACCAACGGTGTGCGCTGGTGCAATCCCGTCGGCGCGATCTCCAGGATGCGCCGCTTGCCGTCGGTGGCGAGGCCGCCCGCCTGCTCAGCGAGAAAAGCGATCGGGTTAGCCTCGTACATCAGTCGCAGTTTCCCCTGGGGGTGCTGCGCGGTTGGCGGATACAGGAACACCCCCCCTTTGAGCAGCGTGCGGTGGAAGTCGGCGACCAGCGAGCCGATGTAGCGCGACGAGTACGGCTGGCCCGCCTCGCCGGCGCGCAGCCTCGCCAGGAAGCGCCGGTAGCCGTCGGGGAAGCCGTCGCTGTTGGCCTCGTTGACCGAGTAAATGGTCCCCTGCGCCGGCATGGTGACGCGCTCCTGACAGACGACGAAGGCGCCGATGTCGGGGTTGAGCGTGAAGGCGTGGACGCCGTTGCCGGTCGTGTAGACGAGCATGCACGACGAGCCGTAGACCACGTAGCCGGCGGCCACCTGCTTCAGTCCCGGCTGCAGGACGTCCACGAGTGGGTCGCGGTTGCCGTCGGGGTCGATGGGGCGGCGCAGGATCGAGAAGATGGTGCCGACGCTCACGTTGACGTCGATGTTGCTCGAGCCGTCGAGGGGGTCGAAGACGACGACGTACTTGCCGTGCCGCCGGTCGCGATCGACGATGACCGGCTGCTCGTTCTCCTCGGAGGCCATGATGGCGACGTTGCCGCGGACGCCGAGGCAGTAGAGCAAGGCCTGGTTGGCGATCACGTCGAGCTTTTGCTGCGTCTCTCCCTGGACGTTCGTCAGGCCGGCGCTGCCGAGCACGTCGGTAAGGCCGGCGCGGCGCACCTTCGATTCAATGATCTTGGCGGCGAGGGTGATACCGGACAGCAGCCAGGAGAATTCGCCGCTGGCCTCCGGGAAGTGGCGGCGCTGCTCCTGCATGATGTGCTGCTGCACGGTCAACAAGAAGGGCCGGGAACTCATGGCTCGTCGTCTCCCTGGGGGTCGTGTCGGCTGTCATGCTACGATCCGGCGGCGCGGCGGGCAAAGGACACCCTCCGGCGGCGAAGAAGAGAAGGCGGCGGGGCGAGCGAGCGCGGTGGTGAGCCGGAGGACGGCCGTGGTAGAATCGGCAGCACGGCCCTGTCAGCGAACGAGGAGAGACGACATGACCCCACCGCAGCCTCTTCCGATTCCCTCCTTGCCTCCCGCCCCGCAAATCCGGAAAACGACTACAGGGGACGCGCCAGGCAAGGCCGTGCGCCGCTCCCCGGTGTGACGTGTCGTGTTCCCCGCGCGACGGCGCGGGCGGGAGAGACGGATGAATGCACCGCTGACGCTGGCCCCGCGCTCGTCGCTGGGCAGCAAGTTCCTCATGGCCCTGACCGGCCTCGGACTTACCGGCTTCGTCATCGCCCACATGCTCGGCAACCTGCAACTTTTCGCCGGCCGGGACGCCCTCAACGCCTACGCCAAGGCCCTCAAGGACATGCCGCTCCTCCTCTGGACGGCGCGTCTGGGCCTGCTCGCCATCTTCGTCGCGCACATCGTCTACGGCGTGCGCCTCTGGCTGCTCAACCGAGCGGCCCGGCCGGTGCCGTACCACCTCAAGACCTACCGCGAGGCCACCCTCGCCTCGCGTACAATGCTTTGGACGGGGTTGGTGATCCTCGCCTTCGTCCTCTTCCACCTGGCGCACTACACCTTCGGCGTCGTGGCCAGGGCCCCGGTGAAGGACCTCACGACGGGGCACGTGCAATACAAGGATTATCACGACCTGCAACAGATGTACGGCCCCGCGCTGGATCGGAAGTCCCGGCAGGACGTCTACGACATGACCATTTACGGCTTTCGCGACCCGATCGTGTCCCTGACCTACGTGGTGGCGATGGCCCTGCTCGCCTTTCACCTCAGCCACGGCTTCCAGAGCCTCTTCCAGTCGCTGGGTGTCAACCACCCGCGCTGGGCGCCGCTCCTGAAGGTGAGCAGCCTTGCCCTGGCGGCGGTCATCTTCGTCGGCAACTCCTCGATGCCGCTGGCTGTTCTCTTCGGCCTCGTCGGAGGTGACGTGGAATGAACCTCGACCCGAAAGTGCCCGACGGCCCGCTCGCCGAGAAGTGGACCCGTCGCAAGTTCGACCTGAAGCTGGTCAACCCGGCCAACAAGCGCAAGTACACGCTCATCGTCGTCGGCTCCGGCCTCGCCGGCGGCTCGGCGGCGGCGACGCTGGCCGAGCTGGGCTACAACGTCCTGTGCTTCTGCTACCAGGACAGCCCGCGCCGCGCCCACAGCATCGCCGCCCAGGGCGGCATCAACGCCGCCAAGAACTACCAGAACGACGGCGACAGCGTCTACCGCCTCTTCTACGACACCATCAAGGGCGGCGACTACCGCTCGCGCGAGGCCAACGTCTATCGCCTCGCCGAGGTCTCGGTCAACATCATCGACCAGTGTGTCGCTCAGGGCGTGCCGTTCGCCCGCGAGTACGGCGGCCAGCTCGCCAACCGCTCCTTCGGCGGCGCCCTCGTCTCGCGCACGTTCTACTGCCGCGGTCAGACCGGCCAGCAGCTGCTGCTCGGCGCCTACCAGGCCCTCAGCCGGCAAATCGGACTCGGCAAGGTCAAGATGTTCCCGCGCGCCGAGATGCTCGACCTCGTCGTCGTCAACGGCCGGGCGCGCGGCATCGTCGCCCGCAACCTCACCACCGGCAAGATCGAGTCGTTCGCCGGCGACGCCGTCGTCCTGGCCACGGGCGGCTACAGCAACCTCTACTACCTCTCCACCAACGCCGTCGGCTGCAACGTCACGGCCATCTGGCGCGCCTACAAGAAGGGCGCCGGCTTCGCCAACCCCTGCTACACGCAGATCCACCCGACCTGCATCCCCGTCAGCGGCGAGCACCAGTCCAAGCTGACCCTGATGAGCGAGTCGCTGCGCAACGACGGCCGGGTGTGGGTGTCGAAGCGCCCGGCCGACCGCCGGCCCCCGGACCAGGTGCCCGAGGACGAGCGCGACTATTACCTGGAGCGGAAGTACCCGACCTACGGCAACCTGTGCCCGCGCGACGTCGCCAGCCGGGCCGCCAAGCAGGTCTGCGACGAGGGGCGCGGCGTCGGCGAGACGGGGCGCGGCGTCTACCTCGATTTCCGCGACGTCATCCGCCGCCTCGGCGCGGCCGGCATCGCCGACAAGTACGGCAACCTCTTCCAGATGTACGAGCGCATCACCGGCGAGGATCCCTACAAGCTGCCGATGCGCATCTACCCCGCCATGCACTACACCATGGGCGGGCTGTGGGTGGACTACCACCTGATGAGCAACCTGCCCGGTCTGTTCGTCCTCGGCGAGGCCAACTTCTCCGACCACGGCGCCAACCGCCTCGGCGCCAGCGCCCTCATGCAGGGGTTGGCCGACGGCTACTTCGTCATCCCCTACACCCTCGGCGACTACCTCGTGAACAGCAAGGTCCTCGGCGAGAAGGTCGCCGCCGACCACGCGGACTTCCGCAAGGCCGAAGAGGACTGCAAGGCGCAGGTCCGGCGCCTGCTGAGCATCAAGGGGAAGCGCACCGTGGCGTCGTTCCACCGCGAGCTGGGCCACGTCATGTGGGAGTACTGCGGCATGGCCCGCACCGAGGTCGATCTGCAAAAGGCGCTGCAGAAGATCCCCGTCTTGCGCGAGGAGTTCTGGCGCGACGTCACTGTCCTGGGCGACGGCGAGGAGCTGAACCCGGCCCTGGAGCGGGCCGGCCGCGTCGCCGACTTCCTGGAGTTCGGCGAGCTGCTTTGCCTGGACGCCTTGCAGCGGCGCGAGTCGTGCGGCGGCCACTTCCGCGAGGAGTTCCAGACCGGCGAGGGCGAGGCGCTGCGCGACGACGAGCATTTCTGCCACGCCGCCGTCTGGGAACACCAGGGGGCCGGCCGGCCGCCGCTGCGCCACGTCGAGCCGCTCAAGTTCGATTACGTACATTTGGAGACGAGATCGTACAAGTAGCCGCTTGCGGCTTAGGACGCGACATGAATCTGACCCTGCACATCTGGCGGCAGAAGAACGCGCAAGCGCCAGGCCGAATGGTCCCCTACGTGATGAGCGACGTCAGCCCCGACATGTCGTTCCTGGAGATGCTCGACGTACTCAACGAGGACTTGCAGAAGAAGGGCGAGGAGCCGATCGCCTTCGACAGCGATTGCCGCGAGGGCATTTGTGGCACGTGCTCGCTGGTCATCAACGGCGTCGCGCACGGCCCCGACCGCGGCACCGCCACCTGCCAGCTGCACATGCGCCGCTTCAAGGACGGCGACACCATCACGATCGAGCCGTGGCGCGCCCGCGCCTTTCCGCCGGTCAAGGACCTGGTCGTCGATCGAAGCGCCTTCGACCGCGTCATCCAGGCGGGCGGCTTCGTGTCGGAGAACACCGGCGGCGCCCAGGACGGCAACTGCATCCCCATCCCCAAGGTGGACCAGGAGCGGGCGATGGACGCGGCGGCCTGCATCGGCTGCGGCGCCTGCGTGGCCGCCTGCAAGAACGCCTCGGCCATGCTCTTCGTCGCGGCCAAGGTGTCGCACCTGGCCAACCTGCCGCAGGGCCAACCGGAGCGCAGGCGCCGCGCCCGGAAGATGGTGGCCCAGATGGACGCCGAGGGCTTCGGCAACTGCACCAACCAGTACGAGTGCGAGGCCGCCTGCCCCAAGGAGATCAGCGTCCAGTTCATCGCCCAGATGAACCGCGACTACCTCCGCGCCCACCTCGCCACCAAGGAGGAGAAGGCGGCGGTGGGCGTCGGCTGATCCCCCTCAATTCCAGGACCGCCGCTGCCTCGTGGCGACGGGCGTCTCGCCTGTCGCTCGCCTCGCCACAGCCGACAGGCGAGACGCCCGTCGCCACGACGGCAGCGGACATTTCTGGGCCGGGTGCGGCCCTTTTTCCCCGGATCGGCGGCTTCTTCTTTAGGGAAACCCAGGGAGAAGAGCGCAGAGACTCCGCTCCCTCCCTGGGAAATTGCCGGCGTCCCGGCTGGAATTCGGAAAGCGTCGGGCGGCCAGCGTGCAGTATATGGGCAGGCGGGGCCGAGCGCGGGGGTGCGCGCTGAAGGGCCGGCGAAGACCGGCCTGCCGGCTTCCCCTGCGCGCCGAGTTCGGCGGCCCGCCGGCCGTGCCTGACTCCTCCGCGTGCTTGTGACCCTCCCGAGGGGCGTTTTCGTTCCGTATTGTCCGTCTTCTTCTCATTCCTGGAGGTCCGCTCATGCCGAGAGTCACCCTGGTCCGTGACCGGCGCGGCTTCACGCTGATCGAGCTGCTGGTGGTGATCGCCATCATCGCGGTGCTGATCGGCTTGCTGGTCCCCGCCGTCCAGAAGGTCCGCGACGCCGCGGCCCGCATCCAGTGCGGCAACAACCTCAGCCAGATCGGCAAGGCGGCCCAGAATTACCAGTCCGCCAAGGGCACGCTCCCCCCCGGTTATCTCGGGCCAAATCCCAACCTGATCGCGATGCAGGGGACTTACAACAACCAGAACTACGGCTACCAGGGGCAGTATGTCGGCGTGCTGGCGCAGCTGTTGCCCTACGTCGAGCAGGACAACGCCTACCAGCTAATGATGTCGGGAGTGCCCCCGGACTACCTGACGACCGCCGCGACTTACAGCCCCTGGTGGACGTACCCTAGCGCCATCCAGGCGGCGGAAACTAGGATCAAGACCTACCTCTGTCCGGCGGCTCAGGCGGACGCAGCCCCGACCGTCATTCTAGGGTTGACCACCTTTCCCACCGCCAGCGGCTTCAACCTGGAGGCCCCCTACGTCTCGCCCGACCCGGTCGGGCTCGGCCGCTCGAATTACCAGGGCGTGGGCGGCTATGCCGGCCTGGCGGTCGCCACGCAGTACGCGGGGCTGTTCACCAACCGCACCCCGGTGAGCCTCACCGCGTTGACCGGCGCGGACGGCAGCAGCAACACCCTGATGTTCGGCGAGACCGTCGGCGACATCGATACGGGGCAGCAGCAGATCGCCTACAGCTGGATGGGCGCCGGCTCCGGGTTGTGGCTCCGGACCCACCTATCCCACGAACCCCCCGACCGGCCCGCTGAAACTCGGGGCCCCGGGCGGCCTGCCTCAGGCCCCGCCGGCCACGGCCCGCCCGTGAGCGGCCCCGCGCTGCCCCCGCGTCACTGGACAGGCTCTCTCCACCGTTTCGGGACGGAAGGACCATGCCGCGCCTCTCGCGCTCGACCGTCGCGCTGTTTCTTGGCGCCTCGTTGCTGAACGCCCTGTACGGCTGGCTCAGCGTGGCCGAACAGGTCGGTTATTCGCCCCCGCCTCTGGTCAGCCGGCTGCTGCTGCGCGAGCCGCTGGAGCGGCAGGCGACGGTGCGGGCCGAGTTGGCCGCCACCCTGGAGCGGCACCGCCGCACCGAAGAGTTGGCGAGGGCGGTCATGCAGGGGCGCTTGCCGCTGCGGGAGGGCGCCGCCCGCCTGCGCGATCTCTACCGGGCGGCGCCGGATTTCCCCTGGGTGACCGTCGAGAGACGATTTCCCGACGCCTCCGACGAGGAGCGCTGCTGCCGGCTGCTGATCGACGAGGTGCGGGCGCTGGGGGGGCCCGAGCGGGAACGGGCTCAGCTCGTCGCCCTTCGCCTCGAGGCCGAGCTGGAAAGGGAATTGCGGCGCGGCCCGCTGAGCCTGCCGGCGTGAGCCTCGCCGTGGGACAGGAAGCCGATCCTGTCGGCAAGAGACAGGATCGGCTTCCTGTCCCACGGCTCCGAGGGTTGGCGGCATGGTTCAGGAAGGCCGCTTTGCGGGTAACGCTGCCCGGGGTGATGGTGCCACGATGCCGTGACATGCCCCGTGGCACCATCGTGGCACCCTTGGCACCCTGGCACCGTGGCGCGTTACCTCGCTTGGAACCAGGCCGCAATTCCCGCTTGTCCGCTTGGCTGCTGACGGGGTAGGATCAGGATGGAGGCGAACCATGATCGAACTCACTCCCGAGCAATGGCAAGCGGTAGAACGGGGCGAGCCCGTGCGGCTTGTCGATGACACGACGCACGACACCTACATCCTCATGCGGGCGGAGGTGTACGAGCAGACCGCGGGCGTCCTTCAACCGCCTGCGGACGAAGCCGCGTCTCTGATCCAACCGGCGATGCTCCGCGCGCAGCAAGCCTTCTGGCGAGACTTGCCTGAACTGCTGAAGGACAGGCGAAACCACGGCAAATGGGTCGCTTACCACGGCGACGAGCGCGTCGGCTTCGGCCGGGATGACGGCGAACTCTACCGGACATGCCTCCAACATGGGCTAGAGCGTGGGGAATTCTACGTCGCCCGCATCCGGGAGCGGGACGTCCCGCCCTGGGAGCCGACCTTCCTGGAACAGTCCCTCTACGAAGCGACTGACCTCCGACCAGACGACGCTCCCCCCTCCTCGGCATGACCAAGATCCTTGACCGCACGTACCCGGGTACGAAAATGTGAGGGCGCGGGAAAGAAGGGCAAATCGATGTCAGATCATTTCCCGAAAAAATGCTCTGACACCGATTTGTCTGTCGGGCGATCCCGGATACCCCGCGTGAGGCAGGAGAACCGACCATGACGACCGCACAAGCTCCACCGCAACCCGCGGCCAAGCCGCTCGCCTCTGATGAGGTGCTCCGAATCGCTCGGCAGGACGCGGAACGGGTCTACAAGAACCTGGAACTATTCCAGATCATCATTGTCCTCGAATCGGACGGCTGGCACGTCGAGTATACACTGGCCAAGCCGTTCGTCGTGGGAGGGGGGCCTCATTACCTCATTGACCCCATAACGGGAGCGATCCTGTCGAAGAAGTACTACCAATGAAAACCTTGGAGGGCCTCCCATGAGCCCGACTGATTGGGACATTCGGCGCGAGGGGCGTCAATGGACGCATGAGGGCCGGAAAAGAGGACGCGGCTCGTAAAGACATGCCGTCTTTACGAGCCGCATTCTCTTTTCCGGCTCTTCGACGGAGCATTACTACCTCTTAAGGTATCATCCAGTCCACCACCCTCAGGCCGGGGATGTTCGCATAGTCGGCCACGTTATGGGTCACCATTGTCAGGCCGTGGACCAGGGCGGTGGAACCGATGAGCAGGTCCATCTCCGGTGCGGCCTGGCCGTGGTCGAGCAGCCCGGCACGGACCTCGCCAAACTTCCGGGCCACGTCCAGCGTTACTTCCAGCACCGTCATGTCCCTGAGCAGGTCGAGCAAACCTTGCAGCCGCGCGGGCGCAGCGTTGGCGCGCAAGGCCCAGGTGAACAACTCGCCCGCCGTGACGGTCGAGACGGAGAGCCCGCCGCCATACTGCATGAAGCGGTTCCAGAGCAGCCGGTCCCCTTT